>Ga0208594_1000062_pt1 | contig 38409 bp, 46 predicted proteins | sample LakMenEpi14Sep10_FD_150699 | JGI IMG/M metagenome (GOLD analysis project Ga0208594, IMG submission 150699) | Freshwater microbial communities from Lake Mendota, WI - 14SEP2010 deep hole epilimnion (SPAdes) | ecosystem: Environmental > Aquatic > Freshwater > Lake > Epilimnion/Euphotic zone ...
CCTAGGCATGCCCTAGCGAAGCAGTCGACCGAGCCAATCTTCGACTCGCTCGCTGAATGCCGACGCAGAGAACACTTCCTGTGCCTCCGCACGGCATCGTGCACGGTCAATCGAACCGATCTTCGCGACCGCCTCTGCCACCATGGCTGGTTGGTCGGCAGGCACGACAAAACCAGTCACGCCGTCTCGCACGATTTCAACTGGGCCACCGCGGTCGTACGTGATGACTGGTACGCCGCATGCAAGTGCCTCGATTGCAACGTTGCCGAACGCCTCCACCCAGTGATGCACCATGATGAGAGCTGCACACGTTCCAAGTTGTGCCTGCAGCTCGTGCGTCGGCAGAAATCCAACGTGCTCGACTCTCGCCTGCGGATGACGAGCAACAGCTTCACGCCACGCTGCATCTTCCTCCATGACGCCAAAGACTCGCAACCGACGACCGCTGCGCTGCGAAACCTCGAAGGCGTCAACAATTCCCTTCTCGCGGGAGATCCGCGCCACGAGCGCCAAGTCGTCGGTGGGGTTGGCGACAAAGTCGTACGCAGCGACATCAACTCCACTTGCCACAATCGTCGTCGCAGCACTCACTTCGCTACCGAACGTTCTCGCCTGGGCTCGACTGTGCATCGCAACCGATTGAGGTACGGTGCGAACGGCAGCGAGGACCGCACGATCCATCTCGTCACTGAGCGAGCCCATGCTGACGAGATGGGCCACTGGTACCGAACTCTCCGTGGCATGCAAAAACGGATGCGCGTCGTAGCTGAAGTTCAGTACGACATCGTGGGCCTTGCCCGCAGCGAGCCGCGTGACCGTCTGCCACATGTTTACCAATACGGAGTTCTCGGGTACGACGAGCGGGGTTGTGCGATCAAGCGTCTGGCTCGGCACGTGCAACTCGCCATCGACTTCAACGAGGTGGAGCGATTCGTGTTCCGGAAGTGCGAGCACCGAGCCACGCGGAGCCACCACCGTCACTTCGTGACCGCGTCGAGTGAGGCCAGCAGCCAACGTGCGCAGCGTGAGTTCGACGCCACCCCCGATACCCGAACCGAGTGGCCCTACCGATGTGGAGAGAAAGACGATGCGCATCCGGCTGACGACAGCCCTACTCGTACGACGACGGGTAGCCAACTTCCCACAAGCACAAGCCGTGCGGTGGGGCAATCTGCGACGCATCGGAGCGGCGTCCGCTGCGAATGAGTGCCATCATGTCGGAAGGTGGTCGTCGCCCAAGTCCGATGTCAACGAAGGTCCCGACAAGCGACCGCACCATCTGGTGGCAGAAGGCATTCGCCCGCACTTCGAAGGTCACCAGATCGTCGTTGCGTCGCCAATTGGCCTGCATGACGAATCGTCTCATGGAAACTGGCTTTGCCTGAGTTGAACCGCCAACCTCTTCACCGTCATCAGCGCAGTCTTGCCCATCAGGTTTGCGACAGAACGCAGAAAAGTCGCGCTCGCCCATGATGGCATCCGCTGCCAACTGCATCGGCCGCACATCGAGGGAGTTGTGCACGTGCCATGCAGTGGTGGCAAGAAACGGGTCGGGAGTCAAAGAGTTCAAAATCGTGTATCGATAGTGCCGCCAGATGGCAGAGAAGCGAGCGTGAAACTCTGGCGATACCCATCGAGCATCACGAACAGCGACGTGTGGACCGCACAACGCATTGAGCTTCTTGCCGAGTGACTCGATCTTGATGCGCGACGGTAGGTCGACGCTCACCACTTGGCCGCGGGCGTGCACTCCGGCGTCGGTGCGACCAGCTGCAACGAGATGCACCTCACTCTGCGTGATCTTCTCAAGTGCTTCGGTCAGTACCCCGGCAACCGTTGGCACGTCGGGGTTGGGGGCAAAGCCATGAAAACTGCTGCCGTCATAGGCGACGAGCAGACGAGCTCTCCGGCTTCCTGTCGTCATGTCACGGCCTCAACAGAGCCGTCTTCGTCTCGCCGACTAAACGAGTTCGATTCGCGCCATCGGGGCGCGGTCGCCGTTGCGCTCACCCAACTTGAGGATGCGCACGTACCCGCCGTTGCGCTCCATGTAGCGCGGGGCGAGACTCTTCACGAGCTTGGTCGTCATCTCTTTGTCGTTGAGGTACGCCTGGATCTGGCGAATCTTGTGCAGGCTTGCCGCATCGCTGTTTTGTGCCTTCTTCGCCTTCGTGATGAGTCGCTCGGCGATCGGACGCAGCGCCTTGGCTTTTGCCTCGGTGGTCTCGATGCCCTCTGCTGCGAACAAGGATGCAGCGAGGTTTGCCATCATCAAACGTTGGTGACTGGAAGAGCCGCCAAAGCTCTTGCTACGTCGTGGTTCGGGCATGGTGATTCGTCTCCTTCGTGAGCGTCAACGCGTCAGACGCGAAGCGCGAGTCCTCGTTCGTCGAGCTTGCCCTTCACTTCGGCGATGCTTTGTGCGCCGAAGTTGGGCAGGTTGGTGAGTTCTTCCTCCGTACGAGCGACAAGCTCGCCGATCGTATTGATCTGTGCACGCTTCAAGCAGTTGAACGGGCGCTGCGAGAGCATGAGATCTTCGATTGGCATGTCGAGCTCGGGTGAGCCAGATCCACTCGTGACCGACTCGCCAAGTTCGAGCGCGACGGGCTGATCGGACAGCGACGCCACGAGTTCGAGCAGGTTGCGCATCGTCGCACCAGCAGAGGCGAGTGCTTCAGACGGGCTGATTGAGCCATCAGTCTCGATGTCGAGGATCAGGTTGTCATAGTTGGTTGATTGAGCGACGCGAGTCGGCTCCACTTCGAAGCTCACGCGGCGCACCGGTGAAAAGAGCGCATCAACAGGGATGACACCGATCGTCTTGCGACCCGAGTCGCGATCGCTACCGAGATAGCCCTTGCCGCGCTCGATGGTGAGTTCAAACGAGAGGCTTCCTTTGGCTGAGAGCGTCGCGATGTGCTGGTCACCGTTCACGAAATCAACACCAGCCGGCAACGACAAGTCGCTCGCCTTGAGCTCCTTCGGGCCCTTCGCATCGACACGAACCGATACGACGTCGTCGACTTCGCTCTTCACAACGATGTCTTTCAGGTTGAGGATGATCTCGGTGACGTCTTCAACGACACCGTCGATCGTGGTGAACTCATGCAGCGCCTCGTCGAACTTGACCGACGTAATTGCTGCACCAGGAATGGACGACAGCAGCATGCGGCGCAACGAGTTGCCGATGGTGTGACCGAGACCGGGCTCCAATGGTGATACGGAGAACTTCTGACGGTTGCCGGTGGCCTCGCTGACGGCTGCGACGCTGGGGCGCTGAATGACGAGCATGGTGGTGTCTCCTGGCTGTTGGTTCGGGGTTACTTCGAGTAGAGCTCGACGATGAGCTGTTCTTTAACAGGAACGTCGATTTGTTCGCGAGTGGGCAGGTCGCGCACGGCGACTGCCTTGCCGCCATCCTGCGCATCGAGCCACGCCACCGGCGCACGGCCGAGTGTGTCGATGTTGTGTTGGATGACGATCATGTTGCGTGCCTTATCGGAGAGGCTCACGATTTCGCCCTTGCCGAGGGTGTACGACGGGATGTTCACGCGCTTACCGTCAACCTTGACAAGACCGTGGCTCACGAACTGGCGTGCCTGCGGACGGGTGGCCGCCCAACCGGCGCGATACACCACGTTGTCGAGACGCAATTCAAGCAGGCGCAGGATGTTCTCACCTGTCGGGCCAGAACGGCGGACCGCTTCGTCGTAAATCTTGCGGAATTGACGCTCGAGTACTCCGTAGATGTACTTCGCCTTCTGCTTTTCCTGCAACTGATTGAGGTATTCGCCCTCGCTCGAACGACGGCGGGTGCGACCGTGGGCTCCGGGCGGGAATGGACGACGCTCCAGCGCCTTGGTGCCCTTGGCGTTTTCGAAGACGTTGATGCCGAGACGGCGGGAGACGCGGACTTTTGGACCTGTGTAACGAGCCATGGTTACGGACGCTTCCTCTTCGGTTGACGGCAGCCGTTGTGCGGCACGGGACTCACGTCTTTGACGCTCGTGACTTCGATGCCGAGGTTCTGAATCGAGCGCAGGGCGGTGTCGCGACCCGAACCAGGGCCCTTCACCAGCACTTCGGCGCGACGCAAACCCATTTCCATCGCGGCGCGACCAGCCTTTTCTGCAGCAAGTTGTGCTGCGAATGGGGTGGACTTGCGCGATCCTGAGAAGCCGACGCCTCCCGACGATGCCCAAGCGATGACATTGCCCGCAGCGTCGGTGATTGAGACGATGGTGTTGTTGAACGTGCTCTTGATGTGCACGACACCGGTGTTGACGTTGCGACGCTCGCGCTTGCGCGACTTGCGTGGTGCTGGGGTTGCTGCTGCGTCTGACATTTACTTCCTCACGGCAACTTTCTTGTTGGCGACGGTCTTCTTCGGGCCCTTGCGAGTGCGGGCATTCGTGTGGGTGCGCTGACCACGGACCGGCAAACCTTTGCGGTGGCGCGAGCCTTGGTAGGAACCAATTTCGATCTTGCGCTTGATGTCGGTCTGCACGTCTCGACGACGGTCACCTTCGACGCTCAAGTTGTTTTCGATGTAGACGCGAATCTTGTTGACGTCGGAATCGGTGAGATCTCGCACGCGCAAGGCCGGATTGATGCCGAGATCGGCGCACATCTTTGCCGATGTCGGACGACCGATGCCGTGGATGTAGGTGAGGGCGACCTCAATTCGCTTCTCGCGCGGAATGTCAACTCCGGAAATTCGTGCCATGTTCGTTCGTCCTTATCCCTGGCGCTGCTTGTGGCGCGGGTTCTCACAGATCACCATGACGCGACCATGACGGCGAATGACCTTGCACTTCTCGCACATCTTCTTCACGCTTGGTCGAACTTTCACGGTGATCTCTTCTCTTACTTGAAACGGAATGTGATACGGCCTCGGGTGAGGTCGTACGGGGACAGCTCTACCTGCACCCTGTCGCCCGGGTTGATGCGGATGTAATTCACCCGCATCTTTCCGGATATGTGAGCCAAGACGGACCGCCCGTTGGAGAGTTCCACTCGAAACATTGCGTTGGGCAATGATTCGGTGATCGTGCCTTCCAGCACGATGGCATCTTCCTTATTTTTTGCCAGAACCCACTCCTTCAAGCCCCCGCAGGGCGACTCGTAACGCTATCGGGCGGACTGCCCGTCGCCACCTGGCCCCGACACCCCGGTGTTGGCATGAATGGCCGAAACCAAGCGGGCAAACACCTCATCGGGGGTACCGATGCCGTCCACGATGGCCAGCACCCCGAGCTTGCGATAGTGACTAATCAATGGCGCAGTTTGCTCTTCGTAGAGGGCGAGACGGCGTTCGACCGCCTCTGGCGAGTCGTCGATTCGGTTCTCAGCGGCTCGTCGGGCACTCAAGCGCGCCATCACCATCTCGCGCGGCACCTCCAGGTCGACAACGATGTTCACCGGCCGTGCCCGTGCGATGTCATCGAGCAAGTGTGCTTGCGGCAGTGTGCGGGGAAATCCGTCCAAGAGATAGCCGCGGGTGCGAGCATCGGCCTCCCCCAAACGTCCCTTCACAAGGCTGCCGATCAAATCATCAGGCACGAGACCGCCAGCATCGATGGTGTCGCGTACTGCTTTGCCAACGGGCGTGCCGTGCTTGATTGCATTGCGCAACATTTCGCCAGTCGAGATATGCGCAATCTGATAGTGAGCCGCGAGGCGAGCGCCTTGGGTTCCCTTCCCTGAACCTTGCCGGCCGAGCAGGACCAGCCGAATCGTCACTTCAGGAAGCCCTGATAGTCGCGCTGCATCAACTGACTGTCGATCTGGCGCATCAGTTCAAGTGCGACACCGACCGCGATGAGCACGGTCGTGCCAGCAAACGGGAACGTCTGAACGTCACCAGCCCAAAGGATGATGTACGGCGTGATGGCGATGAACGCAACGAAGAGCGCTCCCGGCAACGTGATTCGATTCACCGTCTTGCCGAGGAATGATTCGGTCTGCGGACCAGGTCGGATGCCTGGAACGAATCCGCCTTGCTTGCGCAACTGGTCGGCTTGACGAATCGGGTCGAAGGCAATCGAGTTGTAGAAGTACGCGAACGCAATGATCATCACGAAGAAGATGGTGATGTACAGCATGTTCTGGCTGTTGATCAGATACCGGTCAACGAAGCGCGCAATCGAACCACGCCATCCTTCGGCGCTGCCGAGCATGTTCGACAACAAGACGGGCAACAACAACACTGACGAGGCGAAGATGATCGGGATCACACCCGACTGGTTGACCTTGAGCGGGATGTAGGTGCTCTGTCCACCGAATTGGCGGCGACCCACCACGCGCTTGGCGAACTGCACTGGGATGCGGCGTTGACCAAGTTCAACACGCACGACCGCCGCCAAGATCAGGAGCGACACGCTGACCAGAACGACGAAGACGACCGTCTGCTTGTTCTGCAACAGCGAGTAATAGCTGTACGGGAGGTCGCTCACGACCGATACGAAAATGAGCATCGACATACCGTTACCGATGCCTCGCTGGCTGATGAGTTCGCCCAACCACATGAGGAAGGTGGTGCCGGCAACGAGCGAAGGAATCACGATCAGCGCGCGAGGCATGAACGGATCGAGCAAGACCACATCCGGCACAGTTGCGGCAGCACCGAAGAACGCCGAACCATTCCCCTGTCCAAAGATGAACGTGAGACCCGCGGCCTGCAGCGTCGCGATTGCAACAGCCACATAGCGAGTCCATTGTGTGATTTTTCGCTGACCAACGGCGCCTTCTTGCTGCCATTGCTCGAGTTTTGGAATCACGACTGTGAGCACCTGCATGATGATGCTTGCGGTGATGTACGGCATGATGCCGAGGGCAAAAATGGAGAAGCTGCCGAAAGCACCACCTGAGAACAAGTTGAGGAAGCCGAGTGCGCCCTGCGAACGTGACGCTTCACGCAACTGACTGACGGCCTGGGCGTCGACACCTGGGGCGCGCAACGCCACGCCGATGCGGTAGATCGCAAAGATAAAGAGGGTGAACAGCACCTTGTTGCGTAGATCGGTGACCGTAAACAGGCTCTTTACTCGTGCGAACATCGTTGTTCTCCGATTCCTTGTGAGCGAAAACTAGCGGTTCGTGAATTGGCTGCCGCGAGCCGGCGGACGGACGCCACGGAACGGCTTCGGCAAGATTGTGATCTTGCCCCCTGCCGCCGTAATGGCTTCCTGAGCCGTCTCCGACACTGCGTGGACCGACAGCGTCAAGGCCTTGCTCACCTTGCCGCGACCGAGCACCTTCACGAGGTTGCCCTTGCGAATGAGCCCTTTTTCGACCAGCAACTGCGCGGTGATCTCGGTGGTGCCGAGCGCATCCAACGTGTCGATGTTGATTGCCTGGTACTCAACGCGGAAGGGATTCGTGAAACCCTTCAACTTTGGCACGCGCTGCTTGAGCGGCATCTGACCACCTTCAAAGCCGCGCGCAACCGTGTTACGCGCATACTGACCTTTGGTGCCGCGACCGGCGGTCTTGCCGCCCTTACCGCCAATACCGCGACCGACGCGCTTACGCGACTTCTTGGCGCCGTGCTTTGGGCCGATCTGATCAACGCGCATGTTCAGCTGCCTTTCTTGTCGCTAACGACAATCTCGATGAGATGAGGAACGCGCGCAATCATGCCGCGGATTTCCGGGCGATCGGGCAACACGTTCGTGTCACCGATCTTGCGCAAGCCGAGCGCGCGCAGTGTCGCGCGTGTCTTGGGCATGCTGCCGATCTGCGAGCGCTTCTGGCGCACGGTGATGGTCTTTTCGGCCATGGTGGGTCCTACTTCCCTACGGACTTCTTGGACTCGTTGAACGCGCGCAGCAAGCCGCGAGGTACGAACTCATCTTCGGCGAGACCACGGCGCTTGGCAACGTCGTCGGGGCGCAAGAGTGAGCGCAGACCATTGATCGTGGCGCGCGCAACGTTGATTGAGTTCGGCGAACCGAGTGACTTGGCAAGCACGTCTTTGATGCCGGCTTCCTCGAGGATGATGCGCGCGGCACCACCAGCGATAACACCGGTACCTGGAGCAGCTGGCTTCAAGAGCACGCGAGCCGCACCATTGACTCCTTCGATGGAGTGCGTGATGGTTGGTCCGGCCAACGCCACGCGAAACACGTTTCGCTTGGCATCTTCGGTGCCCTTCTGTATGGCGAGCGGAACTTCACGGGCCTTGCCGTAGCCGAGACCGACGCGACCGGCCTTGTCACCAATCACGACGATGGCAGCGAACTGGAAGCGACGACCACCCTTCACCACTTTGGCGACACGGTTGACGTGCACGACGCGCGACTCACCGAACTCACCGGGCTTGGCCTCTGGACGCGGCTCACGACGCTCACGTGGCTTGCGATCGCGACGACCGCGACCCTCCGTTGCCTCTGGTTGCTGGACGTCAGTCATTAGAACTCCAATCCTGCGGCGCGGGCCGCATCGGCGATTGCCGCAATGCGGCCGTGATAAAGGAAGCCACCGCGGTCAAACACCACCGAGGTGATGCCTGCTGCTTTGGCACGCTGTGCGACGAGCGTGCCAACGGCGGTTGCCGCTGCGACGTTGCCGCCAGCTTGCTGTTTGCGGAAGTCGGCTTCGAGCGACGAAGCAGACACGATCGTGCGACCGGAGTCGTCGTCGATCAACTGCGCGCTCAAGTGACGATTGCTGCGGTAGACGGCGAGTCGCGGACGTGCCGCGGTGCCGTGCACCTTCTTTCGTACGCGGCGATGGCGGCGGAGCCGGCCTTCGCGACGCTTTCTGGCGATCGTGGTCATCGTCGTGCCTCCTACTTCTTGCCCGTCTTGCCGGCTTTGCGCAACACGCGCTCGTTTACGTAGCGAACACCCTTGCCCTTGTACGGCTCTGGTGAACGGAATGAACGAATCTCGGCAGCGACCTGGCCAACGAGTTCCTTGTCTGCGCCCTTCACCACGATGCGAGTCGGCTGCGGCACTTCAAAGGTGATGCCTTTGGGGGCTGCATAGGGCACCGAGTGGGAGAAGCCAAGCGACAACTCGAGCTTGTCGGCACCCTTGGCTGCGGCTCGATAACCGACGCCGATGATGTCGAGTTCCTTCACATAGCCCTGCGTGACGCCGTCCATCATGTTGCTCACCATGGCTCGCACCATGCCGTGACGAGATCGCAATGAGCGATCGTTGCCCTCACGCTCCACCACGACAGTGGACTCAACCTTCTTCACCGAGACTCCGCTTGGAATCTCGCGGACGAGCGAGCCCTTCTGGCCCTTCACGGTGATGCTCGAACTCGCGATGGTCACCTCGACTCCCTGGGGAATCATGACTGCTGCTTTTCCTACGCGTGACATTGGTTCCTCCGGCTCACCACACGTAACACATGACTTCGCCACCAACGTTGCGCTTGCGCGCCTCGCGGTCGGTCATGAGCCCATGGCTGGTTGACAACACTGCGACGCCAAGACCACCGAGCACGCGGGGCACGTCGGTCGCACGACGGTAGATACGCAATCCCGGAGTGGAGACGCGCTTGATACCCGAGATCGTGCGGCGACGATCATCGGAGTACTTCATCTGAATCTTGAGTACCTTGCTGCCACTGGCTTCGCCGTCAGCGACGTTGAAACCGGCGATGTATCCCTCTTTCTTCAGGATCTCAGCGAGTGCGACTTTCTGCTTCGAGGACGGCATCGCCACCTCATCACGCATCGCGACATTCGCGTTGCGGATGCGGGTGAGCATGTCGGAGATCGGATCAGTGATCATGTCGCCTACCAGCTCGACTTTCGCAGTCCAGGAATCTCGCCAGCGTGTGCCAGCTCGCGCAGGCAGATGCGGCAGAGGCCGAACTTGCGGTACACCGCACGGGCGCGACCACAGCGCTGACAGCGCGTGTAGGAGCGCACCTTGAACTTCGGTGTTGCCGCTGCTTTGTTTCGGAGTGACTTCTTCGCCATTGTGTTGGTTGCTTCCTTTGGTTACGAATTGGCCTGGACTGCTGACTTCTTCTTCGTCGACTTCTTGGTGCGCTTGGTTGACGCCGGCATCTCGCCCTTGCGGAACGGGAAACCGAACGCATCAAGCAGCGCTTTACCGGTGAGGTCGTCCTGCGCTGAGGTCACGATGGTGATGTCCATGCCTCGCGGTACGTCGACCTTGTCGTAGTTGATTTCCATGAACACCATCTGCTCAGTGAGACCGAAGGTGTAGTTGCCATGGCCGTCCCAGGAGCGACCTGGTAGACCACGGAAGTCACGGATTCGAGGAATCGCTACCGACAAGAGTCGGTCGAAGAATTCCCACATGCGATCTCCGCGCAGGGTGACCTTGGCGCCGATCGCCTGGTTCTCGCGAAGCTTGAACGATGCGATGGCGATGCGCGACTTGGTGACGATCGGCTTTTGACCGGTAATCGCCGTCAGGTCGGCCACAGCCCCATCGAGCAACGATGCCTGCTGGGTCGCCTTGCCGACGCCCATGTTGATGACGATCTTCTCGATCGTTGGCACCTGCATCGGGTTCTTCACTCCGAGCTGCTTCATCAGGTCAGCGCGCACGACTTCGCGATAGTGCGACTTGAGGCGCGGAACGTAGGTGGTGGTAGCCATCAGATTTCGTCTCCCGTGCTGCGCGCGATGCGCACCTTGTTGCCCTTTGCGTCGACCTTGAAGCCGACGCGCGTGGGCTTGCCCTTGTGAATCAACATCACGTTGGATGCTGAGATCGGCATTTCGATCTTCTTGATCTCGCTCGCCTGCTTCTCATTGCGGCGTGCTGTGTGGCGGCTGGCGATGTTGACACCCTCGACCACGACTTTGCTCACCGACGGAAGGACGCGCTTGATCTCGCCTTCCTTGCCGCGGTCCTTGCCGCTGATGACTCGAACTGTGTCGCCTTTACGCAGTTTCATGTCACAACACCTCCGGCGCGAGCGAGACGATTCGCATGAACTTCTTGTCACGCAATTCGCGACCGACTGGTCCGAAGATACGGGTGCCGCGCGGCGTGAGGTCTTCTTTGATGAGCACGGCGGCGTTTTCGTCAAAGCGGATGTAGCTGCCGTCGGGACGGCGCTTCTCTTTTGCGACGCGCACGACTACGCAACGCACGACTTCGCCCTGCTTCACACCGGCCCCAGGGATGGCATCCTTCACGGTGCCGATGAACACGTCGCCAATCGAGGCATAACGACGGCGCGTGCCGCCCAGCACCTTGATGACGAGCACTTCGCGGGCGCCGCTGTTGTCGGCAACTTTGAGACGACTTTCTTGCTGAATCATTTCGCACGCTCCAGAACTTCGACGACGCGCCAACGCTTGGTCTTGCTCATTGGACGGGTTTCCACGATGCGGACCTTGTCGCCAACCTTGGCGTCATTGGCCTCGTCGTGGGCGTAGAACTTCTTGGTGCGGATGACGAACTTGTCGTACTTCGGGTGTCGCACACGCTCGACGAGCGCGACGACCACCGTCTTGTTCATCTTGTTCGACACCACGAGACCTTCGCGGGCCTTACGGCTGGTACGGGCGTTCAGTTCGGTCATTTGCGGCTCGCTTTCTTGGTGCTGGCAGCCTCGGCCGCCTCAATCTCGCGATTGCGAATCACCAGGTTGATACGGGCGATCTGCTTGCGAATCTTGCCGATGCGGGATGTGTCGGTCAGCTGACCGGTCGCCAGCTTGAAGCGCGAGTCAAGCGCGTCCTGCTTGGCGTTCTCCAGCTCTTCCACCAACGCAGCGAGGTCGAGCTCGTTGAGTTCTTGCTGGGACTTGCCGTACTTCTCAGCCATGGTCAGATGCCCTCCTCGCGGCGAATGATGCGGCACTTGATCGGCAACTTCTGGGCTGCACGGCTGAGCGCCTGCGTCGCAACCTCAGAGGTCGGGTACGACAACTCAAACAAGATGCGACCTGGCTTCACAACGGCCACCCACAATTCCGGATTACCTTTGCCGCTGCCCATTCGGGTTTCCGCTGGCTTCTTCGTGACCGACTTGTCCGGGAACACGTTGATCCACACCTTGCCGCCGCGCTTGATGTGGCGCGTCATCGCAATACGTGCAGCTTCGATCTGACGGGCGGTCACCCAACCCGGCTCGAGCGCCTGGATGCCGTAGTCACCGAAGGCGAGTTCACGCGCGCCTTTCGACACGCCCTTCATGCGACCGCGGTGGTGCTTGCGGTGCTTCACTTTCTTTGGCTGCAACATGTTCAGTCCTTCTTGAAGTGCGGGGTCTCGGAGGAATCCTGAATACGACGCTCGATCTCCGCCTCTTCGTCGAGCAGACGCTCGAGGCGTTCATCGGCCTCTTTCACCAGCGGAACGTTCTCTTCCTCACCAGCGCGAGGACCAGCCGACGTAATCACACTGGCGCGCGGTGCCGCTGCACCACCACCGAGCGTGTCACCTGCGGCCATCTGCACTTCGAGCGATGCACGATCGGCCGACTCGGTCGAGTACGGGAGGATCTCACCCTTGTAGAGCCAGACCTTCACGCCGACGCGGCCAGCCGAAGTGATGGCTTCGCGGAATCCGTAGTCGATGTTGGCGCGCAGTGTGTGCAACGGCACGCGTCCTTCGCGATACCACTCTCGGCGCGTCATCTCAGCGCCACCGAGTCGACCAGAGCACTGGATACGAATGCCCTGCACGCCAGCCTTTTGTGCGTTCTGCATCGCACGCTTCATCGCGCGACGGAAGGCAACTCGGTTGGCCAACTGGTCGGCAATGCCCTGTGCGACGAGTGCGGCATCGAGTTCAGACTCTTTGATCTCGTTGATGTTCAACTGAATCTTGTTGTTGCCAGTGAGACGGGAGAGGTGCTCACGCAGTTCGTTGGCCTTCGCACCGGCCTTGCCGATGACGACGCCAGGGCGAGCAGTGTGGATGTCGACGCGCAACTTGTCGAGCGTGCGCTCGATGTCGATGCGGCTGACGGCAGCGTCGGCGAGGCGGTTCATGAGATAACCACGGATCTTCCAGTCCTCGGTCAGGTACTGGCGGTATTGCTTCTTGCCGGCGAACCACTTGCTCTTCCACTCGGTGGTGATACCGAGGCGAAAGCCGTACGGATTGATCTTCTGACCCATTACTTGGTCTCCTCATTGCTGGTGGCTGCCGAATCTGGCTGTGCGTCTGACGGTGCTTCTGATGGTGCGGCTTCCGTTGAGCCTTCGGCTGCGGCGCGTGCCTTGCTGGCGGCGACGCGACGGCGACGGTCGGCCTTCTCGCCACGACCGCTCGATGCTGCAAAGGTCTCGCGAACCTTCAGCTCATCAGCGGAGTACGCGGCCACCACGACGGTGACGTGCGCACCACGGCGCAAACGGGTGTTGGCACGACCACGGGCGCGCGGACGGAAGCGCTTGATGGTCGGCGACTCGTCGGCAAAGCAGGCCTTCACGTAGAGCGCCTCTTCGTCGAGCTGATCGTTGTGCGTCGCGTTGGCGACGGCCGAGTTGAGCACCTTTTGCACGATGCGCGCAGCCTCGACGCTGTGGAGGCTCAGCACTGCACGAGCCGACGGCACGTCGAGCCCGCGAACTTGGTTCAAGACCGGACGGAACTTCGAAGCCGACATGCGCACCCAACGCAGCTGGGCCTTGCTGCCGCTGCGCTCCCCTGCGACACGGTGAGCCTCGTTCAACTTCGGGCCGGTCATGACGACGCTCCGGGCGCGCTCGGTGCTGACGGCGCGGCTTCTGCACCGGCCATCTTCTCTTGGCTCGCGTGGGCTTTGAAGGTGCGCGTGTTGGCGAACTCGCCCAACTTGTGCCCGACCATTGACTCCGTCACGTACACCGGCACGTGCTTGCGACCGTCGTGCACGGCGAAGGTGTGGCCGACCATGTCGGGAATGATTGTCGATCGGCGCGACCACGTCTTGATCGGCTTGCGGTCACCACTCTCGTTCATCGCGTCGAGCTTCTTCAAGAGATGCTCGTCCACGAACGGACCCTTCTTCAGACTGCGAGCCATGTGTTAACCACGTGCCTTTCCTGAACGACGACGACGCACGATGAATTGCTGCGACGCCTTTGACTTCTTGCGCGTACGGCGCTCGGGCTTGCCCCACGGCGACACCGCCGGACGTCCACCCGAGGTCTTGCCTTCGCCACCACCGAGTGGGTGGTCGACGGGGTTCATGGCGACACCGCGCGACTGCGGGCGCACGCCCTTCCAACGATTACGACCGGCCTTGCCGATCTTGACGAGTTCGTGCTCAGCGTTGCCGACTTCGCCAATGGTGGCGCGACAGTCGATGGGCACGCGGCGCATTTCGCTGCTCGGCATACGCAGGGTGGCAAAGTCGCCTTCTTTCGCAACGAGCTGCACGGACACGCCAGCCGAACGAGCGATACGTCCACCCTGACCGGGGCGCATCTCGACGTTGTGCACAACGGTGCCGACGGGCACGAAACGCAACGGCAAGGCATTGCCTGGTTTGATGTCGGCGCGCTGACCACTTTCGACGTGCTGACCGACCTCGAGACCCTTCGGCGCCAAGATGTAGGCCTTCGTGCCATCGAGGTAATGCAGCAGCGCGATGCGGCAGGTGCGATTGGGGTCGTACTCGATTGCTGCAACTTTGGCGCGAACCTCGTCTTTGCCGCGCTTCCAGTCGATGATGCGGTACTGCTGCTTGTGACCGCCGCCCTTGTGGCGCGACGTGATGCGACCGTTTGCGTTACGACCGCCACGCTCAGGCTTCGAGGTGATGAGCGAACGCTCAGGACGGTGCTTGGTGATCTCCGAGAAGTCAGACGACGTCTGGAATCGACGTCCGCTGCTGGTGGGGCGACGCTTGCGAATGGCCATGATGTTCCGATCAGTTCTCGAACAGCGGGATCTGTTGACCTGGGGCGAGCGTGACGATGGCCCGCTTCGAACCATCACGCACACCGACTCTGTTCGTACCGCGGGTAATGCGGCGCTTGCCTGGGCGGTTCAGGGTGTTGACCTTGATCACCTTCACGTTGAAGATGCGCTGCACCGCGTCGCGGATCTCTGGCTTACTCGCTGACGGGTGCACTTCGAAGGTGTACACACCAGCGCTCGAGCCGGCGTAACTCTTCTCCGACACCACAGGGCGGATGATGACGTCGCGTGGGTCTTTCACTTTGCACCTCCGTTGGCCTTCGGCAGGCTGTCTTGGGAGAAGACGACCCAGTCGTTGACGAGCACGTCGTAGGCATTGAGTTCGCTGGTGACAACGACCTGCACGTGGTCGAGGTTGCGCAGGCTCTTTGCCACGTTGCTGTCGGCCGACGTCACCACGACGAGCACGTCGCCGGTGGTGCCAAGCGCGGCGAGGGCGGCTGAACCAGCTTTGGCGCTCGGCTTGTCAAATGACCAGGAATCGACGACGACCAACTTGCCGTCCTGCGCGCGATCAGACAACGCTGAACGTAGCGCCAGTTGCACCATCTTCTTGGGGGTGCGCTGGCTGTACTTACGGGGCGTCGGGCCGAGCGTGACGGCACCGCCCACAAACTGCGGTGCACGAATCGAACCTTGACGAGCGTTACCAGTGCCCTTTTGGCTGAATGGCTTCTTGCCACCGCCTCGCACTTCGGCACGACCCTTGGTCTTTTGTGTTCCCGCACGGCGGTGGGCGAGCTGCGCGACCACAACTTGGTGCATCACCGCTTTGTTCGGCGTCATACCGAAGTAGTCGTCCGGAAGCTCGATGCTCGCGGCACTCTTGCCGGTTTGGTTCTTCATCGTGAGCTTGGCCATGACTACTTGCCACCCTTCACTGCGTTGCGCACGATGACCACGCCGCCATTCGGGCCTGGAACTGCGCCTTTGACGAGCAGCAGATTGCGCTCGGCATCTGACTGAACGATTTCAAGATTGAGGATCGTGACTTGCTGATGACCAAGGTGACCCGCCATGCGCATGCCACGGAAGACGCGACCTGGGAACGAACGCTGACCAATCGAACCGGGTGCTCGGTGGTGCTTGTGGTTACCGTGTGCAGCACCTTGACCTTTGAAGTTGTGGCGCTTCATGCCGCCAGCAAAACCTTTGCCGCGACTGACCGCGGTGACGTCGACGATTTCGCCGGCCGCCAACTTGTCGACGCCAATTTCTTGACCGACTTCAAAACCGTCCACTGAGTCAAGTCGCAACTCAACAAGTCGTCGACCTGGGGTCACGCCATGCTTGGCAAAGTGTCCCGCCGCGGCCTTGGTGAGCTTCTTTTCATCACGCTGGCCGTACGTAACTTGCAAGGCGTTGTATCCGTCGGTCGCGTTGGTCTTCACCTGCACGATGCGCGCGGGCTCGACACGCAGGACGGTGACAGGTACGACGCGACGATCATCCGTCCACACTTGCGTCATGCCGACTTTTTCGCCGACGATCGCTTTCTGTGCCATGGTGAACCTTTTCTTGTGTTTCGAACGTGATTGCTTGCTGATCCCGTTTCGCTCTCACGAAAAAGCCCCGCGCGGCCAAGCCGGCGGAGCCTCGAGATCGTTTTCGCTGTGAGGTACCTGACGAGTCAGGCGCACACAGACATCAATTGGGTGTAGGGCGAACCCCACGAATTCAACTGACGGTCGCCTTCAGGACGGGACGAGCCGTTCCGAATGCGGAGAGCCACGCTATCGGGGGTTTTCCGCACCCCCACCAGGTTGCACAGCGCTCCCCGACCCGTATCCCGGCCAGCATTGCTCGCCAGCATCGGTGGCCAGCACGTCCGACCCGCACGTCCAACCAGCACGTCCAGTCGTGTGGCGGTGGTCCGGGACACGATCGTGTGGCGGTGGTCCGCCACACGATTGTCTGGTTACTCCTGGGGTCGGGCGACCAAGGTGGCGTTGACGCTCAGCCGCTCGCCGGTGCGGACCAGGTCAATCGAGATGGTGTCACCCGGGTTGCGGTCGCGGATTGCCGCCACCAGCCCCGCCTGACCATTGACCGGCTCGCCATCAACGGCAAGGACGATGTCCCCCACGCGGATGTCAGCGAGGTCCGCCGGCGAGTTTGGCTGCACAGTGGCGATAATCGAACCGACACCGCCGTCGCTCCGCGCTTCGAGACTCACACCGAGGAAGCCCTCGTCACGCGTGGTGCCAGCCGCTTGCTCTCGCAATTGCTCAAGTACGGCCAGCACTTCGTCGACAGAAATCGCAAAACCGATGTTGTTGGCAGCAGAGTTCATGTCTCCCCGCGCCACTGCCGTGTTGATCCCAATCACTTCACCGCGCATGTTGGCGAGCGGACCGCCAGAGTTGCCGGAAGAAATCGCAGCATCAGTCTGAATGAGACTGTTCAGTGCGCCCGACTCAGTGAAGATCGTGCGCTTCAACGCCGAGACGATTCCTGTTGTCACGCTTGGGCCACCGTCGAGTGCCAATGCATACCCGATTGCGATGGCTTGATCTCCCACGCGCACGCTGCCCGGCTTGGCAAACGTTGCTGCGACGAGATTTGTTGCGTTGACCTTGAGTAGCGCCAGATCATTGCCGGCATCGGCTGCCAGTACTCGAGCAACGATTGGCTCAGTGTCTCCAGCAAATCGAACGCGCACCTCCGAAGCACCCTCCACAACGTGAGCGTTCGTGATGATCTCGCCGTTACTCGTCACGACGACGCCAGTACCCGTCGCTTCACCCTCGCTGAATCCGTCATCCACGTCGGAAGAAATGGTGACGATGCTGTTCGCCAAACGTTGGGCGACTTGGGCAACGACACTCGCATCTGCGTCTTGCACGTCCGACACCACTGGCGCAGCAGTGACCTGCGAGTAGACCTCGTCGGCGCCACTGCTTGAACCTCGGTCAATCTGTAGTGCAAGTGCACCACCAATGAATCCAGAGACAACAGAAAGCAACGCCAGCATCACGGCGAGGCGTGGGGTGCGAGAGCCCGACGCTGGTCGGGAGGCACCGGACGATGAGTACTCAGACGGAGGCGGTGGGGGTAGCTGGAAACTCATACAGCGTTTCTATCGCTACCGCTCACGGGCCAGTAAACACCTACGTGTTTTCTCGCGTGATTTTTGACGATTGTGACGGGTGCTACAACCCACTCCGCAAGGAGTCTTAGTTCATCTTGATTTCGATGTCCACGCCTGCGGCGATTTCGAGACGCTGAAGCGTCTCAACCGTCTTGGCGTTGGCGTCGACGATGTCGATGAGGCGCTTGTGGATGCGCATCTCGAAGTGCTCGCGAGAGTCTTTGTCGACGTGCGGACCACGGATCACCGTGTAGCGGTGCTTGTCGGTGGGCAGCGGAATCGGACCGCGGACCGTCGCCGCAGTGCGGACGACGGTCTCGACGATCTTCTTCGATTCGGTGTCGAGCACCGAGTGATCGAAGGCCTTCAAGCGGATGCGAATGCCCTGCTTCTGAGCCATGATCGTTCCTCGGTGCTCTCTACTCGCCGTTACTTCAGGATCTTCGTGACGCGTCCGGCACCAACAGTGCGACCACCCTCACGGATGGCAAAGCGCAGACCTTCGTCCATGGCGATCGGCTTACCGAGCTCGACCGTCATCACGATGTTGTCGCCAGGCATCACCATTTCCGTGCCGGCCGGCAACTGGATGGTGCCAGTCACGTCGGTCGTGCGGAAGAAGAACTGCGGGCGGTAGTTGTTGAAGAACGGCTTGTGACGGCCGCCTTCTTCCTTCTTCAACACGTACACCTGTCCTTCGAACTGAGTGTGCGGTGTGATGGAGCCCGGCTTGCAGAGCACCTGACCGCGCTCCACGTCTTCCTTCTTGGTGCCGCGCAAGAGGGCGCCGATGTTGTCGCCAGCCTGACCTTCGTCGAGCAACTTGCGGAACATTTCGACACCGGTGCAAACGGTCTTCTGCGTGTCGCGCAGACCGACGATTTCGATTTCGTCGCCGGTGTTGACCTTGCCCTGCTCCACCTTGCCGGTGACGACGGTGCCACGACCAGTGATCGTGAACACGTCTTCGATCGGCATGAGGAACGGCTTGTCGAGTTCGCGCTTGGGCTCAGGGATGTAGTCGTCACAGGCCTTCATGAGCTCCATGATCTTCTCTTGCCACTGGGCGTCACCCTCAAGCGCCTTCAGCGCCGACACGCGCACGACCGGCACATCTGCACCGGGGAACTCGTACGACGTGAGGAGGTCACGAACTTCGCCTTCGACGAGTTCGAGCATGTCCGGGTCGTCGACGACATCGGACTTGTTCAACGCAACAACGATGTACGGCACACCGACCTGACGTGCAAGCAGCACGTGCTCACGCGTCTGGGGCATCGGGCCGTCAGTTGCGGCAACCACGAGGATGGCGCCGTCGACCTGGGCCGCACCGGTGATCATGTTCTTGATGTAGTCGGCGTGACCCGGCATGTCGACGTGCGCGTAGTGACGCTTCTCGGTCTCGTACTCAATGTGCGCGATCGAGATGGTGATACCGCGTGCCTTCTCTTCTGGCGCCTTGTCGATCTGGTCGAACGGCGTGTACTCAGCCAAGCCCTTGTCGGCGAGTGTCTTGGAAATTGCCGCGGTCAAGGTCGTCTTGCCGTGGTCGATGTGTCCCATCGTGCCGATGTTGACGTGGGGCTTTGTGCGCTCGAATTTACCCTTCGACATTGCTGTTTTCTCCTGTGTGTCTTTCTCTTGTTATGAGACCTGTAGTTGCTATTCCCCGCGCACCCGCTTGACGATCTCTTGCGAGATTGCCTCAGGTACCTGCTGGTACGAGTGGAATTGCATCGTGTACGTCGCGCGCCCTTGGGTGCGAGAACGCAAATCTGTACTGTATCCGAACATTTCCGAAAGCGGAACCTGCGCTTTGACGTTCTGGAAATTGCCGTTTGCTTCCATGCCTTCGATGCGGCCGCGGCGGCTGGACAAGTCACCAATCACGTCACCCATGTAGTTCTCGGGCGTGACGACTTCCACCGCCATGATCGGCTCCAAAAGAACGGGGCGAGCCATCGCCGCCGCCTTCTTGAAGGCCATCTGGCCGGCAATTTTGAACGCCATTTCGTTGGAGTCGACGTCGTGGTACTGACCGTCGACGAGGCTCACCTTGACGTCGACCGTCGGATACCCCGCGAGCACTCCGTTGTCGAGTGCGGCCTGGATGCCCTGGTTGGTCGGCTGAATGAACTCACGCGGGATACGACCACCGGTGATGTCATCAACGAATTCGTAACCCTTTCCGGGGTTTGGTTCGACCGTGATCTTCACAACGGCGAACTGACCCGAACCACCCGACTGCTTGATGTGGCGGTATTCGACGGTGTCGACGATCTTCGTGACCGTCTCGCGGTAGGCGACCTGCGGCTTACCGACGGTGGCATCGACGTTGAATTCGCGCTGCATACGGTCGACGAGAATCTCGAGGTGCAACTCACCCATGCCTGAGATGACGGTCTGACCGGTCTCGTGGTCGGTGCGCACACGGAACGTCGGGTCTTCGTCAGAAAGCGACTTGAGCGCCTTGCCGAGCTTGTCCTGGTCGTTCTTTGTCTTCGGTTCGATCGCGACGTGAATGACCGGATCCGGGAACTCCATCCGCTCCAAGATGACTGGCTTGTCGCGATCGCAGAGCGTGTCACCAGTGGTGACATCCTTGAAGCCGAGGCCAGCGACAATGTCGCCGGCACGAGCGACGTCGATGTCTTCACGCTGGTTTGCATGCATCAAGAGCAAGCGGCCGACGCGTTCGCGCTTTTCTTTCACTGAGTTGTACAACTCTTCGCCTTTGGCGATCTTGCCGGAGTACACGCGGAAGTACGTAAGTTTGCCGAACGGGTCGGCGACGATTTTGAACGCGAGGGCGGCGAACGGCGAACTCTCGCTGGCTTCGCGAGTGATCTTCTCGTCACCCTTCAAGTTGGTGCCTTCGGCAGCCGGAATGTCGAGCGGTGACGGCAAGTAGTCGACGACGCAGTCGAGCATCTGCTGAACACCCTTGTTCTTGAACGCCGAACCGCACAAGACGGGCACGAAACTGAACGACAGGGTTCCCAAACGAATCGCGCGCTTCAGGTCTTCCTCGGAGAGGTCGCCATCGTTGAGGTACTTCTCCATGATTTCTTCGTTCTCACCGGCCGCGAGCTCGAGCAACTCGGCCCGGTACTGCTTGGCTTTGTCGAGGTAGTCAGCCGGGATGTCGGCTTCGAAGTACTTCGAATCCTTGTCGTCGCCGTCCCACTCGATGGCCTTCATCTTGACGATGTCGATGATGCCGCGGTACTCCTGCTCCCCGCCGAGCGGCAACTGAATCACAGCCGGCGTGCTTTGCAGGCGCTCTTTGATCATGTCGACCGTGCGGTAGAAGTTGGCACCAGTGCGGTCCATCTTGTTGATGAAGCACAGGCGCGGTACGCGGTACTTGTTGGCTTGACGCCAGACGGTCTCTGTCTGTGGCTCGACGCCAGCAACTGAGTCAAAGACGGCGACGGCGCCGTCGAGCACGCGCAGTGAGCGCTCTACTTCGATGGTGAAGTCGACGTGGCCTGGAGTGTCGATGATGTTGATTCGGTGGTCACGCCAGAACGCTGTGGTTGCGGCGGCCGTAATCGTGATGCCGCGCTCCTGCTCTTGCACCATGTGGTCCATGATCGCTGCACCCTCGTGCACCTCGCCGATCTTGTACGACTTGCCGGTGTAGTAGAGCACGCGCTCGGTGGTCGTCGTCTTGCCGGCGTCGATGTGCGCCATGATGCCGATGTTGCGGTATCGCTCGAGGGGGAACTCTCTCTCGGACATGGGGGAATACTCCGTCTTTTCGCCTAGTGGGGGTGACTGTTACCAGCGGTAGTGGGCGAATGCCTTGTTGGCTTCGGCCATCTTCTGCATGTCTTCGCGCTTCTTCATCGACGCGCCGACGCCATTTGATGCGTCCATCAATTCGTTGGCGAGGCACTCGGCCATCGTCTTTTCGCGACGGTCGCGAGCGTTGTCCACGACCCAGCGAATCGCCAGCGTGGTCGAACGACGCGGCTTGACTTCAACGGGCACCTGATAGGTGGCGCCACCGACACGGCGGCTGCGCACTTCCAGCGGTGGCTTCACATTGTCGATTGCGCGCTTCAGCGTCGCGAGCGGCTCGCTGCTTGTCTTCTGTTCGATCATCTTGAGTGCGCCGTAAACGATTTGCTCGGCAGTGCTCTTCTTGCCGTGGAGCATCACCTTGTTAACGACTTGTGTGACCAACGTGGAGTGGTACACCGGATCAGCGAGCAACTCGCTGCGTACTGCTGGACCTTTGCGCGACATGACTCCCTCTACTTCGCGCGCTTCGCGCCGTAACGGCTACGCGCCTGCTTGCGATCCTTCACGCCAGACGCATCAAGCGCACCGCGAATGATCTTGTAACGGACTCCTGGCAAGTCGCGGACGCGACCGCCACGCACGAGCACGATTGAGTGCTCCTGCAGATTGTGACCTTCTCCTGGGATATAGGCAGTGACTTCGATACCGCTCGTCAAGCGCACGCGTGCAACTTTGCGCAGCGCAGAGTTCGGCTTTTTCGGGGTCGTGGTGAACACGCGGGTGCAGACACCACGGCGCTGAGGTGAACCCTTCAGGGCAGGCGTCTTGGTCTTGGACGACTTCGAGCTGCGCCCTTGGCGGATCAGCTGTTGGATGGTGGGCACGCGAAAAACCGATTGCTTTCTTTCGTAGGGATAACGGGCACTGACTTTCACCCTGCTGAGGCGACCCAGAAGGTCGCGCGCAGCGAGCGCTACAGCCTATGGGGCGGTCCGCGAGGTCGCCAACCCCGCACCGACACTGCAGAAAGGACGGTTTCCGTCGCTCTGTCGGAGTCAGCGAGGAACTCGGCGCCTCACACCTTTTGTTGGCTCGGACTCGTCAGCCGATTACTCGGCGTTGGGCTCGTCAGCGGACTACTCGGCGTCAGGCTCGTCAGCCGACTCGTCCCCCGCCTCGTTGGCGGCGGTCGGCGAACCAGTACCCATCACGGCCTGGAAGTCCGCAAGGGCGCTGCTCGTTGCAGTCGACGTCGAGGGTGCACCGAAGACGGATTCATCAACTTCAACGCCTTCGTCACCTTCGGTGGTGTGCGACTGCGGTCGCACATAGCCGGGGTAGTCGATGCCAAAGAGGTTGTATGCGTCCATGCCAGTGCCGGCAGGAATGACCTTGCCGATGATGATGTTCTCTTTCAACCCGATGAGCGAGTCGCTGCGACCGTCAATGGCGGCCTCGGTGAGCACGCGTGTGGTCTCTTGGAACGACGCAGCGGAGAGCCACGAGTCCGTCGAGATCGCCGCCTTGGTGATGCCCATCAGTTCTGGGCGACCTTCGGCGGTGCGCTTGCTTTCCTTGGAGAGAGCGTCATTGGTCTCACGCAGAACACGAGCGTCGATACGTTCACCCGGCAGGAAGGGCGTGTCGCCTGGATCCTGCACGATGTAGCGGCGCGTCATCTGACGAATAATCAACTCGATGTGCTTGTCGTGGATTGCAACACCCTGGTCTCGATACACGCGCTGCACTTCATCAACGATGTAGTTCTGCGCGTCACGGATACCGCTGATTTCCAGCAGTTCCTTCGGATCGATCGGGCCGTCGGTGAGCAATTGTCCGGCGACGACGGAGTCTCCGTCTTTCACCTTCAACTTGCTTCCTGAGGGCATCTGGAACGATGCTTCTTCACCGTTGTCATCGATGATCTTGACGAGCAATCCCTTGCCGTCGTCATCGCCGATGCGTACGGTACCGGTCGCGCGAGCAAGCGTCGCTGCACCCTTCGGGTGGCGAGCTTCGAACAATTCGACGACGCGCGGCAGACCGCCGGCGATGTCTTTGCCCGCCACACCACCGGTGTGGAACGTACGCATGGTGAGCTGAGTTCCAGGTTCACCAATCGACTGGGCTGCAATCACACCGACTGCTTCGCCGAGCTCAATGGCGTTGCCCGTTGCGAGTGAACGGCCGTAGCACTTGGCACAGATACCGTTCTTCGACTCGCAGGTCAGCACGGAGCGCACACGAACACGCGTGACCTTCGGATCATCGCGCAGCATGGCGAGTTCGGCATCGCCGACGATGCTGTTGCGTGGCAACACGGTGCCGTTCGAGAGCGTCACATCGGTGTGGAGCGAGCGACCAAAGAGTCGCGTCTCCAGCCAATTGCGCTTGCTCGAGGTGTCCGGGAGAACGTCCTCGACCCAGATGCCCTGGCTCGTGCCGCAGTCATCCTCGCGAACGATGAGCTCCTGCGCCACGTCGTGCAGACGACGGGTCAAGTAACCCGAGTCGGCTGTGCGAAGCGCGGTGTCGACGAGACCCTTGCGCGCACCAGGTGTGGCAATGAAGTACTCAAGGGTGGCAAGACCCTCACGGAAATTGCTCTTGATCGGGCGCGGAATCATGTCACCGCGCGGGTTGGCCACGAGACCGCGCATGCCGGCGATCTGGCGCAACTGGGTCATGTTGCCACGAGCACCAGAACCGACCATCATGTCGATTGGGTTGAAGCGGTCGTTCTTGAACGACTGCTGCATCGCACCCATCACGTCGTTGGTGGCGTCAGACCAGATACGCACTTCCTGTTGACGTCGCTCACCGTCGGTGATGATGCCGCGACGGAACTGTGTCTCGACCTTCTCAGCTTTCTCTTCGTACGACTCGAGGATCTTCTTCTTCTCCGTTGGAGCCTTGATGTCGTTGATGGAGAATGTGAGACCGCTCTTGCTTGCATAGCGATAGCACAGCGACTTGATGCGGTCGAGCGCGACTGACACGGTGGACTTCGGGTAGTGATCGCTCAAGCGCTCCACGATCTCCGACAGCGCGGCCTTGCCGAGCGCCTTGTCGATGTGACCGAATTGTGCGACGTAGCCCTCTGGCAGTGCTTCTTCCATGATCAAGCGACCAGGCGTCGTCTCGAGCGGCTTCTTCACCGTTGAGCCGTACCAGTGGATCTTCGAGTGCAGCGTGACGAGCTGGGCGTCGAGCGCGTTGTCGAGCTCGGACATCGTGCGGAACGCACGGCCCTCCCCTGCGCGGCCTTCGATCATCTGCGTGAGGTAGTACCCGCCGATGATGAGGTCCTGGTTCGGTGCCACGATCGGGCGACCCGACGCTGGCGACAACAAATTGTTGGCCGACAGCATCAAGACGCGCGCTTCGGCTTGCGCCTCGAGCGACAACGGCAGGTGCACGGCCATCTGGTCACCGTCGAAGTCGGCGTTGAACGCCGTGCAGACGAGCGGATGCAGGTGAATCGCTTTACCTTCGACCAACACTGGCTCGAACGCTTGGATTCCCAAGCGGTGCAGGGTTGGTGCGCGGTTGAGCAACACCGGGTGTTCTTTGATGACTTCTTCGAGCACGTCCCACACGAGCGGGTGACGGCGCTCGACCATACGCTTGGCCGACTTGATGTTCTGTGCCAAGCCACGATCGTCGAGCTTGCGCATCACGAACGGCTTGAACAACTCGAGTGCCATCAACTTCGGCAAACCGCACTGGTGCAGACGAAGCGTCGGACCAGCAACGATGACCGAGCGACCGGAGTAGTCGACGCGCTTGCCGAGCAGGTTCTGGCGGAATCGACCCTGCTTGCCCTTCAACATGTCGGACAGTGACTTGAGCGGACGATTTCCCGCTCCCGTCACTGGGCGACCGCGGCGACCGTTGTCGAACAACGCATCGGCGGCTTCTTGCAGCATGCGGCGCTCGTTGTTGAGGATGATCTCCGGCGTCGCGAGTTCCAGCAGTCGCTGGAGACGGTTGTTGCGGTTGATGAGTCGTCGGTACAGGTCGTTGAGGTCGCTCGTCGCAAAACGGCCACCGTCGAGCTGCACCATCGGGCGCAAATCCGGCGGAATCACCGGGATGGCGTCGAGGATCATCGCCTTTGGATCGTTGACGAGGCGACCGTTCTCATCGCGCTTGTTGAACGACGCAACGATTTTGAGGCGCTTGATTGCCTTGGTCTTTCGCTGAGCGGAGAGGGGCTTGCCCTTGTAGCCATTGGCGATGGCGTCGCGCAGTTCAATTTCGTCTTTGGTGAAGTCGAGCGAGTCGATGAGGGCCTTGATTGCTTCGGCACCCGAGCCACCGGTGAAGTAGTCACCGTAGCGGTCGACGAGTTCGCGCCAAAGGTTTTCGTCCTCAATGATCATGCGTGGGTAGAGCTCACCGAGCGTGGTCCAGGCGCGATCGAGCAAGTCGATCTCGTCGTTGGCAGTCTTCTGCAGCGCCTCGATGTCTTTCTCAATCTGCTTCTGGCGGTTCTTCACCTCAGTGTCTTTTGCGCCATCCTTGGCCAGCTGCGCGAGTTCGGCTTCTGCATCCTTTTGGCGCTGCTTCACATAGGCGTCACGGCGCTTGGCGATTTCTTCTTTGTCCTCGAGGTATTCCTTCTCAAGTTCGGGCTTCATCTCATGCAACTCGTCGTTCTTGACGGTGCTCACCAGCCATGCCGAGAGGTAGATGACCTTCTCCAACTGCTTGGCCTTCATCTCGTCGCGCGGCTCGAGACCGCTCAACAGATATGCCAACCACGAACGCGTGCCCTTCAGGTACCAAATGTGCACGACCGGTGCGGCCAGCTCAATGTGGCCCATGCGATCGCGACGCACCCGCGAACGTGTGACTTCGACGCCGCACTTGTCGCAGATGATGCCCTTGAACTTGACGCGCTTGTACTTGCCACAGGCGCATTCGAAGTCGCGGGTGGGGCCGAAAATCTTCTCGCAGAAGAGGCCGTCGCGCTCCGGACGCAGGGTGCGGTAGTTGATCGTCTCTGGCTTCTTCACTTCGCCGTACGACCACGAACGAATGTCGTCGGCCGTCGCGAGGCCGATGCGCATCTGACGGAAGTCATTGACTTCCGTCGCGGGCGTTGCTGCGGGAACTGCCGTGTCGGTCATGTTCGCGTGATCCTTTACTTAGAACGAGCCCTGGCGCAAACGATCGTCTGCGTCAGAACCGCGCTCGGGACGGGTGAGGTTGATGCCAAGTTCTTTCTGGGTCTTGTAGATGTCTTCGTCGAGGTCGGCGAGTTCGACCGGACGGCCGTCTTCGCGCAACACTTCGACGTCGAGGCAGAGTGCCTTCATCTCTTTCATGAGCACCTTGAAGCTCTCCGGCACGCCGGGCTCTGGCAGGTTGGCGCCCTTCACGATCGACTCGTACACGTGCACGCGGCCGAAGACGTCGTCGCTCTTCAGGGTGAGAATTTCCTGCAAGCAATACGCGGCGCCGTACGCCTCGAGTGCCCACACTTCCATCTCTCCGAAGCGCTGACCACCGAACTGTGCTTTGCCACCGAGCGGCTGCTGGGTGATCATCGAGTACGGGCCAGTCGAACGCGCGTGAATCTTGTCGTCGACCAAGTGGTGGAGCTTGAGCATGTACATGTAACCGACCGTGATCGGGTTGTCGTAGTACTCACCGGTGCGACCGTTGCGCAAACGAACCTTGCCGTCCTGGCCGACAAGACGCTTGCCGTCGACGCTCTCTGGGTTGATCGAGCCGAGCACCTGCTGAATGGTTGGGTGCACCGATTCTCCTGAGCTCTCGTCCCAATGCGCACCATCAAAGACGGGCGTTGCGACGTAGACGCTCGGCGAGGTGACTGGACGAGTCTTCGTCTCGGTGCCACGTAATGGCGCCTCGCCAACGGTCTTGCCTGACTTCGCATCGACCCAGCCCCAGCGAGCGCCGTAACCGAGGTGCGCTTCAAGCACCTGACCGATGTTCATGCGGCTCGGCACGCCGAGCGGGTTCAAGATGATGTCGACCGGTGTGCCGTCATCGAGGTACGGCATGTCTTCGACCGGGAGGATCTTGGAGATGACGCCCTTGTTGCCGTGACGACCAGCGAGCTTGTCGCCGACGCTGATCTTGCGCTTCTGCGCCACGTACACGCGCACGAGTTCGTTGACGCCCGGCGGCAGTTCGTCGCCGTCGGAGCCGTCTTGCTTCACTCGCTGAAGCACTTCGATATTGATGACTTTGCCCGATTCACCGTGCGGCACGTTCAACGACGTGTTGCGCACTTCGCGAGCCTTTTCGCCGAAGATGGCGCGCAGCAGGCGCTCTTCGGGGGTCAGTTCGGTCTCGCCCTTTGGGCTCACCTTGCCGACCAGCACGTCACCAGGGGCCACCTCGGCGCCGACGCGGATGATGCCACGGTCGTCGAGGTCAGCCACGATGTCTTCCGACAAGTTCGGGATGTCGCGGGTGATTTCTTCTGGTCCCAGTTTCGTGTCGCGGGAGTCCACCTCGTGCTCTTTCACGTGGATCGAGGTGAGCACGTCTTCTTTGACGAGGCGCTCGGAGATGATGATCGCGTCTTCGTAGTTGTAGCCCTCCCACGGCATGAGCGCGACGAGCAAGTTCTTGCCCAACGCCAACTCGCCTTGGTCGGTGCTCGGGCCGTCAGCGAGAAGGTCGCCCTTCTTCACTTTCTGGCCTTCGCGAACACGCGGAATCTGATTGATGGTCGTGTCCTGGTTGGAGCGACGGAACTTGACGAGGTCGTGCTCGTGGTCCTTCTTCGGCAGGTCGTCGTAGCGCACGACGATGCGATCGCCAGTGACGAGTTCGACCGTGCCGTTGTCGCGAGCGAGCACGAGGTCGGCTCCGTCACGCGCGGCGCGTGCTTCAACACCGGTGCCGACGAACGGCGCTTCGGCGCGAACGAGTGGCACGGCCTGACGCTGCATGTTCGCACCCATCAAGGCGCGGTTGGCGTCGTCGTGTTCAAGGAACGGAATCAGCGACGTCGCAACCGAAACAATCTGGCGCGGTGACACGTCGATGAAGTCGACTTGTTCTGGGTCGACGAGTGCCAAGTCGGTGGTCGAACCGAAGAACGACTCTGCCTCGAGCATCTTCTTCAGGTCTTCGAGTGTGGCTGCCTGCGGCGAGCGACGCACGAGCACCTTCGGGTCGACGAACGAGCCGTCTTTGTTGAGGGCGGTGTTCGCCTCGGCGATGACGTATTCCTCTTCTTCGTCGGCTGCCATGTAGCGCACCTCGTCGGTGACGCGGCCGTTCTTCACGCGGCGGTACGGCGTCTCGATGAAGCCGAACGGATTGACGCGGGCGTAGGTCGCCAGCGCACCCTGCAGACCGATGTTCGGGCCTTCTGGGGTTTCGATTGGGCACATGCGGCCGTAGTGCGAGAAGTGCACGTCGCGCACTTCGAAGCCTGCGCGCTCACGCGAGAGACCGCCTGGGCCAAGGGCCGAGAGACGGCGTCGGTGCGTCAGACCCGACAATGCGTTCGTCTGGTCCATGAACTGCGAGAGCTGCGAGGAGTTGAAGAACTCCTTGATTGCTCCAACGAGCGGACGCACGTTGATGAGGGTGAGCGGCGAAATGCCGTCCTGGTCCTGCGAGCTCATGCGCTCGCGCACCACGCGCTCCATGCGCGAAAGGCCAATGCGCACTTGGTTTTGGATGAGTTCACCGACCGGGCGTACACGGCGGTTGGCGAAGTGGTCTTGGTCGTCGAGGCGGTAGCCCGGCTCCTGCTTCACGAGGTGCAAGAGATAGGTGATGGTCGCCAACACTTCGCAACGTGCGAGCACGTTCGGCGCATTGGTCGGCATCGTGAGTTGGCCGCCTTTGTGGTACTCCTTCAATCCGGCCGGCACATCAATTTGTCCGAGCTCCGTACCTTCTTGCAAACCAAAAATCTCAGCCAGCTTCAGAACCTCTGGGCCGATCTTGCGGAACAACTTGTAGCGACCGACGCGCGACGTGTCGTATCGGCGCGATTCAAAAAAGGCGCTTTCAAAGTTGATGCGTGCGGAGTCGACGGTGGCCGGCTCGCTCGGGCGCGTGCGGCGCATGATTTCGACCATTGCTTCGTCGCGAGTCGGTGCGATGTGCTTCTCGCGCAGCCACTGCTCTTCGAGGAAGTCGAAATACTTGACGAAACGCTCGAGGAATCCAGGTGCATGCTGCTCGTCATAGCCGAGTGCGCGCAGGATGAGGAAGATGCTGAGTCGACGCTTGCGGGCAATACGCGCGCCTGCCGTCGGGTTCTTACCCGGCTTGTGTTCGACGTCGAACTCGAGCCACTCACCGCGCTGCGGGTGGATGGTGCCCTTCACCAACTGGTGCTTGGCAAGGTTGCGGAGTCGGTAACGTTCTCCAGCTTCGAAAATCACACCGGGTGAACGCACGAGCTGCGAGACAATGACCTTCTCGATGCCGTTCACGAGGAACGTTCCGCGCTCGGTCATCTTCGGGAATTCGCCGATGTAGACGACCTGCTCCTTGATTTCACCCGTGTCACGGTTGGAAAAGCGAGCCTTTACGAAGCGCGACACCGCATAGGTGTGGTGCTTGGTGCGGCACTCTGCTTCGGTGAACTTCGGTCCGGGTGTCAGTTCGCGATCGTCGGGATCAAACTCAAGTTCAAGTTGCAACGACCCGTCCGTTGTCTTGATTGGCGAGATGTCGGCGAAGACATCGCGCATACCCTCGCGCATGAACCAGTTGAAACTGTCTTTTTGCACCGCCAGCAAGTCCGGCATTTCGAGAACTTCATCAAGTGATGCGAACGTATAACGTTCGCGTGCGGCGGCGCGAGACGGCACGGGTACGACTCCTACTTATCTCAAGTTGAATTGCGGGGACTAACGAATTGCGGCGTTGCTGTGTGGGCGGGTCGCCGGAACGCAGTCACCACTCCTCTGCGAGGAGGTGTGGCAGGGGCGTCGCACGGCGACTCGTCACGCTACCTGCGCGGGGCCGACTTTCCACCGGGACCGCGCCAATGCGCGGCCTTCGGTGTGGAGGTCGAACCCCGCGCCGAGGTGGCGAGGGTTGGCAGGCGTCTGATTGACGCCAACCGACCGGGGGAAACCGGTCAGGCCAACTCGACGGTGGCGCCGACTTCTTCCAGCTTCTTCTTGGCGGCGTTGGCGTCGGCCTTGCTGACCTTGTCCATGATCGGCTTCGGTGCACCGTCGACCAGTTCCTTGGCTTCCTTCAAGCCGAGGTTGGTCAATTCGCGTACGACCTTGATGACCTGGATGGGCTGGCCACCCTTGTCCTTCAAGATGACCGAGAACTCGTCCTTTTCTTCCGCGGCTGCGGCTGGGGCTGCTCCACCGCCAGCGGCGGCGACGGCAACTGGAGCGGCGGCGGTGACGCCGAACTTCTCCTCGAACGCGTCGAGGAGCTCCTTCAGTTCGAGCACGGTGAGGGCGGCGATCCCGTCGAGGATCTCTTCCTTCGTGAGTGCCATGGTGTGTTTCCTCTTTCTTTCTTGTGGTGGATTGGTTGGTTGGTATTCGATCTCTGCGGGTGACTCGGCTTACGCCGCTTCCTTCTGCTCGACCAGCGCCTTCAGGCCGTAGGCGGCCTTGCGCGGCAATGCCGAAAGCATGTACGCGGTGTTGGCCATCGGTGCCTTGAGCAGACCGGCGAGCTTGGCGAGCATGACCTCGCGCGACGGCAAGTCGGCGAGAGCGCGCAGACCCTTCACATCAACTGCCTTGCCATCAACGACGGCGCCCTTCAGCTTGAGGGCGTCATTTTCTTTGGCGAATTCGCGCATCGCCTTGGCGACTGCCGACACTTCACCGTTGATGAAGGTGATGGCAACGGGTCCGCCGACCATGTCTTCAACAGCGGCCATCGATCCGTCACGAGCAGCAATCTTGACGAGGGTGTTCTTGTACACCTTGTATTCAGCACCCAGTGGTCGCAACGTACGACGCAACTTGGCGAGGGCCCCGACGGTGAGACCGCGATATTCAGAGACAATGACGGCGTTGGATGCAGCGAACTTGTCGCGGACTTCGGCGACAACGGCAGCCTTTTCGGCGCGCGCAGTGGACATGTCGTTTCCTTCCTCGTGTGGCCAGGTTTCCCTGATTATTCGCCTTTCGGCGAACCGCACTTCTGTGGTTGGTAGAGCGCGCCAGACGCTATCGGGAGCAGCCTGGTTTTGCTACCCCGTCGACTCGGCGGGCGAGTCAGCCCAGCTCGTAGAGCTGGCGCATGATCATGTGCCCGACGATGAGCTGCAGGTCCTCGGCGACCTGCATGTCATGAATCGGGAAGTGCATCGGGTGCTGCGCCAGTTCTTTGCAGCGCCCACCCTCGTAGGCCACGATCGCGAGCGTAATCATGCCGATTTCATTGCCCATTTCGAGGGCCTTTACGACGTTCGGCGAGTTGCCGCTCCCCGACAAGACGACGAGCACATCGCCCGCCTCGGCTTTCACCCGTAACTGCTCGGAAAAAACCTTGTCGTAGCCGATGTCGTTGGCCAGACATGTCAACACAGAGGCATTTGCCGGGAGAGCTTCAATCCGCAGTCCGATGCCGCGCTTAACCCCCGCGCCGTAGGTGAAGTCGTTGGCGAGATGGATGGCATTTCCCGCGCTGCCACCGTTGCCGCAGAGGTAGATGCGCTTGCCCGTATTCCATGCCTGCAAGAACACTTGCGTGTACTTCTCCACGAGGGCGATCTCTGGGCCGCGCAGAACGCGGGTCAGGATGTCGATGTAGTCGTTCACCACGCGCGAACTGGTGGCTGCCATGCGTTCCAATCCTACATTTGGGTCGCTCATACACTTGGAGTACTCGATGACGCGCTCGTCGGAATCTTCCCCGCCCGTTATCTATGTGTCCTCGTCTCGCTACGAGCGCCGCCACCTTGATGAGGCTCTGGCCGAAAGTCGCACAGTGTCGACAGCGGACCGCAGAGTCGCAATTGTCTGTAACGAGAGCGGCAAGCGGCTGAGCGAAGACGAACTCATCGCCACGAAGCCAGTGAATTGCGTCGGCATCATCGCCGGTCTCGAGCCACTCTCGGCTCGGGTACTCGCCCACTATGGCGAGCTGAAAGTCATCTCCCGTCTCGGCACTGGTATGGACTCCGTCGATCTCGATGCAGCCCGCAAACACGGCGTAAGCGTGCTTGGCACACCGGATGCCACCACTGACGCCGTCGCGGAACTGACGATTGGTCTCATGCTGGCGTCGTTGCGCGGCATCACGACTTCTGATCGAAGCATGCGCAACAAATCGTGGGCTCCTGTCATGGGTGGTCTCCTCAAGGGCCGAACTGTTGGAGTTGTCGGTTTTGGACGCATCGGTCGACGCGTCGCACAACTCGCCGAAGCGTTCGGCGCACAGGTCGTCTATAGCGACCCTGTTGCGCCAGGAAATGACAAACGGAATGTCTCGTTTGACGAGCTAGTCACCGTGAGTGACATCCTCACCCTGCACACACCGCTCAACGATGAGACTCGAGGTCTGCTTGGTGCGAGCGAGATCTCACAATTGAAACAAGGATGCATCGTCGTCAACGTTGCGCGCGGTGGCCTCATTGATGAACAGGCTCTCACCGAGGCGGTGCGGGCAGGACGAATCAACGCCGCAGTGGACTGTTTTGTCGATGAGCCCTACACCGGGGCGTTGTGCGACCAGCCCGACACCGTACTCACCGCACACATGGGGTCAATGACGGCGGAAACCCGCACTCTCATGGAAGTGTTGGCCGCCCAACAACTCGTCGAAGAATTGCATAAACACGGGGTCTTGTAGCGTTATCAGCGGTGACATTGACCCGTTTTGAGCGCCTCACCGGCCTGCGCGCACGACTTCGCGCTGACGAACCCACGGTCGGTACCTGGATGCAGATTCCGAGCCCCGACGTCGCAGAGCTGCTCGCCTCTGGTGGCTTTGACTGGGTCACGATCGACCTTGAGCACGGCGCAATCGCAAGGCACCAATTACCAGATCTCTTCCGCGCCATTGAGTTGCACGGTGCTCTGCCGCTCGCACGAGTTGCCCTACCTGATGGAAGCCTCTGTCAGCAAGCTCTCGATTCAGGCGCAGCAGGTGTCGTCATCCCGCGCGTTGAGTCGGCATCACAACTCACCGACATCGTCGCAGGCTGTATGTGGCCACCTGCCGGCAAACGTGGTGTCGGATTCTCGCGCGCGAACCTCTTTGGTCGTCGACTCGATGACTATCGGGCCGAGTCTCAAGAACCGCTGATTGTCGCCCAAATTGAAAGCAAGAACGCAGTCGCCTCGATTGCCTCATTGCTCGCTGTGCGCGGGCTCGACGCCATCATGATCGGGCCATACGACCTCTCAGCTTCTCTCGGTGTGCCAGGTCAAGTTGACCACCCCGACGTGCGTGCCTGCGTCGACGAAGTAGTGCGCGCCTGCCGCAAAGTAGGAGTACCGAGCGGCATGCATGTGGTGCAACCAGATTCCAAGCGTCTCGACGAAGAGATCTCTGCTGGTCATCGATTCCTGGCCTTCGGGGTTGACGCGGTCTTCATCTCGCATACGGCCCACAACCCGCGAGGTCGCCGCTGAAGGCAGTCGCAATCATCCCTGCGCGGTTGGCGAGCACGAGGTTTCCGAATAAGCCGCTCGCCCTTATCGACGATCGTTCGATGATTGAGCACGTGTACGCACGAGTCGCTTCGTCACCACTCCTCTCCAGCGTTGTACTTGCGACGTGCGACCAGGAGATTGTCGATGCCGCAGCAAGGTTCGGCGCTGTCGGCGTCATGACGGCAAACACGCACGAGCGCGCGTCTGATCGCTGTCATGAAGCGATGGCGAAGCTTGCCGAGCAGGGACACCACTTCGACGTTGCAGTGATGGTGCAGGGTGACGAGCCCATGACCCACCCCGATCAGATTGCAGAAGTGCTTGTACCGCTGCAAGACCCTGATGTCTTAGTAAGCAACCTGTGCCTCGAAATCCCAGAGGATGAGGCGCAGAGTCAAGACGTTGTCAAAGTCGTGATGGACCAGCATGACGATGCGCTGTACTTCTCACGTGCGGTGATTCCCGGTCTGATTGGTAAGCAGTCACGCACGTTTTACAAACAATTGGGGTTGATGGCGTTTCGTCGTGAAGCACTTGAACAGTTCGCGCGACTCGCACCAACGCCACACGAAAAGAGTGAGTCGGTGGACATGCTGCGATTCCTCGAGCACGGTGTGAAGATTCGCATGGTGCGCACAGCTCACAGGACCATTGCAGTCGACACACCCGCAGACCTGGAGCGCGTGAAGAAGGCGATGAAACAAGGCTGACGCTGAGCGCGCAGAGTAGCCTTGACTCGTGGCACGACTGAGAGTCGGCATCGCTGGGTACGGAATCGTCGGAAAACGACGTCACGAGTGCCTCGATAAACACCCGCGATTCGAGACCATCGCGGTTTGTGACCGCAACTTCGCTTCCGACACCGCGCTACCAAGCGGGATTCCAGCGTTTCAGAACTACAAGTCACTTCTGGCACAGCCACTCGACGTGTTGCTCGTCAGCATGAGCAACGACATGGCGGCCGAGGTCACGATTGCCGGCCTGCGCAAGGGATTGCATGTTTTCTGCGAAAAGCCGCCCGCACGAACTCTTGAGGAATTGACTGGCGTACTCGCCGCCGAGCGAGAGCATCCACAACAGCGATTGATGTACGGCTTCAACCACCGCTATCACGGGTCGGTGCAGGACGCTCTCACCATCATCCGTTCGGGTGAGCTCGGCAAGATCATCAATCTGCGCGGCCTGTACGGCAAGTCCAAACTCATCACCTTCAACCAGCCCGACTGGCGAGCCAAGCGCGATCTTGCAGGCGGTGGTGTGCTGCTTGACCAAGGCATCCACATGGTCGACCTCATGCGACTCCTCGCCGGTGAGTTCACCGAAGTGCACAGCGTGGTGTCGAACTCGCACTGGGGATACGACGTCGAGGACAATGCCTACGCGTTGATGCGAACGAATGACGGCATCGTCGCCTTGCTCAACTCGTCGGCCACGCAGTGGCGTCACCAATTCAGCCTCGATATCAATCTGCAGCGAGGCAGCTTGCTCCTGCGTGGCATTCTCACCAGTTCCAAGAGCTACGGATCAGAGACCCTCACCATCGTGCACGCCGACCCTGACCGCGACAATGGCGACCCGGTCGAGTCCGCCCGCACCTACAACACTGACCCGTCATGGGAGAGCGAGATTGCAGCATTCGCCGAGGCCATCGACACTGGTGTCGCCGCCGACCACGGCACTTCTCGGGATGCATTTCTCACGATGTCACTCGTCAACAGCATTTACTATGCCGACCCGCAGTGGCGCGCACGACACGCAATTCCCGACCCGAGCAAGTATTCGCTGTAAATGAACCTCGACTCTGTCTCCCGAATCGCCTCTTCGGCGGTTCTTGAAACCGGTCGGTTTCTGCGCTCTCTCTCCGATTCGGAAAGGGGAGTTGCAAACACAGAGGTAGGTGGTCGCGAAGTCAAGCTTCATGCTGACAGGCGAGCGCATGAACTGTTGAGTGGACTTCTGTCCACGTCAGGGGTCCCGGTCATCAGTGAGGAGGACAAACAGTCACACTCCCGCAGCCTGGATGAGGTGTGGGTCATCGATCCCCTCGATGGCTCGTATAACTTCACCAGAAAACTGGGACACTCCATGGTCTCATGCGCCTATGTCACCGACGGAATTCCACGACTCGGTGCACTCTTTGACATCGTCACCGAAACTCTCTTCTTGGGCGGGCCTGATTTACCCAGCAAACGAGACGGCGAATTGATTCGCTGCTCGCAGCTCGCTGATCTCTCTGCTGCGGTCCTTTGCACCGGATTCCCGGCTCGATTCAGTTTTGATTCACATGGAGCTGCAGATGGATACTTCACTTTCATGTCTTCATTTGCCAAGGTGAGGATGACTGGTAGCGCAGCGCACAGCTTGTGCCTGCTCGCCCAAGGATCTGCTGAGTGTTACGCCGAGCGGTCAATCATGTTCTGGGATGTCGCAGCGGGGCTCGCCGTCGCACAAGGTGCCGGAGCAAGGCTCGTCCGACCTCAAACCTACGGCTTTGAACCATTGTCGGTGGTCCTGACGAATGCCCATCTCCCAGAACGGGTAACCGAACTGATGGAAGAGAGTCGTGCATTTCATCATCAGTGACGACTGTGGTGCGTGTCCCAAAGCCACAGGCGCGTCCGATTCGAGAGCCACTCTCACAGGTCACAGAGGGCCTCAGATTCAGTACCTACGCATCAGTTGGAACACCTTCGGCGAAGATACGGTCACCCGTGATGACAGCGTCATTCATCTCGGTGATTTACTTCATGACCAAGAAGCTGTCCTCCAGAAGGTTCTTTATGACTGGCTCGGCGAACTTGCGAGACATTACACGGCAATTGACTCCCCTCTACCTAAGGTTTTTGAGAATTTGCACAGTTGGTGGTTGCTCTCCCTGAGCGAAAAGAACTACGCAACCACACCGGAGTTCACGACATTGATGAAATTCATGCTCTTGAGCAAACTCTGTGACGAGCATTTGCCAACTTCTGTTGACTACGACGGAAGCGATCGGCAACTCGAGTCAGCCGTCAGAGAATTTGCTGAGGCGAGAGAGTGTCAGACAAATGCACGCAGGCCTCCATACATGGAACGTATCTCTCGTAAATCAGAGCCTCTCCAAGCTGTAGTTCACTTCTTACGTGTGACGCGTCATGCACTTATGAACTCCTTCCGACGAGTTAACTTCGGCTCCCCCGTATTCAGCCTTGTTGGATATCTCATTCCAGCGTCGGGTGAGCTGCGCGCACAATCGCCATATTGGGGCAACCTGCCCGAGAACCTCACGAATCATGGACAACTTCTCTGGTTGTACCACCGAAGCGATGAAATGCCGCTCCGAGTCGCACGACGATATTGCAGAGTCAAGGATTCGACTTCAACCAACGAGGTCCATCGTGTCATCGATGACTGCATAACCCTCGGCGCACTTAGTCGTGCCCTAAAAACGTACTTCTCGTGGCGAATTGCGCGAAGGGAATTGAGGCTCAATTCAGCTGGAGTCTCGAACGCAGACAAGAGGCTTCCTGTAGACGCTCTCTTCGCCCGCCAGATGCGTGACTCTCTCACCGGTTCTCGCGCGGTTTCGACGATCATTCAGACACACGTCTACGAATATCTCGTCTGCAAGCTCCCATCCACTAACTGGCTGTACTTATGGGAGAACAAGCCATTCGAACATGCGCTCGTCTCAGCGGTCTCTCGTCATTCACACAAATCCTCGATTGGCTACGCACACTCCGTTATACGACGATTAGACCACCGATACTTTGACGAGACTCACGGCTCCGACTTGGACAACGCTCGTCGTAGGCCGACACCGACCATGTACGCAGTGAATAGCTCAGTAGCCCATGAGCACCTTCGTCGTCTCGGTCCACCGAAAACTCGTGTCGTAGAAGTCGAGGCTCTGAGGTACGCTCCCCTCAAAGTCACTGAGCAAGTCCGACCAGTTCGCTTGCTTGTGCTGGGAGATATCAGCAGAACTGAGTCAGAGAGGCTGCTCACACTTACAGTTTCAGCAGTTGAAAGAATTCCGGATGCTCCGAAACTCTGGTTCAAGCCACATCCGGGCAGTCCGAGTCACTCAGAGTTAGCTCTCAAACTTGGCTTTTCCGTCACATTCGACCACC
>Ga0208594_1000064_pt1 | contig 37925 bp, 42 predicted proteins | sample LakMenEpi14Sep10_FD_150699 | JGI IMG/M metagenome (GOLD analysis project Ga0208594, IMG submission 150699) | Freshwater microbial communities from Lake Mendota, WI - 14SEP2010 deep hole epilimnion (SPAdes) | ecosystem: Environmental > Aquatic > Freshwater > Lake > Epilimnion/Euphotic zone ...
AGATCGCCATCAAACTGCCCACTAGGCTTGCAAAGGGCGCCACCACAAGGCTGCAGAAAGGATTGAGTCCTCAGCCTCCCAACCATCCTTCTAACGCTGCCCCTGAGTGGCAGGCAGGGAGATTTGGCGATCAGTGCCGACTCGACGGTGGCCTGTCCACTCGAGGGGCTTGTTCGAAGTGTCGCGTCTCTACAGGTAAGATCTGCAGACCTTCGCCATAACGGCAGAAGCCATATCATTCAAGGAGTCACCAGTGGAATCGTCTGTCTTCCATGCCGGCGATAAATATGAAAGTCGCTGTCTGTGGTTATCAACAATGGCGAGTCGTTTATCTCCGCCAGCCGAATCAAGGCAGCATCAGCAAGGGAAGCAGGAACATTCTCGTACCGCTTAAACAATGAAGTGACTGAGTCAATCTGCTCCTGCAACACAAAAGGGAGCTGAACAACACCTCGCTCAATGAACTTCAACGGCAATGAAGGATCAAAGCCAGACCGCTTGAGCAGAAAACAAGTCTCGGCTACAACAGCCTCACAGCTCAGCAATGGAGGAGGCAGCCGTCGAAACTGCTCTACAGCCCATTTGTGGTGTGTATCGTTGCGACTTAGGAGGGCAACCCATGGGCCCGTGTCAAGCAGCACGGCCATAATCAGTTAGTTCCAAAATCAGACAGGTAAGCAGGATTAGAAGAAAGGTCAGCGGGTCCATCTTCACAACATCCCACGAGATCAGCCAAAAGATCAGCTGCGGATTGTGGCTGCAGGCCATCACCACCTTGCTCTGAGGACTGGAGGAATGCGGACAATGCTCGACGAACCAACTCAGACTTGCTCAGCCGTCGTTGTTGCGCCTGTGCTGTGAGCTGGGCATCAAGGTCCTCTGTCAGCTTGAGCGAGATCACCGCCATGGCACGCATCCCTTAAAGCATCACCATCTTAACCCCTGACAGCTGGTATTACGTCAAGCGCTGGGCGGCCTTATTCGGAGCAGGTCAGCAGCTTCTGCCCACGCCCTCGAGGCCACGCTTGCAACCAGGAGATTCTGCCTTCTCTTCCCGATCCTTCGAACGCTGGCCATCACCTGCCCGCAAAGATCTGGAACAGAAGTGTGTCCATGGGGGTAAGGATCCTGCGGTGGCGGGTCAGGTGCATGGCAGTGTTAGACCCCCTTTGCATCAAAGCTAGACCGTGATTCCACATACTTCTTTAACACCTCATCCATCCGTGATTGCCAGCCAGCGCCGGATGCCCTGAAATACTCAAGCACTTCAGGGCTATATCGGATGGAAACAAGCTGCTTCTTACTCGCCAGTTTTGGGCGCCCTCTGATGGTCTTCAATGGAACCATCCGGTTCATCTGGTCGTCTGTAAGTGGCAATGCATCTGGATCATTTAAAGCAGCTTGAGTTAACTGATGATCCTCTTCAGGTTTCGGCATCCTGATCGAGACCTTCTTGGATGGCTTTGACATAGTGACTGACCTCACGGCGATTGGCTCTGCGCAGGCTGATCACTCTTCTGCCCTCAACTCGATCAACGAAGACTACAAAGAAGAGCCTGTCTCCCATCGGAGCCAAGGCAATGATTCTCTGCTCTCCGTAATCAGCTCGATCATCGATCCAGGCCAGCGCCGCATCCCAATCAAGCTCAGCAGCCGCAGCCAAGGAGACACCGTGCTTACTGAGATTGGTTGCGTCCTTTTCCGGGTCGAAGACAATGCGCACACTTTACTGTAGCTACGGGAAAGCGGGTCGTCAAGCTCGGGGCTCTGGCTGTTCTGGGTGGGTCTAACGCTCCAGATCAGAAGCGGGAAGTGGCGAATGCATAGCCGATCACCGCGGCCCCCGTCTTCTGTATCTGGATGTTAGCAAGTATCATCTCCATTGCAGTGCACGCATGGCAGAGATCTTGAAATCCGACAAGAAGCCTTCTAGATGCCGTGAGTTGATGACAAATACTGTACTCTCGCTGTCGGATATAAAGCTCTCAATACCTCGCCTATCGCTTATCTTAGGCAGTTCTTTCTGCGGCAGGGCGCCAAGCTGCTTGCGAAAGCGGATAAACGGCACTTCTTCGAAAGTGGCTTCTTCGCCTAAATCACCAGTAGCAATATCTATGTCTCCTGGATCAAAAGTACATAGCTGAAGCGAGGCAGTAGTAACAATTGCATTAACATAAAAGCGGATGCCACCTGAATAGTGTTGCGAGAGAAGCTCTGACTCGTTAACTGCCAATCCATAGGTTGAGTTAGCCACTTGGGCTGCTACTCGTTCAAGCATTGGGCGGGATTTACTGTCTTGCCCTGGAACTATGCAGAAAGCCGATTCGTAGGAGCGAGGTTCCACATGTAATTCGTGCCACCCAAATCGCGAAAAGACTTTCTCGGATAACATGGTTGTTTCAGTGCACCAAACTAAGGACCGTGGTGTTTGCTGGATTCCCGATTCTCTTGGGAGAAGAAAAGTCCAATGCGAATCACGCACACGCTTGCATTCTATGTTGATCAGACAGCATTCACTCGTATTCTCAATCGCAATATCAATGAAACCATCCTCTAAATCTGTTCTCCAGTAATGCTCCTGGTATAATACTTGCCATGGCAAATCAGAATCTCGTATATTCTGGGCTATCGCTATCTGAAGCGGGAATCCAGAGTTGTTAACGTGAGACTGAAGTGACATTGGCTTGGGATCAGATTGTTTGGTCGATCTTGCTAACGATTGCGATCACCTGGCCGCTCACTATTCTGCATGTTGCCAGTTACCTTGTGGCGGCGGCTCAGGTGCATCGCGTTGTTCGGAGGGAAGGGCTGGGACGCCTTGTGTTCACAAGGCCATTGATCCTGCTCATTAGAGGTGCTGCTGTGCCTGGCTTGCAGCGCCCATATTTGGGTATTATGCTCTTCTGAGGCACCTTAAGCCTCACATCAACTGCGATGGAAGAAAAAGCCAATATCAGCGGCCTGCCCGAATCTCTCCAGGCATTCGATCATTTACTCCAAACTGTCTATAGTTCACTTGGCCCTCTTGGCGCCTGGATATTCTTAATTGGTTTCCCGATCCTAGCGTTTACTGCATTCGTCTACTGGGTGAATAAGCGAGATGAAGGATGGAAGGAGGCCTTAAAAGGCAAGGAGCAAGACATACAGCGTTTGGCAGACGATAACAGGACACTGAGAGTTCAGGCATTAATTCATGGGGGGATGGATCCTGAACTGGCAGAGAGAATTGTAATGAAGAATGTCCCCCCAGACGGACCGAGCTCCCGCCGTCAGCTTGAAAATGACTTAAAGTAGTGGCCTGCAGAAAACCCATGCTAACTCCCGCGCTTCTCTTCACAATCTGGTCTGCCAGCTTTACCATCATTTTTGGAATTGCCGCAATGACAGCCAGGAGGCAGGCAATTCATTCTAAATCTATAGCTCGTGTCGACAGAATTAGACGCAGCTTTGCAGAAGCTCGCATTAAGTTGTTTAGGCTGGTGACTAGTAAGAAACTCAGCCCGGAGTCTGCCACATTTCGCTACCTCTATTTCTTGAATACTTCCGTCATGCGACGTCAAGACATGTACGAAGATATGTGGAAAGTATTTGTGTACGCAATTCTGCAGATTAAAGAGTCCACTGGAGACCATCAAATCCAACTCGAAGCTTCCCAATGGTCAAGCGAAGTTCGTGAAGTGGTGCTTGAAACTGCGGACGCTATACAGCTCATGATATACGAGCACCTTAGGCCTCTTCGGTGGCTTGCTATCATTAACTCATGGGCCAGTGATTCAGAGGTTGCCAAGCCCGATCGCTTTTTTGTTGCCAATACCCTTAAGAACATCAGTCCAAACAGCTTGCCATCAGATTCTCAAAACCTAAGGAACTCTGACCCCAAGATCAAGGAAGTACAGGAGTTCCGTAGCCTTATTCTCTCGGCTGCTTCTTGATAAGACATTGAGCACCAATATGAGTTTTTTACCATTAGCATGACTTTGGCGCTATACGGGAATCTTGGAGCGTTGTATGGTTTTTGTTAGTATCTTTTTGTCCGCCGAACTCTTTATTGGAAGGTTCCGAGAACCAGGGCTTTTGCCTCTGATCCTTCCGTGAACCGAGCCGGGGTGCTATCTGGTTGGTATCCAGAATCCAGTGCTGGCATGGCCTCGAGGCTATATGTGGGTACCCATAGCTCTGGTTCACGGGTCCGTGAACCACCTGTTCGGAATGCTACACAAGGTCTGCAGGGCTGCGCACCCCGAGTGGGCCGCGGTTGAGCACATGGGTATAGATCATGGTGGTGCTCACATCCTTGTGGCCCAGGAGCTCCTGGATGGTACGGATGTCCTGCCCCCGTTCCAGTAGGTGCGTTGCAAAGGAGTGGCGGAACGTATGGCAACTGGCGGCCTTGTTCACTCCGGCTTCCATCACGGCGCGTTTCACCGCCTTCTGCACCACGCTCGGATCCAGATGATGGCGGCCTTGGGCACTTGATTCCCTGTCGTGCCAGCGATGCTGCTGGGGGAACACCCATTGCCAGCCCCATTCCCGGCTGGCGTTGGGGTATTTCCGCGCCAGTGCGTAGGGCATCACCACGCTTCCCCACCCAGCGGCCAGATCGCCATGGTGCAGGCTGCGCACCCTCAGCAGGTGTTCCTGCAGAGCCGGCACCAGGCTCTGGGGCAGCAGGGTGAGTCGGTCTTTTCCGCCTTTGCCGTCACGCACAGTCAGTTCGCGTCGCTGGACATCCAGATCTTTCACCCGCAGCCGCAGGGTCTCCATCAGGCGCAGCCCACTGCCATAGAGCAGCCCCACCACCAGCGCTGCTTCGCCTTCCAGCCGGTCCCGCACAGCGCGCACCTCTGCCTCACTGAGCACCACGGGCAGCCGCTGCCGCGTGCGGGCCCGCACCACCCCATCAATCTCAAGATCTCGTTCCAGCAGATCACGGTAGAGGAACAGCAACGCCGCCAGGGCCTGGTTCTGGGTGGACGCGCTCACCTGCTCGCTCACCGCCAGGTGGCTGAGAAACGCGTTCACCTCGGCGCTGCCCATCTCCCGCGGGTGGCGCATGCGGTGAAATCGGAGAAAGCGGCGCAGCCACTGCTCGTAGGTCTTCACCGTGCGGCGGGCGTAGTGCCGGGTTTGCAGCAGTTCGCGATAGCGCTGGATCAGGCCAGGGGAACGGGGGGCGAGGCTCATCTCGGTTGGGGGGGCTCTGTTCAGAGTTGCCGCCCTTGATCCCTGCCCTGGCGGCCGCTGGGCCCATCCCCCAGCCAAGCCGCTCCCGCCGGGGGGGGATGATCGGGGGCCCTGTTGCTGCCTTTGCGGCACCCTGAGCCATGCTGCGCATCGCCCACCTCCTGGAAGCCCAGCTGCGTGCGGCGATGGCGCGGGCCCTGCCGGAGGCGGCCCAGCCCCTCGATCCCCAGCTGGCACCGGCCAGCAAGCCGGAATTCGGCGACTTCCAGGCCAATGGCGCCCTGCCCCTGGCCAAGCCCCTCGGCCGGCCGCCCCGCCAGATCGCCCAGGCGATTGTGGAGCAGCTCGCGGCCGATCCGGCCTTCGGCGAGCTCTGCCTGGAGCCGGTGATCGCCGGCCCCGGCTTCATCAACCTCACCCTGCGGCCCGAGCGGCTGGCCGCCGAGGTGGCGGCCCGGCTCGGCGATCCGCGCCTGGGGGTGCCCTCGGCGGCCGACGAAGCGGGGGGGCAGCCGCCCGCGCCGGTGATCGTGGACTTCTCCAGCCCCAACATCGCCAAGGAGATGCACGTGGGGCATCTGCGCTCCACGATCATTGGCGACTGCCTGGCGCGGGTGCTGGAGTTCCGCGGCCACCCGGTGCTGCGCCTCAACCACGTGGGCGACTGGGGCACCCAGTTCGGCATGCTGATCACCCACCTCAAGCAGGTGGCGCCCGAGGCCCTGGAAAGAGCCGACGCCGTGGACCTGGGCGATCTGGTGGCCTTCTACCGCCAGGCCAAGGCCCGCTTCGACGACGACGAAGCCTTCCAGTCCACCGCCCGCGAGGAGGTGGTGAAGCTGCAGGGAGGCGATCCGCTGTCGCTGAAGGCCTGGGGGCTGCTCTGCGACCAGAGCCGTCGTGAATTCCAGCGGATCTACGACCGGGTGGATGTCGCCCTCAGCGAGCGCGGCGAATCCTTCTACAACCCTTTCCTGCAGGCGGTTGTCGATGACCTCAAGGCCGCCGGCCTGCTGGTGGTGGATGCCGGCGCCGGCTGCGTGTTCCTCGAGGGGGTGAGCGGCAAGGACGGCCAGCCGTTGCCCCTGATCGTGCAGAAGTCCGATGGCGGCTTCAACTACGCCACCACCGACCTGGCGGCGATCCGCTACCGCTTCGCTCCGGCCCCGCAGGGTGATGGCGCCGGCCGAGTGATCTATGTCACCGATGCCGGCCAGGCCAGCCACTTCGCCGGCGTGTTCCAGGTGGCCCGCCGCGCCGGCTGGATCCCTCCCCACGGACGTGTCGAGCATGTGCCCTTTGGCCTGGTGCAGGGCGAGGACGGCAAGAAGCTCAAGACCCGCGCCGGCGACACCGTGCGCCTGCGCGACCTGCTCGATGAGGCGGTGGAGCGGGCCGAGGCCGACCTGCGCCGCCGTCTGGCCGAGGAGGAGCGCACGGAAGATGAGGCCTTCATTGAGCAGGTGGCCACCACCGTGGGCCTGGCGGCGGTGAAGTACGCCGACCTCTCCACCAACCGGATCACCAACTACCAGTTCAGCTTTGGTCGCATGCTGGCGCTCACTGGCAATACCGCCCCGTATTTGCTCTATGCGGTGGTGCGCATCGCCGGCATCGCCCGCAAGGGCGGCGATCTGGCCGATGGGGCTGTGGCTTCGGGGGGGCTGCACTTCAGCGAACCCCAGGAGTGGGCCCTGATCCGCGAGCTGCTCAGGCTCGACGGCGTGATCGCCGAGGTGGAGGCCGAGCTGCTGCCCAACCGCCTCTGCAGCTACCTGTTCGAGCTCTCCCAGGTGTTCAACCGCTTCTACGACCAGGTGCCGGTGCTCAAGGCCGAGGAGCCCGCCCGCGGCTCGCGGCTGGCGCTCTGCCGCCTCACCGCCGACACCCTCAGGCTGGGTCTGGGCCTGCTGGGGATCCCGGCCCTGGAGCGGATGTAGGTCCGCGTTGCCGCCCCTACGCTGAAGCCGGCAGTCACCATCCCCCGGCCGTGACATCCACGTCGCCCACTCCCTCCCTGCATGATCGCGACTTCTACGGCTGGGTGGAGCAGCAGTGCGCAGCCCTGCAGGCCCACGACAGCAGCCGTCTCGACTGGGACGGGTTGAAGGAGGAGTTGGAGGCCTTGGGACGTCAGGAATATCGTGAATTGGTGAGCCGGTTGGGGGTGCTGCTGGGGCATCTACTGAAGTGGCAGCTCCAGCCGGAGCGTCGCTCCAGGAGCTGGTTTCTGAGCGTGCGCGAGCAGCGCCGCGCGATTGCCCGCCTGCTGGAGCAGAACCCAAGCCTGGGTGCGCGGCTGGAGGAGGCCCTGGCCGATGGCTTTCAGGGTGGGGTCGACCTGGTGTTGCGGGAGACCGACCTGGCCCTGCGCGCCTTGCCGGAGCTCTCGCCCTGGTCGCTGCAGCAGGCCCTCGATCCTGCCACGCTCTGCGATACCCGCGGTGACTGGAGCGATCTGGGCCTGTGATGGAGTTCCCCCAAGTTCGTCCCGAGGTGGACACCGAGCTGCCGCCCAACCGCTTCTGTGACCAGGTGCCGGTGCTCAAGGCCGAGCAGCCCGCACGCAGCTCCAGCCTGGCCCTCTGCCGCCTCACCGCCGACACCCTCAGGCTGGGTCTGGGCCTGCAGGGGATTCCTGCCCTGGAGCGGATGTGAGCGGCAGCAGCAGGTCGGCGAGCTGCAGATCCGGGCGGCGCAGCAAGGCGAACAGGGTGCCGGCGTTTCCGCGGCAGATGCGCAGGTCCTGATCCAGCACGGTGATGTCCAGCCAGGCCGGGAAGGGCTGTTGCACCCCGCGCAGCAGTTGCAGGCGCCCGCTACCCACCTGCGGCCCCAGCCAGCCGCCGCGCTGGAAGCGCACCTGCACCCGCTGGTTGTTCTCCACGGAAATCGCTGCCTCCACCGCGATGCCCGCCAGGGGTGCCAGGCCCCCCGGTAGCCGCAGCAGGTTCATCCCCCGCCCCTGGGAGGGGGCCAGCAGCTGCAGGTTCTCCAGCCAGGGCCCCACTGCCAGGTAGGGCTGGCGGCTGCTGCTCCAGCGCAGCTCCCACACCCCCTCCAGCAGCTCCACCGCGCCGGGCGCAGCCAGGTCGGCGGGTTGGTCGCGCTCCAGCTCCTGGCAGAGCTGGCTCACCCGCTCGCCCTGGCGGTTGGCCGCGCCGCGGGGCTCCTGGCGCAGCAGGGCCAGCAGCTCCCGCCGGGCCTGGCTGCCTGCGACGGGCTCCGGACTGGACTCCTCTGGCATCAGAGACGCTGGCTGGCACGGACCATATGTTGGCCGCGTTCAGCTCAACCAGTTGATGAAGCGCTGGATGATCAGCGAGTTGCTGATGTCCACGAAGAAGCCCGACACCAGCGGCAGGATCAGGAAGGCCTTGGGCGCGGGGGTGTAGCGCTGGGTCACGGCCGCCATGTTGGCCATGGCCGTGGGGGTGGCCCCGAGGGCGAAGCCGCCGAAACCGGCGCAGAGCACGGCCGCCTGGTAGTCGCGGCCCATCAGCCGGAACACCACCACCAGGGCGTAGGCGAAGGCCACCAGGAACTGCACCGCCAGGATCAGCAGCAGCGGACCCCCGAGCCCCTGCAGCGTCCACAGCTGCAGGCTCATCAGCGACATCGCCAGGAACACCCCCAGTGCCACGTCCGACACCACCGCCAGGGCCGTGCTGTGGGCCGGCCAGGGGATGGGCGCCAGCCGCGGCACAGTGTTGGTGAGCAGGATGCCGGCGAACAGGGCGCACACGAACAGGGGCAGGCTGCGGCCGAGGGCCTCCAGGGCGGCATAGAGCAGTTGGCCCAGGCCCAGGCACATGTTCAGCCAGAACAGGGTGGCCAGCAGCTGGAAGCTGGTGATCGGCGGCCCCGGCCGGGCCGTTTCGGCCATCGGATCGCGCAGGTCTTCCGGGCTGGCCTGTTGCTCCGGAGCGGGCAGACGGCGGATCAGGATCCGGGCGAGCGGTCCGCCCATCAGCGCTGAGAGGATCAGGCCGAAGGTGGCGCTGGCCGTGCCGATTTCCACGGCGCTCTGCACCCCGTGCAGTTCGGCGAAGCGCGGCCCCCAGGCGATCGCCGTGCCATGGCCTCCCACCAGCGACACCGAACCGGTGAGCAGGCCCACCAGCGGATCGAGCCCCAGCAGGCTGGCCATCGCCACCCCCGTGAGGTTCTGGATGGCGATGTACACCACCGTGGCGGCCAGCAGGATCAGCAGCGGCCAACCGCCGGCCCGCAGGGTGCGGATGTCGGCATTGAGGCCGATGCCGGCGAAGAAATAGAGCAGCAGGAAATCCCGCACCGCCAGGTTGAAACCCAGCTCCACGCCGCTCACGGCGTGCAGTGCGCCCACCAGCAGGCTCACCAGCAGGCCGCTGGCCACGGGCTCCGGGATGTTGAAGCTGCGCAGCAGGCGCAGGCGGCGGTGCAGCAGCTTGCCTGCCGCCAGCACCATGATCGCGATGTTGAAGCTGGCAAAGGCGCCGATCTCGATCTGCTGCATCCCCTGCCGCCTAGGGTGGATCTGCGACCGAACCTAGGGTGAGTCGGCCGTGACGTCCCGGCTGGGTCGGGAGTCGAACAGATTCAGCCCCAGCCGCTCGGAGAGGAACTGGGCGGTGAGCTGGCCGCGCACGCTGTTGCCCGCCTCATCCAGGGGCGGCGACCAGCTGGCCAGCGCCCCCTTCCCAGGCGCCACCGTGATCATCCCGCCCGACACGCCGCTCTTGCCCGGCAGGCCGATCTGATACAGCCAGTCGCCGGAGGTTTCGTACAGGCCGGCGGTGACCATCACCGCCAGCACCCGCCGGCAGATCAGCGGTGCGATCACCTGCTCGCCGCTGCGGGGCTGGCGACCGCCGTTGGCCAGGGTGCAGGCCATCAGCGCCAGGTCTTCGGCGGTCACCAGCAGGGCGCATTGGCGGGTGTAGAGGTCGATCGCCGTGGCTGGATCGCTCCAGAGCTGCTGATGGGCGCTGAGCAGGCTGGCGATGCCCTCGTTGCCGGCGTTGGTGGCCTGCTCCGAGCGGTACACCGCCTCATCCACCGCCAGGCGGCGGCCGGCGAAGCGCGACAGACCGTGCTCGATGAACCGCCACTGGGCGGCGGCATCCTCGCCGGGCACCAGGCTGGTGGTGGCGATCGCGCCGGCGTTCACCATCGGGTTGGAGAGCCCCTCCACCGTGCGCTCCACCGCCAGCACCGAGTTGAACGGCAGTCCCGTGCTGTTCACCCCGAGGGCGTCGCGCGCCAGCTGCTCACCGATCGCCTCGCACACCAGGGCGAACAGGAACGGCTTCGACAGGCTCTGGATGCTGAAGGGCACCGCCCAGTCGCCGGCGTGGAAGGTGGCGCCCGTGGTGGCGGCCACGCTGATGCCGAAGCTCGCCGGCGAGGCGGCCGCCAGGGCTGGGATGTAGTCGGCCAGGCTGCCCTGCTCCACCGAAGCGAAGTGGGCGTGGGCCTCCTCCACCAGGCCCTGCACCACCGCCGGTGTGGGCAGCTGGCCGGTGGACACCCAGCTGGACCCACCGGCCTCGCTGACGGGGGTCATGACTGCTGCCAGGGCAGGGCCGGCAGGCGGTAGAGCGCCTCGCGCTGGGCGTCGCTCCAGATGTCGATCATCTCGGTGAGCATCGGGTGGTCGGCCTCCAGGTGCAGCCGCCGCTCAATCGCCAGCGTGCCGCGGGGGATCACCGCCAGCTCGAAGGGCGGCCCCACGGTGAGGTTGGAGCGCTGGGTGAGCACCTGCGACATCACACACAGCTTGGCGGCATCGTCGAGGCTGAGGTTGGTGTGGCCCACGTTGTCGAGCGGGGGCTTGCCGTATTTGCTCTCGCCGATCTGTAGGTAGGGGGTTTCGCGGGTGGCCATGATCGCGTTGCCCTGGGGATAGATCAGGTAGAGCCCATGGGGTTCGCTGCCGATCTGGCCGCCGAGGATGAAGGTGGCCTGGGAACTGGAGCCAGCGCTGCGCAGTTCCGCCTCGTTCTGCTTCTGCGCCGCCACGCTCACCCGCCCCACGTAGGCGGCGGCCTCGAACAGGTAGTCGCAGTGGCGCAGGTCGCCGCGGCCGCTCTCGGCGGCCTCGAAGCCCTGGTCGAGGTCGCGGCGGATGGTGCTCACCACCGCCTGGGTGGTGGCCAGACTGCCGGCCGCCAGCAGCACGAACAGCCGGTCCGGCCCCGGCTGGAACACGTGCATCTTGCTGTAGGTGGAGATGTAATCCACCCCGGCGTTGGTGCGGGAGTCGGAGGCCAGCACCAGCCCCTCCTCCAGCCAGTAGCCCACGCAGTAGGTCATGGTTGATCGGGCCTCGGCAAGGGGGAAAGGGGAACGTCAGGCATGTTGGGGCAGGCTGTCCGTCTTGGGCAGGGCCGCCGGTTCGAGCACCGCCAGCTGGCGGCGGATGCGCCAGTGGCAGTGCTGCAGGATCTGGCGGGCCACATTGGCGCCGGTGGCCGCCTCGAAGCCGCTGAAGCCCGGGTTGCTGTTGGCCTCGCACACCCGGTAGCCGTCGCCGTCGAACAGCAGGTCGATGCCGGCGATCTCCAGGCCCAGGGTCTGGGCGCAGTCGCGGGCCAGCACGTCGATCGCCTCATCCACTGGGAAGTTCTCCCCCAGGCCGCCGCGGGTGATGTTGGCCTTGAAGCTGCCGTCCACGCTGCGGCGCAGCATCGCCCCCACCACCCGGCCGCCGATCACCCACACGCGCAGGTCCTGGCCCGGCCGCTCGCCGATGTACTCCTGCAGGATCAGCGACTTGCCGGCATCCAGGCTGGCCACCAGCTCCATCAGGTCGCGGAAGCTCTCCCGGTCGCGGCTCAGGTAGATCCCCTCGCCATAGGAGCCGGCCAGCACCTTCACCACGCAGGGGAAGCCGATCTGCCGCTCCACCAGCTCGCTGTCCACCGGGAAGCGCACCAACATGGTGCGCGGGATCGGCAGGTTGATCTGGGCCAGCAGCTGCTGGCTGTAGAGCTTGTCCTTCACCGCCTCGATCGCCCGGCTGGAATTGATCACCGGTACGCCCAGGTGCTCGAACTGGCGCAGGATCGCCAGGCTGAAGTAGCTCGTGCCGCTGCCGGTGCGGGCCAGCAGGGCATCGGGCAGCTCCACCTCCTCCCCCCGCAGCCGGATCGAGCGGCGGCCGCCCCGGGTCACGATCAGGTCGATCTCATCGGGTGACACCACCTCCAGAGCGATGCCGAGGATGCGGGCCTCCTCGCGGAAGCGCTGTTCTTCGTACCCCGGGCCGGCGTCGGCAGCCTTCTGCAAGATCCAGAGCTTCATCAACGGCAGGCGGCCAGGGTCAGCTCTCCACGATTGTCAGGGCCGGCAACCGGCGGCGGTCGCCGGCGACACATGGTGCAGATCCTCAGCTCGACTGCTGCCACTGGCGCAGCAGCTCCTCCAGTTCCGCCCGGCCGGGGCTCGGCAGGCGGCGCACACCGTCTGCTTCGCGACTGCCGCCCTCCCCGGCGGGGCCGCGGAAACCGGCGCCTCGCAGCACGGCCTGGCCTTCGCTGCTGGTGAGGAAGGTCACGAACCGTTCGGCTGCGCTGCCGCTGCCCTGGGCCTCACCACGAAGCACGGCCGCGGCAAGCACCATCTCGATCGTGGGGTCGGGTGCCAGCAGGCGATAGCCACCCGGCCATCTCCGGGCCGCTTCGTCGCGGCGCAGCAGAGCGGTGGATTCGTACACCAGCGCCACATCCCCCTCGTTCGGTCCGCCGCTGATGAACTCGCGTAACAGGATGTCGGTGGAGCGGGCCGGGCGGAAGACGGCGCGCTTCAGTGCGGTCACCGCCGCCTGGCCCGGTTGATCCCGCACCCAGAGGGCCAGCACCAGCTGACCGGAATTGGAGCGCAGCGGGTCGGTGATGCGTAGATCAATGCTGCCCCACTGCGCAGGGCCGCCCAGGGCAGACCATTGCCCTGCCGCCGTGGCTCGCCGCAGCTCCGACCAGGAGAATCGGCCGCCGCGGAACAGGGCGGTCGCCCGCTCCGGCCAGGCCACGGCCATAAGCAGGGTGCGGGCGATCGGGCGGGGCTGTGCCTGAAACGGTTGGTTGTCGCCCTGGGCTGCTCTGGCGGCCGCAAAGGCCTGCAGCAGGTCCCGGTTCGAGGGGATCAAAACCTTCGCTCGCTCCGGTCCGGCATCGAGCTGGCGGTTCACCATGTCCTGGGCGCCCTGCACTTGCCAGCGCAGATCGATGGCCGGATGGCGGTGCTCGAAGAGGGGTTCGATCCGCCCCATCGCCACCTCCAGTTCGGAGCCCACCGCCACCAGCAGGGCCTGCCGCGGACCCCGAAGCAGCGGCGAGGCCAGAGCTAGCGATCCCGCCGCAATCGCCAGGGACAGGAAGCGACGACGGGTGATGGCGGACACAGCTATGGCGTAACGGTTGACGATGGACCTATGCTTAGTCTATCGCAAAACAAAGCCTTTTGGGGAACAAAAAATGGTAAGATTGAGTGCAAAGCATGGAAAATAAATTGATTCTGTCGGGTCTCCAGGTTGTTTTTGCCTGTCCTTTTCGCATGTCATTGATTTGTCGTGCCGCCAGGTTTTTGATAGTCGCCTGAGCAGGCCATTGAATTCTCTCAAGGTATGTGTGGTGGCGAAGTCAACGGAGATGCTGGGTTTATGCGGACGTCTCGCTCCTGGGCCGTCGTCCCCCCGGCTAACCCGCGCAACGGATCGGCTTCGCTTCGGCCTGGCCTGCTCTGGTTCTCTGGGGGTCGGCCTGTGGTTGGCCGGCTGCTCCGCCTTGCCGGTGGGTCCCCAGCTGGAACTCACCATGCTGGTGGGCAGCGCCCTGGGCGACACCTGCCAGGCCTGGGCCAAGGCCATCGCCAGCAACCCGCCCCGGCTGGCCGACGGCACCCAGGTGCGGCTGCGCTGCCGGGCTGCCGGCAGTGGCGATGTTGTGACGGAGATGGAAGAGCACGCCCGCTCCGTGCTGAAGGCGGGCGGCAACGCCGACGATCCCGCCATTCCCACCCTGGTGTCGGTGGACGGGGAGATCTATCAGGATCTGCTGCGGCATCGGCTGCAGGCGCTGGCCCCGGGCCGTGAGCTGATCCCCGCTCCTGCCGATGCACCGGCCCTGGCCAGTTCGCCGATGGTGTTGATGACCACCGCGCCTTTCGCCCAGGGGTTGCGGCGCGCTGACCCTTACCAGGCCCTGGCCCGGAGCCGCGATCACCGCCAGCTGGATGCCGCGGCCCCCTCCCAGCCGATCCGCTTCGTGCACACGGCTCCCACCCGCTCCAACTCCGGCCTGCAGACCGTGGTGTCGATGGTGGCGGAGGTGTCGGGCAAGCGGCCCGAACAGCTCACCCTCGCTGATGTGCAGGCCAGCGCCCCGGCGGTGGCCGCCATCCAGAAGCACGTGACCCGCTACGGCAGCTCCACCGACGAACTGGCCCGCACGATGCAGCGCAACGGCGTGTTCTGGGCGTCGGTGGGCTCGGTCTACGAGTCGTCGGTGGTGGCGGCCAATGGCCGCCGCCAGGACGGCCAGGATCCATTGGTGGCCGTGTATCCCCGCGCCACCTTCTCCAGCACGATGCGGGCGATCCTGCCCGCGGCGCCCTGGGTGTCGCCCCAGGAGCGCGAAGCTGCCCTGTTGGTGATCGAGCAGCTGCAGCAGCCCCCGCTGCAGCGCCTGGTGGCCGAACAGGGGCTGCGGCCCGCCAACCCCGCCGTGCAGGCCAGCCTGGTGACGGCCGCTCGGGGGGCGGACCCCGCCGCCACGTACGACTCCCTGCGCGCCCCCCGGCCGGAGGTGGTGGAGGCGATCATCCGCCAGTGGCGCGAGCTGGTGAAGAAACCCTCCCGGGTGGCCCTGGTCGTTGACAGCTCCGGATCGATGGCGGGCGACAAGCTGCCGGCGGCACAGCGCAGCCTGCAGGCCTACCTCAACCAGATCGGCCCGCGCGATGTGGTGGGTCTGATCGAGTTCGACAGCACGGTGCGGCCGCCGGTGGTGCTGCGCGGCGGCCCGGCTGGTGCTCCGGGCAGCGCTGCCCTGATCGCTCGGCTGGAGGCCGATGGCGGCACCCGCCTGCACGATGCGGTGCTGGCCGGCCGCGACTGGCTGCGGCGCACCCGCCAGCCCGGCGAGATTCAGGCGGTGGTGGTGCTCACCGATGGCGTGGATTCGGGCTCGCAGCTGAGCCTGGGTGGTCTGCAGGAGCAGCTGCGCCGCAGCGGTTTCGAGGGCGACGAGCGGATCGGTGTGTTCACGATCGGCTACGGCGGCGGCGACTACAACGCCGATGCGCTGCGGCAGATCGCCGAAGCCAACGGTGGCGAGTTCGTCGAGGGCACGGTCGATAGCATCCGTCGCCGCATGGAAGCGCTGCAGCTGGCCTTCTGAACTGGATCCTGTCAACCATGGTCAATCCCCTCGACGATCCGATTGCCGTGGCCCTGGCCGGCCTGGTGCTGGTGGGGCTGGCCCGCTTCACCCCCCTGGGGCTGGGGCTGGCCCTGCTGGTGGCGGTGCCGTTGGCGCTGGCGATCGCTGCCCTGCGGGCCCGCCCGCGCGACCGGCGGGTGGCTGCGGAGATCGATGCCGCCGAATTCCGCTGCCGGGAACTGGCGATTCAGGCCGACCTGGTGCGCCGCGAGGCCCTGGTGCGCTTTCAGGACCCTGCCCATCTGGAGCCCCTCGGCCTGGTTCAGCTCTGCTGCGATCGCCTGGGGGACCTGCCGGGCCGCATCGGTGCGCGGCGGCGCCTGCTCGAGTCGGGTGGGGGCCAGCTGTTGCCGATCAAGGCCCTGGAGCAACGGCTTCAGCGCGAGGAGGCTGCACTGCGAGAGGAATCCTCCGCCACCCTGCGGCAGGAACGGCAGCGGCTGGTCGACCAGCTGCGCCGCAACCTTGATGCGGCCCGTTGCGGCCTCGATGAACGGCAGGCCCGCCTGCTGGCTCTCTCCACCAGGCTGGAGCGGATTGACGGCGGTCTGCGCCATCTGCAGGCCCAGGTGGCACGCCACTGGCCCAGCAGCGACGCCACCGATGCGGCGATGACCGAGGCGATCGCGCCGCTCGATGAGGCGCTCGACCAAATCGAGCAGCTGCTTGATGACGGCCAGCGGTGAGCGGCGGCATTCGATGGTCCCTGCCCCCCGGCTGCCGCGACGGCGCTTCGGCCAGATCTGCCTCGGTGCTGCCCACATCACTGGTTTCGGTGCCGCAACCCTCAGCAGGGGTGCGCGTCGCCGATCCATGGCTACATCTGGGTCCCGATCCGAATCTGCGATGCAGTCACCTGCACCTGCCCAGCCCACCGAGCGCAATGCGTGCTGCTGCAGGCCTTCCACTGGTACACCCCGGCCAATGGCGGCCACTGGCGGCGGCTGGAGCAACAGGCCTCCGCCCTGGCGCAGGCGGGGATCACGGCCCTGTGGCTGCCGCCTGCGGGCAAGGGCCTGGCCGGCGCCAACGACGTGGGCTACGGCATCTACGACCCCTACGACCTGGGGGAGTTCGACCAGAGGGGCGGTGTGGCCACCAAGTACGGCACCCGGGCCGATTTCCTGGCGGCCGCAGCCGCCTGCCGCGGCGCGGGCCTGCAGATCTATGCCGATGCGGTGTTCAACCACCTGATGGGGGCTGATGCCGAGGAGGAGTTCAACGCCACCCCCCACGATCCCCAGAACCGCTTCCAGCCCCTCGGCGACCAGCGCCCCATCCGCGGCTGGACCCACTACAGCTATCCCGCCCGCGCCGGCGCCCACTCCACCATGCAGTGGCACTGGTGGCACTTCGATGCCGTTGATTACAACAGCCTCGAGCCTGGCCTGCAGGCGGTGTGGCGGATCGAGGGCAAGGCCTTCGACGACGACGTGGACCTGGAACGTGGCAACTACGACTACCTGATGGGCTGCGACCTCGACATCGATCACCCCGAGGTGCGCGACGCCCTCAAGCACTGGGGCACCTGGATGCTCGACACGGTGGGGCTGGACGGTTTCCGGCTCGATGCGATCAAGCACATCAGCGGCGATTTCTTCCCCGACTGGATCGCCCATGTGGAGGCCCATGCCGGCCGCGAGCTGTTTGTGGTGGGCGAGTACTGGACCACCAACCTCGACACCCTGCGCTGGTACGCCTCCCGCAGCGGTGGCCGCATTCACCTGTTCGATGCGCCGCTGCACCACAACTTCCACGTGGCCAGCCGCCAGGGTTCCGGATATGACCTGCGCCGTCTGCTGGACGGCACCCTGATGCGCGAGCTGCCCCAGCTGGCGGTGACGCTGGTGGAGAACCACGACACCCAGCCCCTGCAGGCTCTGGAGTCGGTGGTGGAACCCTGGTTCAAACCGCTGGCCTACGCCTTCATCCTGCTGCGGCGCGAGGGCTACCCCTGCCTGTTCCTGCCGGACTACGAGGGTGCCCGCTACCGCGACCGCGGTCGCGACGGCCAGCAGCACGACGTGGAACTGGTGAGCCACCGCTGGATCCTCGATCGCCTGCTGGCTGCCCGCCGCGACCACGCCTACGGCGAGCAGCGCGACTGGCTCGATCACCCCAACTGCATCGGCTGGACCCGCGCCGGCACTCCCGCCCATCCCCGCGGCCTGGCGGTGCTGATGAGCAACGGCGACGCGGGATCGAAGTGGATGGCCACCGGCAAGGCCAATGCCACGTACGTGGACATCACGGAGCACCGGCGTGAGTCGATCCGCAGCAACGGCGATGGCTGGGCCGAGTTCAGCTGTCCGGCGGGATCCCTCTCGGTGTGGGTGGAGAGCGGGGCCTGAGCAGCGGCGTTGGCGTGGGCGGAAGCTGGCGGGGGGAGCGTGCCTACGCTGCCCCCATTGCGTTGCCGGTTGCACCGGCCTGCTGCGTGAACGTGCCGGACGCCCGCCCCGAGGTGGAGAGCCTGCAGGCCTACAGCGCTCCCCTGGAGGGCCGGCGCGGGATGTTGCGCCTGGATTTCAACGAGAACACCGTGGGCCCGAGCCCGCAGGTGGTGGAGGCCCTGCGGGCGATTCCGGCGGAGCAGATCGCCATCTATCCGGAATACGACGGCCTGCGCGAGGCGTTGATCGCCAACCTCTCGACCCAGCCCCCGGCAGCCCAACCCCGGCCCCTGCAGCCCGAGCAGATCGGCCTGTTCAACGGCGTGGACGCCGCCATCCACGCCATCTTTCACGCCTACGGCGACCGGGGCGACACCCTGCTCACCACCAGCCCCACCTTCGGGTACTACAGCCCCTGCGCCCGCATGCAGGGCATGGCGATCGAGGCGATTCCCTACCGGTTGCCGGATTTCGCCTTCCCGCTGGAGGAGATCCGCGCCGCCCTCCTGGAGCCCGTTGGCACCACCACGGCCCAGCGTCCGCCGCGCCTGTTGCTGATCTGCAACCCCAACAATCCCACCGGCACCCGCCTGGCGCCCCAGCCGATCCTGGAGCTGGCGGCGGCGGCGCCCCACACCCTGGTGGTGGTGGATGAGCTCTATGAGGCCTTCAGCGGCGACAGCGTGCTGCCCCTGGCTGACTTCGCCGCCACCCCCAACCTGGTGGTGCTGCGCTCCCTGGCCAAGACCGCCGGCCTGGCCGGCCTGCGCATGGGCTTCGCCATCGGTGCGGGGCCCGTGATCGACCGCATCGGCCGGGTCACCGGGCCCTACGACATCAACAGTTTCGCGGTCACCGCCGCCCACGCCGCCCTGGTGGACCAGGCCTATACCGATGCCTACGTGGCCGAGGTGGGGCGCGCCCGCACCTGGCTGCTCGACCAGCTTCAATCGGCTGGCGTGCGCCACCATGCCGGCGGCGGCAACTACCTGCTGATCTGGCCCGGCCGGCCCGCTGACGCTGTGGAGCAGGGTCTGCGCCAGGCCGGCATCCTGGTGCGCCCGATGGCGGGCAAGCCCCTGATCGAGGGTTCCCTGCGGGTGAGCATCGGCACCTGCGCGCAGATGGAGCGGTTCTGGCAGGCCTATCGCGAGCTGATCAACTCCGCCGCAGCCTGATGCAGGACGTCAGCGCATCACCTTGATCACCGGGCCCTCGGCGAGGCTGCCGGGCAGGTTGATGCGGCTGCCGGCGCGCTGCACCGGTGTGCCGGCCATGGCGTCCAGGAACGGCTGCACGCTGCCCTGGTCGCAGTTGGCCGGGGTGGCGCCACTCACGTACTGCACCGGGATCACCATCCGGGGCTGCAGCTCCCGCACCAGCTCGGCCGCCTCGCGGCCGTCGTACACCTTGGCGCCGCCGCCCACGCCGATGATCAGCACGTCCGGCCGGCCCAGCAGCACCTTGTCGGCCGGGCTGATCGGTGCGGCGGTGCCGCCCAGGTGGGCGAAGTTCAGGCCTCCCTGGCGCCAGCGCCAGATCGTGGCCTGGCCGAAGCGGCGGCCGCCCACCCGGTCGTGGGGTCCGCCGATCCCCTCGAAGCGCAGGCTGCCCACCTGGTAGGTGCCCGGATCCACCAGGAAGCGGCCGCTGGCCACGCCGGGGGCCCCCTCATCCAGCAGGCGGCTGCTGGCCAGGATCGCGCTGGCGCCCACCCGCGGTTCGGCCAGGCCGGCGGCGCAGCCCACGGCGCGGAAGGGATTCAGCAGCACGCTCTGGCCGCCGCCCTGGATCAGCAGGGCGCTGTGGCCATAGCTGGTGATCGTGACTCCGCCGGCGGCCAGGGCAGGAGTGGCGGCGATCAGGCTGGCGCCGAGGGCAGTACTCAGGGCAGTGCCCAGGGCCACGGCCGGGCCAGGCAAGGGCAGGAGGCGCATGGCTGAGCTGGGAGACACCAGGACGCTAGCCGGAGGCCTGGCGCAGGAAGTTGGCCAGCAGCCGGTGGCCGTCCTGGGTGAGCACGCTCTCGGGATGGAACTGCACGCCTTCGATCAGGGGGTGGTCGCGGTGGCGCAGGCCCATGATCGTGCCGTCCTCCAGCCAGGCGGTGATCTCCAGGGAGTCCGGCAGGCTCTCCCGTTCGGCGATCAGGCTGTGGTAGCGGGTGGCGGTGAGCGGGCTGGGCAGCCCGGCGAACACGCCGGCGCCGCCGTGGAACACCGGCGAGGTCTTGCCGTGCATCAGTTCCCTGGCACGCACCACCTTGCCGCCGAACACCTGGGCGATCGACTGGTGCCCCAGGCACACGCCCAGGGTGGGGACGGTGGGGCTCAGCTCGCGCAGCACCTCCAGGCACACCCCCGACTGGTCGGGGTCACCGGGGCCCGGGGAGATCAGGATCGCCGCCGGCTTGAGGGCGCGGATCTGCTCCAGGTTGAGGGCGTCATTGCGCTCCACCCGCAGCTCGGCGGCCAGGGGATGCTCTGCGGCCAGCTCCCCCAGGTACTGCACCAGGTTGAAGGTGAAGCTGTCGTAATTGTCGAGAACGAGCAGCATCGGCGTTCGGGAAACGCCTCAGTGGCGTTGTCGTGACTGCCCCATTCAAGGCCCCGGTGCGGCGCCCCCTCGATCAGATGCCGAGCTTCTCCAGCAGCGGCGGCACCAGCAGCAGCAGGGCCACCAGCACGGAGGCCGCAGCAGCCACCAGCACGGCGGCGGCGGCGCAGTCCTTGGCGATCCTGGCCAGGGGGTGAAACTTGCGGCCGATGGCCAGGTCCACCACCGCCTCGGTGGCGGTGTTGATCAGCTCCAGCACCAGCACCGCGGCCACAGTGAGCACCAGCACCGCCAGCTGCGCCGGCGGCAGCCCCAGCGCCAGCCCCATCAGGAACACCGCCAGGCCGGTGAACACGTGGATGCGGAAGTTGCGCTGGCTGCGGAAGCCGTAGGCCAGTCCCTGGGCGGCATAGCGGAAGCTGGCGGGCAGGTCCCCGGCCACCGTCCAGGCCCCCAGGCGGTTGGAGCGGCCACGGCCGACCGCCGCTGCCGGCAGGCTCGGCCACGGCTGGGTCTCAGCGTCAGCGTCAACTTCAGCGTCAGGTCCGGGCAGCGGCAGCACAATCCCCTCGGCACCTGGCGCACCCTACCGCTGTTCAGCCGCCCGCACAGCGGTTTGGAGCAGTTCCTGCTGGCGGGCCAGCGTGGCCTCCAAGGCTCGGTCGTCGGGGTAGTGCCAGCCGAGCAGGTGCAGCAGGCCGTGGCTGGCCTGAAACAGCAGCTCCCTCTCCAGGCTGTGGGCCTGCTCGGGGGCCTCCGCCTTCCTGGGGCAGGGCCCGCAGGTTCTCGCCTGCCCACCACGCCAGGTCTGCTCGGTCTGCTCCGGAGCACGGTTTCAGGCCGCGCAGAAGGGTCACTGCTGATTCTTGAACTCCGTCACCGTGCCGTTGCCATCGGTGTTGCAGTAGCCGCCGTGCTTACGGAACGACCAGTTGAAGCTGAGGCCCTGCGCTTCGATGTTTTTGAGGGTGGTTTCGCCGCTGTTGATCGATTGCTGCAGGGTGGCGCCAAGGGAAACGCTGATGTCCGCCATGGTGGCATTGGGATACCTTTCAGCCACTGCGTTTTTGCAGTTGCGCCCCCAGGCCTCGATCCGTGCATTGATCTTGTCTTCCTGGTTGGCATGGACTGCAGGGGCCTGCAGCGCATAGGTGATAGCCAGGCCAAACAGCAGGGGCAGGGCGCGGCGCATGGGCTCATTCAGAACACTCAATCACAATCTATTCACGCTGTGCGGGCTTCACCAGCGGAGGAGCTTTGAGCACGGATTCCAGCCCGAAAGTCACGCGAGAATCACACTGATACCTCCGGATCGCGCCAAACCGATGGCTTGGAGCACCCTTCTGGAAAGCCATGACTTCCACGATTGGCAGGCGAGTGTGCAGCAGCTGCTCGGCCCCCACACCAGTCGGATCGTGGATGGACCCGCGAATCGCACCTTCCGCCACCGCATTCGCAGTGCGAAGGCCGGTCCGGCATCGCTGGTGGAGTTCTGTGGCGGTGGCTCGTTTGTGCTTGAACGGATCCAGGCGGACGACCGGGCCGTGCTCTGGATTCCCACCTGCGGAGTGATTCAGGAGACGGTGAGCGGTGAAACCCTGCTCCCGGAACCGGGGATGGCCCTGTGGATCAGGCCAGGCACCCCCCTCACCGGCCTGATTGGCGGAGCCTGTGCCGGGGTTTCGATCATCGTGCCGGTGAACTTGTTGCAGTTTTCAGAGGGTGAGCCCTGGCGGGTCGACCGCGGGGCAGGCCCGATGCTGCTGAATCCCTTCGGTCGGTACCGTTCCGCCAGCATCGTGGCGCTGCTTCACAATGCCCGGGATCTGGTGCAGGCAGCGAGCAGCCCCGGGCTTGCTCCGCCCATGCCCCTGCTGCTCGATGGGCTGATCCAGCACCTGCGGGAATGGAATCGGCCGGATCCATGGCTCCACCACCCCATTCCTCGCGCCGAACAGCATTGCCGCGAGGCGGAAGACTGGATGCGGCGCCACCTGGATCAACCATTCGGCATCCGGGATGTGGCGGATGCCATCCATGTGCAGGAGCGCACGCTGCAGGTCAGCTTTCGCTCCCAGCGGGACGTAACCCCCACGGAGGCGATCCGGAGGTTGCGGCGCTGGAGGCAGCAGAGCTCGTCGCCGCCAGCTTGAGATCGCGCCGGTCGGCAGAGTTTCGGGACAGGGGGTTGCCAGCGCAGGGGCCCTGGCTGTTGTGGGTGCCGTCTCGCTGTCAGGAAGGGCGAGGGTCGTCTGGGTCCCGTAGTGGCGCCGCCCGCACCGCGGTTTGGAGCAGTTCCTGCTGGCGGGCCAGCATGGCCTCCAGGGCTCGGTCGTCGGGGTGGTCCCAGCCGAGCAGGTGCAGCAGGCCGTGGCTGGCCAGAAACAGCAGCTCCCGCTCCAGGCTGTGGCCGTGCTCGGGGGCCTGGCGGGCCGCGGTTTCCACCGAGATCACGATGTCGCCGAGTTCCAGGGCCTCGGCCTCGTCGTCGTCCTCGCCCTCCTCCCCGTCCGCCCAGCTGGGCACGGGCATGGGCGGGGCTTCCCCCAGGGCCTCGTCCTGGGCGGCGAAGGCCAGCACATCGGTGGGGCCTTCCTGTTGGCGCCAGTCGGCGTTGAGGGCGGCGATCTCGCCGTCGCCCACCAGGCTGAGGCCCAGGCTGTAGGCGGGTGCCTGCAGCGGGGCCGGCAGCTCCGGGTTGAGCTGGCCCAGCCAGGTGCTCAGCAGGGCGTGCCAGGGGTCGGCACCCTCCAGGGGATCGAGCCAGGCGCCGACGGCCTGCCGCAGCTCCGGCGCCAGATCCGCATCGGCTGCGAAGGCCAGGTCGAGATCGGCCGGGGCGGCCGGGCGCGGGGGCGTGGGGCTGGCGTGGGCCCCGATCGGCGGCTCAACGGCCATCTCAGCCCCCGGGGAGCTGGGGCCGGCCCAGCCAGGCGATCAGCACGAGGAAGCCCAGCAGCCCCACGGCGGTGAGGCCGAAGTGCACCAGGCTCTGGCGCCCCTTGCGCACCATGTTGCGCATCGCCAGCTTCACGAAGCTGGGGTTCTCGCCCCGGGGCTGGGCCGGGGACGGGTTCTGGCTGGCGGGGTCAGTCATCGCTGCCGCCTCCGCCCACCTCCACGCCGGCGTGCAGCAGGCTCTGGATGAAGGGGTCGAGGTCGCCGTCCATCACGCCCTGCACGTCGGTGGTCTCGTGCTGGGTGCGCAGGTCCTTCACCATCTGGTAGGGGTGGAACACGTAGTTGCGGATCTGGTTGCCCCAGGCCGCCTCCACGATGTCGCCGCGGATGTCGGCGATCTCGGCGGCCCGTTGCTCCTGGGCGATCACCAGCAGCTTGGCCATCAGCAGGGCCATCGCCTTTTCCTTGTTCTGGAGCTGGGAGCGTTCCTGGGTGCAGCGCACGGCCAGGCCGGTGGGGATGTGCAGGATGCGCACGGCCGTTTCCACCTTGTTGACGTTCTGGCCGCCGGCGCCGCCCGAACGGCTGGTGGTGATCTCCAGGTCTTTCTCGGGGATGTCGAGCTTCACGTCCTCATCGATCTGGGGCATCACCTCCACGCCGGCAAAGCTCGTCTGGCGCTTGTCGTTGGCGTTGAACGGCGAGATGCGCACCAGCCGGTGGGTGCCCTTCTCGTTGCGCAGGTAGCCGTAGGCGTAGCGGCCCTCGATCTCGATCGTGCAGCTCTTGATGCCCGCTTCCTCGCCTTCGCTGAGCTCGTCCACGGTCACTTTCATGCCGTGGTCTTCAGCCCAGCGGGTGTACATCCGCATCAACATCAGGGCCCAGTCCTGGGCGTCGGTGCCGCCGGCGCCGGCGTTGATGCTGATTACGGCGCCCTCCTTGTCGTAGGGGCCGGAGAGCAGGCGCTCCAGCTCCCAGCGATCCAGATCGGCGCGCAGCTGCTGGAGGGCGGCGTTGGATTCGGCCAGCAGGTCGGCGTCGGGTTCGAGGCCGTAAAGCTCCACGGTGGCTTCGGCGTCGGCCACGGCCGCCTGCCACCTGCCGAGCTGCTCAAGCTGACCCTTCACCTCATCGAGCTGGCGCATCTTGGCCTGGGCCGCCTTCTGGTCGTCCCAGAAGTCGCTCTGGGAGGCCAGCTGCTCCAGATCCTGCTGCCGTGCTTTCAGGGCAGCTTCGTCAAAGACAGTCCTGGGCTTGGCCCAGGCGGTCGGTGAGCTCGGAGAGGTCGCGCTTGAAGTCGGTGAGGTCGAGCGGCGCGGCAGCGGGAGCGCTGGCAAGGCCGCTGGTGCTGGTGGCGGTCACGGCGGGGCGACGGGCAGGGCTGGCTTGACCGTACTCAATGGAGAGCCACTTCTAGGATCCGGCCTCCTGCTCCGAGGCTCCGCATGGCGGCGAAGGTTGAGATCTACACCTGGCGCTTCTGCCCCTTCTGCATCCGGGCGAAGGCGCTGCTCGACCGCAAGGGGGTGGCCTACACCGAGTACGCCATCGACGGCGACCAGGGCGCCCGCGCCGCCATGACCGAGCGGGCCGATGGGCGCAGCAGCCTGCCCCAGATCTTCATCAATGACGCCGGCATCGGCGGCTGTGACGAGCTGCACGCCCTGGAGCGCGGCGGCCGGCTCGATCTCCTGCTGGCGGCCTGAGTGATGGCCACCCCTGCGCTGGGCGAGGGTGCCCAGCTGTTCGTGATCGACCCGATCGCGCGGCTCAACCCGGCCAAGGATTCCAGCGTGGCCCTGATGCAGGCGGCCGAGAGGGCCGGCCGGCCGGTGTGGGTGTGCACCCTGGCCGACCTCAGCGCCGCCGAGCGGCCGGGGCCGGCGCCCGGGCAGGGCCATGGCGCCTGGGTGTTGGCCACCCCCGTGACCTGCGAGCCCTGGTACAGCGTGGGCGAGCCCCAGCGGTTGCCGCTGGAGGCCTTCGCCCACGTGTGGATGCGCAAGGACCCGCCGGTGGATGAGGCCTACCTCTACGCCACCCACCTGCTGGAGCTGGCCGAGCGCCACGGCGTGCAGGTGATCAACCGGCCCTCGGCGCTGCGGGCCTGGAACGAGAAGCTCAGCTCCCTGCGCTGGAGCCACCTGATGGCCCCCACCCTGGTGGCCAGCCGGGTGGATGATCTGGCCGCCTTCACCGCCAAGCACGGCGAGGTGGTGCTCAAGCCCCTGGGGGGGCGGGCCGGCCAGGGGGTGGTGTTCGCCTCCGCCGCCACGCCTGGCCTGCGGGCCCTGCTGGAGCTGGTGACGGCGATGGAGAGCCTGCCGGTGATGGTGCAGGCCTTCCTGCCGGGGGTGGCCGCGGGCGACAAGCGCATCCTGCTGGTGAACGGCGAGCCCCTGGGGGCGGTGAACCGCGTGCCCAGCGGCGGGGAGTTTCGCAGCAACCTGGCGGTGGGCGGCCAGCCCCAGGCCGCTGATCTCAGCGAGGCCGAGCGGGCGATCTGCGCGGAGCTGGCGCCGGCGCTGCAGGCGGAGGGCCTGTTCTTCGTGGGCATCGACGTGATCGATGGACGGCTCAGCGAGATCAACGTCACCAGCCCCACCGGCATCCGCGAGGTGGAGCGTCTGGGCGGCGTCCCGCTGGCGGATCAGACGGTGGCGCTGTTGCCCTGATCGCCATCGGCCAGCCGGCCACCGCAGCGGTGGCAGTGGCGGGCCCTGGCCAGGTGGTGGGTCTCGCCGCACACCGGGCACTCCTGGGGCCTGGGGGGCTGCGGGCCGGAGCGGGCGGCCTGCCGGATCTCGGCCGTGATGATGCCGGTGGGCACGGCGATGATGCTGTAACCGAGCAGCATCACCGCCGAGGCGGCGATCCGGCCCACCACCGTGACCGGGGCCACATCGCCGTAGCCCACGGTGGTGATCGTGACGATCGCCCAGTAGATGCCCACGGGGATGCTGGTGAAGCCGCCCGCTTCCCCTTCGATCACATACATCAGCGAGCCGATGATCACCACCAGGGTGACCATGGTGAGCAGGAACACCAGGATCTTGCGGCGGCTGGCGATCAGGGCCGCTCGCAGCAGGTTCGCCTCCCGCAGATAGAGCCCCAGTTTGAGGATCCGGAACACCCGCAGCAGCCGCAGGATGCGGATCACGGCCAGGTAGCGGCCGCGGCTGGCCCCCAGCCCCACCAGTGGCGGAATGCTGGAGAGGAAGTCCACAATCCCGAAGAAACTGCGGGCGTAGCGCAGGGGCTGCTCGGCACAGAGCAGGCGCAGCAGGTATTCCAGGCTGAACAGCAGGGAAAAGCCCAGTTCCAGCGGCCCAAACAGGGCCTGGTGGCGCACCTGCAGCCGGGGATCGCTCTCCAGCACCACCAGCACCACGCTGAGCACGATGGCGATCAGCAGTCCCAGGTCGAAGTCGCGCCCGGCGCGGGTGTCGGCCTCAAAGATGATCTGCGCCAGCCGGCGGCGGCCCACTAGCTGGCGGATCAGCAGGGCCACCACCAGCACCCCCGCCAGTTGCAGGGCCGGGATCAGAGCGGCCATGGCCCGGGGGCCTGCCCCGCCGGCAGGTTCAGCTGCTGCTGCAGCACCCCGAGCTTCAGTTGCACTTCCCGCAGTTCCCGCTCCACCGCCGAGCCCTGCACCAGGCCCGCCCCGGCGGTGAGTTCCAGCTGGCTGCCACGCAGGGTGCCGCTGCGGATCGCCACGCGCAGATCGGCGTCGCCGGCGCTGTCGATCCAGCCGATCGGGGCGGCGTAGTGACCGCGCTCGAAGGGCTCCAGGCTGCGCAGCCAGCCCATCGCCTCGCGGCGCGGCAGCCCGGCCACGGCCGGGGTGGGGTGGAGCGCCGCAGCCACGCTGAGGGGCTCCTGCGGGCCCAGGGGCGCGGTGATCGGCGTGTGCAGATGCACCAGCTGGCCATGGCGGGCCAGCCGCGGCCGGCGCGGCCGGCGGGGCTGCAGGCCTGCCCGGGCGAGCACCGCCATGATCGTTTCCACCACCAGTTCGTGCTCCAGCCGGTCCTTGGCGGAAGCCAGCAGCATCCCGCCAGCCCCACTGGGGGCGGTGCCCGCCAGGGCGTCGCTGCGCAGCTGTCCCTGGCGCACGGTGAGCAGCCGTTCCGGGGAGGCACCCAGCAGGGCCGTGCCGTGCTGGCGCTGCCAGAGGAAGCGGCAGCTGCCGCTCTGGTGGCGCCGCAGAGGGGCCAGCAGGGCCAGGGGGTCCGGATGGGCACTCAGCTGCAGCTGCTGGCGCACGGCCAGCACCAGTTTCTGCAGCCGGGTCTCCTCCACCAGGGCCAGGGCCTGGCTGGCGGCCAGGCGGTAGCGCTCCTGCCAGGCGGAGCGCTGCTGCACGTGCAGCTCGGCCGTGGCGGGCCAGGCGGGGAGGCTGCCGGCCAGGGATTCCAGTTCGCGGGCCTTTTCCCACAGCTCCTCGGCCAGGCCGCGGGCGGTGATGCTGCCCCCCAGGGGGCGCTGCAGCCGCAACCAGCAGTGCTGGCCATGGCGGCTGAGCTGCCAGCGGGGCAGCACCACCTGCACCCCCGGCACCGCCAGGGGGTGGGCCTCCAGCGGCGCGTCGAAGAAGCCGAAAGCCAGCAGCACCCGCGGGCGGGCCAGGCGGGGTGTGGGCCGCGCAGGTGCCTGGCCCAGCCGGCCCAGGCACAGCCGGGCGAAGCGCTGGGCCAGCTCAAACCGGCGTGGGCCGCTCAGCTCCAGGCTGTGGGCCCGGCCACTGGCGGCAATGCACAGGCCGGGGGCCCCATCCCAGAGGAAGCGGAAGCCGTCGCCATCCACCCCATCCAGGTGGGGCAGCAACCGCAGCGGATCGCAGGCCTGGAGGGGGATGGCCAGGCTGAGCAGGCCGTCCTCATCGAGCTGGCGGGCGCAGCGGTCGGCCTCGGCCAGCAGTTCCGCGAAGCCGGACCCGGTGTGCAGCAATTCGGCCCGGGAGGTTGCCACGACGCGCGGCTCGATTGAGCTGCTCAAATGTATGGGCCCTGCCCCGCCCGCCGCCCTTGCCCCCCACGCCTGAGCCCGAGGTCGTCGCAAGCCGTTACGCCCGCCACCGGCTCTGGCGGGCGGCGATCAAGTGGCCGATGTATGCCGTGGCGGTGATGCCGGTGCTGCTGGCTGCCGGCTGGCGCTTCGGCCAGGGCTTGCCCGTGCGGCCCGGCCAGCTGTTGCTCTTCCTGCTGGCGGCCGTGCTGCTGCTGGCCTGGGAAAACCTGGCCAACGACGTGTTCGATGCCGAAACCGGGGTGGATGCCATCGGCAAGCCCCACTCGCTGGTGAATCTCACGGGTCGGCCCGGTCGGGTGGCTGCCCTGGCCAACGGCTGCCTGCTGGCGGGACTGGCGCTGATGGCCCTGGTGGCCTGGCGCAGCAGTGGCGCCGTGCTGGCGCTGGTGCTGGCCTGCTGTGGCCTGGGTTATCTGTATCAGGGCCCGCCGTTCCGGCTCGGCTACCGGGGCCTGGGGGAGCCGCTCTGCTGGCTGGCCTTCGGCCCCCTGGCCACCGCTGCGGGCCTGCTGGCCCTCTCGCCACCGGCCAGCGCCAGCGCCACTGCAACCGCTGCCGCCACTGCCGTGCCCTGGCGAGAGGCGTTGCTGCTGGGCAGTGGGCCGGCCCTGGCCACCACCCTGGTGCTGTTCTGCTCCCACTTCCACCAGGTGGAGGAGGACGCGGCCCATGGCAAGCGCTCCCCGGTGGTGCAGCTGGGCAGCAGCCGCGCCGCCGGCCTGGTGCCCTGGTTCGTGGCCGCGGCCCTGGCGTTGCAGTGGGGGCCGCTGCTGCTGCCCGCCCACGACCAGCGCTGGCCGCTCACCGCCCTGCTGGGGGTGGTGGGCCTGCCACCGGCCCGCCAGCTGATCGCCCTGCTGCGCGACCACCACCACCGGGCCGACCTGATCAGCGGCAGCAAGTTTCTGGCCCTGCGCTTTCAGGCGCTGAATGGGCTGGGCCTCGCCTTGGGCCTGGCCCTGGGGCGGTGGTGGAGCTGACTGGTGGAGCTGATGGCGGCAGCTGGCTGTGATCTGCTGCTGCAGTGGCGGCCGTTCGCGCTGCCCCTGCCCCAGCCCCTGCGCACGGCCCGGGGACTGCTGCAAGGCAAACAGGGCCTGTTGCTGCGCCTGGAGACGCCGGGTGGCGCTGTGGGCTGGGGGGAGGCGGCGCCGCTGGACGGTGACCTGGCCCCGATCGAAGCGGCGATCGGCCGGTTCGGGGCGCGCTGCAGCCGGGCCTGTCTGGAGACAGCCCTCGCCAGTGGTGCCCTGCCCCCGGCCCTGGCCTTTGGCCTCGGTGCGGCCCTGGCCGAGGGCGATGGTCTGCCCCTGGGGCGTTGGCGGCCTGCCCCGCCTGCCGCGCATCTGCTGCCGGCTGGGCCGGCGGCCATCACGGCGCTGGCGGCGGCCCTGGCCGGCCAGCAGGCGGGCGCTGGCGGCGGCCCCTGCTTCAAGTGGAAGGTGGCGGTGCACCCCGACCGCGAGGAACGGCAGCTGCTGGAGCGGCTGCTCGAGCAGCTGCCGCCCACGGCCCGGCTGCGCCTGGATGCCAATGGCGGCTGGGACCGGGCCACGGCTGCGGCCTGGGCCGGGCGCCTGGCCCGCGAGCCCCGGCTCGACTGGCTGGAGCAGCCCCTCGATTCCGCTGACCCCCAGGGCCTGGAGGCGCTGGCCGCCCGCTTTCCCGCGGTGGCGATCGCCCTGGACGAGTCGCTGCAGGTCCGGCCGGAGCTGCGAAAGCACTGGCCCGGCTGGCAGGTGCGCCGCCCCAGCCAGGAGGGCGATCCCCGGCCGCTGCTGGCCGAGCTGGAGCGGGGGCGGCCGCGGTTGATGCTCAGCACCGCCTTCGAGACGGGCATCGGCGCCCGCTGGCTGCACCATCTGGCCGCCCTCCAGGCCGACGGCCCCACGCCCGCCGCGCCGGGGCTGGCACCGGGCTGGACTCCTCCTGGGGAGCTGGCTGCCAGCGAGCCTGAGCGGGTGTGGCGGGGAGCGGCAGGGCTGCCATGACCCCGGAGCAGATCCAGCAGGCCTGGAGCCAGGGCCGCATCCTGCCCTTGCCCGGCCCGGCTGCCCACGACCGCCGGGCCCTGGACCAGGCGGTGGGTCCCAGCGGGCTGGGCTGGCTGGAGTCGCTCTGGGGGCCGGGGGTGGTGCTGGGCAGCGGCGGCAGCAGCGGCGCCGGTGCCAGCGGACGGCGTTGGTGCCTGCAGCCGCTCGCCCACCTGGAGGCCTCAGCGGCTGCCACCGGCCAGTGGCTGGGGGCCTGCGGTCTCGATCCAGGGGCCTGCGTGCATCTCAACGCTCTGCCCCTGCACCACGTGAGCGGCCTGCTGCCCCTGGTGCGCTGCCGGCAGTGGGGGGGGCTGCACCTGCGCCTCGATCCGGCCCTGCTGCGGCAGCCGGCCCGGCTCTCCGCGCTGCCCCTGCTGCCCGGGCGGCCGCTGTTGCTGGCCCTGGTGCCCACCCAGCTGCAGCGCCTGCTGGCCCAGCCCGCGGGGCTGGCCTGGCTGCAGCGCCTGGATCTGATCTGGGTGGGCGGCGCGCCCCTCGGCGGCGAGCTGGCGGCGCAGGCCCGCCGGGCCGGCCTGCGCCTGGCCCCCTGCTACGGCGCCACCGAGACGGCGGCGATGGTGTGTGCCCTGCCGCCCGAACGCTTCCTGGCGGGCGATCAGGGTTGCGGTCTCCCCCTGGCCGATGTGGAGCTGCGCATCGCGCCCGGCAGCGGCGCGGTGGAACTGCGCTGCGCTCGCCTCAGCCCCGGCTGGCTGGCCGCCGGCGCGCTGCAGCCCCTGCCGCGTAGCGCCGCTGGCTGGTGGCGCAGCGGCGATGGTGGCTGGCTGGAGCCGGCTGGGCTACGGCTGCTGGGCCGCCTGGACGGGGCCCTGCACAGCGGCGGCGAGACGGTGTTCCCCGAACAGCTGGAGCAGCGGCTGCTGTGGGCCGCCCGCCTGCAGGTCCTGCCGCTGCGCTGGGTGTTGCTGCTGGCCCGCGACGATCCTGAATGGGGCCAGCGCCTGGAGGCCCTGGTGTGCCCGGCCACTGACGCAACCGGTGATCAGCAGGGGCCGCAGCTGCTGACGCGCCTGGCCGGCATCTGTGCCGCCTGGGCCCCGGCCGAGCGGCCGCGCCGCTGGCACCTCTGCCCCGAGCTGGCGCCTTCGCCGCTGGGCAAGTGGGAGCGGGGGCGTTGGCGGGCCTGGCTGGATCGGCTAGAAACGCAGCAGCACTGCGGGGACGCCGGCGGCGATGGCCAATCTGTCTGAAACGGAGATCAGCAACAGGAAGCTGGCCGCCGGCCTCACCGGGGTATTCCTCGGGGCTTTCGGTGTGCACAAGTTTGTGCTCGGCTACACCAAGCCAGCCATCATCATGCTGGTGGTGTCCCTGGCGGGGGGTGTGGTGACCTGCGGCCTCGCCAGTTTTGTGATGGGCGTGATCGGCCTGATCGAGGGAGTCATTTACCTCACCAAGACCACGGCCGAGTTCGAGGCGGAGTATCTCGATGCCGAAAAGGACTGGTTCTGACGGCAGCGCTCCGGTGCTGCTGCTCGTCGCCGGTGCAGCGGCCCTCAGTTGGGGAGCGGCTTCGGCCCTTCCCCATCAAGGTTTCCACCCCTTGGCGCTGCTGGCCGCGCTGCTCCCCCTGCAACTGGCGGCCTTGCTGTTCGTGTTCCGGCGCCCTGGCTAGACGGGCTGGATGCCCTGGCCGATGGCGGAGGCCTCCAGCCAGCGGTTGATCGCTGGCGGCAGGGGACAGCGGCGGCGGCTGGCACTGTCGATGGCCAGGTGGCGGCTGAGGGCCCGGGCCGCCGGCTGCTGCTCTTTGAAAAAGCAGTACTGCAGTTCGAAGCTGCCGGGATCGAGGCGGCGGGGCTCCAGCCGGATGTTGAGTGGATCGCCTACCACCAGCGGGGCCAGGAAGTCGGCCTGGCAGTGCACCACCGGCAGCGCCACCGCCGGGGAGTGATGAGGGCTGGGGAAGATTTCGCTGGCGGCCAGCCCGAAGCGCTCCAGGCTCTCCTCGTAAGCCTGGTGACACCAGTCGAGCAGCCGCGGGAAGTGGAGCACGCCGGCCGCATCGGTGTCGCCGAAGCGCACCGTGCGGCAGAGCAGCAGCCAGCTGTCGGAATCCATGGTGGTCAGCCGCTGGGGAAGGCCTGCAGCGCGAGGCGCAGCAGCCAGTAGGCCAGCAGGGCGCTGGCCGCCAGGGCCAGTGGGCCCGGGCCAAGACGCTTGGTTGTGGGGGCCAGCCGGAACCGGGGCCACAGGCGCCGTTGACGAAGGGCAAGCAGTGACCAGCCCAGCAGGCCGATGGCCAGCAGGGGGCCGAGGGCATGCTGCTGCAGTGAACCCTTCAGGTCGCCCCGCAGGGCCAGCTCAGTGGCACGGGTGAGAAAGCAGGTGGGGCATGGGATGCCGGTGAGGCTCCGCAGCGGGCAGGCCCAGCCGGGCAGGTGCGGCGTGCCGGCCTTGAGCCAGAGATAGCCGGTGAGGGAGGCTGGCAACAAGAAACCGGATTGCCTGATGCGGCGGAGGAAGCGGTCCAAGGTTCAGGACATGGCTTGATTCAGCCTGCGCGGATACGGGCTGTTCACCGAACCAGGCTGGTCACCGGTCGACCGAACCCATGATCACGTCGATCGAGCCGAGGATGGCCATGATGTCGGCCACCTTGTGGCCCTTGAGGATGTGGGGCAGGATCTGCAGGTTGTTCTGGTCGGCGGCGCGGATCTTGAAGCGCCAGGGGGTCACGTCGTTGTTGCCCTGGATGAACACGCCGATCTCGCCTTTGCCTGATTCCAGGCGGGTGTAGAGCTCACCCTCGGGGATCTTGAAGGTGGGCGCCACCTTTTTGGCCACATATTGGTAATCGAAACCGGCGAATTCACTGCCCTTGCCCTCGGCCATGCGGCGGGCTTCCAGGTTTTCGGTGGGGCCACCGGGGATCATCTGGCAGGCCTGGCGCAGGATCTTCAGCGATTCGCGCATCTCCTGCACCCGCACCCGGTAGCGGGCGAAGCAGTCGCCTTCCTTCTCGCAGACCACGGCCCAGTCGAAGTCGTCGTAGCACTCGTAGTGGTCCACCTTGCGCAGGTCCCAGGGCACGCCGGAGGCCCGCAGCATCGGCCCCGACAGGCTCCAGTTGATCGCCTGCTCGCGGGTGATGGCTCCGAGCCCCTCGATCCGCCTGCGGAAGATCGGGTTGTTGGTGATCAGCTTCTCGTATTCGTCGATCTTGGGGCCGAACCAGTCGCAGAAGTCGAGGCACTTCTCCAGCCAGCCGTAGGGCAGGTCGGCCGCCACGCCGCCGATGCGGAAGTAGTTGTTGTTGATCAGCCGCTGGCCGGTGGCCGCTTCCCAGAGGTCGTAGATCATCTCCCGCTCGCGGAAGATGTAGAAGAACGGCGTCTGGGCGCCCACATCCGCCAGGAAGGGGCCGAGCCAGAGCAGGTGGTTGGCGATGCGGTTGAGCTCCAGCATCAGCACGCGGATGTAGCTGGCCCGCTTCGGCACCGGCACATTGGCCAAGCGCTCCGGCGCGTTCACCACGATCGCCTCGTAGAACATGCCTGCCGCATAGTCCATGCGGCTCACGTAGGGCACGAACATCACGTTCGTGCGGTTTTCGGCAATCTTCTCCATGCCGCGGTGCAGGTAGCCGATCACCGGCTCGCAGTCCACCACGTCCTCGCCGTCGAGGGTCACCACCAGCCGCAGCACCCCGTGCATCGAGGGGTGGTGCGGCCCGAAGTTCACCACCATCGGCTCCGTGCGCGTCTCCAGCTGCGTCATGGGGCCGTTGGGGTTGGGACTTTGGTGGTGATCTTAGGAAGACAGGGCCGCGGCAACGTCCGTGGCTGCGAAGTCTGAGCCCTTGAACAGCAAGGGGGTGTTCAAGGCCCGGGCCAGCCCGTAGCTGAAGCAGTCGCCCAGGTTGAGCCCGGCCCGGTGGCGCCCCTTGCCGTAGCGGCGCCATCCCTTCAGGGCCCAGTGCAGTTGGTGTTGGTCAAATGGCATCACCTCAACCCTCAGCGCCAGCAACAGCTGCTCCACCTCGGTGGCTTCAATGCCGTGTCGCTCGCTTTCTGCCACCAGGCCCAGCTCCAGGCGGGATGCGGTGCTGAGATGGACGACTGCTGCGCGTGCTGCTGCGTCGAGCAGGGCCTCGGCGTCGCTCTCTTGCAGCAACAGGGCCATCAGGGCCCAGGTGTCGATCACGATCGCGGTCACACCGGCAGTCCGTGCTCGTCGTACAGCGCGTCCTGGAGCTCCTGGCTGGTGCGACCATGCCATTCGGGGCGGGCGCTGGTGCGGGCACAGATGGCTCGAATGGCCGCTTTTCTGGCTTCGATGACCTCTGTGCCCTCCAGGCTGGGGCTGCGCTCCAGCTCGGCCCGCAGCGCCTGGCGCACCGCATCGGTGACGGTGGTGGAGCGCCGCGCCGCCAGCTCCCGGGCCATGGCGTGGACCGCGGGGTCCTTGATGTTCATTCCCATGGCGCCAGAGGGCCCATGGCGAGCCGGGGTAGAATGTCTCCTCAATTCTCCCTTTGCCTGCCGGTTCAAGATGGCGGGATGGGATCTTCGCCACCCGCTGCAGCCGTTTTTGAGCACTCCCCCGTGCTGGCCGAGGCCGTGCTGGCGGGCCTGGCGCCCCTGGCTGGGCTGCTGGCGGCGCGCCCTGGTGGCGGCGGCACGCTGATCGACTGCACCCTCGGCGGCGGCGGCCACAGTGCGCTGCTGCTGCAGGCCCATCCCGGCTTGCGCGTCGTGGGGCTGGACCAGGACCCGAGTGCCCGTGCCGCCGCCGCTGAGCGCCTCGCCCCCTTCGCTGATCGCGCCACGATCGTGGCCACCAACTTCGCCGATTTCGTGCCCACTGAGCCCGCCGTGGCGGTGCTGGCCGATCTGGGCGTGAGCAGTCCGCAGCTGGATGTGGCGGAGCGGGGCTTCAGCTTCCGGCTGCCCGGTCCGCTGGATATGCGCATGAACCCCGAGCGCGGCGAGACCGCCGCTGAGCTGATCGACCGGCTCGACGAGACGGAGCTGGCCGACCTGATCTATGCCTACGGCGAGGAGCGGCTGTCGCGGCGGATCGCCCGGCGGATCAAGGAGCAGGGACCCTGGGCCTCCCGCACCACCGCTGAACTGGCCTATGGGGTGGCCGGCTGCTACCCGCCGCAGGCGCGCCGGGGCCGGATACATCCGGCCACCCGCACCTTCCAGGCCCTGCGCATCGCCGTCAACGACGAGCTGGGGGTGCTGGATCGCCTGCTGGCGGTGGCCCCCGACTGGCTGGTGCCCGGCGGTCTGCTAGCGATCATCAGCTTCCATTCCCTGGAGGACCGCCGTGTGAAGACCGCGTTTCTGGCCGATGAACGCCTGGAGCGCATCACCCGCAAGGCGATCCAGGCCAGCCCTGAGGAAGCCGAGGCCAATCCGCGCAGCCGCTCCGCCAAGCTGCGGGTGGCACGCCGTACTGTTGCCGAGGGGAAAGGGTCAGAGTCACGATGAGCGCCGCGCGCCCTAGGAGTTTGTCGTCCGTAGCGCCCAGCAGTAGTACAAGCACATCACGGCTGCTGCTCCGCAGGATTGGTGGTTTGCTTAACGAACGGCGCAGGCGTGGGCTGATATTGCCCGGCGGGTGAGTTCCAGGGCATTAGACCTTTATCCCGTCGCTGCCATCAGCACCTGTTGCTGGGATCGCTGGAATCTGAACAACTACTCCTTCGGAGAAGCCTTCGGCTACAGCAGGTTGTGCGTGGCCGCGATCAGGCGCCACTCACCGTCCACCTTCTCCAGGCCCCGCAACAGGAAGCGCCTCAGGCCCCTGGCTTCCTTGATCTGGCCGTTCACCGGCTCCACGATCGCCTTGTGCTGGGCGTAGATACCTGATCCCTTCTCGCTTCTGAGCCATGTGGGCTTTGGCATCAGCACCTCTGGGGATCGGGCCGCGTTTCGGCGGTGGTGGCTGGCCATGCGGTAGGCGGTCGGTGGCGATGTAGGCGTCGATGCCCTGATCAGCGCAGGCTTTGGCGTTGTCCTCACTCCAGTAGCCGGCGTCCATCGTCATCACACCCGGCAAAGCGCTGGCTGTTGTGGCGATGCGCTCCAGCATCGGCTCCAGGTGCTCGACATCCGGCGGCTGGTTGCTCACACCCACCGCCACGATCACCTGGTGGTCCCTGTCCACCGCCACCTGGCAGTTGTAGCCCTGCAGATAGGAGCCGCCGGACTGCAACCGCTTCGCGGAAGCCTGCGGCTACAGATGGCTGTCAGGGTCAGTGAAATTTCGCTGCGTCTTGTTGGTTGGTGTGCCATCGGCCTTTCTGGCCAGGCCACGGCGCGGCATCGCGTCAGGCGCCAGGGGCTCCAGATCTGGTGGCTCCAGGCCAGCGTGCTCGGCGGCCTCATTGGCTTTGTCGGCTTTGTCCGTGGCGGCTTTGGCCTTGGCCGCTACCGCCTCGGCTTTCTTCCTCAGCTCAGCCTGCTCGGCTGCCGGTGCATTCGCCTCCTCTGCTTCCGTTGCTTTGGTCCTGGTCTTCTCGGCTTCCTCCTGCTGCCGCAGCGGTTTCCGCCTCCATCTCCTTGCGGGCCTGACGGATTTTTGCGAGGCGGCCTTGCTTGTGGCGCAGCTCATCGGGCAGCTCGCTGCCCAGCTTCCCCTTGCCGTACTTACGGTCTTCCTGGGCAACCGCTTCGCGGAAGCCTTAGGGCTACTTGTGTCACGAGTAAAACCTTCACTATGAACACTGACGCAACTACACCAGGGATGGGAGTATGGACTACCGGAGCCAGCCTGCAGGGGCAGGCTCCAAACCACCCCATGCTGCTGTGTTCAAAAGGCGCGGTGGTGAGCGATGGGGAAAAGGCGGACGTGATCCGTCAGGTGAGTAATGGAAAGATGAGCGCAAGCGAATCGCCGCTGACGCAACCGCTTCGCGGAAGCCCAAGGGCTACGAAAAGGCTTTCAGTCGCTGTCAAAACGGGTGGAGGTAGCCAACACCCGGAAGAGTGTGGACGTCACCTGCTTACGGTCCACATGGCAGCCGGTGTTCAGGCGACATGAGTCCATCACAGGCCACGGTGTGGAACGTGGAAATCTGCCATGGGGTGTGAAGGGAAAGTCTCAAGTGGCCACAACCACGAGGGCGAATACCAAGACCCATAGCAGGGGCGGAGCAGCTCGTAGTAGTGATGAAGGGGCTGTAATGGCCCTGGAGCGCAGGGGCTGCGTCATTCGGTTCGGACAATCTCCACAACTGCCCCCGGCAGGAGGAAGGAGGTGAGTTCGGACAAGACGCTACCGATCACCAAAGCGATGGTCTGGAAGGCCTATCAGCATGTGAAGCGGGGGGTCGCGTCCCTTGGAGTGGTGTAAAACCCGAGGCCTGTGACCTGATCGCAGCGTTGTGATCAGGCAGCTGCAGCAAGGGCAGCTGTGGG
>Ga0208594_1000065_pt1 | contig 37847 bp, 43 predicted proteins | sample LakMenEpi14Sep10_FD_150699 | JGI IMG/M metagenome (GOLD analysis project Ga0208594, IMG submission 150699) | Freshwater microbial communities from Lake Mendota, WI - 14SEP2010 deep hole epilimnion (SPAdes) | ecosystem: Environmental > Aquatic > Freshwater > Lake > Epilimnion/Euphotic zone ...
CCATCTCGAACTCGGTTGTGAAACGCTGCAGCGCCGACGATATTTGGGGGGTAGCCCCCTGAGAAAATAGGTCGATGCCAGGTAAAACAATTCTTCCAGAAAAAAGGCCACCGCAAGGGTGGCTTTTTTTGTGTCTCTCAACGGGGGGCTGGTGTGAGCTGCAGGATGTTTAGGCTGAATGTCAGTGGTTGATTCGGCGTGGGAGTTATGGGCGATTCGCGCAATCCTGCGACTGCTGGGGCTGGGAAGGATGCTGACTGGGAGGCTGACCGTCTGGCTGACTGCGTGATTGTGGCCCTTGATGGTCTGGGGCCGGAGCAGGCGCTGCAGTTGGCGGATGGGATCCCTGGATTGCGCTGGGTGAAGGTGGGGCTGGAGCTGTTCATGCAGGCGGGCCCGCCGGTGGTGCGGCAGCTGCGCGAGCGGGGACTTCGCGTGTTCCTAGACCTGAAATTTCATGATATTCCGGCCACGATGGCCGGGGCCTGCCGCAGTGCGGCGGCGCTTGGGGCTGAACTGGTCACCGTGCATGCCTGTGCCGGCAGTAGGGCTCTGGCTCAGGCTCAGCAGGCCGCAGAAGCCGGAGCGGCGGCGGCGGGCATGGACGCTGCCCCCACCCTGCTGGCGGTGACGGTGCTCACCAGCTGGGAGGAGCGGCGCTTCTGTCAGGAGCTGGGGATCAGCACAACGATCGCTGAACGGGTGGAGCAACTGGCCGATCTGGCGGCAGTGGCGGGGGTGGGCGGTTGTGTGTGTTCCCCCCAGGAGGTGGCGGCGTTGCGACGGCGGCTGCCGGAACCGTTTGTGCTGGTGACGCCAGGCATCCGGCCCCCAGGCAGCGACCGCGGGGACCAGGCCCGGGTGATGACTCCTGCCCAGGCGATGGCGGCTGGGGCCAGCCGGCTGGTGATTGGCAGGCCGATCACGGCGGCGGCGGATCCTGCAGCGGCCTTCGCTACCTGCTGTGCAGCGTTGGCTGACGGTTGAGGCTGGGGTTGGGCAGGTCGGCGTAGAGCTGTTCCAGGGCATCGATTGCGCCACTGAGGGTGTAGCGCAGCAAGGCCCGTTCCCGGGCGCGGCGACCGAGTTCGGCGGTGAGCACCGGCTGGTCGCGCAGCACCGGTAGCAGGGTGCGCAGCTGGGTGGTGACGCCCTGGGTGCTGATCACGATGCCGGCGCCATCGCTCAGCACCTCGCCATCGGCCCCGGCATCGGTGGCCACGCAGGCCGTGCCGCTGGCCATGGCCTCCAGCAGGGACAGGCTGAGGCCCTCCACCAGCGACGGCAGCAGGAACACCTCCGCCACCTGCAGCAGCGCCTGACGCATCGCTTCGTGCTGTTCGTAGCCCCACCACAGCACGCTGGGATCGCTGTAGCTCGATTCCAGGGAACTGCGCAGCGGCCCGTCGCCGACGATCACCAGCACGCAGCCCTCGGGGGCCACCAGGCGCCAGGCCCGCAGCAGGGCCTCCACGTTCTTCTCCGTGGCGATCCGCCCCATGTAGAGGAACAGTCTCCGGCCGCCGGTGCGCTGGCGAATCTCCGCATGCAGGGCTGTGTCTGTCTGCGCTGGCTGCCAGCTGTGGGTGTCCACGCCGTTGGGGATCACGGCCAGGCGCTCGCGGCGCACGCCGAGCCTTTGCAGCACCTCGGCCTGCAGCTCTGAGAACACGATCACCCGGTCGAAGCGGGCCAGGGCCGGGGCGTAGAGCTGGTAGGTGAGCTGTTGGGTGCCGGCGGTCAGGTTGCGCAGGCCGGCGTCAAAGGGCGGGTGGAAGGTGGCCACAAGCGGCAGGCCCAGCTGCTGGCAGAGCTCGGGCAGGCGGAAGTCGAGGGGGGAGAGGGTGAGGCTGGCGTGCACCAGATCGGGCTGGAGCCGCTCCAGCGACTCGCGCAGCTCGCGCAGCGCCCCTGGCGAGGGGATGGTGTATACCTGCGACTTCACCAGATAGGGCAGGGCCACCACCGGAGATTCCCAGCCCTGGCTGCCGTCCTGCTGCAGCTCCGGCTGAGGCTCAGCCCTGCGGGCCGCCTTGGCGGCCGCCGCAACCTGGCTAGCAGGAGCGGGCTGCAGGCCCAGCTGCAGCTGGCCGGTGGCCGGGGTGTCGAAGTGGATGAAGCTGATGCCATGCCCGCGGCTGCGCAGCGCTTCGGTGGTGGTCAGGCCGTAGGTGACGTTGCCGCAGAACGGAGACTTCTTGCCCAGCCAGGCAATGTGGGCCACCAGCCCTCCTGCGTCAGGAAAGCCAAACTAACAGCGGCGCCAGGGGCGTTCGGCCAGGGCTGCCGCCAGGGCGATCGCCGCCAGGGTCCAGAGCACCGGCAGCAGGCCCCAGCGGCTCACCACCGCGCCGGCCAGCACCAGGGGCAGGCTGAGGGCGATGTTGATCAGGTTGTTCTGCAGGCCGAACACCTTGCCGCGCAGATCCTCGGGCGTGTCCTCCTGGATGGTGGTCTGGGCGGGGATGGCCAGCAGGGCTGCCCCCACCCCGAGCACGGCGCAGAGCAGCAGCGTGAAGATCAAGCTGCCGCGCAGCTGCCCCAGCAGCAGCAGGCTCCAGCCGATCGTGCCCAGGCCGGCGGCAGCCAGGTGCCGGCGGTCGAGGCGATGGCCCAGCTGGGCCACGGCCAGGGCGCCGCAGGCCAGGCCCAGGCCGTTCATCGCCAGCAGCAGGCCGAAGCGGGTGGGCCCCAGGCCGGGTACGGCGGCGGCCAGGCTGATCGCCAGCACATACAGGGCCGCCAGGATGCTGTACAGCAGCACCAGCTGGAGCATGGCGCGGGTCACGGCGGGTTGCTGGCGCAGCACAGCGAACCCTTCGCCGATCTCCTGCCATACCGAACTGCGCCGGGGCGCGCGGCCGGCTTCCCGCCAGCGGATGCGGCTGATGGCCAGGGCGGCGGCGCCGTAGCAGAAGGGCAGCAGCACGAATTCACCGCCGGCGATGCCCAGCTGGGCGAGCCCGTGCTGCAGTCCTCGCAGGATCGGGTCGCCGAGGGCGAAGCCCACGATCGTGGCCGCCATGCTGGTGGCCTGGTAGAGGGAATTGGCGGCCAGCAGTCGGTCGGCCGGCACCAGCCGGGGGATGGCGGCCTGTTCGGCCGGCGCGAAGAACTGGGTGAGCACCGACTCCAGGAAGGTCATTGCCACCAGCCCCCAGTAGCCCCAGCTCAGGCCCAGCCAGGTGGGACCGGGCAGCAGGCAGAGGGGGGCCAGCAGCACCAGGCCGGCGCGCAGGCCGTTGGAGGCCACCATCACGGCCCGCTTGGGCCAGCGGTCGGCCCACACCCCGGCCACCGTGCCGAGCAGCATCGCCGGCACGGTGTTGGCCACGTAGATGCCGGTGGCCAGCAGGGTGATCATCTGGGCCCGGGTCTCGGGCAGGTCGAGGCGGATGGCCGAAGCCGCCTCGGCCAGGGCGGGGTTGGCCTCCGGCGTGCCCTTCACCCAGGTCTGGGCGATCAGGAACACCATCAGCACGATGTAGAACTTGTCGGCCAGCTGGGAAAACACCTGGCCCAGCCACAGCCAGCGGAAGTCGCGCAGGCGCAGCACGGCCTGCAATCCGGTGGCTCGGGCCAGCCGCACCCTGGGGTTCAACCTGCCACCTGCCTGTCCACGGCTGGTCATGATGCCCCAGCCCCGGTTCCGGTCCCGGCCAGCAGGCGGAAGGAGCGGGGGCGGCGGCCCAGGTGCTCGTCGCACCAGCGCCCCACCAGCTCCAGCAGCCGTAGCCACACGGCGGGCGGCCCCATCAGCTCGCCGTCGTGGCGGCGGGGCAGCACCGGCCGCACCAGCCGCTGCAGCAGGGCCAGCTCCGAGGGGTTGAGCAGCAACGGTGCGCCCGGCACGGCGCCGATCACCAGCCCCTCGCTGCTCACCAGGCTGCAGCGCCAGTCCCACTGGCCGATCGGCGGATGGAGGGGCTCGCCGCTGCGGGCGCAGCGGGCCAGGGGCAGGGCATAGCCGCCGAGGGCGAGCAGGTGCACGCTGGCCTGCACGCCGATCGCCAGCGCCTCGCTCTGGCAGGCCGGCTCGCGCACCAGGGACTCCAGGCGTCCCAGCTGCATCAGCACGTTGGCCAGCACCCCCGGGGCCGGCGCCTCGCCGGGCACCATCGCCAGGCAGAGCTCCGCCAGGGCCTGGGCGCAGGCCAGGCACTCCAGCTGCTGGGCCAGGCCGCTGTAGTTGCGCAGCACCCGCAGCTGGCGCACGCGCCGCAGGCCGCGCCGGCCGCCCACCTGCAGCTGCAGGTGGGCCAGGGGCACGGCGGCGGCCAGGCTGCTCTTCGGGCGGCGGCCGCCGGGCACGGCCAGGCGCAGCAGGCCCTGGGACTCGCTGAGCAGGGTGAGCAGGCGGTCGTGTTCGCCCAGGGGCTTGCTGCTCAGCGCCAGGCCCTCCAGCACCTGGCCATCAAGGAGTGGGCCATGGTTTGAGGGGGTATGGGGTGGCAAACCGCTCACCGGCAGTCAGGCCCGCAGGGCCTGGATCAGGCTGACGCCATGGCTGGTGCCCAGGCGGCTGGCGCCGGCCTCCACCAGGGTGAGGGCCAGCTCCGGAGAGTTGATCCCGCCGGAGGCCTTCACGCCGGCGCGGCCGCGGGCCAGCTGGCGCAGCCGGGCCACCTGCCCGGCGCTCACCGCTGGCCCGAAGCCGCTGCCGCTCTTGAGGAAGGCGGCGCCGGCATCGATGCTCACCTCCACCAGCAGCTCCAGGGCGTCGGGGTCCAGGCGGCCCACCTCCACGATCACCTTCACCGGCAGGCCGAGGGCGCAGATCGGCGCCAGGTCGGCCAGCAGGGTGGCGTGGTCGCCATCGGCCAGGGCGCCGAAATCGGGCACCACATCCAGTTCGTCGGCGCCGGCGGCGGCGGCCAGCTCCGCCTCGGCCAGCTTCAGGGGGGCGGGCACGGCACCGAAGGGAAAGCCCACCACGCTCACCAGCTTGGGCACGGCACCGCGGCCGCTGCCCTGGCGGGGCAGCAGCTCGCGGGCCACCTCCAGCCAGCGGGAGGCCAGGCACACCCCGGCGAAGCCGAAGTGGCGGGCCTCCTCACAGCAGCGCTGCACCGCCCCGCGACCCTGGTGGGGGTCGAGCAGGGCGTGGTCGATCAGGGGGGCCAGGTCGGGTTGGTCGCCAGCCATGGCGCGCGCCATTCAGGCCTGCTTGGCCTGGATCACCCCGAAGCCGCCGTGGTTGCGGTGGTACACCACCTGCAGCTCGCCGGTTTCCGCGTCGCGGAACAGGAAGAAGTCGTGGTCGACCATCTCCAGCTGATGCACCGCCTCATCGAGGCTCATCGGCGGCATGTCGAAGTACTTGCGCCGCACGCCGCGGTTGGGCAGTTCGGCTTCCTTGCCGTCGGTGAGGCTGGCACCCGGCGGGGGCAGGGTGGCGGCACCGGCCTCCTCGTCGCGGGCGGAGCGGTGCACCGGGCCATGGTGGCGCTCATGCAGGCGCTCCTTGTAGCGGTTGAGCTGGCGGCTGAGCTTGTTGGCCACCAGATCGATGCTGGCGTAGAGGTTGTCGCTGCGCTCCTGGGCGCGGATCACCGTGCCGTTGGCGAACATCGTGACCTCGGCGATCTGCTGGGGCACCCGCGGGTTGCGGGCCACCGACAGGTGCACGTCGGCCTCCTTGACCATGCCTTCAAAGTGGTTGATGGCACGGGTGAGCTTGGTTTCGGTGTAGTCCCGGATGGCGGGAGTTACTTCAAGATTGCGGCCATGGATCAGCAGTTTCATCGGGTGGGAGCAGCCTCCGTTGCTCTCTGCTTCAAGGCTAGGTAGGCCCCCCCATGGCACCCCGGCTCGACGCAATCCTTTTTGAATCCAGCGGGCCGGTGGGCTTCGAGCGGGGCTGGCGGGCCCAGCGACTCCTGCAGCAGCGGCTGCTCGACCATCCGGGGGGCCCCGATGCCCTGCTGCTGCTGGAGCATGAGCCCTGCTACACCCTGGGTCGGGGGGCCAGCACCGCCCACCTGCGCTTCCCGCCCCAGGCGCCGCCCCTGCCCCTGCACCGCATCGACCGGGGCGGCGAGGTGACCCACCACGCCCCGGGTCAGCTGGTGCTCTACCCGGTGCTCAACCTGCAGCGCCACGGGGCGGATCTGCACCTCTACCTGCGCCAGCTGGAGCAGGTGGTGATCGACCTGCTGGACGGCCTGGGGCTGGCGGGGGAGCGGATCGAGGGCCTCACCGGCGTGTGGCTGGAGGGGCGCAAGCTGGCGGCGATCGGCGTGGGCGCCCGCCGCTGGATCAGCCAGCACGGCCTGGCCCTGAACGTGGACTGCGACCTGGCGGGGTTTGCGGCGATCGTGCCCTGCGGCATCGCCGAGCGGCCGGTGGGGCGCCTGTGTGACTGGCGGCCCCAGCTCACGGCCGCCCAGCTGCGCCAGCCGCTGCTGGAGGCCTTCGCCGGCCGGTTCCAGCTGCGGCTGCGCCCCTCCCAGCCCCACGAGGCACTGCAGGGGTGGTAACCCTTGGGCGCAATCCACCTGCGATCTGTCCGCGCCGATGGCCCTCGCCTCGATCCACTGGACCGCCAGCCACCGCGACCGCCAGGCCCTGGCCCAGCGCCACGACTGGAGTGCGCTCACGGGGCTGGAGCAGCTCTGGCCGGAGCTGGCCCGCCAGCACGGCGACGCTCCGGCCCTGGAGGCCCCCCACGCCGCCGAGCCGGAGAGCTTCAGCTACCGCCAGCTGCAGCGGGGCATCGAGCAGCTGGCGGCGGCCTTCGCCGGCCTGGGGGTGGGCGCCGGCGACGTGGTGGCCCTGTTCGCCGAGAACGGCCCCCGCTGGCTGCTCAGCGACCAGGGGCTGATGCGGGCCGGCGCCGCCGACGCGGTGCGGGGCAGCGCCGCCCCCCTGGAGGAGCTGCGCTACATCCTGCAGGACTCCGGCGCCGTGGGGCTGGTGGTGGAGTCGGCGGCGCTGCTGGAGCGGCTGGAGCTCGCCGGCGAGCTGGCCGCCCCGCTGCGCTTCGTGGTGGTGCTGGAGGGGGAGGTGCCCGCACTGCCTGCTCTGCCGCCATGCCTGAGCTGGGTCGAGCTGCGCCGCCGCGGCGAGGAGGCCCTGGCGGCGGGCCGGCCCGCGCCCACACCCCCGGCCGATCCCCAGCGGCTGGCCACGATCCTCTACACCTCCGGCACCACCGGCCAGCCCAAGGGGGTGCCGCTGAGCCACGCCAACCTGCTCCACCAGCTCTGCCACCTCGGGGTGGCGGTGGCGCCCCGGCCTGGCGACCGGGTGGTGAGTGTGCTGCCGATCTGGCACTCCTACGAGCGCAGCGCTGAGTATTTCCTGTTCTCCTGCGGCTGCTGGCAGACCTACACAACCCTCAAGCAGCTGCGCAACGATCTGCAGCGGGTGCGGCCCCACTACCTGATCAGCGTGCCGCGGCTGTGGGAGGCGCTGCTGTCGGGCTTCGAGGCGGCCCTGGCGGAGATGCCGGCCGCGCGCCAGCGGCTGCTGCGGGGAGCGCTGGCCAACAGCCGCGGTTTCGCCGCCGCCCAGCGCCAGGCCCTCAACCTCACCCTGGCGCCCGAGCCGGCCGGGGCCCGCTTGCGGGCGGCCGGCCGCGCTGCCTTGCGCTGGCCGCTGCACGCCCTGGCTGGCCGGCTGTTCTGGCCCAAGGTGCGCCAGCAGCTGGTGGGCGGCCGGCTGCGCACGGCGATCAGCGGCGGTGGCGCCCTGGCCCTGCACGTGGATGGCTTCTTCGAGGCGATCGGCATCGATCTGCTGGTGGGCTATGGCCTCACCGAGACCAGTCCGGTGCTCACCTGCCGGCGACCCTGGGCCAACCGCCGCGGCAGCGCCGGCCAGCCCCTGCCCGGCACCGCCATTAAGATCGTGGATCCGGAGACCCGCAGGCCGCTGGCGATCGGTGAGCGGGGGCTGGTGCTGGCCCGCGGGCCCCAGGTGATGGCCGGCTACTGGCGCAAGCCGGACGCCAGCGCCAAGGTGCTGGATGGCGAGGGCTGGTTCGACACCGGCGATCTGGGCCTGCTGCTGGCCGATGGCACGCTGCTGCTCACCGGCCGAGCCAAGGACACGATCGTGCTCAGCAGCGGCGAGAACATTGAGCCGGCGCCCCTGGAGGAGGCGCTGCTCGCCAGCGAATGGATCGAGCAGGTGATGCTGGTGGGGCAGGACCGCAAGCAGCTGGGGGCGCTGATCGTGCCCCGGCCCGAGCCCCTGACGGCCTTCGCGGCGGCGGCCGGCCTGGGCCCGATGGATCCGGCCCTGCTGCGGGCCCTGGGCCGCGACTGCAACCGGCTGCTGGCCTCCCGGCCCGGCGCCCGCCCCGACGAGCGGCTGGCGGGGGTGGCCCTGGTGGAGCCCTTCACCCTGGAGAACGGCCTGCTCACCCAGACCCTCAAGCAGCGCCGCGACCGCATCGCTGCCCGGGACGCAGAGGCGATCGCGGCGATCTACGGCTGAGCCCGGCCCAGCTCCTCGGCCAGCTCGGCGAAGAAGGCCCGGTACTGGCGGGGGCCGCCGGGGAAGAGGACGTCGAGGCGCAGGGGGTCATCGGGGTCGCTGAGGCCGGTGAGGGTGCCGTCCCTGAAGGAGGGGCGGCCCACCTCGCCGCTGCTGCTGTCCACAAGCACCACCCGGTTGGGGTGGTCGAAGGCCTGGCCCAGCTGCTGCAGCAGTGTGAGGAAGCCGCGGTCGCTGCCGCCCCGCTGCCAGCTGCCCGGTTCGGGGCCGGGGCGGGAGGTGATCGTGTCGGCCACGCCCACCAGCCGGGGCATCAGCGCGGCGGGGATGCGGCTGCTGGCCAGCTCCAGCAGGGCGCTGAGCTGGCGGGGGGCATGGCGCACGTGGAAGCCGGCGCCGAGCGGATGCACGCCGTGGTGGCGGGCGATGTGCTCGTTGATCAGCACCAGCAGGCCCGCCTCCTTGATGGCGCCGCGCAGCATGAACTGCACGTCGGTGGTGCCCTGGCCGCTGGTGCTGGCCCATACGGGCTGTTCGCGGCCCGCGGCGTCCACCAGGTTGGGGGCGATGTGCAGGTAAAAGCTGTCGTCCAGCCCGGCCCGCTCGGCCTCCCCAAGCAGCGCCTCCATCTGCTCGATCAGGTTCGCCTGCAGGGCCACCGCCAGGCCTGGGTCACGGTCGCCCCCTGCGGCGCCGTCGGCGATCCAGCTGAACAGGCTGTTGAGGTTCACCGTGGGCGACAGGGGGTTGTCGAGCACGGCCAGGCCCAGCTGGCGCTCCAGCTCCGGGCCGTGCAGGTCTGGCAGCACCTGGGGCAGCCAGGCCCGCAGCCCGGCGCCGAGCCGCTCGGGCAGGGCCTGGAGGAAGGCCAGTTCGGCCGCTCTCACCCCCGGCGTGGACACGCTGCCGTGGCGGTCCTGCAGCTGCACGCCGCCGGCCGCCAGCCCCGGCAGGTAGAGCCCCTCGCGGCCGGGGTCGGCCTGGCCGGCCAGGGCCTGCTCCACCAGGCGGTTCACCCCCCGGTAGCCGGCGTGTTCGCCGTTGGTGAGCACGCAGAAGCGGCCGTCCAGGTGGCGGGCGTGGCGCACATAGCGGGGGTCGAGCCTGCGCTGGAGGGGGTCGCGCACCAGCTCCATGCACACACCGTCGAGGTCCTGCACCAGCAGCAGGTCGCCGGGGTGGCCGCGGTGGCGGCGCAGGTCGGCCAGCAGCTCGGCGGGGCTGAGGGCTTCGGACCTCAGGGCGAAGGAGCCGGGGGCGGGGGCTGGACCGGGGGCGGGGGCCATCCGGGCGGGCGCGGCTGGCCACACCCTGACAGGGGCCGGTTGACCAGAAGCGTGGTGGCTGACACGCTGTGCGCTGATCTTCCCGACCCATGGCTGACGGCACCCTGCAGATCAAGCGCCAGATCACCGTGCGGGCCGTGGTGACGCCGCGCTGGAAGGAGGACGCCGAACGGGAACTGAGCAACGCGGTGAGCAATGCCGATGCCCAGCTGTCCCAGCTGGAGCAGGAGGGTCAGCAGGTGATCGACGAGATCCGCCGCCAGAGCGCCAATCCGCTCGACCCCCGGGTGCAGGAGCAGGTGGGCTCGGTGCAGCAGCAGGTGGCGGCCAAGCGCGCCGAGATCGAGCAGCAGCGCGGCCAGATGCTGGAGCAGCAGCGCCAGGTGCGCGAGCTGGAGATGGGGCAGATCGTGGAGCAGGGCCAGCTGGAGAGCGTGGTGGAGGTGCGCGTCGGCGACAACCTGGTGGAGAAGCTGCAGGCGGCGGTGCTGGTGCGCGACGGGGTGATTGAGGCGATCGAGGGCGCCCTCTGAGCGCGCGAACAGTGCGGCCGCGGCACGCCTCGTAAAATCCGCACCACTGCTGCGGCGCACCCGTTGGCCACCCACGAAATCTTCATGCCCGCCCTCTCCTCCACAATGACGGAGGGCAAGATCGTGGAGTGGCTGAAGCAGCCCGGCGACCGCGTTGAGCGCGGGGAGTCGGTGCTGGTGGTGGAGAGCGACAAGGCGGACATGGACGTGGAGGCCTTCCAGGAGGGATTCCTGGCGGCGGTGCTGATGCCCGCGGGCGGCACGGCGCCGGTGGGGGAGACGATCGGCCTGATCGTGGAAACCGAGGCGGAGATCGCCGAGGCCGCCGCCAAGGCCCCGGCCGGACCGGCAGGTGCTGCAGCTCCGGCTCCAGCACCAGCCCCGGCCGCTGCCGCACCGGCTGCTCCAGCTCCGGTCGGTGCGCCGGCGGCCCCGACCCCGGCCGTAGTGCCAAGCCCGGCAGCAGTTCCCGTGGCGCCGGCCTCCACGGCGAGTGGCCGGGTGGTGGCCTCGCCGCGGGCGAAGAAGCTGGCGTCCCAGCTGGGGGTTGATCTGGGCGCCCTGCTCGGCAGCGGCCCCCACGGCCGCATCCAGGCCGAGGACGTGCTCGCCGCCAGCGGCCAGCCGGTGAGCGTGCCGCGGGTAGCCGAGGGCAGCGGTCCGGCCGTGGCCACGGCGGGCGCTGGCGGGACAGGTGGCGCAGGTGGTGGCGGCAATGGTGTGGCCGCGGCGCCGGCGGGTCAGGCCTTTGGGCGGCCCGGCGAGGCGGTGGCGTTCAACACCCTGCAGAACGCGGTGAACCGCAACATGCTCGCCAGCCTGGAGGTGCCCTGCTTCCGCGTGGGTTACACGATCACCACCACCAAGCTCGACGCCTTCTACAAGCAGGTGAAGGGCAAGGGCGTCACGATGACCGCCCTGTTGGCCAAGGCCGTGGCGGTGACCCTGGCCCGCCATCCCCAGGTGAATGCCGCCACCAGCGCCGACGGCAGCGCCATGGCCTATCCCTCCGCGGTGAACGTGGCCGTGGCGGTGGCGATGGAGGACGGCGGCCTGATCACCCCGGTGCTGGCCGCCGCCGACCGCACCGACATCTATTCGTTGGCGCGCAACTGGGCCGACCTGGTGGCCCGGGCCCGCAGCAAGCAGCTCAAGCCGGAGGAGTACAGCACCGGCACCTTCACCCTCTCCAACCTGGGCATGTTCGGGGTGGATCGCTTCGATGCGATCCTGCCGCCGGGCACCGGCTCGATCCTGGCGGTGGCGGCGTCGCGGCCCACGGTGTTGGCCGGCAAGGATGGCTCGATGCGGGTGGCCAACCAGATGCAGGTGAACCTCACCTGCGACCACCGCACCATCTACGGCGCCCATGCCGCCGCCTTCCTCAAGGACCTGGCCCAGCTGATCGAGACCAATCCGGAGAGCCTTGCTCTCTGACGCGGATCGGCGGCTCTCGAGCTACGACTTCCACCTGCCCCAGGAGCGCATCGCCCAGCGGCCGGTGGAGCCCCGCCATGGGGCCCGGTTGCTGGCGGTGGATCCCCTGGGCAGCGGCCCGGCTCCCCATGTCCGCCATCTCAGGGTGTGGGACCTGCAGCAGGAGCTGCGGCCCGGTGACCTGCTGGTGGTGAACGACACCCGGGTGTTGCGGGCGCGTCTGGAGGCGCGCCGGCCCACGGGTGGGGCCGTGGAAGTGCTCGTGCTCGAGCCCTGGCAACCGCCCGGCGCTGCCATGAATCCCGCTGGTGTCGCCGCTGGGGCGGGTCGCTGGCTGTGCCTGGCCAAGCCCGCCAAAAAGCTGCAGGCCGGGGACTGGATCGAGGTGGTGGCGGAGGGCCAGCCGCCCCTGCCGGTGCAGGTGCTGGGCAGCGACCCCGAGACGGGAGGGCGCATCCTGCAGTTCCCCGCCGCCAGCGGCGATGCCGCCGCCCTGGAGCCACTGCTGATCCAGTACGGGGCAATCCCCCTGCCGCCCTACATCCACGAGCACGACGATTCCGACAACGAGCGCTACCAGACCCGCTACGCCGCCCGCCCCGGTGCCGTGGCGGCCCCCACCGCTGGTCTGCATCTGAGCGATGAGCTGCTCGCCGCCATCCGCGCCCGGGGCGTGGAGCTGGCAACCACCACCCTGCACGTGGGCCTGGGCACCTTCCGGCCGGTGGAGACGGAAGACCTGCGCCAGCTGGAGCTGCACAGCGAATGGGTGGAGGTGACGCCGCAGCTGGTGGCGGCGGTGGCGGCCTGCCGGGCGCGGGGCGGACGGGTGATCGCCATCGGCACCACCTCGGTGCGCAGCCTGGAGGCGGTGGCCCAGCTGCATGGCGGCGAGCTGCGGCCCCACACCGGCCCGGTGAACCTGGTGATCCAGCCCGGCTACCGCTTTGCCGTGGTGCAGGGTCTGCTCACCAACTTCCACCTGCCGAAGAGCTCGCTGCTGCTGCTGGTGAGTGCCCTGCTCGGCCGCGTGCGCCTCTTGGCTCTCTACGCCGAAGCAATCGAACGGGAGTACCGCTTCTTCTCCTACGGGGATGCGATGTGGATCGCGCCGGAGGCGGTGCTCAGCGCAGCAGCGCCAGATCCGGGAAGGTGGTGAACACTGGATCGCTGCTGGCCAGAAGCAGGTTCTCGGCCATCGCCTGCGCGGCCAGCAGACGATCAAAAGGATCGCGGTGCTCCACCTGCAGCAAGCCGGCCTGGCGAGCCACGTCGCCGCTGATCGGCAGGTCGTTGGCGGCCAGTCGATCGAGCACCTGGCGGTAGTTACGCACAACGGCGCCGGCCTGGTTCAGTTTCCCCAGGCGTCATTGCGTGGCGATTTCCCAGGCACTGGCCGCACTCACCAAGAGCTGGTTGCCGCTGTTTTCCAGGGCTTCGCGCTGGGAGTGGGAGAGTTTCTGGGGTTCCAGCGCCGCCCACAGCAACACGTGGGTGTCGAGCAGCAGCTTCATGCTCCCCAGCGTTCCAGTTCTTCCTGGGGCAGAGGGTCGAAAAAGTCGTCTCCCACACTGCCCTCGAGGAAGCCCAGCTCCCGGCGGGGGGTGGGATCGAGGGGCACCAGCTGGGCAATCGGTTTGCCGTGGCGTGCCAGCACGATGCGCTCTCCGGCGGCAACCCTGGCCAGGAGTGCCGAGAGGTGGGTCTTGGCCTCCTGCACATTGATGGTGCGGGCTGGCATGGGGTTGGCCGGGGTGGCCCGGGGGGGCACGGCCATCACATTTCAGACCAGGTTTGCCTGGTCAGACTAACCGCGGTGGCCAAGGCAACAAAAAGCCCCCGGCGAGCTGGCGCGGGGGCTGGGGGTGCGGGGGGACCAGCGAGCGGGGGCTCAGGCAGCGGCCAGGTTGGAAGCCACGAAGTCCCAGTTCACCAGCTTCTCGAGGTAAGTGGTGATGTAGTCGGGCCGGCGGTTCTGGTAGTCGAGGTAGTAGGCGTGCTCCCACACATCCATGGTGAGCAGGGCGGTCTGGCCGTGGGCGAGGGGCAGGTCGGCGTTGCCGGTTTTGGTGACCTTGAGGGTGCCGCCGTCGAGCACCAGCCAGGCCCAGCCGCTGCCGAACTGGGTGGCGCCGGCGGTCTTGAACTGCTCCACGAAGGCCTCGAAGCTGCCGAAGTCGGCGTTGATCTTCTCGGCCAGGGGGCCGCTGGGCTGGCCGCCGCCGCCGGGCTTCATGCACTGCCAGTAGAAGCTGTGGTTCCACACCTGGGCGGCGTTGTTGAACACGCCGGCCTTGCTGGCGTCAGCGGCCACGGCGGTGATGGTGTCCTCCAGGCTCCTGCCCTCCAGCTCGCTGCCGGCCACCAGGTTGTTGAGGTTGGTGACGTAGGCGTTGTGGTGCTTGCCGTGGTGGAACTCGAGGGTCTGGCGGGAGATGTGGGGCTCGAGCGCGTCGAGGTCGTAGGGCAGCGCGGGCAGCGTGTGAGCCATGGGACGGGATCGGGTGCTTTTTGTTGCCGGCCGGAGTGCCCGTCGGCGCCGGCATCCTAACGATCGCTACAGGTTTCCCAATTCCTGCGGCGGTGGGGTTATCCGCAGCAGGACAGCCGCCTCCATCAACCTGGGGCCGCAGCTCAGCCGCGGATCTCCAGCAGTTCCACCTCGAAGATCAGGGTGGCGTTGGGGGGGATGACGCCGCCGGCACCGCGCTCGCCGTAGGCCAGGTCGGGGGGGATCACCAGCTTGCGCTTGCCGCCCACCTGCATGCCGGCCACGCCCTCATCCCATCCCTTGATCACCCGGCCTGCGCCGAGGGGGAAGGAGAAGGGGCCGCGGCCGTAGCTGCTGTCGAATTCCTTGCCGTTCTCCAGGGTGCCGCGGTAGTTCACGATCACCGTCTGGCCGGAGCGGGCCTCGGGACCGTCGCCGAGCTTGAGTTCGGTGATGCGCAGGCCGCTTTCACTCACCCGCTCGCGGGGGGCCACCATCTCGCCGCCGAGGGCGCCGGCCTGGGCCAGCTGGCTGGGGTCGCCGGCGTTGCCGCCGCTGTTGCTGTCGCTGGCCATGGTGAACAGGGTGGGGTTGGGGTCGTCGGGATCGAGTTCAAAGGCGGCCCGGCTGGGGGCCGCGGCCGCCGCAGGCTGGGCGACGGCCGCCCTGCCCGCCGCGAAGGCTTCGGCAGCGCTGTTGGCGGCGGCCACGCTGGTGGGGCTCACCAGCTGGCTGATCAGGGCCAGCAGCAGGCAGGCCACGCAGACGCCGCTGCTGATCAGGATTTCACGCATGGCTGGGCGGCAACTGTGGGCGATTCTTGCTCAGCCCCAGGCTCAGATGCCGCTGGGGGGGGCGCTGTAGGGGGTGGCGCCAGAGCTCGTGCCGGCATCGCCGTTCTGGCGCTGGCGCAGGGCCTGCTCCAGCCGGTCGATGCGGCCGCGCAGTTCGTCGAGTTCGCGCTGCTGGGGCAGGCCGAGGTCCTGGAGCAGCTGGTCGCGGTTGCGCTCCAGCTGGCGGCTAGCTTGCTCCTCCAGGCCGGGGGTCTCGCCGCGCAGGGCTCGCAGTACGTCCTCCACCAGCACCGAGGCGTGGCTGGGGTCGAGCTTGCCGCTGCGCACCCACTCCTGACTCACGTAGCGCAGCCGTTCCGCCACCAGCGAGCCGGTGCCCAGGCCGCGCAGCAGGAGCTGTTGCAGTGGGTTGTTGGCGTCCATGGGCCGGGCGGATGGGGTGCCTTCCAACCCTGGCGCCTCGCGGGGCCGCTGGCCATGGGGGAAACCGAAGCGCGGCGATTCGGCTGCTGGCCGGGTGCTTTCTAGGCTCAGCGGCCATGGGCGATTCACCCTCTCCGCGTTGCTGGTTGCAGGCACTGCTGGGGGGCGTGCTGGCCGGATGGGGGCTGGCTCCGCCGGCCGGGCCGCTGCTGGCGGTGGTGGCGGTGCCGCTGCTCTGGCTTGGCGTGGCGCTGTTGTGGCGGCTGCAGGAGAGGCCTGCCGCCGGACGGCTTTCGGCGCTGTGGGGCGCTCTGGCGATTGGGCTGAGCCACCGCTGGCTGCTGGCGCTGCACCCGCTCGACTGGATTGGTGTGCCCCTCCCCCTCAGCCTGCCGCTCTGCTGGTTGCTGCTGCTGGCCTGCGGCGGATTGGCGGCTGTGTTGCTGCTCACCTGGAGCGCGCTGGCCCAGCGGCTGGGGCCGCGGCGGCCGGGCGCTGCCCTGCTGCTGGCGGCATGTTGGGGTGTGGCGGAGGTGCTGCTGGCGCGCGGGCCGCTGTTCTGGTTCGGGCTGGGGGCGGCCGCTCCAACGGGTGATCCGGCGTTGGCGGGGCTGGCGGCATGGGGCGGCTCGGGATTGCTGGCGGCGCTGCAGCTGCTGATCGGCTGGGGGCTGTGGCGGCTGCTGGAGCGTGGTGCCGGAGCGGGGGCCTGGTGGGGTGCGGCGCTGGTGCTGCTGCTGGGCCTGCACGGGCTGGGGGCGCTGCAGCTGCAGGCGGGTGTAGCCGCCGCCAGCGAGCGGCTGCTGCTGGTGCAGCCGGCCATCCCCACCCGCGAGAAGCAGCAGTGGACGGCGCGGCGGTGGCTCGAGCGCCAGCTGAGGGCTGCCCTGGCGGAGGCGGAGGCGTCTGGGGCCGACCTGGTGCTGCTGCCGGAGGGGGCGTTGGGGCTGGAGCCGCTGCTGGCGGCGCCGGCGCCGGTGGAGCTGATCAGCGGCGGTTTCCGCTGGGCTGGGGCGGCGAGCGGGGGCGCGCAGGAGCAGCGCAGCGCCCTGCTGCGCTTTGCGGCCGGTGAACGCCGCTTCAGCAGCGCGCTCGACAAGCACCGACTGGTACCGCTGGGGGAGTGGGTGCCGTTCAGCGGCCTGGTGCGCTGGAGCGGCCTCTCGGCCGTGGGCGGCTTGGAGCCGGGATCACCCTCGCGGCTGCTGGCCCGGCCGGGTGGGGCGCTGGCGGGGGCGATCTGCTACGAGATCGCCGACGGCACGGCGCTGCGCCGGGCGGTGCGCGCCGGGGCGGGCTGGCTGCTGGCCAGCGCCAACCTCGACCCCTACCCGCCGCTGCTGCAGCGGCAGTTCACGGCGCTGGCGCAGCTGCGGGCGATCGAGAGCGGCCGCTGGCTGGTGAGCGTGGCCAACACCGGCCCCAGCCAGCTGATCGACCCTCGGGGCCAGGTGAGGCGCCGTCTGCCGGCGGGCGTGCCGGCCACCGGCCAGGCCACGGTGCCGGCGCTCACGGGGCTGACGCCCTATGGCCGCTGGGGCGAGCTGCCCCTGCTGGGTATCGGCCTGCTGGGTCTGGCGCTGCTCACCAGATCAGACCAGACGAGGTGCGGCCGCTGAGCATCACGCCTCGGGGCCAGCAGCGCCAGAAAACAATGCAAAAGCGAAAAAAGGCACGACCGCCGGGTCTGCGTAGTTCTAGGGTGGTTGTGTCTGAGCGCAGACCCGTGCGAATCACGCCATGTGACCACGAAGTGTTGGTGGCCCTCGGTTGCTAGGAGGCCTCACGGCTGATGGATGCCTGTGCGATGGTGGTGCTGGCGGCTGAATCGGTGCCGGGCGTCCAGCTTCCCGCCGATCTGGCCGCCCTGCTCTGCGACCTGTTTGACGGTCTTCACACCAGCGCTGATTCAACAGGCAGCAGCGATCAGCCCCATGGTGTATCCAGCTCTGTGCAAGCCCCATGAAGGTGACCCACCACGGCGACGAGCACCTGCTCTGCCTGTCCTCGGAGGAGGTTGGGCTGCTGGTGGACCTCTGCCACGCTGGAGCGTTCTCCGATCTGCTGCCGCGTTCGCGCTCGAAGCGCCGGCGGCTGGAGAGCTTTCTGGGTGATGTGCGCGCCACGCTGATGCGCACGGCCCAGGGGCAGCGGCGTCGCCAGCCTTCGGTGCAGGCCTGAGGATGGCGCTGGTCTGAAATCGTTAAGTTTGTTGAGATCAAGCGGCAGCCAGCCGATGCACGCTCCCACCCCTTCCTGGCCGCTCCGCCCCATCCGCTGGCGCGCAAGTTGGTTGCCCCTGGCGTGCGGTGTTCTGATGGTGGGTCATCCCTTGCAGCCGCTGGTGGTTTCGGCCCAGGTCCCGGAGCAGCAGCCGGGCCAACCCGCCACCGCCAACCCTGCAAGCGAACCATCCCCAGCACCCACGATCGATCCGGCGCTGTACTTGCAGGACGCCTACATTCTCGGCCCCGGCGACCGGGTGCAGCTCACGGTGCTGGATCCGGGCGCCAAGGACCTCAACGGCACCTTCGACATCCTCAACGACGGCAGTGCCTCGTTTGCCCTGCTCGGTTCGGTGGTGCTCTCGGGCCTCACCCTCAACCAGGCCCAGCTGTGGCTGCAGTCGCTGTATGCGAGCCACCTGCTCCGTCCGGCCCTGAATATCACGGTGCTGAATCCCCGCCCACTGCAGGTGTCGGTGGTGGGCGAGGTGGTGGCGCCGGGGCTGTACACCCTCACCTCGGGTGAGGGCTCCCAGGTGGAGGGGGCGGCGGTGAGCCTCAGCGGTCTGCCCACGCTGGTGACGGCCATCCAGAAGGCGGGCGGGCTCACCCTCAACGCCAACCTGGCGGACGTGCGCCTGCAGCGGCGCATCCCCGGTGATGCCAGCCAGGTGCGTGAAACCCAGCTGAACCTGATCAGCCTGTTGCGCTCCGGCGACAAGGCCCAGAACCCGTTCCTGTTCGACGGCGACACGATCATGATCGGCACGGCCCCCACGCCCGACCGGGAGGCGATTGAGCTGGCGGCGGCCAACCTCTCGCCGCAACAGATCACTGTGACGGTGGTGGGCGAGGTGGTGACACCTGGGCGGCTGAGCCTGGCGGCGAACACACCCGTGGTGCAGGCGGTGCTGGCGGCCGGAGGCCCGAGGAACTGGCGCGGCAAGCGCAGTGATGTGGAGCTGGTGCGGATCAACCGCAACGGCACGGCAACCCGCCAGCTGATCACGATCGACTACAGCCAGGGGGTGAGCAGCCTGCGCAACCCACCCCTGCGCGACGGCGACACGGTGGTGGTGAACCGCAGCGCCTTCGCGGTGGCCACTGATGCTCTCGGTGCTGTGACGGCTCCGGTCTCGGGCCTGGTGAGCGTGTGGGGCCTGGTTCGGTTGATCCAGGACAACTGACGCCCAGTCTGCTTCCGCCAACCCATACAGCCCTCACCGGCCGCCACGACACCGGCGAATCAGCGTTCTTGCGCCTAATCTGCCGCGGGTACCATTCGCGTTCATGGCTCCCCGCCCCTCGCCGCCGCCGGGCAGTCCGCTGCTGTGGACCCTGCTGATCAACGGGCTGTTCTGGGGCGGGCTGTTCGCTGGCGAGGCCCTGCTGCAGAGGCTCCAGCCCGCCAGGCAGGTCAGCACCCCGGTGCCGCCGCCGTCCCTGCCTGCGGGGGCACCGGCGCTGGATCTGCTCAAGCCTGATCCGCAACGCCAGGCGGGCCCTCCCCAGCCCGGGCAGGCCCCTCCTGGCGTTGCGGCCACCCTGGCGGCCTGGCCGGGGCAGCCAGCGCGAGTCGCATGGGCTGCGGCACCTTCAGCGGCGGTGGAGCCGGTGGAGATGGCCGCGGGCCCCACGGCCCCCCTGGCGGCCCAGCAGCTCAGCGGGGCGGACGCCCTGGGCGGGGAGATCACCCTGGCCAGCCTGAACGAGCCCCGCATGCTGCCGGCGGCGCGGGCCCAGCAGCTGCGTTGGCAGCGTTCGGGCAACCCGCTGGCGCCACTGCCGCTGCACTGGCAGGAGCGCTTGAAGCAGGAGCTCGCGGGCGGACCGCCGATCCAGCGAGCCCAGCTGGTGCGGGTGCCGGTGCAGCAGCTGCAGGAGCCTGAGGAGGTGGCAGTGCTGATCGACGCCGCGGGCGGCGCTGAAGCGCTGAACCTGCCCCGCCAGCCCCAGGTGCGTGCCGCGGTTGAGGCTTGGGCCCGCCGTCAGCAACCGGCCCAGGAGGGCCAGCGGCAGGCGGTGGTGATCGCCGCCGAACCGCTGCCCGTGGCTGCGGCGGTCCCACGGCCGCTGCATTCTGAAGCCCGGCTCAGCCCAGTACCTCCTCGAGCAGGGCCAGCTGGGCCATGATCGGCTGCGCCTGGGGGTGGCAGCGGCGCACCAGGGCCAGGGCCTCGAGCACGTGCATGCTTTCGCTGCGGCAGAGCAGGGCCACAGCCAGCAGTGGCGAGCGCTCCTGGCCTGCCCAGCAATGCAGATAGAGGGAGCCCTGGGGCTGGGCGTAGAGCTCGGTGAGCTGGTGGATCGCCTGGCGCAGCTGGGTTTCGTTCAGGGCTTCCGTGCTGCGGTGGTCGGGCAGAGGCAGTTGGCGGCTCTGCCAGTGGGGCGGCGGCTCCCAGGCGCCCTCGCTGGAGTGGCAGCAACTGAACACCCGCTGAATGCCGCAGGTTTCCAGGGCACTCCAGTGGTGGGGCTGGCTGGGGAAGGCACCGATGGCCAGGCGGCCGCTGCGGATCCAGCTGAAGGGCTGGGGCAGGATGCTGGGGCGTGGGGACATCGGTGTCGTCGGGGGATGCACCGGGGCAGAGGAACATTTCAGCATGGCCTGGCGAAGATGTGCTTTCGCTTTCGGGACCCCTGGGATAGGATGATCACGTCTGGTTAGTCAGGCCTGGTTAGCGAGGACTGGATAGAACTTGGATCTCTCGTTTATCGAGTGCTATGCGTAAAATTCAATATCTGGATTATTCACGATATTCCTCAATATGTTCGCTCGATCTGCCTTTCGCCGGGCTCATCCGACGTTGATCTCTCCGCCCAGGATCTGAACGAGTCCCTTCCAGGTTGTCTTCCCAGGTGCAGTCCCCCAGATCGTCCACTGTTTTTTCGCCTGGTGCCCCGGGCGCTGAGTCGGCCCCCGACCGGATGGACGGTGTCCAGCCCGCGAGCCTGGTGCCGGCGATGCTGCCGGCGGAGCAGAAGGGCGACGACGAGATCGACCTGAGCCAGGTGGTTTCTGTGCTGCGGCGCCGCAGCCGGCTCGCCCTCATCGTGGCGACCCTGATCTTTGTGCTGGGCGGGTTGCTCACCCTGCGCCAGCGCTTGCTCAACCCGATCTTCCAGGGCAGTTTCCAGCTGCAGCTCACCGACCCGATCAGTGACAGTGTGCAAGGTGCTGGCGGTTCCGAGGGCGCCGGACTGCAGTCGCTGGCGGTGCGCGGCGTTGGCAGTGTGAACACCGGCGTGCTGGTGCAGGTGCTGCGCAGCCAGTTGCTGCTGCGGCCGCTGGCGGAGCGGCTCCAGCTCGACGCCGGGGCCATCGCCCAAGGGCTCTCCCTGGTGAATTCGGACGAAAACAATCCTGGCGTGCTCACGGTGAGCTTGCAATGGCCGGATCCCGAGCAGGGACAGCGGGTGCTGGAGGCCGTTGCCCAGGAATACCTGCGTTATTCCCTGCGCCAGCGCCAGGAACGGCTCCAGCAGGGTCTGGCGTTTCTCGACCAACAGGCCCCGGCGCTGCAGCGCAGCGTGAACCAGATCGACGCGGAGCTGGCGGCCTTCCGCAGGGCCAACAGCTTTCTCAATCCCACCAGCAGGGCTGAGCAGATCGACCTGCAGCGCTCTGGCCTGCAGGATTCGGAGCAGCAGCTCCTGCAGAAGCGCGCCCAGCTGCAGAACCTGATCTCAGCGGTGCAGGGCGGCAGGCTGTTGGGCCAGCAGTTCGACACCAAGGAACTGGTCACGGACGTGGCTCCCCAGCTGCGCAGCGAGTTGGATGGGGTGGAGCAGGAACTGGCCCAGGTGCAGGCCACATACCGCAGTGACAGCCCTCTGGTGGCCAACCTGCGGGCCCGGCGCGACCAGCTGCGGCGCGTGCTGCAGCAGCGGGAGCTGGATGTGCTCGCCACTCAGTTGAGCGACAACGAGGCCCAGCTGCGGGCGGTGCAGGGCCAGCAGGCCGCGCTGGCCGCCGGCTTCGCCCGCAACCCCGATCTGATCCGTCAGTACGACGCCATCCAGCAGCGGCTGGACGTGGCCAAGAGCAACCTGGCCGGCTATCTCCAGGCGCGCGAGAATTTTCGCCTGGAGGTGGCCCAGCGCACGGTTCCCTGGCAGCTGCTCACCCCGCCAGGCTTTGGCAGCAAGCCGGTGAAACCGCAAGTGGGCCGCAGCCTGCTGCTTTGGGCCATGCTGGCCACGGTGGGAGGGTTGGCGGCGGCGGTGGTGCGCGACCGGTTCGACCACGTGTTTCACAGCTCGCGGGAGCTGGAAGAGGCCCTGGGCATGCCGCTCCTGGGCAGCATTCCCTACCTCCCACAGGGCGAGGGGCAGAGGGTGGCCCAGGCCCTGGCGGCCCTGCCGGCGGAGCGGCGCTTTGGCGTGCGCGAATCGCTGCGCAACCTGTTCGCCAGCTTCCGGCTGCTGCGGGCGGGCAAGGCGCTGCGCCTGTTGCTGATCACGTCCACCAGCCAGGCGGAGGGCAAGACCACCGCCGCCTCCCTGTTCGCCCAGACCCTGGCCGACCTGGGCCAGAAGGTGCTGCTGGTGGATGCCGACCTGCGCCGGCCGCGGGTGCATCAGTATGTGGGCCTGGACAACGTCGCCGGCCTCTCCAACCTGCTCACCAATCCCCAGTTGCCCTACGGATCGGCGGTGCAGGACCTGATCCAGACGGTGAGTGAAGGCCTCGATGTGCTGCCGGCGGGCGACGTGCCACCGGATGCGGCCAAGCTGCTCAGCTCGGAGCGTTGCCGCCAGGTGTGCCAGGTGATTCGGGAGCTGCCGGGCTACGACGTGGTGCTGTTCGACAGCCCGCCGGCGCTGGAGCTGGCCGACCCGGTGTTGCTGAGCGAGCACCTCGACGGACTGGTGTTCCTGGTGAGCATCCAGCGCATCGATCGGGGCCTGCCCGAGCAGGCGCTCCGCCGCATCCAAGCCAGCGGAGTGGACGTGCTGGGGTTGGTGGCCAACTATGTGAGCGCCCCGGCCGGCGGCGTCTCCGGCTATGGCTACCGCTACGGCTACCGCTACGGCTACCGCTACGGCTACGGCTACGGCTACGGCTACGGCCGCTACGGCCAGGGCTACAACCGCTATCTCGCGCCGGGTGAGGGCGCCAGCCCGGCCCCTGCAGGACGCATCAGCCGCGCGTCCCGCCGGCTGAAACGGTTGAGTAAGCGGCTGCTGGGCTGGCTCGATCGGCGCGGCTGAACCGAGCGGCCCTGGCCAAGGAGCAGCGTTCAGCAGCCCCACCACAATCCGATAGCGGCATTGTGGTGCTGCAGCGGCTGATGTTTGGCCTTTACGCGTAGCACACCTTCACCTGCCTGCGGCAACGGGGATCACATTCCAGATCTGTGCCCTTCCGTAGGATTCGGCAGTCGTACGCAGCCGCTCGAGCTCCGCTCGCGTCGCGGGCTATTGGGTGTGGATGGCTGCTGCGTGGCGCCCCGGCACGGCTCAAACCCTGACAACTTCTTCGCTTTTCTTCCGGTCATCACCCGCCCACTGGTGCCAAGATCAGGGCACCGCTTGCAGACGTTTGAGCCCGGCTCGCGTCGCAGCCGGGGCTGTCGCAGCCATGTGCTGCCCGGCCTCGCCATCCTCGTTATGGCAGTACAGGAGAGCAACATGGGGCATCCGCGAACTCGCCTGGTGCCTGGAGGTGCTGTGGGCGCTGATCGCGGGCGGCATCGACCAATCAAACCTGATCGAATGGATGCGAGCCTGAACGCAGGAGCACCCCATCTGGTGTCGGCCGCCTCGGGATCGATGAGCGCATCAGCGGGGCTTCCCCCTGAGCCGCCAGGATCCCCCGCCCGAACAAACCACTCAGCCGCCACCAGCCAACAAGGCTCCACCTGCGCCAGCCCTCTCACGAGCTGCAGCCCCACCCCCAAGCCACGGCTACCTTTTCGCCAGCCAGCGCTGCAGCCGTTGAACACCGACCGCTGGTATTACCGCGTCTTCCAGAGCGCCCCCGACCTGATCCGCGCACTCCTGCCCGGGTCAGCCGCCACCGCCAACACGCTGAGCCTCGACCCCTCAGCACCCGGCGACAGCCTCTACCGATTTGAAGCCCTCGAGCTCAAAGAGCTGAGCCATCGCCTCGACGGCGTGCTCTGGCCTCGCGAGCGCACCGGCTGCGCCAAAACCGGCAGCCAGGAGTTCCCAGTGGTGTTGCTGGAGGTGCAGATGCACCCCGATCCGGGCTTCCAGCACCGCCTGGCAGCGCAGAGCTGCCGGTTCCTTTAGGAGCATCCGCAGGTGGAGCACCTGGAGGTGGTGGTGATCACGCCACACCAGCGGATCAACCTCGGCCCCACCAAGCTGCCCAGGCTGCTGCAGGTGCTCCTCCAGGAGGTGCACTGGATCAACTTGGAGGAGCTGAGCCAGCAGCCCAACCTCGATCCCCTCCTCAACCTGCTCACCCTGCCGATCCGGCCCGAGAGCGAGCTGGCAGCAAGCAGCCAGCAGATCCTCGCCAGCCGCCCTGATCTGGACCAGGTTGTGCTGCCTATGCTGATGCAAAAGCTTCCCCATCTCACAAACGAGGAGATCATGGTGATTGCTGGCATTCCCATGGAGGAGCTGCGCCACACCCGGGCAGCTCAGGACTGGCTTGCAGCAGGACGCCAGGAAGGGCAAAAGGAAGGCCGCCTGGAAGGCCGCCAGGAAGGCGAAGCCGCCGTTACCCTCCGCCTTCTCAACCGCCGCTGCGGCCCCCTCACCGCCGCCACCACCGCCCAGATCCAGGACCTTCCGCTGGAGACATTGGAAGCCCTGGCCGACGCCCTGCTCGACTTCCAGGGCCCGGCCGACCTGGCCTCCTTTCTGGCCGCCAACACCTGACGCCACCGACGCTTTAGGGCAGGTGAGCGGAACCCTCCAGGATTCTGTACAAGCTGTACAGAATCCTGGAGATCTCTGCTGTGCCAGGGCTTCTGTCCCTCAGCAGCACAACCATCGCGTGGGCTTCCCCCTGAACCACAAGGAGGCCCAGCCCGAACGATCCATTCAGCCCCCTTGCGTCTGGTGGTGCGGCTGACGATGCTGCTCCTGATCGAGCGGACGAGTGCCTGAGCATAAGCCAGGAGGTGATGATCGCCAGCCATGGCAAAGCCCAGGTGAGGTTGGTGCCATGCACGGCTGCTCGCGGACTCAAGCGACCCTGAATCTTGGCGGAGGCCTCACCCGAGCTCCTTGCGGCTCCTATGGATGCTGCCTTCAGCGAGGCACTGGACCAACAGCTGATGCGCGTTCTGCTCGACACCCAGGTGATGCTTTGGTGGCTTCTCGACGATCCACGACTGGGCTTCGAGACGCGGGGGATGCTGGCCTCAAGCCCCTGGGTGCTTTCGGTTGCCAGCATCTGGAAAGTGGCCAACAAGCACCGGCAGTAGCTGCATCACGATCCCTTCGATCGCCTGTTGATTGCCCAGACCCGGTGGAGGTCTTGATGGCCGTGTCGTCAGACGGGCACTGGCCTGGGTACGACGTGTCCCTGCATCGCGTCTGAGCGGCCAAGGCCAGGCTTGCCTCCCCGTATCATGTGCTGATCATGCACAGAGCAACGTGGCTGCCGGCAAGAGGCCACAGCACCCCTCAGAGCGAGCCACCGAGCGGGTCGCCGTGTTGATGACGCCCACCGAAAAGGCTGCCTATGCCGATCGGGCTCATAGCCTTGGCCTCTCACTCGGGCAGTTTTTCCGTGAGGCGGGAGCGGCCTACGCCAGCCGCAACGCTGAAGCCGAAACACGCTCCCTCGCGGAAGCGGAAGCCCTGGAAGCGGCCCTCAGGCAACTGGAACGCAGCACCAGCCGCACCGAACAAAGCCTGGATGCGGCACTGGCCGAGGTGAGGGCTGCCTTGGACGCCCAACCATGAGCGTCACAGACCGGATTCTCTCGGCGCTCACCACCGTGATCCGGATGAACGACAAGGTGGAAGAGATGGCCGGGCTGATGAAGGAGCAGCAACGCCGCCTCGACGACCTCCGGGGCCGGGTGATCCGCCTGGAAACGGTGCTTGAACTGGCTCTGCATCGATCGTCAGGGGCTTCCGGCCCGCTGCTGGAAGCGGATGGCGACCCCACCGACGCCTGACAGGCTGGCCGAAGGCCACCACCCCCAGCCCCGCTACCCCGGCCGCGGGGCTTCTTGTTGCCGGCGCCGCCGGATTGGCTTTCCACTCAGCCGCCCCCTCTAACGCCTTGATGCCCACCCTCTCCCGCAGCCGCCGCACCGCCAGCTCCCGCGACCCCGCCAACCAATGGCTGGTGCTCGAGCCCAACCGGATCGAGAAGCAGTATTGGAAGGATCTGTGGCGCTACCGGGAACTGTTCGCGATCCTGGCCTGGCGCGACATCAGCGTGCGCTACAAGCAAACCTTCATCGGCGTGGCCTGGGCGCTGATCCGCCCCTTCCTCACGATGGTGGTGTTCACGGTGATCTTCGGGCGGCTGGCCAATCTGCCCACCGAGGGAAACGCGCCCTATGCGGTGCTGGTGTTTGCCGGGATGCTGCCCTGGCAGTTTTTCAGCACGGCGCTGAGCAGCTGCTCCGACAGCCTGATCAGCAATGCCAACCTGCTCACCAAGGTGTACTTCCCTCGGCTGATCGTGCCTGCATCAGCGGTGATCACCAGCTTTGTGGACTTCCTGATCTCGTTTGTGATCCTGGCAGGGCTGATGCTCTGGTATCAGTGGTGGCCCACCTGGCGCCTGCTCACCCTGCCCCTGTGGGTGGCGGTGGCGTTTGCGGCCAGCATGGGCGCGGGGCTCTGGCTGGCCAGCCTGAATGTGCAATACCGCGACTTTCGCTACGTGGTGCCGTTTCTGGTGCAGTTCGGCCTGTATGTGAGCCCGGTGGGCTTCTCCAGCGCGATCGTGCCGGAACGGTGGCAGCTGCTCTATGCGCTCAACCCGATGGTGGGGGTGATTGAAGGGTTCCGCTGGGCGATCATCGGCCAGGGGGCCTTCATCAATCCGCTGGGCTTTTGGCTGTCGATGGCGATCGTGGCGCTGCTGCTGATCACCGGCATCCGCCAGTTCCGGCGGATGGAGAAGCGCTTTGCAGATGTGATCTGACCAATCTGCTCGCCGCCGCTCCTAGCGTGATAGCAGCCCATTGGTTCGCAGCATGGCCCAGCTGCTGGTGCGCCAGCTCGACTGAGCAGGCGGCTGTGCTGGCGGCTCAACGCCAAACCCGAGGCTGCAGCGTGGATCTGCGCGACACGTTGATTGCAGGCATCTTGCACCAGCCCCTGTACGGCGGCCTCCCACCTCTTGCTCTGCTACATGCAAGCCCGCAGCCATATCTGGCTAGGCTGGCCAAGTCTTGAGCCAAGGGTCATGCAGGTCAACATGCTGGATGCCAAAAGCCAGCTGTCGCGGCTGGTGAAGGCAGCCCTGGCCGGTGAAGGGGTGATCATTGCCTGCCACGGCAAGGCCCAGGTGAAGTTGGTGCCGTGCGCGGAGGCCGCCGGCTTGAAGCAGTTGGGCGCTCTGGCAGCAGCCTCGCCCGAGCTCCTGGTCAGCCAGGTGGACGCCGCCTTCGCTGAGTCGGTGGATCAGCAGGTGGCGGAGATGTTCAACAGCTGATGCGCCTGTTGCTCGACACCCAGGTGATGCTCTGGTGGCTCCTTGACGTTCCACGGCTGGGCAACCACACACGTGAGATGTTGGCCGCAAGCCCATGCCTGGTGTCGGTCGCCAGCATCTGGGAGGTGGCCATCAAGCACCGCCTTGGCAAGTTGGCTGTAACGCCGACCGCCTTTCGCGATCAGTGCCTTGCCGCAGGTGCTGCGCTCCTGCCGGTGCTCGATGCGCATGTGATTGAAACCGCCCAGCTGCCCTTGGTGTATCACGCCCCCTTTGATCGCCTGTTGATTGCCCAGGCGCGGGTCGAGGAGCTGATGGCCGTGTCATCTGATGGTCACTGGCCTGGCTACAACGTGTCCCTGCATCGCGTCTGAGCCATCCCTCCCGGAGCCTCGACGACATCGAGGATCTGCAATGGGGTCGCAGCCCTGAAGGACCCTGCCGATCCTGTTCTCGACTGGGGGCTGAGGTGCGCGTAGCCGCAGGCTTCTCGCGAAACGAGTAGCGCTGCCGGATCAGCTGCGGAGCATGCGCCAGTCGGTGGATGCCGAGACAGGCGCCATCCTGTTTCGCCATCCAACCCTCCAAGGCATCCCTGATCTGGTGGTGGAGGGAGACGGCTACACCATGGAATTCATGGGCTCCACCTTGCTCTGTCTCGACATCCTCGATCCAGGAGCCCTGAGCCGCCTGCTGGCAGAACCGATCAAGCAGCAGCTTCCTGTGGGCCTGGGACACTAACCGTCCAGGCCCCAGCCGCGCCACCACACCACATCTGGTGTCTCCACCCCCTCAATCCAGAATCCTCTTGCATGGGCTTCCCCCTGAGCCCCCAGACGCGGCTGCAAATTGCACTTAGGCTGAATCCCTGCCATGGCCACGTTCCAGATCCGCGACCTACCCGATCCCTTGCACCAGCAGCTGCTACTGAGGGCGCGCCGGCACCACCGCAGCCTCAGCCAGCAGGCCCTCGCCAACCTTCAGGCCATGGCAGACGAGCAGGGCAGAAGGCCCTTGGATCCTGCACCGGAGGAGCTGATCCGCCAGGAGCGTTGCCGCTGAGATGGCCGAACTCCGCACAGGCAGGCTTGTGTTGGATGCCTCCGCGGTGGTGCGGATCATCGAGGGAGGTGACACGTCGGCCTTTTTTCAGGAGGCCGTGCTGAACGCTGATCTGGTGCTGGCGACCGCTGGCCTGCAGCAGCGCCTGAGCCGAGCCTCAGAGCTGCTGGACGTGATCGAACCCGACCGGGCACCTGCAGGTTGAAGCACTGGCCCTGGCCTGCCACCTCGATCATCCCGACTACGACTGCCTCTATCTGGCTCTGGCCCGGCGAGAAGCGGCTGCGTCGCTCACCGCCGATCAGCAGGTGCACCAGCTGGCAGCCCGGGTGCTCCCCTGACCTGTTTTCGATGACCCCCGACCCCCCTGCATGAGCGAATCCAATGTGGTGATCCGGGTGGAGGGCCTGGGCAAGAAATACGCCCTCCACCACGAAACCAGTGAGCGCTATACGGCCCTGCGCGATGTGGTGGCCCGCCAGGCCAGGACAGCCGGCCGGCTGCTGAACCCCTTCACGCTGGCGGGCCAGCTACGCAAGGCCCAGCGTGAGGCGGCGAAGGAGCGATCCGAAAGCGAAGAGGAGTTCTGGGCGCTGAAGGATGTGAGCTTCGAGATCCGCCGGGGCGAGCGGGTGGGGATCATCGGCCGCAATGGGGCGGGCAAGAGCACCCTGCTGAAGATCCTCAGCCGCATCACCGAACCCACCACCGGCCGGGTGGAGATCCGCGGACGGGTGGCGAGCCTGCTGGAGGTGGGCACCGGCTTTCACCCGGAGCTCACGGGCCGGGAGAACATCTATCTCAATGGCGCCATCCTGGGGATGACGCGGCGGGAGATACGCTCGAAGTTTGATGAGATCGTGGACTTCGCCGAGGTGGAGAAGTTTCTCGACACCCCGGTGAAGCGCTACTCCAGCGGCATGTATGTGCGGCTGGCGTTTGCGGTTGCGGCGCACCTTGAGCCGGAGATCCTCATAGTGGATGAGGTGCTGGCGGTGGGGGATGCCAACTTCCAGAAGAAGTGCCTAGGGAAGATGGAGGAGGTAGCCGACCGTGAAGGCCGTACGGTGTTGTTCGTGAGCCACCAGATGCCGATGGTGGCCAGCCTCTGCAATCGCTGTCTCTTGATGCGGGACGGCCGCATGACAGATGACGGCAAGCCATCATCTGTCATTCTGAAATATCAGGATGCAGGTTTTGGCGGAGCAGCTGTTGTGGATTATACCAATAGCCCTAAAAAGCCTGGAGATGAGTTGGCCCGCCTGCTTCGCGCCTGGGTGTCCGACCATCAAGGGCAGCCCAACTCAGAAGTGGCCATACAGCATCCATTCAAGATTCATATGGTTTATGAGATTCTGCGTGCTTCTGCTGGAGAGCCCTATCCCAACATCCATCTTTACGACTCCAAGGGCAACTGTGCCTTCGTGAGCGCAGCCAGGGTGAACCGTGGTACACCCATTGAGCCTGGCATTTACCACGCCATTTGCGATATCCCAGGTAATCTGCTCAACGATGGCATCTTTTCGGCGGGGCTCGCCCTCACCTTTAGCCACAACGGCATCCACGTGAGCTTCTACGATCAGAATGCCCTGAACTTTGCGGTGGTTGACAGCATGATTAACGTGCCAACCCGTGAAGCTGGCTATACCGGCCCCATCCCTGGCTTATTCAGGCCGATTCTGGATTGGCAGGTTCAGGCAGAAAATCCTGCCGAGCAAGTATTGGCGCCGCAATGAAGGCTGTCATCCTCGCCGGTGGCCTGGGCACTCGCCTCAGCGAAGAAACACACCTCAAGCCCAAGCCAATGGTGGAGGTGGGCGGCAAACCCATCCTCTGGCATATCCTAAAAATCTATAGCCATTTCGGTATCAACGAGTTCATCATCTGCTGCGGCTATAAGGGCTATTTGATCAAGGAGTACTTCGCGAACTATTTTCTTCACACCAGCGATGTTACCTTCCACATGGACATCGACAATCACATGGAGGTGCACCAACGCAAGAGTGAACCATGGAAGGTCACGCTGGTGGATACAGGCGATCTCAGCCAAACTGGTGGCCGCTTGGGCCGGGTGCGCGACTATCTCAATGGCGGCAGCTTCTGTTTCACCTACGGCGACGGCGTTGCGGATGTGAATATCGCTGCCCTGATCAAGCATCACCTAGCGGAAGGGAAGCAGGCCACCCTCACCGCGGTACAACCCCCCGGCCGATATGGCGCTTTGAACCTCGAAGGCCATACGGTGCAGCAGTTTCAGGAGAAACCGGACGGCGACAACGCCTGGATCAACGGCGGTTTTTTTGTGCTGGAGCCCACCGTTCTGGAGATGATCGAGGGTGACGGCAGCAGCTGGGAGGCCGACGTTCTTCCCCAACTCGCGGCAGCCGGAGAGCTCAGCGCCTACAGGCATCCGGGCTTCTGGCAACCAATGGATACCCTTCGTGACCGCACTCGGCTGGATGAGCTGTGGACCAGCGGCCAGGCGCCCTGGAAGTTCTGGTGAAGCTGGATCCTGCCTTCTGGCGAAGCCGGAGAGTGCTGGTGACAGGCCACACCGGCTTCAAGGGGAGCTGGCTCACGCTCTGGTTGCTCAGCCTCGGGGCGGAGGTGTGGGGCTATGCCTTGGCCCCTGAGCCAGAGCGGGCCCTGTTCACCGATCTTGGCCTCGATCAAGATCCCTGCAGCTCCGAGGTGGGGCGCCTGCACCATCACCTGGGTGATGTGCGAGATCTGGAGGCCCTCAAGCTTTGGTCTGCAAAGGCCCAGCCCCAGGTGGTGCTCCACCTGGCCGCCCAGCCCCTGGTGCGGCGCAGCTATCAAGATCCCCTGGGCACCTGGGCCACCAACGTGCAGGGCTCGTTGAATCTGCTGGAGGCCCTCAAGCCCCTCCAGCATCCGTGCGCGGTGGTGATGGTGACCACCGACAAGGTGTATGCCAACCGAGAGTGGGATTACGGCTACCGGGAAGATGATCGCCTCGGCGGGCACGACCCTTACAGCGCCAGCAAGGCCGCCGCTGAGCTGGCAATCGCCAGTTGGCGCTCGAGTTTCTGCGGCAATGGCACCCACCAGATGCCACAGTTAGCGATCGCCACGGCCCGGGCCGGCAATGTGATCGGCGGCGGCGACTGGGCCGAAGATCGAATCGTTCCGGATGCCATGCGTGCGCTGGCCGCGGGTGAACGGGTTGGGGTTCGTCGGCCGGAAGCCACGCGCCCTTGGCAACATGTGCTGGAGCCACTGGGGGGCTACCTGCTGTTAGCCGAGAAGCTGGCAAACGCAGAAGCCGAGGCCGGGGCTTTCAACTTCGGCCCGCCCCTGGAAGCCAACCGCAGCGTGCGGGAGTTGGTGGAGGCCGCGTTAGGCCATTGGCCAAGCGAATGGGAAGATCGATCGGATCCGCAGGCTCCGCATGAGGCCGGGCGGCTTCATCTGCAGATCGATAAAGCACACCATCAGCTCGGTTGGCAGCCGCGCTGGCCCTTTGCCACCACGGTGGAGCGCACCGTGGGCTGGTATCGCGCCGTGCATGAGGGTGCGAACCCGATGCAATGCTGCTTGGCCGATCTGCAGAGCTATCAGGAGGCTGTGGGTGATGCCCGCTGAACTCCGCCGCACTCCCATCGGCGGTGTGTTCGAACTGCTGGCCCAGCCGTTTGCCGACCATCGCGGCGCTTTTCTGAATGCCTTCCGGGCTCAGGAGTTGGCCTTTATAGGCTCCTGGGGTGATCGGGGCATCGCCCAGGTGAACCTCAGCCGTACGGAAGCTGTGGGCACGATCCGGGGGCTGCATCTGCAGGCCGAGCCCCACAGCGAGGCGAAGCTGGTGCGTTGCCTGCGCGGGCGGGTGTGGGATGTGGCGGTGGATCTACGCCACGATTCGGCGTCCTACGGCCAATGGCATGCCGTGGAGCTGAGCCCCGATCAGGGCAATGCCCTTTTGATCCCCGAGGGCTGCGGCCATGGATTCCAGGTGCTGGAGCTCGGCAGCGAACTGCTCTACCTACATTCCGGGGCCTGGGAGCCGGAAGCGGAAACCGGGGTGCGTTGGGATGACCCCCAACTGGCGATTGCCTGGCCACTGTCTGCGACTGATCTCAGCGATCGCGATCGCAACTTGCCATTCCTCCCCGTCTGATGCCCCATCACTGCCGCCACTGCGGATCGCCCCTCACCCAGGAGGTGATCGATCTGGGCCACCAGCCACCCAGCAACGCCTACCTCAGCCCTGAGCAGCTAGCGCTGCCCGAGATCACCTATCCACTCAAGGTGTTCGTGTGCGGCAGCTGCTGGCTGGTGCAGCTGCCGGCCCACGCGGCAGCCGACGAGCTGTTCACACCCGATTACGCCTACTTCTCCAGTACCTCCAGCAGCTGGTGTGCCCATGCCGAGCGGTTTGTGGATGCGGCGGTGGAGCGGCTGGCTCTGGGGCCCCAGAGCCTGGTGGTGGAGCTGGCCTCTAACGACGGCTACCTGCTGCAGTACGTGCAGCAACGCGACATCCCCTGCCTGGGCATCGAGCCCACCGCTGCCACAGCCCAGGCGGCGCGGGCCAAGGGCATCACCACGCTCGAGCGCTTCTTTGGCGTGGCCCTGGCGGCTGAGCTGGAGCCCGCCGATCTGGTGGTGGCCAACAATGTGCTGGCCCATGTGCCCGACATCAACGATTTCGTGGCCGGCATCGCCCGGCTGCTCAAGCCCCAGGGCCGCGCCTCGATCGAGTGCCCGCACCTGCTGCGCCTGCTGGCGGGGAACCAGTTCGACACGATCTACCACGAGCACTACAGCTACCTGAGCCTGCAGGTGGTGCAGCGCATTGCCGCAGGGGCGGGCCTGGCCGTGGTGGATGTGGAGGAACTGCCCACCCATGGCGGCAGCCTGCGCATCTGGTTGACCCATCAGGGCGCCGCGCAGCCCACGGCGGCGGTGGCATCGGTGCTGGCCGCCGAAGCAGCGGCGGGGCTGGAAACCCTGGAGGCCTACGCTGGCTTCCAGCAACGGGCCGAGGCGGCCAAGCATGGGCTGCTGGAGTTTCTGCTGCAGGCCAAACGCGACGGCCGCCGGGTGCTGGGCTATGGCGCCGCCGCCAAGGGCAACACCCTGCTCAACTACGCCGGCATCCGCGCCGACCTGCTGCCCGGCGTGGCCGACCGCGCCCCCAGCAAGCAGGGCAAGCTGCTGCCGGGCAGCCACATCCCGGTAATCAGTCCCGAGCAGCTGGCCGCCCAGGCCCCCGATGCCCTGCTGGTGCTGCCCTGGAACCTGATCGACGAGCTGCGGCAGCAGCTGCCGGGCTATGAGTTGGTGACGACGATTCCGGAGCTGCGGCATGACTGAGCTGGAGCTGTGACAACGATTCACCTGCTGGGTAGTGAAGGCTTCATCGGCCGCGCTCTCCAGCGCGAGGCGGGCGACCTTTCCATGCAGTGCTGGAGTCACCGCCACTCAAACCCTGAGCACCATTTCGACCTGCTCGATCCATCCAGTTGGCGGTCTCTGCTCAACCAGAACCCAACACATGCCATTTTGCTGAGCTGGCCAGGGCTTCCCAATTATCAAGAGCCTTTTCACGTCACCCGCAATTTGCCGGCCTGTGTCGAGTTAATCGAGCAGCTAGCAGCGGCAGGCCTGCTACGGCTTGTGGTTGCAGGAACCTGCTACGAGTACGGCTTGCAGAATGGGCCCTTGAAAGAGGATCAGTTCACCGATCCGGCGAATTGCTATGCCATTGCCAAAGACAGCCTACGGCGAGTGATCGCCAGCCGCTATAGCCAACAGGATTTGCAATGGTGCTGGGCTCGCATTTTCTATCCCTATGGCCACGGCCAAAATCCCAATTCCCTTCTGCCCTCGCTGCTTAAGGCCTTGGAGTCTGGTGAAAAATCTTTCCCTATGGGGTCGGGCCGTCAGCTGCGCGACTTCATTGATGTGCAGGACGTTTCACGACAGTTGCTGACATTGGCCATGCATCAAGACGCTAGAGGTATCTACAACGTAGGCTCGGGCATCCCCCGCTCTGTCCTTGAGGTGGCCGAAGATGCGATTGCTTCTCACGCAGGCACTATTCGGCTTGAGAGAGGGGTCTATCCAGATCGCTCTGATGAGCCTATGGCTTTTTGGGCTCATATGGATAAGTTCAAAACCCTTCAAAGGATTCCGCAGACGCACCAATGAGTATCGATCCGATTCAGGAACACTTTCAAGAAGCCATTCAGCGCGCCAATGCTCAGGCATCTGATCAAAGCATTACCCAGCCCGCAGAACAATTCTTTGCCCGCAGCCATCAACTCCAATACTCCTACAATTTCTCGTGGCTGTCCCGTCCAATTATTCAATACCCACAAGACATCGTTGCTTTCCAGGAAGTCGTTTCGCTGGTAAAGCCTGATCTGATCCTTGAAACCGGCATCGCCCACGGCGGATCACTTGTTTTGTCCGCTTCCATGCTTTGCCTTCTGGATGTGATGGAAGGGCTGGATCCGCGGCAATCCCCCCGCAAAGTCGTCGGCGTCGATATTGATATCCGCCCCCACAATCGCATAGCCCTCGATGAACATCCCCTTCGCTTTAAAATGGAGTTGATTGAGGGATCCTCAATCGACCCCGAGATCATCCAGCAGGTGCGCAGCCATGCCGATGGCGTCGATCGGATGCTGGTGACCTTGGATTCCAACCACACGCATGAGCACGTGCTCGCTGAACTGAATGCTTATGCCGGCTTGGTGACCGTTGGCAGCTACTGCATCGTGTTTGACACAGTCATTGAAGACATGCCCGCTGGATCCTTTCCTGATCGCCCCTGGGACGTTGGCAACAATCCCAAGACGGCCGTTCATGAATGGCTGAAGAGCCATCCTGAATTTGAGATCGATAAGGACATTGACAACAAGCTTTTGATTAGCGTGGCGCCGGATGGGTATTTGAAGCGGCTAGGTTAATCAGCAATCAAATAATGGCGCCTTGACATATGGCGCTGATGAAGGCTATTCGCGTCTCGATTTTTAAAGCCTGCGGTGAGGGCTAAGCTTTTGACGTCACAAGATCCAGCAATGCATTCGAATCGAATTCTACTGTCTATTCTTATCCCCACACGAAACAGGGCTCATTATGTTCACTATGCCATTCAGAGTACTCTTAATATTCCGTCTCCTGACGTAGAGATCATTGTATCTGAAAACCATGGATCAGATGATGGTTGGCAGGTTGCCAATAGTTTCTCTGACCCGCGCTTAAAGGTGGTGAGACCAGATAAGCCATTGCCGATGCATCAAAACTGGGAGTTCCTGCTGAGCAAAGCGAGAGGCCGCTGGATTACTTTTATTGGTGACGATGATGCAGTGATGCCTCATTGCGCAGATTATCTTTCTTATCTCGATTCTCAATATCCCGAAGCCGAAGCGATCGTATCCCCAAGGGCTTATTACTTCTGGGGCCAAGCATATAATCCCGATGACAAGCCGAAATGCGTCTTTAGCCTTGCTCACTTTGAGGCGTGGCAAGACTCAAAGAATGCATTAAGACTTTGCCTTGACGACCAAAAAGAATACATATATCTGCCTCAGATTTATAGCGGAGGGTTTCAGCGCCGCTCTCTTGTTCAGCGAGTCATTCGCCTGCAGGGCGGCCATTACTTTCGCTCAGTGACGCCTGATGCTTATTCTGCTGTTGTAGCCACCTTGCATACCTATCGCTATCTTGAGGTGGGGATGCCAATGACCTGGATTGGGACGTCTCCTAGTTCCAAAGTTGTTTCATCGGCCAAGGATAGAACTAAAGACTTTTACGGGATGCATTCGGACGATTTTATTATGAACCCAGTCCTTGGAGATGAGCACGATAAATGGCCATTCTTGATTCATTTCTTTGAGGCCTATGTTGCAGCTGCACCATTCACAGATCTTAGCGAGCTATCTTTTGATCGCATTCGTAGCATTTATCGGTTGGCGGCAACTCGGCTAATTTTGAGTGGAAACCTCGAGGCTTCAACTGATCTAGCCTTGAGCCTTGGAGTAGAGCCAGTTGATCCTGAACTAGTCATCAAGCTTGAAAGGCGATTTAAGCGCCCATATAATAAAATACACCGCATATTTTCCAAGATGCGTGGCTTAATCAGAAGAAGACTGAATGCCAGGTACAAGAATGGCAATGGCGATCCTTCGCCATTCAGCTTTTCTCACGAGTCCTCGGGCGATGAATGCCCAACCATCCTCTCGGCCGATTCTGTATTGATAAGCACATTTAGCAAATACGCATCACTGCATCTTGTTGAACGATCTCCTTGACAGTAAATCGGTTTTTCGCTTGCAACCCATGCTTATCCGGCACTCGGGAATGGGTTTTGTTGTTGGGAGGCTCCCAGCCAGTTTGATCTGGCTGAGCTACTGGCACTCCACCGGTGGTGGCAGCACAGAGGGACGAACGGTCAAACGCCTTATGTGCCTGCTGGGGGGCTAGCACCAGCCGAGCAAAGAGAACTGTATCCAGTGATCTCCGCCCCATCCAGCAGCCCCGCCTGCGTATTGTCAAGAGAGACCCCCAATTCCGAGCGCCCCGGCGAAGCCGAGAAGGTGGCCTCCACCCGCGCCGTAATCGAAAACGAGATCGACTGGCCCTGCCAGATTGAGCGTCTCTATTCCGATGTGAATCAGGGCTGCCGCCTGGGGGTGAGCCGCGCCATCACCTGGTTCTTCGAGCAGGTGGAGGAGGGCATCATCCTGGAAGACGACTGCGTTCCCCATCCCGACTTCTTTCCTTACTCCGCCACCCTGTTGGAGCGCTACCGCCACGACACGAGGGTGTGGAGTATTAACGGGTCGCAATTCCTTCACCCTGCCGCGTGTGCTGCCGTGTCCCGCCGCCAGGGGGCTGATTACTGGGCTTCAAGCCACGCCGATTCCTGGGGTTGGGGCACCTGGAGGCGCTGCTGGCAGTTGAGCCACGCCTGCTACGCGCACTGGCCGGCCTTCCGGGAGACCATGGCGTTCACCCGTTCCCTCAGCGGATGCGATGAGCAGGCCTATTGGCAGGAGCTGATGCAGCAGCTCATCACCTTGGGCCAGCCCGATTCCTGGTTTTATGGCTGGCTGTTGGCCGGCTGGCAGCATGGTGCCCTTTCGCTCTGGCCCTGCCGGAATCTGGTAAGCCACATCGGCTCTGGGCCTGGTGCCACCCATTGCCAGGGCCTCTCGCCCTATCTCCACCTCCCGCTCCAGCCCTTGGCGGCAACTACCCTTCGGCATCCGTCTCAGCTGCAGCGGGATAGGCAAGCCGATCGGGCCCTCTATCTGGGCCGACGCGGGGGCGCGGAGCGGCGTTGGCAGCATTTGCTTGGGCCGGCCCATTCCTGGTGGCGGCGGATCAGTGGGCTGCTGCGCCGCGTATCCCGCAGCCTCCACGGCCGGCTGCATCCCGATCTGGCCCGCAAGGTGCGTTGGCGCTTGCGCCATGAGCGCTCTTGATTACCCATAAAACTCCGCAACCCTGAGATCTCGTTCGGTGCAAGGCATACAGCAACAGACTGCATTTGCGATCCGTTCGGTCATCGCCGCCA
>Ga0208594_1000066_pt1 | contig 37549 bp, 31 predicted proteins | sample LakMenEpi14Sep10_FD_150699 | JGI IMG/M metagenome (GOLD analysis project Ga0208594, IMG submission 150699) | Freshwater microbial communities from Lake Mendota, WI - 14SEP2010 deep hole epilimnion (SPAdes) | ecosystem: Environmental > Aquatic > Freshwater > Lake > Epilimnion/Euphotic zone ...
GATGGCGCCCCTGCCGCCCCCCGAGCCCGCGCGCCACCTGGAAACCACGGCCAGCCTCGACGCCCGCAAACTGCGCTTCGAGATCAACCGCATGCAGCTGCCGATGGGGGTGGAGGGCAGCTTCGGGGTGATCAAACATCCCGGCGCCTCGCTGGCGGTGCCGCTGCTGGGCGATGGGCGGGTGGTGATCCTGCGCCAGTACCGCTTTGCGGTGGCCACCCGGCTGCTGGAGTTCCCGGCCGGCACGCTCGATCCGGGGGAGACACCGCTGAGCACCATGCAACGGGAACTGCAGGAGGAGGCGGGCTACAGCGCCGCGCGCTGGGATCCCCTGGGGGCGATGCTGCCCTGCCCGGGCTATTCCGACGAGGTGATCCACCTGTTTCTGGCCCGGGGGCTCAGCCCCCTGGAGCAGCCCTCCGCCGGCGACGACGACGAGGATCTGGAGGTGCTGTTGATGGAGCCGGCCGAGCTGGATGGGGTGTTGGCCAGCGGCGATGAATATCTCGACGGCAAGAGCGTGACGGCCTGGCTGCGGGCCAAGCAGCTGCTCGGGATCTGACCAATAGCCGAAGCGATTCATGACCCCACCCCGCTGGCTGTTCTGGCACCGCCGCGACCTGCGCCTGGCCGACAACCGGGGCCTGGCCGCCGCCGCCCGGGCCACCCCAGCCGTCACCGGCGTGTTTGTGCTGGATCCAGCGATCCTCGAGGCCCGGGTCCCGGCCGACATCCCTGGTGCGCTCCCCGCTGTTGCTCCTGCGCGGCTGTGGTTTCTGCTGGAGAGCCTGAAGGAGCTGGCCGAGGCCTGGCACCGGGCCGGCAGCCGGCTGCTGATCCTGCAGGGCGATCCCGAGCAGGTGCTTCCGCGGGTAGCCGAGGCCCTCGGGGCCACGGTGGTGGCCTGGAACCGCGACGTGGAGCCCTTCGGCCGCGAGCGCGACCGGCAGGTGGCCCGGGCCCTGCAGGCCGATGGGCGCAAGGTGCTGGCCGGCTGGGACCAACTGCTGGTGGAGCCGGAGGCGCTCAGCACCGGCGCCGGCGATCCCTACCGGGTGTACGGGCCCTACTGGCGCAGCTGGCGCAAGCGGGTGGAGCAGCTGGAGGCCCTTGGTTCGGCCGCCTCGGGTGGCCTGGCGACCCTGCCGGCCCCGAGCACCCTGCTCGACTGCGATCCCGCCGCACTCGCCCCCCTACCCATGGTGAGCCTGGAGCCGGGAGCCACACCGCCCTGGCCGCGCCACAGCTTCACCGGCAGCGGCCTCTGCCCCTGCCGCCCCGGGGAAACGGCGGCCCAGGCCCAACTGGCAGCCTTCTGCGCCGGCGTGGGCAGGGCGGGCAGTGGTGGCAGCGGCCGCTCTGCCCCCCTGCTGACCTACGACGAGGGGCGCAACATCCCCAGCGAAGCAGGCACTTCGGCCCTGAGCGCGGCCCTGAAGTTCGGCACGCTCAGCCCCCGCCAGGCCTGGTCAGCGGCCCAGCAGGCCCGGCAGACGGTGGCGGCCCTGGGGGGGGCCGAGGAAGCCCTGGCCTCGATCCAGGTTTGGGAGCAGGAACTGGCCTGGCGCGAGTTCTACCAGCAGGCCCTCTTCCACTTCCCCGAGCTGGCAGAAGGCCCCTACAGGCCCCAGTGGCGCGCTTTTCCCTGGGAGAACGACCCGCAGCGCTTCGCGGCCTGGCGCGAGGGGCTCACCGGCATGCCGATCATCGACGCGGCCATGCGTCAGCTCAATGAGAGCGGCTGGATGCACAACCGCTGCCGGATGGTGGTGGCCTCCTTCCTGGTGAAGGACCTGATCTGCGACTGGCGCTGGGGCGAGGCCGCCTTTATTGCCCGGCTGGTGGATGGCGACCTGGCCGCCAACAACGGCGGCTGGCAGTGGAGCGCCAGCAGCGGCATGGACCCCAAGCCCATGCGCATCTTCAACCCGGCCACCCAGGCCTCGAAATTCGACCCTGAGGCCCGCTACATCCGCCACTGGCTGCCGGAGCTGAAACACGTGAGCACCAGGGATCTGCTCAGTGGCGACATCGCCCCCCTGGAGCGGCGCGGCTACCCGGCGCCGCTGGTGAGCCACAAGCTGCAGCAGGCGAGGTTCAAGGCGCTCCACGCCACGATCAAGGGCTGAGGGGCGAAGCGGCAGTGGACTGCTGGTCTAGGCCGCAACGGGAGCGGTGACCTGCACCAGCGCCCGCAGCACCTCCACCACCCGCCGCTGCTGGGGCTCGCTGAGCTCGGGGAAAATGGGCAGGCTGAGCACCTCAGCACAGAGCCGCTCGGTGACCGGCAGGGAACCGGGCCCGTAGCCCAGCTCGGCGTAGGCCGGCTGACGATGGATCGGGATCGGGTAATAGATGATCGTGCTCACGCCGGCATCCTGGAGCTGCCGCTGCAGCCAGTCGCGGCAGCAGCCCTCTGGCAGGCCGAACACAGAGCTGTCGGCGGAAGGGGTGCACCCCGCTGCGGCCGCGCCACAGGCCGGAGAGCCGGCGGGGCAGAGCGGCACCCGCACCACGAACTGGTTCCAGCTGTGGCCATCCGGGCCGGCAGCGGGCAGCTGCAGCATGGGCAGACCGGCCAGCTGCTGGCGGTAGCGGGTGGCGATGGCCCGGCGCTGCTCCACCCAGCGGGGCAGGTGGGGCAGCTTCACCGCCAGCACGGCGGCCTGGATGGCATCGAGACGGCTGTTGTAGCCCAGCTGGGTATGCAGGTATCGCCGCGGCATGCCGTGCACCGCCAGCTGGCGGATCGTCTGGGCCAGCTCGGGATCGCGGCAGGTCACGGCGCCGCCATCGCCGGCAGCGCCGAGGTTCTTGGTGGGAAAGAAGCTGAAGCAGCCGGCATCGCCCCAGCTGCCCACCGGCCGGCCGGCCCAGCTGGCACCGGTGGCCTGAGCACAGTCCTCCACCACCTTGAGGCCGTGGCGCTCGGCGATCGCGCACACCCGCTCCATGTCCACCGGCCGGCCGAACAGATGAACTGGCAGCAACGCCTTGGTGGCCGGCGTGATCGCGGCCTCCAGTTGATCGAGATCGATCAGATAGCTGTCCGGATCCACATCCACGAACACGGGCGTGGCGCCCACGCTGCTGATCGCCTCAGCAGTGGCAAAAAAACTGAAGGCGGTGGTGATCACCGCATCGCCAGGGCCGATCCCCATGCCCCGCAGGGCCAGCCCCAGGGCATCGGTGCCACTGTTGCAGCCCACCGCGTGGGGAACACCCATCGCTGCCGCGAACGCCTGCTCAAAGCCGGCGATCACGCCCCCGCCGATGTACTGGCCGCTGTGCAACACCTGCAACACGGCCTGATCAAGCTCCTCACCGAGCGCCTTGAGCTGCTCGTTGAGACTGAAGGGGGGCACTTGCATGGCGGCCAGGTTAGGCATGCAAATGCCGACCGATCAGCGGGCCCATTCCGGTTCCTCACCCGGTCGCCATTTCCGGTCGCCATTTGATGTTGCAGCCGATCGCCGGCCGCTGCTCCGCCGGCAGCGGCCGGCCGGCCAGCAGGGCTTCGATGGCGGCGCGGATGTCGGCACCGTCGCAGGGCAGGGCGTTGCCGGGGCGGCTGGTATCGAACTGGCCCCTGTACACCAGGCGATGCTGCTGCGCGGCTTCATCCCAGGCGTAGAGGAAGGGATCGGGGGTGCAGGCGGCGCCGAACGCCCTGGCCAGCTGCTGGTCGGCGTCGAACAGGTAGGGGAAGCCCCAGCCCTGGGCCCGGTGCTGGGCCCGCAACCCCTCGGGGCCGTCCTGGGGGTGGGTGAGGGTGCTGTTGCTGGCGATAGCCAGCAGCTGCAGAGCGGGGAAATCCCTCTCCAGGCGGCCGATCTCGGGCTCCACGTGCTTCACGAACGGGCAGTGGGCGCAGATGAACAGCACCAGCAGGGGCCCCTGGGGCAGGGGCGGCAGGGGTTCACCGGCCACCGGCACGGCCGCACCCCGCCCCAGGGCCTCCTCCAGCGCCTGGCGGGGCAGGGGCGTGGCCAAGGGCACCATCCGGGAGGGTGTGAGGGCCATCGATCCAGGGCGGCTGGGCCGAGTGTGGCGCGACGGTGGCCGGCACTGCACCGCGGCGCCGGCGTTTCCTGCAACATCGGGGGCGTTGCCGGCCTGCTCCCGATGCTTCGCCTCCTCCGCTTCCGGCGCGTCAGCCTGGGGGCCGTTGCCGCCGTGCTGGGCCTGCTGGCTTCGGGCTGCGCGCCGGCCCACCGGCGGGCCAGCTGGGCCATCTATCCGCTGCCGCGCCAGCAGCCCCACGACGGTGTGGCGGTGGTGAGCCAGCCGGATGGCTACGGCCTGCACATCTGGATCGCTGCCGACCTCAGCGAGAGCGGCATCTGCCAGCCCCGCTGGCGGCCGGATGCCGCCCGGCTGTTCAACGGCAACGGCTCGGCCCCATTCAGCTCCGGCCTGGCCACCCGGGAGGAGTTCTTCCAGGCAGTGGCCAGCGGCGACGTGCGCCGGATGCTGCGCCGCGAGAGTGAAGCCCTCTGCCGGAAGCGGGCAGCCCAGCGCAGCTTCCGCTGGCAGGAGCCGCCCCGCGAGGCCGGCCAGGTTCGGGAGGAGCCCTTCCCCCTGCTCCAGGAGCACGAACTGCTGAGCGACCCCAAGGCGATCGAGAAGCTGGAGAATCAGCTGCTCAAACCGCCAGCCCCAGCGCAACCTCCAGCAAAACCTCCCCAGACCAGGGGCTCCGCCACCCGCCAGTAGCGGGAGAAGCGGCGCAGGTCGGGGGCGCCGGCCCCTGCGAAGGGGAGGGCCACGAAGGGCTCGGGCTCAAGGATCCGCAGGGGCAGCACCGCCGCGAGCCGTGCCGCGATCTGCTGGAAGCGCGGGTCCACCGCCCGGCTGGTGACGATGCCATCGGCCACGCTGGCCCGGGCAGCTGCCAGCAGTTCGGCCGCCGCATCGCCCTGCTTCACCGTCACGGGCAGCTCGGCCAGGCACTCGCGCAGGAAGCGCAGCCGCCCTGCCGCCAGGGGTTTAACACCGGTGGTGGCGGTGCGACCTTGGATCAGGTCCTCGTCGAACACGAAGAGGGCCGGAGCACCGGGATGGGCGAGCAGGGCCGGATTGGCAGGCCCCAGGGCCTCGCCATGCACCCAGATCAGGGGCCGGCGGGGTGGCACGGGCCACGGCCCAGCTGGCTGGTACGGGGTTGGAGCGGTCTGGCCAGGGGGTGATGGGCTGGTGTGCGCCGTGGGATCCCCTGCCCTGAACAATCGCGCCTGCAACGCCTCGTAGCTCGCCTCAAACGGACAGCCACCGCTGGCCAGAGGACACTCCCGGCAGTACCGCCCGGAACTGAAGCGCTCCAGGTTGGCGCGGTTGAAGATGTAGGGCTTGTGGCTGAAGCTGCTGGCCACCCACTGCCAGCTGAGGTTGTTGCTGGCGGGGTCGCCATCGAGCAGGTGCTGCAGGAACCAGCGGGCCCCGGCCTGCCAGCGCACCCGCCGCCAGTGCACCACGTAGGCCGCCAGCCACATGCGGGCATGGTTGTGCAGCCAGCCCGTGCCGCTGAGCTCGGCCGCGAAGCCATCGATGCAGGCGAGCCCCGTAGCGCCGGCGGCGATATCGCCGGGCAGCTCAGGCGCGTAGGCCTCGGGCGGGTGGCCGGTCTTGAGGGGTTCCAGGTCGACCCAGATGCCATCGCCCAGCTGATACCAGAGCCGCTGCCAGTAGTCGCGCCAGCCGAGTTCGTTGATCAGCTTCTCGCCAGCCCGGCGCTGGGCGGGGGTCCAGCTCCGGGCAGCGGACGCGAAAGGGAACAGCTCACCCTGCAGCTTCGGTTCGGACTCGACCGGGGCCCGCAGGCGCTCGAACACTGCCTCGCGCACCTCCGCCAGGGTGAGCACCCCGTGGCGGATGTAGGGGGAGAGCCGGGTCACGGCCCCATCGAGGTGATTGCGGCTGGCGCCGTAGCGGGCCGGATCAATGGCGGCCAGCCGCTGCTCCGCCGCCCGGCGGCCGCCCCTGACAAAGGGAGTGGGCGATGGGGTCATGATTCGCAATGGATGTAGGTGGCCAGGGAATCCGGGGTGGGCCGGCCAGCTGTCCAGCACGGATCAGGGAGTCGCTGAATCAGCTTGATCGATTGCGTCGGCTGGTTCACCCGCAGACCCACGGCCCACGCTGCTGTTCAGTCGACCAACAGCCAGAGCGAGGGGATACACGGTGACGTTCTCCACCGACCGCGCCTGAGCCGCTGAAAACGGATTGTCAAGGTCGCCGATCAGTAACAGCAACTTGAGCAGCAGGAGCGTGATGGCGCCAATAAAGTACAAACCTTCCCCGAATGGCTCTACCTCAGCGAACATCAGCCCGCCGAGCAACAGGGCCGCTCCGACATAGGTCATCCAATAAACCGTGGGAATGAATGCCGTTTCACGAATAACCTCGATGCGATAAACGTATCGACGGATAGTGGCCAGTTCAAGCAACAGCCTGGCCTGCAGCGGGGCGGGGTTCCAGATGGCCAGTCGCTGGATCGAATGCTGCAACATATCGAGCTCATTGAGCAGAGGGATCACCACACCCCCATCCCTGATCCAGAGCAGCAGATCGGTGGCGAACCCAGCCAGGAGCGCCAGGGCTCCTGTCACATCAGCATCAACGTGCCGCTCCCGGACAGTAGCTGCCTCAGAGGCCAGGCATTCCAGCGCTGAGGCCAGCTCCCCAGGGATTTTTTCACTCTCCTTGTAATCCATCAGCACCCCGTTCAGCAGGAAACCCATCAGCAACACCTCGGAGGCCACCAATGCCGGAAAGAGGGGATTGGGAGCCAACACTTCCCAGTGCCTGCGGTGCACCAGGATCTTGGCGGCCAGGATCCCAACCAGGAGCAGGCTCACGCGAGCAAAAAACCACAGGCGCCGCAGGGTGGGACTGCTCGGCGAATCGGCGGGTGGCTCAATCACGCCTCAATCACCATCCGGCTGGTCATCGCTGGTCTGTGATTCGGGCAACGGCACTTGGCTCGGTGGAGGCAACACTTTCAGTTCGGGGGGGTTGGGCGCCGTCTCCGGACCGACCAGGTCCACGGCGGTGCGTTGCACCAGCAGCCGGAAGCGCAGGGGCGCCTGGCTGCGGTTGATGAAGGACTGCACATCCGCCACCTGCCGGGAGGTGGGCAGGGATGGATCCGTGACCCTCACCCGGGCGCGGATCAGCGGCGGATTCTGCTTCCAGTCGATGGACAGTCCCACCAGGTCGATGGCGGGATCACTGCCGAGGGTGATCGTGCTGCTTCGGAGCTGTTGCTCGATGGCCACCTCCAGCTGCTGGGCCTTGGTCTCCTGCCGGGATCGCTGCAGCAGCCGGTAGAAGCTGCTGCCCAGCGGAATCACCAGCAGGGCGGTGAGGGCCACGCTGGTGAGGCTGAGCCGGCTGTGGAGCAGGCGGCTCCGGTACCCCTTTTCCAGCGTTCCCAGGGCCGCCATCGCCCCCACCATGATCCCCAGGAGGTTGGTGATGAACAGCAACAGGGCCCCATAGGCCTGGGCCCACAGGGAAGAGGACAGCAGAATCCCCACCACACACATCGGCGGCACCAAGGCCACGGCAATGGCCAGGCCGGCCAGGGCCGAAATCGCATCCTTCCGCAACTTGGCGTACATGGCCACGGCTCCGGCCACCAGGGCCACGCCAAGGTCGAGCAGGTTGGGGCTGGTGCGGTTGATCACCTCACTGCCGAAGCTGGGAAGCGCCACCAGATGACCCACCGCCATCGCCAGCAGCACGCACACCACCACCCCCAGCATCAGGGTGCGCAGGGCCCGCAGGAACATCGGCAACCGGCCCTGCAGGATCTCGAAGGCCATCGCCTGCAGCGGCAGGATCCAGGGGGCCACCACCATGGCGCCGATCACCACACCGGGGCTGTTGGCCAGCAGACCGAGGCTGGCGATCAGGGTGGCGCCCACGGTGAGCACCACGAACACCTGGCTGAAGCTGGCCTCGTGCTCGAACTCCTGGCGCAAGGCGTCGAGCCTGGCCTCATCGGACGCGAACAGGCCAATGGGCATCCGTTCAGCAGGCCGGTTAGGACCTGAATCCAGTCATGGAAAAGCTAGGTCGATTGCTGACAGCACGCCGGTGCCGCTGGCAACCACGCAGGAACGACCATGAACCCAGCGCCACGGCTAACCATCACTGCCAGCGAAGGCCGCAAAACCGCCTGCGGGCACTGCGAGAGAATCCCCGCACTCCAACCGGCTCCCCATGCTCCTCGATCTGCGCGGCAAGAAGGCCCTGGTGACGGGCATCGCCAACAACAAGTCGATCGCCTGGGGCATCGCCCAGCAGCTGCACGCCGCCGGCTGCGAGCTGGGCGTCACCTACCTGTCGGATGAAAAGGGCCGCTTCGAGGGCAAGGTGCGGGATCTCACCGCGCCGCTGGCCCCCAGCCTGTTCGAGCCGCTCAACGTGCAGGAGCCCGCCCAGATCGAGGCGGTGTTCAACACGGTGAAGGAGCAGTGGGGCTCGATCGACGTGCTCGTGCACTGCCTGGCCTTCGCCGGCAAGGACGAGCTGATCGGCGACTACTCCGCCATTTCCCCCGAGGGCTTCGCCCGCGCCCTGGAGGTGAGCGCCTATTCGCTGGCTCCCCTTTGCCGCTGGGCCAAGCCCCTGTTCAACCCAGGCGGCAGTGTGATCACCCTCAGCTACCTGGGCGCCGAGCGGGCGATCCCCAATTACAACGTGATGGGCGTGGCCAAGGCCGCCCTGGAAGCCTCGGTGCGCTACCTGGCCGCCGAGCTGGGCCCCGGCAAGCAGGTGCGGGTGAACGCCATCAGCGCCGGTCCGATCCGCACCCTGGCCAGCAGCGCCATCGGCGGCATCCTCGACATGATCCACAACGTGGAGGCCAAGGCCCCCCTCCAGCGCACCGTGACCCAGGAGGAGGTAGGCAGCACCGCCGCCTTCCTGGCCAGCCCCCTGGCCTCCGGCATCACCGGCCAGGTGATCTACGTGGACGCCGGCTATTGCATCACCGGCATGTGAGCGGGCTCCAGGCCCGCAGAGCACGCGCAGTGGCGAGCGAGCTGGTGTTGCCCGCCTGAGCGGCCAGATCTAGGTTGGTCGTACGTGGATGCTGGGGTCAACAACTTGGAAACGTTCAAAGAGCACGTGTTTATCAGCTATGCCCACCTCGACAATCAGCCGATCTTTGACGAGAAGGGATGGGTAACGCAATTCAATGATTCCTTCGGCTCTATTCTTGCGAGACGATTAGGCGCATACCCCACAATCTGGCGCGACGAAGGCAAGCTGCAGGGCAATTCAGCGTTGACACCTGAAATCGAGCAGGGGCTTGCCAATTCAGCACTGCTAATCACGATACTCAGCCCAAGTTACATCAATTCGGATTGGTGCCGCAAGGAACTGCATGACTTCTGTGAACTGGCCAACCAGTCGGGCGGGCTGCTTGTGGACAACATGTCACGGGTGCTGAAGGTGGTGAAACTCCCACCGGAATCCCTGGAGATCCTCCCGGACCCGCTGCGGGATGTGCTGGATTACCGCTTTTACAGTGAGCGCGCTGGAGGATATGAGGATCAACTCGATCCCGCGGCTGATCGCACCCAGTTCATGGCTGCGATCAGCCGCCTGGCTGCCGACGCAGAACGCCTGATCAAAGAGCTTCGCGCGGCATCCACGTCCGCGGGGATTGTGACGAGTTCCGGCCCGAACGACTCCACGGCTACTGCAACACAGCCCATCCTCGTCTATCTGGCCGAGTGCACCGCCGACCTGCGCGAAATGCGTGAGCGCCTGGCTGCCGATCTCAAACAGAGCGGCTGCCTGGTGCTTCCCGACAGGCCCCTGCCCACCCTTGAACAGACTGAATTCTGCGCAGCGGTGCGCCAGACCTGCCAGGAGTGCGACATCGCCATCCACCTGATCGGCAGCCGCTACGGGGCCATGCCTGAAACGGCCGACCCCCAGCCCCGATCGGTGGTGGAGCTGCAGAACCTGATCGCGGCGGAGCTCGCCGGACAGGCCGGGGGGGACCATGGGCTGAGCCGTCTGATCTGGGTGTCGGGCCAACTCCAGCCCAGCGATGACCTGCAACGCTCCTTTGTGGAACGCCTGGATCAGCAGGCCAGTCTCCAGGCGGGCGCAGATCTGATCCGCGGTGATTTTGAAGAACTGAGAACAACCCTGCACCGGCTGATCAAGGCCAGGCGTGAGACCCTCGCCGCTCCTGCCTCACCAGCAGCAAGCTCAGAGGAGAACGAGGCCATCCTGCAGGAGGCCAGTGGGAAGCCCATGGTGTATCTGGTGTGCACCATGGAGGACCTCAAGCAGACCCGGGACCTGAGGAAGTGGCTCAGGCAACAGGGCTGCGACGTGGAACGGCCCCTGTTCGAGGGGGATGCGAAAGCGCTGCGCAACGCCAATCAGGAGCTGATGCAGCGCTGCTCAGCGGTGATCCACTTCTATGGCGCCAGCACTGACCGCTGGTTACATTCAGTGCGCTCCGAACTCCGCAAGATTAATATCTACCGACAGGACCGGCCGCCGATTCTGCGCGTACTCTATGTCGCCGATCCCGACTCAGCCCTCAAACAAGATCAGCTGGATGATCCAGACGACGATTACACCCAGGTGATCGATGGCCGGCAGCAGGACTTCGATCCCACTCCATTGGGCCCGTTGATTCAAGCCTTGCACGCCGGTGGTCAGCCCGATGCCTGAATCTCTCCGCCCAGAGCTGCGCAATCCCTTCCCCGGGCTGCGACCCTTCCGCAGCGATGAAGACCATCTGTTCTTCGGACGGGAGGAGCAGGTCGACAGCATGATCTCAATCCTCGGCAAGCGGCGCTTTCTGGCGGTGGTGGGCACCTCTGGCAGCGGCAAATCCTCGCTGGTGAACTGCGGGCTCGAACCGGCGCTGCACCAGGGCCTGATGGCCAGCGCCGGCAATCACTGGCGCATCGCCAGGTTCCGCCCTGAAGACCGGCCGATCCAGAACCTCGCCAGGGCCCTGGCGAGCGATGGCGTGCTGTTCTCCGATTTCCAGGCCAAGGGCCTGTCGCTGCTGGAGCTGATCGAGAGCACCCTGCGGCTGAGCACGGTGGGGCTGCTCGACATCGTTGCCCAGGCCTCCCGCAACGACACCTTCCAGCTGCTGGTCGTAGTGGATCAGTTTGAGGAGCTGTTCCGCTATCGCCAGCTCGACGCGGTTGCGGGGCAAGGCGGAACCAGTTTCAGCGAGGAGGCCAGCGCCTTCGTGAGCCTACTGCTGGCGGTGCTGGAGGCCCGGCAGGACCAGATCCACATCGTGCTCACGATGCGCTCCGATTTCCTCGGCGACTGCACCCAGTTCCCGGGACTGGCCGAGGCGATCAACCGCTCGCTGTATCTGGTGCCGCGGCTGACGCGCGAGGAACGGCGGGCGGCGATCACCAATCCGGTGCTGGTGGCCGGCGCCACGATCAGCCCGGTGCTGGTGACCCGGCTGGTGAACGATGTGGGTGACAACCCCGACCAGCTCTCAATCCTGCAACATGCCCTCAACCGCACCTGGGCCCACTGGCAGGACCTGGGGGCCAGCGGGTCGCTGGAGCTGAGCCATTACGAAGCGATCGGCACGATGGCGGAGGCGCTGGATCGCCATGCCGAGGCCGCCTATGCCGAGCTGGGAGAGGGGTCGAGGCTGCAGACGGTATGCCGCGATCTCTTTCAGGCGATCACCGACAGGGCCAGCGATGGTCGCGGCATCCGCCGGCCGACCAAATGGGGCCCGTTGCAAGCCATCACCGTGGCTTCAGCGCAGGAGTTAGGCCAAGTGATCGAAGTGTTCCGCCACCCCAGCCGGGCGTTCCTGATGCCCCCTGCAGGCACCGTGCTGGATGAGGAAAGTGTGATCGATATCTCCCATGAGAGTTTGATGCGCGTGTGGCGGCAGCTGAAGACGTGGGGGGACGCGGAGGCGCTGGCGGCACAGATCTACCGGCGGCTGGCGGAGACCGCCGAACTGCACGCCAGTGGGAGTGCTGGCACCCTGCGCGAACCCGAACTCACACTCTTCCGCAAATGGGAAGAGGAACGCCAGCCCAATGCGGCCTGGGCGGAACGCTATCGCCCCGGATTCTATAAGGCGCTGCACTTTCTCCAGTGCAGCCAGGAGGAAAGTGATGCTGAACAGGCCGAACGGGAAAAGAAGGAACGCCAGAAGGTCGAACAGCTGAGACGATGGTCGATCGGGATGGGCGCCCTGGCCGTTATCGCTGCGGTGTTAGGTGGAGTTGCCTGGGTACAGCTTGAGGCAACCAAACTAGCCACTGCAAGGGGGTACGCCACCCTTGCTACTGCTCAGGTCGACAGGGATCCATTTGATGCCCTGATCCACGGGCTGGCGGCAGCGGAACACCTGGCCGATGAACCGGGAGACTGGATTGCCCTGGGGCTGGTACTGGAACAGGCCATCGAGCGCAACTGGCAGATCGGGGCGCACGAAGGGGACCAAAGCGGTATCACCAGCCTGGTGGAACAACGCAACGGCGAGTGGGTGAGCGGTGGGGCGGATGGCACCCTGCAGCGCTGGCGTAACGGCCGGAAGGTTGGCGCACCGATCCGCACGGACCACCAGGCTGTGACCAGCCTGGTGGTGCTGCGCAACGGTGATCTGCTCAGCGGCGGAGCAGATGGCACGCTGCAGCTCTGGCGCGATGGGCAGAAGATCGGTGCTCCGATCAACACCAAGGCAGGGCCGGTACTCAGCCTGGAAGTGCTGAATGATGGCGACCTGATCAGTGGCGGATTTGATGGCAACCTGCAGCGCTGGCGCAATGGTCGCAAGATTGGCGCGCCGATCGCCACAGGTCCGATCGCTGTGTTCAGCCTGTTGGAACTGAAGAACGGCGATTGGATCAGCGGAGGCATGGATGGCAGCGTGCAGCGCTGGCGCGATGGCCGGAAACTCGGTGAGCCAATCGCCACAGGCCAGGGTCCTGTGCGTAGCCTGGCGGAATTGCCGAATGGTGAGTGGGTGAGCGGCGGGTTCGATGGCAACATGCAGCGCTGGCGTGATGGAAGGAAGATCGATCGCCCGCTGGCGACGGGGCATGGCGAGGTGCGCACCCTCGAGCTGCTGGGCAATGGGCAGCTGGTGAGCGGCGGTGCAGACGGCAGTTTGCGCAGCTGGCACCAAGGACAGGAAAACGCCCAAGGCAGCTTCGAGATGGGCGCCCTGAGCACCCTGGTGCAACTGCGCAATGGGGACCTGCTAACCGACGGCGACAACGGCAACCTGCAGCTTTGGCGCCATGGCAACAAGCTCGGTACACCGATTCCCACAGACCAGGACTGGGTGTTGAGCCTGCTGGAGCTGAAGAACGGCGACTGGATCAGCGGCGGCGAAAACGGCACCTTGCAGCGCTGGCGCAACGGCATAAAAACCGGTGCGCCGATTCCCACCGGGCAGGAAGCTGTACGCAGCCTGCTGGAACTCAGCAACGGCGACTGGATCAGCGGCAGCGAAAACGGCACCTTGCAGCGCTGGCGCAACGGCATAACAATCGGTGAACCGATTCACACCGGTCAGGGAGCTGTGCGCAGCCTGCTGGAACTCCGGAACGGCGACTGGATCAGCGGCAGCGAAAACGGCAAGCTGCAGCGCTGGCGCAACGGCAGGAAAACCGGTGAGCCGATTCCAACGGGTCAGGGAGCTGTGCTCAGCCTGCTGGAACTCAGCAACGGCGACTGGATAAGCGGTGGTGAAAATAGCAGCTTGCAGCGCTGGAGTAACGGAAAGAAGGACGGCAGACCAATCGCCACAACAGGAGGGGTGATTCGGCTTCTTGAGCAGCCGAACGGGGATTTGATCAGCATCTCATTCAAGGGTTCCCTGAGACGCTGGCTCAATAGCAAAGAAGTTCTTGAGCAGGCGTGCAAAGAGCTAAGTCGACACCCAGCCTTGGACGCAAAGAACCAAGGCTCCAAAGTGGAAAAAGCAGCAAGAACCACGTGTCAACGGGTGAATAAACCCAGAAGTTCTCAAACTGAGGATTAGCCAAAGATTGGCCTATTAGACAAGCAGGATTCCGCGATCATAAAATTTCCTTTCGCCATCTTCAACGAAGAAGATCTCTAGCCGTTCTTATTACTAAACCCTTTTGAGCACTACAACGCGAATCAACGCTGATAGCAATTCCCTTTATCGTCGCAGCAAATCAAGCGGCCGTAGCTATCCCTGAAGCAACGCCCTTGGGCTTGGGCAGCAGGCACCGCACAAAACCATAGAAGCACTGCCGCTAAAAAGAAAGCACCAAAACTGGAACTAGACTGCCGCACATTAAGGGAGGATGGATGGTAGGTCATGATAAAAAGAAGCGGAAAAAATTAGAAATCAGTACAAGCAGAGACAGAGGGAGTCCAGGAAATCAAACAGGTTATAACAGTTCTCAGCGGCATTATAGCAAACTCCTGCGGGATTCTAAAGCCGTTCGGCACGCGCACCGCTTGGCCTGTAGCAAAGACTACCAGCGTCCAGTCGCTTCTTCATTTTGGGGCTTGGACCAGACTCTTGCCCGAGGGCAGAGCGGAGCGCTGTGGCTTTTCCTTGTTGGATGGCTCCCCACTTCCTTTTTTGACGCTGCAATCTCCTTTGGGGGAGCAACAGATGGTTTGGCCATTGGATGGGGAGCACTTTTCTTTCTTCTTGCCAGCCTGAGCGAGCCGCTCGTCCATCCCCAGGTTGGATGGGCAGACGACCAGTAGAACGAACAGCCAGGCCGCTGCGGGCACGGCTGATGGGACGAAAACCCGGGATTTCATGACAACCACGAAGCATTAAGGACTGGGAAACTCGACAAGGAAACTGAAGACAGAGAGCGCCCAAAGAGCTCAGTGCCTACATGCAAAGAATAACATTAAGATTAAGGGCCGATTTCCTAGACACAACGCGACGAGCTGGCGCCAAGGCTCGCAATTGAAACCTTTTTACCTTGATCCCGTTGACTGGAGCCTCCCCGTCAAGAGCATCCCGACCGTCGAGCACCCGAAATGGTGCTACAGGGCCACTGCCTGGTGGTCAGCAGGCTTTATGCCAGCAGCCCCTGCCGGGCTGGGGGAGGCTGGGTTCAGCAGGATGGCCATGAATTAATCACGCGCGGCCCGGCGCAATAAGGGAAATCCAGGTGGCTGCTGTGGCCTGTGCCGCCATGCTCAAGGGCCAGGATCAGCTCCCTGCGGCGGGCCCACGGCCCATGTGGCTGGCAGTTGCCTGGATCAGGCCCGCAGCTGGCGAGCCAGGCTCGCGGCGGAGAAGAGAAAGCCCTCGGCTCGGGCAATGGCCACCACGGCGCTGCCATCCACGGCGCCATCGATCCGCTGCTGGAGATCGGGGTCGGCCTCGGCCTTGGCAAGAAAAGCCATGAGCTGTGCTTTTGACATTGGGATAATCGATTAGATTGTTTTAACCCTAGGCGGTCGCGGCCGCACCGACACCATCCACGGCGCCATCGGCGGCATCCTCGACATGATCCAAAACGTGGAGGAGAAGGCTCCCCTGCGCCACACCGTGACCCAAGAGGAGGAAGGCAGCGCCGCCGCCTTCCTGGCCAGCCCCCTGGCCTCCGGCATCACCGGCCAGGTGATCTACGTGGATGCGGGGTACTGCATCACGGGAATGTGAGCACCCTCAGAGCAGGGGATTGAGAAAGCGCAGGCCGGGAAAGCGGCGGAAGTCGCTGTCAGCCGAGCACAAGGTGGCGTTGTGCTCGATCGCCAGGGCGGCCAGATGGGCGTCCATGGTGAGATTGCCAGCGGTGTCGGCACCCTGGATCAGCAGCCGCAGGATGCTCCAGTGGCTTGGGCCGGGCTGCACCACCGTGACCAGAGGATGCTCCAGCCATCCCTCGACGAGTTCAATCGCCTGGGTGGGGCTGAGCGGTTGTTGCATCAGCCTGCGCTGGGTGCTGATGCGCAGCACGGCCAGGGCCACGCTCCAGGGCAGAGCAATCGATTCCTGGTGGTTGAACGTGGCCTCCAGCCATGCCTGGGCAGCACTGTGCTGCGGGATGTCCTGCAGGGCGGCGTAGAGCCAGAGGTTCGTGTCGACCAGGATCACCGGCCCTGCCGCAGTTTCTCGATCAAGAGCTCGTCCTCCAGGGCAGCCGCCAGTTGATTGGCCTTGGTGAGGTCGACCCCTGGGGCCAGGCCACCGATGGAGAAGCTCGGGCAGCGGTAAGGCTGCCGTCGCGGCGCCACGGGGTGCTCCAGGCCCGCCCGCAGGGTGTCGTTGACCACCTGCTTGAAGGGCCTGCCGCTGTCGAGGGCCTTCTGGCGCAGCTGCCTGAGCAGGGCGTCGTCGATCGTGAGCGTGGTGCGCATGGCATCAAGATGCTTGTGCCTTTGGCATCATGGCATCAATCCAGGGGCTTCGGCATGATCGAAGCCAGCCACCAGACGCCGGCAGGCGTACCCCCTCCCATGCGCACCGGCACGATTCATCGCGTCACCGGCGAGACCGATGTGCGTGTGAGCCTCAACCTCGACGGCACGGGCCGCTGCCAGGCCAGCACCGGCGTGCCCTTTCTCGACCACATGCTGCACCAGATCAGCAGCCACGGCCTGCTCGACCTGGAGATCAACGCCACGGGCGACACCCACATCGACGACCACCACACCAATGAGGACGTGGGCATCGCCTGTGGCCAGGCCCTGGCCCAGGCCCTGGGCGACCGGCGCGGCATCCACCGCTTCGGCCACTTCGTAGCGCCCCTGGATGAGGCCCTGGTGCAGGTGGCGCTCGACTGCAGCGGCAGGCCGCACCTGAGCTACGGCCTGCAGATCCCGGCCCAGAAGATCGGCAGCTACGACACGGAACTGGTGAAGGAGTTCTTCGTGGCGGTGGTGAACAACAGCGGCCTCACCCTGCACATCCGCCAGCTGGACGGGGCCAACTCCCACCACATCGTGGAGGCCTGTTTCAAGGCCTTCGCCCGGGCGCTGCGGCTGGCCACCGAGATCGACCCGCGCCGCGCCGGCGCCGTACCCAGCAGCAAGGGGGTGCTGGAGCAGGCCGGGGCCCAGTAGCTGAGGGCCGGTCGCTCAGCCCAGGGGCGGCCGGGCCCAGAGGAACAGCCCGTGACGGTTGGCCTCGGCCATGGTGAGTTCCGTGTCGAGCAGCAGGGCGCCGCGCGCTTCCCAGGCGATCCCCGCCAGACCGGCGGCAGCGGCCTTGGCCACGGTGATGGGACCGATCGCCGGCAGGTCCATGCGGCGGTCCTGATGGAGCTTGGGCGCCTTGTAGAGCACGCCAGAGCGGCTGCCGGAGTGCTGGTCATCCCGGGTGGCGGCCACCCACTCCAGCATGGCGTCAGTGCCGGGCAGGGATTCGGTGGCCAGGCAGAGTCCGCCGGCCACCACCGCACCCTGGCCCACATCCACCGCCGAGATCGCCTCCACGATGTAGGCCGCCCTCTCCACATCGGCGCGATCCTGGTCGCTGGGAACCTTGCTGGCGTACAGACCCGGTTCGGGCAACAGGCTGGGGGCGACATCCTCGACGCCCACCACCTCCAGGCCGAGCTCCTCAATGATTTCCGCCAGGGCCCGCAGCGAGGCGTCGTCCCCCTTGCGCAGGGAGGCCAGGATCCGCGGAGCGGCCAGCAGGGTGGAGCTCTCGAAACGCAGGGGATTGAGATGGCGGGGGCGATGGAACTTGCCCACCATCACCACCTGGCGAACTCCCCGCGCCCCCAGGGAGCGAAAGAAGGAGATCGCGCGCTCGAAATAAAACTCCTCCGCCTCCTCGAGCTCCACCGGGATGCCGTGGGGGTGGCAGCAGAGGTGGGACCGGCCGGCCGCGCTGAGGGCCTGGGAGAGAAGGCCGGGCAGCACTCCTGAACCGGCGATGATCGCGAGGTTGGGATCACCCATCCGGGCCGGTTGCAACCGCTGCGTGTTGTTGGCAGTCAACTGCCCCGGAGCGGGGCAGGCCCCCCCGCAGTGGACACGTGCTGGGGCGTCATGCCCGGCAGGCCTGGAGCAGGTGCTGGGGCAGATCCCGAAGCGCGAGCCGCTGCTCGGCCACCTCGGCCCGCAGGTCCTTGAGCCGCACCACGCCCTCGACCGCCTCGCCATCGCCGATCACGGCCGCGTAGCGGGCGCCGGAGCGATCGGCCCGCTTGAACTGCTTGGCGAAGGCGGCGCCGCTGGCATCCCACTCCACCGCAAGCCCGGCCGCCCGGCAGGCGCGGGCCAGCGGCAGGGCCAGTGCCTCGGCCGCCTCGCCCCGGCTCACCACATAGAGGTCGATGGACTGGGCCGGGGGAGCGCTCACCCGGCTCAGCAGCAGCACCAACCGCTCCATGCCCAGGGCCCAGCCGATGGCCGGCGTGGCAGGCCCGCCGAGCTGCTGCACCAGGCCGTCGTAGCGGCCGCCACCGCACACCGTGGCCTGGGCCCCGAGCTGGCTGCTGGTGATCTCGAAGGCGGTGTGGCTGTAGTAATCGAGGCCGCGCACCAGGCGGGGATTGAGCTGCACGGGAATCTGCAGGGCCCCCAGACCGGCCTGCACCTGGGCGAAGCGCTCGTGGCTCTCGGGGCTGAGGACCTCGGCCAGGGAGGGGGCCGCCGCCAGCAAGGCCTGGGTGTCGGGGTGCTTGGAATCGAGCACCCGCAGGGGATTCGTGCCGATGCGGGCCTGGGAGTCGGCATCGAGCTGGTGGCGGTGGGCCTCCAGCCAGGCCACCAGCTGCTGGCGGTAGCGGGCCCGGTCGTCCGGGCTGCCCAAGGTGTTGAGCTCCAGGGCCAGGCCGCCCACACCGAGATCGGCCAGCAGATCCCAGGCGATGGCGATCGCCTCCACGTCGCTGCGGGCATCGGCGAAGCCGAGCAGCTCCAGGCCGATCTGGTGAAACTGGCGCTGGCGCCCCGCCTGGGGACGCTCGTAGCGGAACATCGGCCCGCCGTACCAGAGCCGCTGCGCCCCCTGGCTGAGCAGGCCGTGCTGGATGGCGGCCCGCACCACCGAGGCCGTGCCCTCGGGCCGCAGGGTGCAGCTGCGCTCGCCGCGGTCGAGAAAGGTGTACATCTCCTTGCCCACCACATCGGTGGCCTCGCCGATGCCGCGGGCGAACAGCTCGGTGACCTCCAGCAGCGGCGTGCGGATCTCCTGCACGGCCGCCCGCCGGAAGTGGGCACGGGCGGTGGCCTCCACGTACCGCCAGAGCGGGGTCTGCTCGGGCAGCAGATCAACCATGCCGCGCAGACTCTGGAGCGAGGCCAATCGGTTCAGGGCAAGTGGGGCGAGTCTGCCTGGCGACCCTGATCAGCCGGCGTACTGGCGGTACCAGGCGGCAAAGCGCTCCACCCCCTGGCGCAGCGGCGTGGCGGGCCGGAAGCCCACCCAGGCCTCGAGGGCGCTGGTGTCGGCTGCGGTGGCCTCCACATCCCCCGGCTGCATCGGCTCCAGCTGCAGGATCGCCGGCCGCTCCAGGGCCCGCTCCAGCTCGGCGATGAACACAAGCAGCTCCTCGGGCTGGGCGTTGCCGATGTTGAACAGGCGGTGCGGGGCCCAGCTGGTGGACGGATCCGGCGCCTCCGCATCGAAAGCGGGATTGGCCGTGGCCGGCTTGTCCAGGCAGCGGATCACCCCCTCAACGATGTCGTCGATGTAGGTGAAGTCACGCCGCATCCGGCCCTGGTTGAACACCCGGATCGGCTCACCCGCCAGGATCGCCCGGGCGAACAGCATCGGTGCCATGTCCGGCCGGCCCCAGGGGCCGTACACCGTGAAGAAGCGCAGCCCCGTGGCCGGCAGGCCATAGAGATGGCTGTAGGTGTGGGCCATCAGCTCGTTGGCCTTCTTAGTGGCGGCATACAGGCTCACCGGGTGGTTCACCGGCTGCGCCTCGCTGAAGGGCAGATTGCGGTTGCCGCCATACACCGAGCTGCTGCTGGCATACACCAGGTGCTCCACCTGCTGGTGGCGGCAGCCCTCCAGCACATGGCCCATGGCCACAAGGTTGCTCTGCACGTAGGCCCCGGGGTACTCCAGGGAGTAGCGCACCCCGGCCTGGGCCGCCAGGTGGATCACCCGGCGGGGCCCCACAACCGCCAGCAGCGCCGCCAGCGCCGGGCCATCGGCCAGGTCGAGCTGATGAAACCGCCAGGCGTTCGGGCTGCCGCTGGCGGCTGCCTGGGCCTCCAGCCTTTGCAGGCGCGCCTGTTTGAGGGCTGGGTCGTAGTAGGGGTTGAGATTGTCGACCGCCACCACCTGCTCGCCACGGGCCAGCAGCCGTTCGCACACGCCCGCACCGATGAAGCCGGCAGCGCCGGTCACGAGAACGGTCATCGCCGGTAGCGGAGCTCAAAAGCCGGCATCAGGCCACCGAGGTGCCGTCGTTCAGCAGCTCCCGGAACCAGGCAATGGTGGGCTCCAGCCCCTGCTCCAGGGCCACCGTGGGCTGCCAACCCAGCTCCCGCTGGGCCAGGTCGATCACCGGCTGGCGCTGCAGGGGATCGTCGGCCGGCAGGGGCTTCTCGATCAGCGGCAGCTCCGGGTTGATGCGGGCGCGCACCAGCTCGGCCAGCTGGCGGATGGTGAACTCACCGGGATTGCCGATGTTCATCGGGCCAGTGTGGCTGCCGTTCATCAGCCGGATCATGCCTTCCACCAGGTCGTCCACATAGCAGAAGGAGCGGGTCTGGCTGCCGTCGCCGTAGAGGGTGAGCGGCTCGCCGCGCAGGGCCTGCACGATGAAGTTGCTCACCACCCGGCCGTCATCGGGGAGCATGCGCGGGCCATAGGTGTTGAAGATGCGCATCACCCGGATCTCGGTGCCGTGCATGCGCTGGTAGTCGAAACAGAGGGTTTCGGCGATGCGCTTGCCCTCGTCGTAGCAGCTGCGGATGCCGATCGTGTTCACGCAGCCCCGGTAGCTCTCCGGCTGGGGGTGCACCTCGGGGTCGCCATACACCTCACTGGTGCTGGCCAGCAGCAGGCGGGCGCCGACGCGGCGGGCCAGGCCGAGCATGTTGTAGGTACCGAGGAAGCTCGTCTTGGCGGTCTTGATCGGGTTGAACTGGTAGTGCACCGGCGAGGCGGGGCAGGCCAGGTGCCAGATGCGGTCCACCTCCAGGCGGATCGGATCGGTCACGTCGTGGCGGATCAGCTCAAAGCGTGGATGGCCGATCCACTGGCTGATGTTCTGCTTGCGGCCGGTGAAGTAGTTGTCGAGGCAGATCACCTCCTGGCCGGCCTCCATCAGCCGGTCCACCAGGTGGGAGCCCACGAAACCGGCACCGCCGGTGATCAGGTTGCGGGTCAGGGACGCTGGCATGGTCTCAGCCCTCCCCCACGGTCCACACGTTCAGGCCGGCGGCCCGGGCGGCGGCGCCATCGGCCCGGGCCCGGGCATCGAACAGCCAGGCCGGCTGGCGCATCACCGCCGCCACCTCCGGCCAGTCGATCCCGGCGAACTGCTGCCACTCGGTGAGCAGCAGCAGGGCATCAGCGCCGCTGGCGGCCTGCTGCACGTCCGCCACCTGCTGCCAGCTGCCCTCGCCCGTGCCGGCCGGCTGGCCCAGGTCGGCCGTGATCTGTCCCTCGGGCACCTTGGGATCGAGGATCTGCAGGATCGCGCCCTCCTCGAGCAGGTCTTGGCACACCCGGATCGCCGGTGATTCGCGGGTGTCGTTGGTATCGGCCTTGAAGGCGAAACCGAGCACGCCGATGCGCTTGCCGGTCACGGTGCCGAACAACCTGGTCACCACCAACCGGGCGATGCGCCGCTGCTGCCAGTGGTTGAGCGCCACCACCTGCTCCCAGTAGGCCGCCACCTCCTCCAGGCCGTAGTGGCGGCAGAGGTACACCAGGTTGAGGATGTCCTTCTGGAAGCAACTGCCGCCAAAACCCGGGCCGGCCTGCAGAAACTTGGGGCCGATGCGACTGTCGGCGCCGATCGCCTTGGCCACCTCGCGCACATCGGCGCCGGTGGCCTCGCAGAAGGCGGCGATGCCGTTGATCGAGCTGATCCGCTGGGCCAGGAAGGCATTGGCGGTGAGCTTGGAGAGCTCGCTGCTCCAGAGGTTGGTGGTGAGGATGCGGTCGCTGGGCACCCACTGGCCATACACGCCGGCCAGGGCGGCGATGGCGGCGGGATCCTCGCCACCGATCAGCACCCGGTCGGGCTGCTCCAGATCAGGGATGGCGGTGCCTTCGGCCAGAAATTCGGGGTTGGAGAGCACCGAGAAGCTGCGGCCGTCGCCGTTCGGTGTGGCAGCCGCCAGGATTTTCTGGATCACCTCTGCGGTGCGCACCGGCAGGGTGCTCTTCTCCACCACGATCGTGTGGCCCCGCGCGGCCCGGGCCACCGAGCGGGCGCTGGCCTCCACCCACTTGAGGTCACTGGCCTGGCCGGCACCCAGGCCCCTGGTCTTGGTGGGGGTGTTCACTGAGATGAACACCATGTCGGCCTCGCCGATCGCCTCGTCTACGGCAGTACTGAAGTGCAGGTTGCGGCCGCGGGCTCGGGCCACCACGCCATCCAGCCCGGGCTCGTACACCGGCAATTTGCTGAAATCAGGGTCGTTCCAGGCGGCGATGCGCTCGGCGTTCAGGTCCACCACCGTGACCTGTACCTCCAGGCAGCGGTCAGCGATCACCGCCATCGTTGGTCCGCCCACATAGCCGGCGCCGATGCAGCAGATGCGTTGGATAGCGGGGAGGGTCACGCCGAAAGGCTCAATTGCGCTGAAGGTTACGACGCCTGATCGCCGTGCTCTGCCTTCCCCTCACTATGATCATGCAAGGGGATGACGATGGCTTGCCAATCATAATCATTATGGACGCCCAGTGGGGTATACGGCTTTTCGGCCAGTGAAAGTTCCAACTGATGTGGCCGACCCGAACGGATGCGCATGCCGTCGCTATACGGGAAGGTGAGAGTCTGACCGCGGTTCAGAGTTCCCACAAAAACAAGTTGATTTTCTGCGGAGCGCAGCTCCAGCCACACCTCATCCCGGGACCTCAGGCGCAGCATGGGTGCAGCGGGACGGGGGACAACCAGCGGGGCTTGGGGTCTGGCTGGCACATCTTCACGGGAAACAGTCGGAGATCCCGGCATCGGACGGCGCTTGTTGGCATGCCAGGCCAGCCCAACCGCCAGGATCACTGACAAGGAGCCAGCAGCCAGCAGAGTCAACGACCTGGGGGCAAGGCGCCCAAGCCAACGCTGCGGTCCGTGCCATCCCAACGGCAAGGAGTCCCCCGTTGAAGAACGCGCAGGAGGAAGCACCGCATCATCCTGAATACAGTCTTGAATCAACAGCTGCAGGCGGTGACGTTCATCTGTCAGGAGCGCAATCTCCTGGGCAAGAGCAAGCACCTGAGCCCCGAACTTATCTTCATAGATCTGCGGCAACTCATCGATGAGACGCTGATACTCCTCCAGCTCCCTGAGGGCCGCAGCAAGTTCCCGTTCCAGACCACTAAAATAGTCCGAATCCGAATCTGGCGAGGACTGGTCAGGCACAGGATTTGCCACTAAGACGAATGACAGTCATGCACTCTCAAGAGCCATAAGCTAGCTGAATGTCACGTGCCCCAAAGGGGAGGAGCACAGGGAGAGTTGCGATCACTCCACCATCCCGACCAAAACCTCGCCCCCCGCCATTTGAATTGTATGCAAGCTCACCAGTGAGCTGCGCATAGATAAAAACTGCCTTGGATCGATCAGCAGAATCCAAGATATCCACAACTTGAACGGCTGACCTTGCCCTCCCGCCCCTGAGCCTTTTGTTCCCATCAAAAGCCTTGGCTGCCAGCGAATTGCGTGAAACACCCTCAACTCGTATGGTGTCTGAACCCGGGCTGAAGTCCGTAATCACATCGCCTTGATTGAGTCCATCGCTCAACTTGAAGCGAAACTTATTTGAGCCTCCACCACCCGTCATAAGGTCAGCTCCTTTACCGCCATAAATAACGTTATTCATGAACTGCCAGTGATTTCATCGGCTCCGCTCGTGCCGGTGACCTGCCGGCGAGGAGCAGGCTCCCCGGTACCACCGCCTCCCGAACTACCGCCATCGCCACCTCCGCCCGGAACGCCACCGTCGCCACCTGAACCTGACCCACCAGAACCACCATCCCCGCCTGAACCCACTAGATCACGGATGGTGGTCGCAACCATCGTGTTGGTGACTGTGGCTGCTTCGCTATATAGAAGAACCCTGAATGTTTCATCCCCCTCGGTACTCTGATCTTGGACTGCTGCCAAGGAAAAGCTCACAAGCTGGGAGCCAGACGTCAGTGCTAAGCCGCTGCTGTTGGTGGCCGTCAGGGTCACGGCCTTGGTCACCGGGTCGGTGCTGATCCCGCTCAGCGTCACACCCGCCCCGGCTGTGATGCCACCAGCGACCAGCTCGGCGAAATCCACCCCTTCTGTGGCGGTACCAGTGGCCGAATCCAGCGTCAGCGTCACGCTCTGGCCGGCGGCCAGCAAGCCGCTGCCGCCCAGAGTCACGGCATAGGCCGCCGACTGCCCCTCAACGACGGACGCCTGACCGGCGAGAGCGATCGTGGGTGTGGGCACCAGATCGTTGATCGTGGTGGTCACCACCCCGCTGCTCACCACGGCGGTGCTGCTGGCGAGGGTGACGCCGAAGGTTTCGCTGCCCTCCACCAGCGCATCGGCGGTGGTCGGCAGCTGCACGGTGAGCAGCGTGGCGCCAACCGCCAGGGCCGCGCCGCTGGTGTTGGTGGCGATCAAGGTGACCGCGCCATTGGCGGCTGTGCTGATGGCGCCGAGGGTGATCCCCCCGTCGGCCTTCTCCAGGCTGGAGCCAAGCAGGGCGGCGAAGTCGGTCCCTTCGGTGGCGGTGCCACTGGCGGAATCGAGACTGAAGGTCACGCTGCGGCCGGCGGCCAGTCCGACGCCATCCAACGCCACCGCATAACTGGCTGCCTGTCCTTCCGTGACCGAAGCCGGACCGTTCAAGCGGATGGTGACGGGCAGCACATTGCGAATCGTCGTGCTAACCGGCGACTGGGCCTGCACGAAATCCGTGAGGGCAACGGTGAAGTCTTCGTCTGGCTCGTTCTGCAGATCCACCGCCACCGGCAGATTGAGGGTGGCGATGGTGGACCCCGTGCTGAAGCCTCGGCTGGCGGAGGCCACCGCCCGGATCAGCCCCGTGGCGGCATCCACGCTCACATTGCTGAGCACAATGCCGGCCGCAGCCTGCAGCGATCCCTGCACCAGCGCCGCCAGGTCGGCAGAGAACTGGGCCGTGCCGTCGCCGAGCTGCAGGCTGAAGGGCACGCTGTTGCCACTGGCCAGACCGCTGTCGCTGAGGGCAATGATGTAGCTGGCGTTGGCGCCCTCATTCACCGGGGTGGGCGGTCCGCTGAGGCTAAGAGTCTGCAGAGCATCGAGGTTGATGTCGCTGAAGCGGATCGTCTCGAATCCGGTGATGCTGTTGCCGAAGGCATCGTTGAAGGTGACGACGCCCGCCTCATTGCTCGCGTTGAGCTGATAGGAGGCGAAGGTGCCGGGCAGCAGCAGCACGTCGTTGCCTTCGCCGCCATCGAAGCGAGTCTGGCTGGCGGATGTGGTTACTTGAACAACGTCGTTACCGATGCCACTGTCGACACTGGAGTTGGTGATCGTCGAGAAAATGATGTTGTCGGCACCCACGCCGCCGATCACGCTTGAGCGCGTGAACAGACCATTCACCTTCAGCTGGTCGCTGCCGGATCCGAGATCAATCGAGGCATCCTCAACTGCAGTCTGACCGGGTGCGCCGATCTCAACGATGTCGTTGCCGGCCTCGGTGTTGAGCGATGCAAAACGGAGGGCACCCACAAGGAAGGGGGTGTCGTTGGCATCACCGGTGAAAACATCGGTCTGATCAGTTGCGTTGCCCGTGATGCCCTGAAGCTTGGTGCGGTTGAAGCGGAAGGCCTCCCACAGCTCAGATCCCGATGCGATGTCCGAGTTCAGCTCAGGAGCAAGAGCCTCCAGGCCATTGAGGTAGTAATCGGGTTGGCCAAAAACTGCGCTGCTTTCCTGCTGCCCGTAGAGAACCAGATCAAAGAGAATGTCGCCAAACAGAATTCGTTCGAATCCGAAGATCCGATTGTTATTTGAAACCGCAATACAGTCTCTCTCGTCAAGAATCGATTCCAATGTAACGAGATCATCGCCATTGCCGTCCTTGAATTCAATATCCCAATCAAAGCGGGAACCCTTGAGCTGGATCAGATCGCCAAAGGGAACCTCTTCCAGAGTGAGGCTGTCATCAAGTGTGATGGCAATGCCAGATCCCGAAGGGTCGTTGATTGCGTCACGGTAGGAGGTGTTGGTGCCACCCTTGAAGACAGACTGCCAAGGCATTAGGGCAACGACAGTGTCGTCGCCGGCGCCTGCAAAGATGTTGGACTGGAATATGTAACCTTGACTGGCTTCCTTGTTGACTTCAGCGCTGACAGACTGGGTGATTCCCTGGCCGATCAAAGCGAAGCTGTCATTCTCATCACCAAGACGGATAGTGGTGAGATCAAGGGCGTTGATATAGACGCCGCTGCTCAGGACGCCAGGGGGATAGCCAATGGCTCGCAGGTCGACCACTCCGATTGGCGGAGCTGAATAGGTCGCCAAGCCGGAGGAGATCTTCAGGCCATTGTTGTCCAGTACGAAGGTGCCGACCCCGTCTTCGACCGTGAACTTAAACCCGAGCCCAAAATCGTTCTTTCCATCCAGATTGGCTGGGAGTGCCACGCCTGTGCGGGCAAACCGTTGCGCCTCGGTTTCGGGGATCAGAAAGAACCAGCTGGTGTCGATCGTGCGATTGCCGACCGAAGAGCCCCAGTTCAGGATTGTTGCCATGGCTTGCAGGTCAGCGAAGGTTCATCGGGGGTTGGCCTGCCAACCTTTCCCTGGAGAATATCTAGATCCAAGCCAGATATTAGCATTTGTCACGCTTGCATGCCCTGCAAGGCAGTAGCTAGAAACAAAGGCCTGAACATCTCCTCGGACCCCGGGAAAGCAATTTCACAAACCTGGCGGCATCAACACAGTATGATCAGGAGATTCGGATCATTGATCATGACAGATCAAATTAAAACCCTTGCTTGATCAATAGAGGCCTGCCCGAAAGAAACAAAAGATTTTCTTGGGAAAAGAGCGAGAATAGAGGTCTGGTATCCGACGTCATTGTAGACATTAAAAGCTTCGTTCTCCCAGAAACTCACGCGCAGGCAGCGAGGATGGCTGATACCCATACCCATAAACCCCGCCCTGTTCATCATTCACGATGCGGGGTGTCACCATGATCACCAGTTCTCGCTTCTCCTTGCGGCTGGTCGTTGCCCGGAAAAACTGACCAATCAGTGGAATGTCGCCGAGAATAGGCCACTTGCTCACTTCCTGACGATCAAAGTCTGAAATCACACCGGTCAGAATCAGGGTTTGTCCATCTCGCACCCTTAGGGCACCCGTATCCAGGCTGCGGATACTGAGAATATTCAGGTCTGAGCCACAGCCCTGGGGAGCAGGTTCCCGATCCGTAACCGCTGAGACGCTGGGGGATAAAACAAAGGTAACAAATCCATTGTCGTCGATTTTTTCAACGCGAGCACCCAGCACAAGACCTGCAGTGGATAACTCCGGCGTGCACACCACATTGCCTCCCTGGGACGGCGTTTCAGTTTCGTAGGCTGTCACCACATTGGTCCCAACACGAACCACCCCTTCATTGGCCCGTCTCCGACCGATGGGACTATCCAGGCCAATATTCACGATTCCCTGGTTTCCCTGCTGGGTTGTTGTGGAACCAGACGACTGGCTTCCTCCACCCCCCGTGCTCCCAGCCGACTCAGAACCCTCACGCAGCAAGGAGGGATTTTCCTGCAGGATCAGGGTTGGACTGGCCAAAAGCTTGGTGGATCCAGAAATAATCTGCGCATTCACAAAATTGAAAAAGTTGTTATTGGGATAATCCAGTCCAGGGTTGGGCTGAACAGATGACTGACGAGAAGAGGAGGATCCGGAAGAGTTATTTGCAGATGAATTGGCACTGGAACGAGATCCCGTTTCAGCAGCATTGGCACCACTGCCAACTACAGTGTCTCGTATGGCATCCACAACACTGGAAGAACTCTGACTCTGGTTAGTTGTGCGCCGCCCAAACAGTGGATCAAATGCCGCCTCACGGGGAGGCATCAGGTCACCAAAAGCACCGAGCAGCCGACCATTGTCATTGACAATGAAGTTGTTGCCCCACCTCACGGCAAAGCTGTTTGCAATATCCGCAGCATTATCCAGATTCACATCCAGAATCCGAACGCTCAACGCCACCTGCCGCTGGCGCAGATCAAGCTTCTTCAGATATTGCTCGGCAATCGAAACGATGGCTGGATCACCCACCAGGGTGATCGTGCCCAGGCGGGTATCCGTCGTGGCGCGCAGGCCCAGCAGCGGTCCGCTGGAGGCGCCGTAAGCTTCCACACTGGTGATCGTGCTGCTCTGGGTGGTCTGGGAATTCGAGGACGATGACACCGCCTCACCCTGGGCCACACCTTGCGTCACCGCGGTGGTGATCGTGTTGGTTTTGGTGATTGAGGCGCCGAGATTGGCGAGGTAGTCGGCGGCCGCATTGGGCCCCACCTGGTTGAGGCGGTAGATCTTCGAGAGCTGGGGGCCGAAGGTCTTGGAGAGGGCATTGGGGCCGGCCAGGATCATCCGGCCTTCGCGTTTGCCCTGTAGGCCGGCGGCCAGAAGGGCCGTGTTGAAGGCACGGCCGAAACTCTCTCCGCGGAACGTGAGCGAGATCGGCCTGCTGCCGGGATCAGGGGCCCCCGCAGGTGCGGCAGGAGAAGCCGGCGAGGTGGGTTCATCCACATAGGCAAAGCCGTAGCCACCCACCTGGGCCAGGGCCATCAGGGCATCCTTGGCCGGCGCGTTCTTGAGTGTCATCGTGACCGGCGGCCCGGAGAGCTCCAGGTAGCCGGGGTTGCGCAGGGTCATCGTGCCCACGGCCATGTCCCCCAGGGGTGGCGCCACGGCCCGCGGCTGCAGGGGCGGCGCGAAGGTGGGCAGGGGCACGGCGCCGGGCTGGGCCAGGTTGGGGCGGCTGGTCTGCAGGCTGGCCTGGGGCACCGGCGAGGCGAAGGTCACGATCAGATCACGGCCATCGGAGCTCACCACCGGCCGGCCCAGGTTGATCCCCGGCACCGGAGTCACCGCGAGGGCGAACGTCTGGCCCCCTCCCTCGAAGCTCACCGACTGCAGGCCCACCTCCGGCAGCGACAGGCGCTGGGGGCCCACCCGCAGACCCGCCGGCACCGCCGTGAACAGCTGCCCCTGCCAGCCCGCACCGCTGCTGCTCTGTTGCAGCTGGGGCGCGGGGCCGGTGCCCTCGATGATCAGCTCGATGGCATCCGGCAGGCGGCGCACCTTCAGCTGCAGGCTGATCAGCGGGTCCACCCGCTGCGACTGGGGAACCTGACTCTGCAGGGGCTGGCCTGCCCCAGTTGACTGGGCGAATGCCGGGGCCGAACCGATCAGCTGGACAAGACCTGCGGTGGCGACAGTGATCACACGGGCCGAACGCAACATCCCTGCCAATTCATGGGCCATGTTTGCGGGAGCTTAACGGCTCCAAAAAGCGCAGACTGGATTCAGAGGTCGGTTTGCCCACATGGCCGATTCGGGCCTGTTCGCACCCTTACGGCTTCTGCTCCACCGCAGGCGGCGGCTTCAGGCCACCTGCAGGAGTTTTGTAAAAGGTGAGGGCCAGCTTCATCTCGGGAATCTTTGCTTTGGGAGCGTCCGCAGGGGCAGGAGAAGCAGCATTGGCGCTGGAACTTTCCACCAACTGCAAGGCAAAATCGCTGGGTACAACCAAAAGAGTGAGTTGTTCTACGGAGCGCATGAAGGCCAGCAGGCTGGGATAGGTGCCCCGGGCAGACAGCAGCACCCGCTCAGCCTCCAGCCCCGCAGCTTGAAGGGGTGCCTGGACAGGCGGGGGAGGCGCAGCCGGAGCATTCGGCTTGGCCCGTGACCCTGCCTCAGGAGCCTCTGGCGCAGGGGCGGCGGGTCCAGCGAGCCCCGTTGGTTCAAACAGCTCCAGCTGCAGGCCGTTGCGCGTGGCCTCCAGGTCCAGCTGGGCCAGGAAGGTGCTGAACTCGCCGCTGCCCTCGATCAGGCGCAGCAGCTTCACCTGCTGGCGCTCAGTCCGCTCGATCTCCTGGCCGCTCTTGGTCAGCTGGTCCCTGAGCAGGGGCAGCTGCTGGCGCAGGGCCTCAAGCTGCTGAAACCTGGCACTCTTGGCCTGCAGTCCCAGCCATTGGGGCACGGTGAACAAGCCGGTGAGCGCTGTAGCCACCAACCCGCCCAGGGCGATCGGCAGCCCAAGCAGCAGCCGTTGGCGCCAGCGCAGTTGCTGGGTGTTGGCGGCCTCCTGCAGGTTGGTCATGGCAACAGCTCCTCCCGCTGGAGCAGGGCCAGGCGCTGGGCAAGGCCGTTGGCCCCGAGTTGCTCCAGAATCTGCTTTTCCGCCAGGGGCTGGATGGCGGGCCGGAACTGCACCGTGATCTCAAAGGTCACATCGCGCCCGGAGCCGGCCTGCTGGGCATCCGCCTCCTCCCGCGCGGCCCTCGTCAGGGTGACCCGGTTGGGATCGAACAGGGGCGAACGCTTGAGTTCCAGTTGCAGGGCATTGATCAAGGCAAAGGGCTGGCGACCCACCGCCACTCCCTTGAGCTGCAGGGTTCGGCCGCCTTCCCCATGTTTCACGTCCGTGAGCTGGATGCCGCGGGGCACACGTAACTGCAGATCGCGCAGCACGGCCGAACCGGAGCGAACACTCAGCAATCCCTGCACCAGCGCCTGGTTGGCCGCCTTCACGGTACCTAGCCGGGCCTGCTCAGCCTGCAGCCTGGACTCGAAGGTCTTCACATCGGCCTCCACGGAGGAGAGGTTGTCGATCTCCGCGGTGAGCATGCCGCGGCGCAGCAGCACCAGACCCGCCAGCCCCAGGGCCAGTCCCACCAAGGCAGAGCCGATCACCGCTCCCTTGAGCAGGCTGTCGCGGGTCTGGCGAGCCTCTTCAACGGGCTCCGGCAGACCCAGGGCCTGGCGCTTCTCGTGCAGGAGGTCAAAGGGTGTGGAGCTCATGGGCTGAGCTCCAGGGCCGCCAGGCCAGCCAACCGCAGGGATCCGTAGCCGCCTCGCTGCACCAGTTCCAGCGGCAGCTCCAGCTGAGCGCGGATCGCCTCCATGCTCTCCAAGGGATCGCTGCAGAGCAGCCGCACCGACTCAGCTCCCAGGCGGATGCGGCAGAACCGTAGAGCCTGCTCCAGGGCCGGCACGAGCTGGGAGGGCTCAACGGGCAGGCTGCGCTGGAATTCAGGCACCCCGGCTCGCCACACGAGCAGATGACAGGCCTGGCTGTCGCATTGCAGCAACGCCACCAGCTCCCTGTCCACACTGGCCTCCAGGTGCTCGCGGATCGCCAGCTGCTGGCACACCTGGGCCGGAATCAGGTGGCGCAGGGTGCCTCCGGCGATGGCAAACACCTCGATCCACGACTCCAGGGCATCCAGCGACATCCCCACCGCCAGGGAACAGCCGGGGGCATTGGCAAGGGGTTGGACATCCAGGCTGGCGTCCTCCAGGTTGAAGGGCCAGCCCAGGTCGGCGTGACGTTCGCGCAGCTCATCGGTGGCATCCTCCGGCTGGCCGCCATCGGGCCATTCCACCACCCGCCAAGAGGCCGCCTCCCAGGGCAGCGCCACCACCAGGGCGGCATCGGGGGAGCTGTGCTCGAGCAACAGATCGCCGATGAAATCTCCCAGGGCATCCAGGGCCACGGGCACCCCGGCCCGGCAGGTGCGGGCCGGCACCGGAGCCTCCCAAGCCTCCCCCCTGGGCTTGCCCCCCTTGAGCGACTGGCCCAGCAGGATCTGGGGGTCGCTCAGGTCGAGCAGCAGCACCTGTTGAAACAACAGGGCTCGCAAGGGGCGCCACTGCGCCTCGATTCCCGCCAGAACCAAGACCGAACGACCCCGATTGCGGGAAAACTAACCAATCAGGCGCTCCAAGGCAGCCCACGGCCAACCGCTTCGCCGATGTGGCCCAGCCCATGGCGCTGGAGCTGCCGGCCCAGACCCTCGAGGATCTGGGGCACCAGGGCGGGTCCCCCATAGATCCAGCCGGTGTAGAGCTGCACCAGCGAGGCACCGGCAGCGATCCGCTCCCAGGCCACCTCGGCCGAGTCGATCCCGCCCACGCCGATCAGCGGCAGGGCCGGGCCGGCGGTGGCCCGCAGGCGGCGCAGCACCTCCAGCGCCCGATGGCGCAGGGGGGCACCACTCAGGCCGCCGCTCTCCTCGCTGAGGGGTTTGCCGGTCTGGGGCAACAGGCGCCCCTCCAGGCCAAGCCGGTCCAGGCTGGTGTTCACTGCGATCACCCCGGCCAGCCCCTCCTGGTAGGCCAGGCGCGCGATCGCGTCGATGGCATCGTCCTCCAGGTCCGGGGCGATCTTCACCAGCAGCGGCGGACAGCCCGGCAGGCGCCGCAGCCGCTCCACCAGCCGCCGCAGCAGCACTTCGTCCTGGAGCTCGCGCAACCCGGGGGTGTTGGGCGAGCTCACGTTGATCACCGCGTAATCAGCCAGGGGGGCCAGCAGCTCCAGGGAGACGGCGTAGTCGTCGGGCGCCTGCTCCAGCGGCGTGATCCGCGACTTGCCCAGGTTGATCCCCAGCACCGCCGGCCGCCGGCCGGGCGCGCTCAGCCGCTGGCGCTCCAGCAGGCGGCGGCAGGCCTCGGCGCCCAGGTTGTTGAAGCCCATGCGGTTGAGCGCGGCCCGCTCGGCCGCCAGCCGGAACAGCCGCGGACGCGGATTGCCGGCCTGGGCATGGCACGTGATGGTGCCCAGCTCGGCGAAGCCGAAGCCGAACAGGTGCCAGATCCCCGCCGCCACCCCGTTCTTGTCAAAGCCGGCCGCCAGGCCCACCGGATTGGCAAACCTGCAGCCGAACAGGGTCTGCTCCAGGCGTGGATCCGGGCGGCGCAGTTCGGCTGCCAGCCCGGCAAGCAGGCCCTGCAGCAGGGGCCAGTCCCGGCGCAGGCTCAGTTGCCCCAGGGCCGTGAGGCTCAGTTGGCTGAGCTGCTCGGCGTCGGCCCCGTCGTCCTGACGCAGCAAGGGGCCCACCAGCCGTTCATAGAGCGCCACCGACCGGCCTGGCACCACCGCCCCCGCCGCCGCTGCTCCCCCTTCCGCCCCTGGCTGCGCCATCGCGGCTTTCACTCCCGGTGCGCCAATCCTGGCGTCTCCCGGAGCAGACGCCAGCGGCCATCGCCCAGCGGTTGCACCAGCCAGTCCCGCCAGGGAAAGGCCTCACGGCGTTGCTCCAGGGTGCGCAGCGGCATCTCCACCAGCTGGGCCAGTTCCACCAGCGACAGCCCGTGGCCGCCGCGGGCCAGCCGATCGGCCAGCTCCAGGCGGCTGAGCAGCTGCGCCAGGGCTGGGGGCGCCGGGTCGGCGGCGGGCATGGGTGCGGGGGCGGGGTCGACGGCCTGGCCGCGGGAGTGGGCCACGGCGATGGCGTCACAGCGGTCGTTGTCGGGATCACCGCTGTGGCCCTTCACGTGCTGAAAGCGCACATCGGGCAGGCGAGCGGCATCCAGTTCTTCCCAGAGATCGCGGTTGAGCACGGGACCGCCCGAGGCCGTGCGCCAGCCCTTGCGCTTCCAGCCATGAATCCAGCGCTCCAGGCCATCGATCAGGTAGCGGCTGTCGGTGCGGATCACCAGCGCCGGATGGCGCGGCAGGTCGTGCAAGGCACGCAGCAGGGCCAGGGCCGCCGTGAGCTCCATGCGGTTGTTGGTGGTGGCGGGGTCTGCCCCGCCCAGCTCGCGCACACTGCCGTCCTCAAAGCGCAACAGGGCCCCCCAGCCACCGGGTCCCGGGTTGCCGCTGCAGGCCCCATCACAGGCGGCGGCCACAACCCGCACCGGCTCAGCCACCACTGGACAAACCCTCAATTTCCGCTAAAGAAGCCTTCTGAATCGGTTCAATGCCCACGGGCAGGAGCACAGCCATGCGCAACTCGCCCTGTCCCGGTCGCAGGAGAACCTACCTGGTGGCCGCCGGCATGTCCGCCCTGGCGGCGGGTGCGTTGACCCAGCAGCACGTGCGTGCCGCCATGCCCTTCGGCAGCGAACCCGTTGCCCAGGACCGGGTGATTGCCCTGGCCCAGCCCCTCAGCAACGACCGCTGGACGCTGATCGTGCTCGAGCAGCGCGAGCCTGCCCCGCCCTGCTGGCGTCGCAACGCCAATGGCAGCGTTTTCACCTATGAGATGCACCTGCCGGAGAGCATCTGCGGCCGTTATCTCTCCGGCAGCTCCTACTCCCTGCGGGCAGGGGGCCAGGACCTGCGCCAGCCCTGGCGTCTGCGCGTGGACCACAGCAACGGCCAGCTGCAGCTGCTCGCCAGCGATGGCAAACAGGCCGAACCGATCGTGATCGGCAGCGGTCAGGCAGCCGGCTCGGCCCTGGTGGAGCTCAGGCTCCAGAACAACTGGGCGTTCGAGCGCCGCACCTTCGACGGCCAGACCCTCAGCCATCTCTACGTGGCCCACAGCAACCCCCTGCCCGTGCTGCTGGCTGAGGCCCGCAACGGAGGTGGCATCCCCACCCTGCTGGCCCGACTGCCCGCACCGCCGCCGCCCCTGGCTCCCGAACCGCGCCGCAGCCTCTCCGCTCCAGCGGATCGGCGCACCAAGGCCCGCGCGGCAGCGGTCGGAGCCACGACGACCTCCAGGGCCATCCAAACAGCTGATCAACCGGTAGCCAGCAGCTCCAGCTCCCGCCCGGCCCGGCTGGAAGCCCTGCGGGCAGGCGGTCCCCGCTCGCTTGGCCAGGGCGCCGAATCCCCTGAGCTCAGCCCAGGGCAAACGGATGGCGTGATCGCCCTGCAGGTGGTTCCCTACAACCCCTGAGCCCTCCAGGAGCAGCCCAGTTGAATCACTGTCCTGATCACCCTGGCCAGCGCCTCTTTCGCCCTTAACTTGCACTCGTGTGAGGAGTGAGGGACGACCAATCGGGGTCGAAACGAGGACAGACTCCCGATCAATCGTTCCACACCCCAGCCCTGCCTTTGGCGGGGCTTTTTTTTGTCCCTGCGGCCATTAAAAAACCGGTCCCAAGGGGGACCGGCCGCGATGGGGGGCTGGACACCCGGCAGGGGTCACTTGATGGTGACTTTGCCGCCGGCTTCTTCGATGGCCTTCTTGAGGGTTTCGGCATCGGCCTTGGAGATGCCTTCCTTCACCGCCTTGGGAGCGGCTTCCACCAGGGCCTTGGCTTCACCCAGGCCGAGGCCGGTGGCCTCGCGCACGGCTTTCAGCACCTTGATCTTGGCGGCGGCGTCGAAGCCATCGAGCACGACGTCGAATTCGGTTTGCTCTTCAACGGCTTCAACGGCAGCTGCCGGGGCAGCGGCCATCACCACGCCGGCGGAAGCGGCGGCGGACACACCGAAGGCCTCTTCGATCTGCTTGACAAGCTCGGAAGCTTCCAACAGGGAGAGGGTTTTCAGTTGTTCGAGAATCTGGTCGGTAGTAGCAGACATGGTTGGGAATCAGCAACAGAAATGGGATGTCGCTTGAGCTCAGCTGTCGCCTTCGGCGTGCTGCTTGAGCGCCCGGGCGAGACCGGAGGGAACTTCGTTGATGCCCACGGCCACCTTGGTGGCCACGGCGTTGATCGCACCGGCGATCTGGGCCATGAGCACCTCCTTGGAGGGCAGATCCCCGATGGCCTGGATATCGGCCTGGGAGAGGAGCTTGCCTTCGAACAGGCCGCCCTTCACCTCAGACTTCTTCGTGTCCTTCTGGAAGGACTGCAGGGCCTTCACCGCACCACCCACGTCGCCCTTGACGAGCACGAAAGCGTTGGTGCCGGTGAGCAGGGAATCGAGTTCCGTCCAGGCGCTGTTGCCATCAATGGCCCGGCGCATCAAGGTGTTTTTGGTCACCTTGCAAATGCCGTTGCTGGCCTGCAGACGGGTCCGCAGATCAGACATCTCCTTGATGGACAGGCCCTGGTAATCCAGGACAAGCGCCATTTCGGCTTCACCGAGGAGCCCCTTGAGCTCTTCGACGATCTGTTGCTTGTTCTCCAGCGTGCGGCCCATAGGAAAGGATCGGATCGGGGGAACAAGCCGGGAACGCGGCCCTGGACGCCTTGGGGAACCATCCGGTGTGGCCGGTGGGTCTCCAGGCTCGAGGCCGCTGCACGTTCCGGGCTCGCTCAACACCCCGGAACCCGAAGGCCGCAAGGAGCTGGTGGCTGAAACCTGTCGCGTTCACCTCGGCGGGACTTAAGGGGATGCCTGCTGTCTGGGGTAGGGCGCGTGCCCTCCTGGCCTAAGCCAGGGTCTGACCCTACCATCCGGGGTCCAGGCACCCAGCAAAAAGCCCCGCCGGGGCGGGGCCGATCATCAAGCTTGGACAGGCCGCAATCAGCCTTGCCGTCAGGCCTCCTGCTTGAGGTCTTGCAGGGCGGAGAAGTCCACCTGCACCGAGGGGCCCATGGTCGAGGTCACGTACAGGGAGCGCCAGTAGCGGCCCTTGGCACCGCTGGGCTTGTTGCGGTCGATGGTTTCCTGCAGGGCCTTGAGGTTGTCGAGCAACTTGGCCACGTCGAAGCTGGCCTTGCCGAAGCGCACGTGCACGATGCCGGTGCGGTCGGCGCGGAACTCCAGTTTGCCGGCCTTGAACTCGCTGATGGCACCGGCCAGGTCGGTGGTCACGGTGCCGGCCTTGGGGTTCGGCATCAGGCCACGGGGACCGAGCACCCGGCCCAGCTTGGCCACCTTGGGCATCATGTCCGGGGTGGCGATCAGCAGGTCGAAATCCATCGCGCCCTTGGCGATGGTCTCCACCAGCTCGTCGTCGCCGGCCAGGTCGGCCCCAGCGGCCTTGGCGGCGGCGACCGCTTCACCGCGGGCGATCACGGCGATGCGGATGGTCTGGCCCGTGCCGTGGGGCAGGGCCACGGTGGTGCGCAGTTGCTGGTCGGTGTACTTGGGATCGATACCCAGGCGCACGTGGGCTTCGATCGTCTCGTCGAACTTGGCGTTGGCGTTGGCCTTCACCAGTTCGAGGGCCTCGAGGGGTGCATAGGCCTGGTCGGCCACCTTGGCGGCCAGTTCGGAATAGCGCTTGGAAACTTTGGGCATGGCAGGAATGGGGTACGGGCGATTCAGATGGGGAACGCAGTGGGCCCGGTGCGAAACGCAGTGGGCTTGCAGTCCGGCTGGATCTCCCCCAATGGAGGAATGGAATGGTGTGAAGCGACGGAACCGAAGCGGTTCAGTCGTTGACGGCGACGCCCATGTTGCGGGCGGTGCCTTCGATGATGCGCATGGCCGACTCCACGCTGGTGCAGTTGAGGTCGGGCAGCTTGGTCTTGGCGATCTCCTCGAGCTGGGCGCGGGAGATGGCGCCCACCGACCCCTTGGAGGAGGTGGCGGCACCCTTCTCAATACCAGCGGCCTTGGAGATCAGCACCGA
>Ga0208594_1000067_pt1 | contig 37382 bp, 45 predicted proteins | sample LakMenEpi14Sep10_FD_150699 | JGI IMG/M metagenome (GOLD analysis project Ga0208594, IMG submission 150699) | Freshwater microbial communities from Lake Mendota, WI - 14SEP2010 deep hole epilimnion (SPAdes) | ecosystem: Environmental > Aquatic > Freshwater > Lake > Epilimnion/Euphotic zone ...
CGCCAGCGGCGGCCGGCGGAGCCATCCCGCCTGGGGCCACTACGGACTGTGTGACTCCCCCCACCTGGCCTGGGGCTGATCGGCAGGCATTTCTACACTCCAGCCATTGGACTGCCTGCATTCGTGGCCTTTCCCTGGCTGAGCGCCTCGATCCTGTTCCCGATCGCGGCCGCACTGCTGATCCCGTTCGTGCCCGACAAGGGCGACGGGCGCCAAGTGCGCTGGTTCGCCCTCGGCATCGCGCTCACCACCTTCCTGCTCACGGTGGGTGGCTACCTGAACGGCTACGACCCGGCCGTCGAGGGGCTCCAGCTGGTGGAGCGGGTGGAGTGGCTGCCGAGCCTGGGACTGGCCTGGTCGGTGGGGGCGGATGGCCTCTCGATGCCGCTGATCCTGCTCACCAGCTTCATCACGGCTCTGGCGGCCCTGGCGGCCTGGCCGGTGAGCTTCAAGCCCAAGCTCTTCTATTTCCTGCTGCTGGCCATGGACGGCGGCCAGATCGCCGTGTTCGCCGTGCAGGACATGCTGCTGTTCTTCCTGGCCTGGGAGCTGGAGCTGTTACCGGTGTACCTGCTGCTGGCCATCTGGGGCGGCAAGAAGCGTCAGTACGCCGCCACCAAGTTCATCCTCTACACGGCTGGCAGCTCACTGTTCATCCTGATCGTGGGCCTGGCCATGGCCTTCTTCGGCGGCACTACGAGCTTTGAGTACTCCGTTCTGATGGCCAAGGACTTCCCCGTGAAGTTCCAGCTGCTCTGCTATGCGGGCTTGTTGATTGCCTTCGGGGTGAAATTGCCGATCGTGCCACTGCACACCTGGCTGCCGGATGCCCACGGCGAGGCCACAGCGCCGGTGCACATGCTGCTGGCCGGCATCCTGCTGAAGATGGGCGGGTATGCCCTGCTGCGCTTCAACGTGCAGCTGCTGCCGGCGGCCCACGCCCAGTTCGCACCGCTGCTGGTGGTGCTGGGGGTGGTGAACATCATCTACGCCGCCCTCACCTCCTTTGCCCAGCGCAACCTCAAGCGCAAGATCGCCTACAGCTCGATCAGCCACATGGGCTTTGTGCTGATCGGGATCGGCAGCCTGAGCGCCCTGGCCACCAGTGGCGCCATGCTGCAGATGATCAGCCACGGCCTGATCGGCGCCAGCCTGTTCTTCCTGGTGGGCGCCACCTACGACCGTACCCACACCCTGCTGCTCGATGAGATGGGTGGCGTGGGCCAGAAGATGCGCAAGATGTTCGCCCTCTGGACGATCTGCTCCCTTGCCTCCCTGGCGTTGCCGGGCATGAGCGGCTTCGTGAGCGAGCTGATGGTGTTCGTGGGCTTTGCCACCAGTGAGGCCTATACCCTCAGCTTCCGGGTGGTGATGGCGATCCTGGCGGCCGTTGGGGTGATTCTCACGCCGATCTACCTGCTCTCGATGCTGCGGGAGATCTTCTTCGGCAAGGAGAACCGCGAACTGGCCTCCCACACCCACCTGGTGGACGCTGAGCCTCGGGAGATCTACGTGATCAGCTGCCTGCTGGTGCCGATCATCGGCATCGGCCTCTACCCGCGGATCATGACTGACACCTACCGGGCCTCGATCGAGGCCCTGGTTCAGCGGGAGATCACCGCCATGGGCCGGGTGATCCCCACGCCGGGCAGCAACCTCATCCGCCAGACCATGCTCCAGGCCCCAGCCCTGCCGGGCTGAGCCAACCGATCTACGCTCTGGTGCGCAGCGTTCTGCGGCCCTGAAGGATGAAACAGATCAACTTCCTGCTGATCTTCAGTTTCGGTCTGGCCATGGTGATGTTCACCCTGGAGAACACCGCACCCACCACGGTCCGCTTCCTGCCCGGCCTGCAGGCCACCCTCCCCCTGGCCGCCCTGCTGTTGGTGGTGGGGGGCATCGGTGCCACCGCCGCCTGGGTGTTCGCGGTGTGGGCCGGCGTGGTGAAAAAGGTGGAAACCCTCCAGGACAACGGCGCCATCGAGGCCCAGCAGGTGCGCATCCAGGAGCTGGAGAGCGACCTGCAGCGCTACCGGGCCACAGTGGATGCCCAACTGGGTCTGCTGCCGGCGGCGGGCCAGAGTTCCGCCGAGGCCAGCTGAACAGCGGGCTTCGGCGGCCAGCCTGGTCCGGACCAGCGGGGACCGTTAACTTGGCGAGGAGCCCCCGCAGTGTTTGCATCCCTTGACCCAAGGAGGCGCCAGGCTCGCCATCCGGCTTCTCCAGGACGCCGCCGAACGGGGTGATCTCGATCCCTGGGATGTGGATGTGATCGCCGTGGTGGATGGCTTTCTCGACCAGCTCCACCAGAGGATCACGGTGCCCCGGCTGGCGGCGGCGGTGGGCGGCAGCTACGAACAGGATCTGGCCGAAACCAGTGAGGCCTTTCTTGCAGCGTCCGTACTGGTGAGCCTGAAGGCGGAACTGCTGGAGGCCAGCACCCTGCCCCCAGAGCCCCTGCTGGAGCACCCCTTTGACCCCGATGCTGACGTAGATGGGGATGGCTGGGCAGCCGATGCGGCCCAGGTCCTGCCGCGCCGGCCGGAACGCCACCTCTGGCGCAGGCCCGTGGCGCCCCCGCCCCTGCAGCGACCGGTGACCCTGGGGGAACTGATCCAGCAACTCGAAGACATCGCCGAGCGGCTGGAGCAGAACGGCCCCCAGGGGCACCGGCGCCAGCGGCCCCGCCGCTTCAGTGAACGGGCGGCCATGGAACAGGTGGCCAACCTGGCCCATCGGGAGAAGCTGCCCGAAACCACCGCCGCCCTCAGCGGCTTTCTGCGGCAGTGGCCGGCTGCGGAACGCTGGGTGTCCTTTGAGACCTTGGTGGAGGCGTGGAGCGAGGCGGTAAGCGGCCGTGGGGCCGGCGAGGATCTGGACAGCGACCGGGTGGGGGTGTTCTGGGCGCTGCTGTTCCTCTGTCACCAGGGCCGGTTGGAACTGGAGCAGGAGGGCGGCCTGTTCGGCCCGTTGCAGCTGCGAGCCCTGGCGGATTCCCAGAGCGAGAGCGCCATTCCAGGCGATGGGAGCGAGCTGGCGCCCCTGGCTATGGCCCTGAGGGCAGCTGAGGGGCCGGCCGCCGAACGGCTTGCGGCCTGAAAAGGCGCCTAAGCTGACATCCCCGACCGATGTGAGATAACGCCGATGAAGGCGATGATCCTGGCGGCCGGCAAGGGCACACGGGTGCGGCCGATCACGCACACCATCCCCAAGCCGATGATCCCCATCCTGCAGAAGCCGGTGATGGAGTTCCTGCTGGAACTGCTGCGCGAGCACGGCTTCAACGAGGTGATGGTGAATGTGTCCCACCTGGCCGAGGAAATCGAGAACTACTTCCGCGATGGCCAGCGCTTCGGAGTAGAGATCGCCTACAGCTTTGAAGGCCGGATTGAAGACGGCGAACTGATCGGCGATGCCCTCGGATCCGCTGGCGGCCTGAAGAAGATCCAGAACTTCCAGCGCTTCTTTGACGACACCTTCGTGGTGCTCTGCGGCGATGCCCTGATCGACCTCGACCTGAGCGAGGCCGTTCGCCGCCACCGTGAAAAGGGCGCCCTCGCCAGCCTGATCACCAAGCGGGTGCCGAGGGAGCAGGTGAGCAGCTACGGCGTGGTGGTGACCGATGACGACGGGCGGGTGCGCTCCTTCCAGGAAAAGCCCGATGTGGCGGATGCCGCCAGCGACATGATCAACACCGGCATCTACATTTTCGAGCCAGAAGTCCTCGACTATGTACCCAGCGGGGTGCCGTTTGATATCGGCTCCGATCTGTTCCCCAAGCTGGTGGAATCAGGGGCACCCTTCTATGCCTTGCCGATGGAATTCGAATGGGTTGACATCGGCAAAGTTCCCGACTATTGGCAAGCCATTCGCAGTGTGCTACAGGGCCACGTGCGCCAGGTTCAGATACCGGGCAAGCAGGTTCAACCCGGGATTTATACCGGCCTGAACGTGGCTGCCAACTGGGACAAAATCAACGTACAGGGCCCTGTCTATGTAGGCGGAATGACCCGCATTGAGGATGGCGCCACGATCATCGGCCCAGCCATGATCGGCCCCAGTTGTCACATCTGTGAAAACGCCACCATCGACAATTCCATCATCTTCGATTACTCCCGCATTGGCCCGGGCGTGCGCCTGGTGGAGAAACTCGTGTTCGGCCGCTACTGCGTTGACCGCAACGGCGACCACTTCGACCTGCAGGAAGCGGCGCTCGACTGGCTGATCACCGACGCCCGACGCCAGGATGTGGTGGAGCCCTCGCCCCAGCAGAAGGCCTTGGCAGAACTGCTGGGCAGCGATCTGGTGCTCAGCCAGTCGGCCTGAGGGTCACGCCCAGGCTGCCGACCTCCTCCAGGGCACCGGCAGCCCGCAAGGGCGACAATCCAGCCAGCTCCAGGATCCGGGGGATCCGTTCCTCGGCCTTGATCGCCATCAGATGCACCCCCTGGGCAATGCCCACGTACTGGTTCACCTGCTCAGCGGCAATGCGCACCCCCTCGGCGGCCGGGTCAGCCGCAGACGCCAGCCGATCGATCAGGCCCTGGGGAATGTTGGCCCCGGGCACCACCCGGTTGATGAACTCCGCATTGCGCGCTGACTTCAACAGAAACACCCCCGCCAGCACCGGCAGTCCGAGGGGGCCTGCGATCTCGTCGATGAACCGACGCAGGGCATCGCCATCGGTGACCATCTGGGTCTGAATGAAGCGGGCGCCGGCAGCCTGCTTGCGCCGCAGCCGGGATCGCAGCCCAGTCCAGCTGGGGGACTGGGGATCGGCCGCCGCACCGGCGAAGAAGGCGGTTCCCCCATCGGGCAGGGGGCCCTTCACCGGATCCCGACCCTGATTGAGGCTCTCGACCAACTGCAGCAGTCGCACCGACTCCAGCTCGTTCACGGGCCGGGCCCCGGGCTGATCCCCAGCCCGCACCGGGTCACCGGTGAGGCAGAGCAGATTGCGCAGGCCGAGGGCATGGGCCCCGAGCAGTTCAGCCTGCAGGGCAATACGGTTGCGATCCCGACAGGTGAGCTGCAGCACCGGCTCAAAGCCCTGATCCAGCAGCAGCTTGCACATCGCCAGGCTGCTCATGCGCATCACGGCCCGGCTGCCGTCAGTGACGTTGATGGCATGCACCCTGCCGCGCAGACAGGCGGCCGCCGCCAGCGTCCGGGTGGGATCCCCACCTCTGGGCGGCGTGACTTCCGCCGTGATGGCTGTGTGACCACTGGTGAGCGCCTGATGAAGCAGCAAGCGATCTTCGCTGGGCTGCCCCATCATGCCCGGGGCCCGTCTGCCTAGAGTGGTGTCAGGCAGCAGGTGTACCGAGTGCCCTGCACCTGAACCGCTCTGCTCTCCCATTGTCGCGCCGTGGTTATCCGCAGAGGGGAACTCCATCAAGGGGATCAGGGCATGGGCGCCGGCACGAGTCCTGAGCGGGATCTCTCAGATCGGGAGCTGGAGATCATCGAACTGGTGGCCCAGGGACTGACCAACCAGGAAATCGCTGGATCGCTCACAATCAGCAAGCGCACCGTGGACAACCACGTGAGCAATATCTTCACCAAAACCGGCGCCAAGAACAGGGTTGCACTGCTGAACTGGGCCATGGATCACGGCAAGATCTGCCGGGATGGCTTCAACTGCTGTGCGCTGGACGATGCCGGTCAGGCAACTTCAGGCCCGGGCGGGGAAGCACAGCGCTTCAGTTGAGCTGGCTGAGTCGTCTGAGCTGGCGACCTCGGCGCTGAGGGAAACCAGGGCCGTGATGGAACAGCCAAGCAGGTCAAGCCCGAACAGCTCCGCATAGGCCACACAGTCGGCATGGTCGCGACCGGCGAAGCGCAGCACGCCCTGGCAGTCATAGATCCCGGTGGAGCTGGGGCAGGGAGCGGTAGCGGGGAGACCGGCCAAAAGCAGAGCAGAGAATCTGCGGAAAGATTTCCGAATTGAGCCTAGATCCTGAAGGGCCCACTGACCAGCATTGCTCCCGGTCTTACACCAGAGGGCCGAGGGCCTGGAGCAGCGGCTGCCGCTGGTCGGCCGCCCAGTCGCTGAAGGGCATCCGGGCCAGGGCCGCGTTGCTGAGCTCATGGCGACCGGTGAGCTCAAGGCCACACCAGCTGGGCAGCTCCAGATCCTCCTGCGCGTGCTCCAGCTCGACTTCCGCCACCACCAGCGGCTGGTTGGCCCCATCGAACACATCCACCACCCAGTGGCCGCCCTCAAGGCTCAGGCCATGGCGCCGCTTGCTCACCTGCTGGGCGGTGAGGGCCAGCATCGCCTGGGCATCCGCAAGGGGGATCGGGTACTCAAATTCCAGGCGCACCAACCCCTCCACACCGCCCTGGGCTTGGGGCGGGGGCGCCTTGAGGGTGAGCCAGGCGGCAGGGGACTGGGGAGGGCCGCTGCTGATGCGCACCCGCAGGGTGAGGGCATCACCGCCCTGGCTGAGGTAACCCTGCTGCAGCTGGCTCTGCCAGGCCACATGGCGGCGCCAGGCCGGGCTGACCACCAGAAAGCGCCGTTCAATCTCCAGGGCCATCGCAGGGCGCGCGCAAAAACAAGGAGAGTCTCAATTGTGGGATGGCTCCGCCGCCACCAGGCTGCCGGCCCAGTGCAGCTTGTGGGTGAGCGTGCGGTAGTAGGAGGGGCACTGTTCCAGGGTCACCAGCAGGGCGGCATGGCTGCTGCGTTGCAGGAGCGCCCGGTCGCCGGGTTCCAGGGTGGTGGCCTGCACGCCGTCCTGCCAGAGCTTCACCCGCCGGCTCGATTCACCCAGAGGCCAGAGGCTGAGCTGGGCCCGGGGGGGCACCACCACGGCGCGGCTGGAGAGGCTCATCGGACAGATGGGATTGACCACAATCCCCTCCAACCCCGGATGCAGGATCGGCCCCCCCGCAGCCATCGCGTAGCCGGTGGAGCCAGTGGGGGTGGCCACGATCAGGCCATCGCCGCGGTACTGGTCCACCACCTCACCGTCGATCTCCAGCTCCAGCACGCAGGTGGAGGAGATCTCATCGAGGCCAGGGCGGAAATAGAAGTCGTTCAGGGCCAGGTAAGCCGGGCTGCCGTCGTCCACCCCATCGCCACGGTCAATGCGGGCCTCCAGCATCATCCGCCGCTCCAGGGCATAGCGATCGTGTTGCAGGCGCTGCCAGAGGTTCTCCTGTCCCTCGCCCGCCAGTTTCAACAGGCTGCGCTCATGGGTGAGGAAGCCGAGATGGCCCCCCACGTTGAAGCTGAGGATCGGCACTTCCATGGGCGCCAGATGGCGGGCGGCCCCCAGCACCGTGCCGTCCCCCCCCAGCACCAGGGCCAGGTCGGGCAGGTGCTCCTCACTGGCCAGCAGGCCGGGGTAGGGGTCGCGGGCCAGTCCACTGCTGGCAGTTACCACGCTCACGCCGAGTTCCCGGAGATCGGCCGCGCAGCGCCTGGCCTGGCGCTGGGCCGCCTGGCTGCCGGAGCGAGCGATCAGCCAGACCCGCTCCAGACGCATCGCAAATTACCAGCGCAGCAGGTTGAAGCGCTCCATGTCCACGGTTTCGCGGTTGCGGTAGAGCGAGAGGAGAATCGCCAGGCCCACGGCCGCCTCGGCGGCGGCCACGGTGATCACGAAGATGGCGAACACCTGGCCGCGGATCAACTGACCATCCAGATAGCTGGAGAAGGCCATCAGGTTGATGTTCACCGCATTGAGCATCAGCTCGATGCTCATCAGCACCCGCACGGCGTTACGGCTGTTGATCAACCCCCACACCCCGGTGCAGAACAGGGAAGCCGCCAGCACCAGGTAGGCCTGCAAAGGGATGCCGCCGGAGAGGGAAAGAGTGAGGGAGTCCATGGGCAGAAGGCGCGGGGAGGCAGTTATCGCCGGGAGGCGGACGTGTCGAGCAGGAGTGGGGTGCGGGCCTTCTCGATCAGGCCCTGATCCACCGCCTCGCCGGTGCCGATGTCCGTGCTGAACACATCGCGGCGGGCCAGCACGATGGCACCGATCATGGCCATCAACAGCAGCACCGAAGCCAGTTCAAAGGGCAGCAGGTAGTCGGAGAACAGGTGTTCGCCGATGCGGATGGTGGCCTCATCCCCCACCGACGGTGGACCGGGCAGGGCCCAGGGGGTGGTGAACGCTACCCGCAGCAGCAGGGCGAACAGGCCGCCGCACACCAGGCCTGACAGCACCCTGCGCAAGGCCAGCCCAGGGATGGCCGAGAGGTCCTCCCGTTTGTTGACGAGCATGATCGCGAACAGGATCAGCACGTTCACGGCGCCCACGTACACCAGCACCTGGGCGGCGGCAACAAAACTGGCATTGAGCAGCAGATACAGCCCCGCCACCGAGAGGAACACCCCACCGAGCAGGAAGGCGGAATACACGATGTTGGGCAGGAGCACCACCCCGAGGGCTCCGAGCACCACGGTGGCGGAGAGCACAGCGAAGCAGATCAGCTGGGTGGTGGAGGCGATTGTCATCAGGCCTTCTCCTCGGTGGGGGCCGCAGCGGGCTCGCTGGCGGCGGCAGACTTGGCGGCTGGGGCAGGGTTGGTGGCAGGGAGGGTCGCCAGCACCTGTTCGGGCAGTCTGCCCGCCCGGGGGGCCGTATCGGGCACGCCATGGGGATCCATCTCTCCCTTGGGCAGGTAGGCCAGCTCGCGCAGGGCGAACACCGCCGGATCACTGGTCACGCTGGTGGGCAGGCGGCCGAGGGCCACGTTGTCGTAGTTGAGGCTGTGGCGATCAAAGGCCGAGAGTTCATATTCCTCGGTCATCGACAGGCAGTTGGTGGGGCAGTACTCCACGCAGTTGCCGCAGAAGATGCACACCCCGAAATCGATCGAGTAGTTGCGCAGTTCCTTCTTCTTGGTGGCCTTGTTCATCACCCAGTCCACCACCGGCAGGTTGATCGGGCACACCCGAACGCACACCTCACAGGCGATGCACTTGTCGAACTCGTAGTGGATGCGGCCGCGGTAGCGCTCCGAGGGGATCAGCTTCTCGTAGGGGTACTGGACCGTGACCGGCCGGCGGCGGAGGTGATCAAAGGTCACGGCCAGGCCCTGGGTCATGTAGTTGGCCGCACTCACCGCATCGCGGGTGTAGTCGCCGACTTTCTTGAGGAACCCGAACATGGAACTGGCTCAGTGGAGAGGCGTGGTGGGCCTGGAGAGTGGCGAGGAGGGCGGCTGGCCGTGACCTCCCAACCATGATGGCGGGCCGGGCCAGGGGATGGGCACTGCAGTGCTCAACCGCCGAAGAAAGCAGGGAAAGCCAGCTTGAGGCCAGCGGTGACCAGCAGGTTGACCAGGGCAATGGGCAGCAGGAATTTCCAGCCCAGATCCAGCAGCTGGTCGATGCGCACCCGCGGGGTGGTCCAGCGCAGCAGGATCGCCAGGAACACCAGCAGGTAGGCCTTGAGCACGGTCATCACGATGCCCACCGATCCGGTGATCACCTGCACCACCGGAGCATCGACTGGTTGCCCCAGCCAACCCGCCAGCCACTCCACCGGCAGGGGGAAGCCCCAGCCACCGAGATACAACACGGCCACCAGCAGGGCCGAGAGCACCAGGTTGATGTAACTGCCCAGGTAGAAAAGGGCGAACTTCATGCCCGAATACTCGGTCTGATAGCCGGCCACCAGCTCTTCCTCGGCCTCGGGCAGGTCGAAGGGCAGGCGTTCGCACTCGGCCAGGGCGCAGATCCAGAAGATCACGAAACCCACCGGCTGGCGCCAGATGTTCCAGCTGAGGATGCCCGCACCGCTCTGCTGGTTGACGATGTCGACGGTGCTGAGTGAGTTGCTCATCATCACCACGGCCAGCACGGCCAGTGCCAGGGGGATCTCGTAGCTGATTGACTGGGCCGCCGCCCGCAGGCCACCCAGCAGGGAATACTTGTTGTTGGAGGCGTAACCGCTCATCAGCAGGCCGATGGGCTGGATGCTGCTGAGGGAGATCCACAGGAAGATCCCCACGCCCACGTTGCTGACCAGCAGGTTCTGGCCGAAGGGCACCACCAGCCAGCTGAGGATCACCGGGATCAGAACGAGCACCGGACCCAGGGTGAACAGCAGGCCGTCGGCCCGGGCCGGGATGATGTCCTCCTTGAAAACCAGCTTCAAGCCGTCGGCCATCGGCTGGAGGATGCCGAGGGCGCCGGCGTACTCCGGACCGATGCGCTGCTGCACGGCGGCGGAGATCTTGCGCTCCAGCCACACGTTCACCAGCACGCCCACCACCGCGGCCACCAGCACCAGCACCATCGGCAGGGGGAGCCAAAGCAGGTGAGCTGCCCCGGCACTCAGGCCCAGCCCCTGCAGGGCCGCTTCAAAACTGGCCTGGAGATCCAGGCCGGAACCGGCGCTCGGGGCCGTGGTGCTCAGCATGACGGCAACGCAGAACAGGGGAAACTTAGCGGTCCTCCAGCGGCACCCAGGCGCGCAGGGGGGAACCGGTATAGATCTGGGAAGGCCGGAAGATGCGGTTAGCCCCCAGCTGCTCCTTCCAGTGGGCCAGCCAGCCGGCCGTGCGGGCGATGGCGAAGATCGGCGTGAACAGGTCGCAGGGGATGCCCAGCTTGCGGTACACGAGACCGGAATAGAAGTCCACGTTGGGATAGATGCCCTTGGCGCCGAGCCGGCTGGCGGCCTGCTCCTCCAGCTGGCGGGCCAGGTCGTACATCGGGTCGTGGCCGAAGCGGTCGAACAGCTCCTCGGCCAGGCGCTGCAGGATCACGGCCCGGGGATCCTTCACCTTGTACTCCCGGTGGCCAAAGCCCATGATCTTCTGGCGATTGGCGATCGCCCGGTCGAGCCACAGCTCCACCCGGTCCTCGCTGCCGATCTCCTCGAGCATGGTGAGCACGTCCTCATTGGCTCCGCCGTGCAGGGGGCCGGCCAGGGTGCCCACGGCCGAGGCCACCACGGCGTAGGGGTCGGTGAGGGTGCTGGCGGTGACGCGGGCGCTGAAGGTGCTGGCGTTGAGGCTGTGCTCAGCGTGAAGGATCAGGCAGGCATCGAAGATGCGGGCGGCCAGGGGATCGGGCTCCCGCTCGGTGAGCATGTAGAGGAAATTGGCCGCATAGGGCAGGTCGTCGCGGGGCTGGATCGGATCCTGGCCTTTGCGGATCAGCTGGAAGGCCGCCACCATCGTGGGGATCTTGGCCAGCAGGCGCACCACGGCCCCATAGATGTATTCGGGGTTGTCGAGGGCGCGGCGGGAATAGAAGAGCCCGAGCGAGGCGGCGCTGGCCTGCAGCGCATCCATCGGATGCCCCTGGGAGGGGAAGCTCTTCATCATGTCGCGGATGCGGAAGCTCACCCGCCGGTGCATCTGCACCTCCTGTTCGAATTCGCGCAGCTTGTCGGCTGAGGGCAGTTCGCCCCAGATCAGCAGGTAAGCCGTTTCCAGAAAGGTGCTGCTGGCGGCGAGGCTGGCGGCGTCGTAGCCGCGGTAGGTGAGATAGCCGCGCTGACCATCGATGTCACAGATCGCCGACTGGGTGGCAGGAATTCCCTCCAGACCTGGCCGGAACAGAGGCATTTCGGATGTGAACGTTTCGGATGTGGACCTTTCCGACGTGCTGGGGGTGCCACTCACGGCCATGCCGACACAGACTTCAGGCCTGAACCTAGGCCTGTCGGACCTCGCCGCGCCGTAGCGCTAGCTGCCGCCCAGCAACTGGGCCGGCCCCAGCAGCAGGCGCAGCCGGGCCTGGGGCCGGGGGCTGAGGGCAGCGATCTCCAGCAGCGCGATGCCGGCCTTTTTGAGCACCAGGGCCGCTGGCGGCGCGCCGATCAGGGCCGCGGCCAGGTCGCCCAGGTCGGGTTCATGGCCCACCAGAGCCAGGCGGTGCACCCCGGCAGGCCAACGCAGCAGGGGCCAGGGATCGCCCGCCGGCGCCAGCCCCTCCACCAGCTGGAGCTCCGGGGCGAGCCCGGCGGCCACGGCCAGTTCGGCGGTCTGCCGGGCCCGCAGCAGGGGGCTGCTGAGCAGCTGCTGGCAACGGAGATCGAGCTCATGCAGCCGCTCCAGCACGGCGACAGTGCGCTGGCGGCCGGCGGCCGTGAGGGCCCGCTGGGCATCGGGCCAATCGGGGCAGCGCTCCTCGGCGATGCCATGGCGCAGCAGCAGCAGTTCGCATGCAGCCATCAGCTGTCGTAGGCGATGCGAGCCCGCCAGCGCATCCCCTCGCCGTCGGGCTGCACGGCCAGGGCCACGGCGCCGACCGGCTCACTGAAATCCTGGCCGGCCATGGCCGCCAGCAGGCGCCAGCCGCTCCAGCGACGCAGCAGGTTCTGGGCCGGCTCGCCGCTGGCCGCCCACTGCAGGGCCGCCTCCGGCAGGGCGAGGGTGCCCAGGCGCTGGACCAGGGCGGGGGGCTGCTGGCGGCCGTGCTGCTGCTCGGCCAGGGCCTCCAGGGAGTCCGACCACCAGGCCCAGCCGCCCTGTTCGGCGCGCGCCGCCGCCAGGGTCACCGCCAGCTGTTCCCCAGTGCCCGCCCGACGGCGCTGGGCGCCGGACGCCGCCTGTAACCGGGTCCACACCTGGACCGACTGGTCGTCCAGCTCAAGCGGGGACATCGCCAGACCCTGGGCCTGCAGGCGTTCGGCCAGGAGGTCCGCAGCCGGCTGCTCCGGCCGGCTGCCCAGCAGCCAACCCCCGCCATCCTGACGCCAGAGCACAGGCCCCTGGGCCAGGCCCAGCAGCAGGGGGGGCAGCGGGGTGGCGTCCGGGCCGGCCTGGGGACCCAGCAGGGCCTGGAGCAGGGGCTGCCACGCCTCGGGCCAGAGGGCGGGGTCCTGGAGCAGGGCCAGCTGGGCCGCCTCCCCCTGCAGCGCCGCCAGCAGGGCCTGGCCATCGGCACCGGCCAGGGGTGTGCGGGCCGGGTTCTGTGTCGGTGCCAGGGCCGGTGCCGGAGCGGGGCTGGAGTCAAGCCAGCCATCCAGCACCAACTCGCGGCCCTGGGGCCGCAGGGCCGCGACCAGCCCCTCCCCCGGCAGGGGCAGGACAGCGCCCCCCAGCCAGGAGGGCAGGGCCTCGGGCCGGGCCACCAGCAGGGCCACGCCCCGGCCCAGCTGCTCCAGCCGTCGCTGCAGCTGGGGGTCGGCGGCCTGGTTGAGGGCGTCGATCTGGGACACGTCGAGGGCCTGCTCCAGGGCCCCGCGGCCGGAGGCCAGCAACACCAGGTCGTCGTCGATCAGGGCCGTGGCCAGGGGCACCGGCTGGCGGCCCAGCAGGGCGCCGCGGCCGCTGATCACGCCCATGCCGCGGTAGCTGCTGATCTGCAGCTCCGTGCCGGCCAGGCTGCGGGTCTGCCAGAAGCGTTGCAGGAAGCGGCGGGCGCCGTCGTTGTCGCGGCTGGAGAGGGCCAGCACCCAGCCCCCCGGCTCGCCGCCCTGGTCAGCCAGCACCCACAGGCCGGTCTCCGGGCCGAGCCAGCCGGCCAGCTCACCGGCATAGTCGAGGCCGGCGGCGGCAAAGGCGCCATCGCGCAGGCGAGCCACCGCCTCGGCGGCCTGGCGGCGTTGGCGGGGTGGCGCCACCGCCCGGGCATAGGCCAGGGGCTGCTCCGCGTCGCTGAGCAGATAAAAGCTGAGGGCTGCGTCGCGCGGCACGAACCGGGCCGACCGGGGTGGGGCGAGTGGGCGCTGCTGCAGCTGCAGGGGGGAGCGCTGCCAGACCAGCCACCAGGCGCCGCCGGCCAGACCCAGCAGCAGCAGGGTCACGGCCAGGACCACCGCCAGGAATCGGCGGGCTTTCATGCGGCCAACGCAGGATGGCCCCATCCTGCATCGGACATCCGCCCGTGAACACGCCCCAGACCATCAGCGCCCCCGAGCTGCAGCGCTGGCTGGAGCAGGGCTCGCCCCTCCAGCTGGTGGATGTGCGCGAGGACCAGGAACTTGAGCTGGCCCGTCTGCCCCACCCGGTGCTGCACTTGCCCCTGAGCCGCTCGGCCGACTGGCTGGGCGAGCTGCCCCGCACGCTGGCGCGGGACCGGCCGATCGTGGTGCTCTGCCACGCCGGCATCCGCAGCTGGCAGTTCGCCAGCTGGTTGATCGACCAGCAGGGCTATGACCAGGTGTGGAACCTGAGCGGCGGCACCGAGGCCTGGAGCCTGGAGGTGGATCCCAGCGTGCCGCGCTACTGAAGGCCGCAGCGGGCGCCTGATCCTGGACGAAGTGCCTACGATCCAGCTCGATCTCGTGCCCCCCAGGTGCCGCACCCCAGCAGTCGTCACCTCTCGAGCCGCCAGCAGGAAGTGCTGCAGCTGGCGGTGCGTCACTATGTGGACACGATGGAGCCGGTGGGCAGCAACACCCTGGTGCGCCGCTTCGGACTGCCGGCCAGTCCGGCCACCGTGCGCTCGGCGATGGGTGCCCTCGAGCAGCGGGGCCTGCTCACCCAGCCGCACACCTCGGCGGGCCGCATCCCCAGCCAGCAGGGGTACCGGGTGTATGTGGATGACCTGCTGCCGGCGCCGGGGGCCGCGGCCCAGCAGCTCACCCGCGAACTCACCGGCCTGAGCCTGCAGTGGGCGGCCCTGGACGATCTGCTCCTGCATCTGAGCCGCCGGCTGGCCGATCTCACCGGTCTGCTGAGCCTGATCACCCGGCCGGTGCCCCCCCAGCCGAGGGCCAGCCTGCAGGCCCTGCGGCTCGTGGCCAGCGGCGACCGCCTGTTGGTGTTCCTGGTGGGCGACGCGGCCGCGGCCCACAGCCTCAACCTGCGTCTGCCCCTGCAGGCCCGCCACGACATCGGCGCCCTGGAGGGCTGGGTGGGCGACCAACTGCGCCAGGGCCCGATCGACTGGCCGAGCCTGCCGCCCCAGCTCAGTGCCTGCGGAGCGGTGCTGCGTCAGGGGCTGGCCAGCCACCAGCAGGCCCGGTTGGAGGCCAGCCAGGGCACCGTGGCCACCGGACTGGCAGGACTGCTGGCCCAGCCGGAGTTCCGGCAGACCGCCTCCCTGCGCCCACTGGTGGAGCTGGTGGAGGGCTCGCCCCAGCAGCTGCTGCAGCAGGGGGGCATCTGGATCGGCGCCGAGCACCCCAACCAGGCCCTGCATCACTGCGCCCTGGTGCAGGCCGATTACCACAGCCGTGAAGGCGGCGTGGGCCAGGTGGCCCTGGTGGGACCGATGCGGATGGCCTACGCCACGGCGCGGGCCGCCGTGCAGTCGGTGGCCCAGACCCTCTCCCGCCTGTTGAGCTGATGGGGGACAACCGACACCGTCTGGGAGCGCGATGACCTACTGCGTGGCCTTTCTGCTGGACGCGGGCCTGGTGTTCGCCTCCGATTCGCGCACCAATGCGGGAGTGGACTACATCTCCACCTACAGCAAGATGCACGTGTTCCAGCCGGCAGCCGACCGGCTGTTCGTGCTCCTGGCGGCGGGCAACCTGGCCACCACCCAGGCGGTGCTGAACCGGATCCAGCGCGACCTGCACGAGCGGGAGACCACGGCCGCCGACCCTCAGCCCCGGGCCACCCCCGCCCTCATCTCCGCCTTCAGCCCCGAGCGGGGAAGTGGGCCCGAAACCGCCCCCCTGCAGAGCACCCTGGCGGCCGACGCTCTCGCTGAAGCGCCACCGCCAGCCCCCCCTGCGGCCGCCAGAGCGGCGGCGGCCCCCGACCTGCTGAGCGCCCGCTACCTGTTCGAGGCGGCCGACTACGTGGGCCGGATCAGCGTGGCGGTGCAGGAGCAGTTCGCCGCCCAGATGCGCCAGAGCGGCGGCAGCGCCCAGGCCAGCTTCATCCTCGGCGGCCAGATCCGGGGAGAGGAGCACGGCCTGTTTCTGGTCTATCCCCAGGGCAATGCGGTGAAGGCCACCCGCGACACGCCATTCCTGCAGATCGGTGAGAGCAAGTACGGCAAGCCGCCGCTGGATTTCGTGGGCCACTGCGGCCTCTCCCTGGAGGATGCGGCCCGGCTCTGCCTGATCTCCCAGGTGATCACGCGCCGCTCCAACCTCACCGTGGGCCCGCCGTTCGAGCTGGCGCTGATGCCCGCCGATCGGCTGTGCCTCTCCCACAGGATCAAGCTCGACAAAGACGCGCCGGAAATCCGCCGCTCGATGGAGATCTGGAAAGGTTGCATGCAGGACGGCCTGCGCCGCCTGCCCCGCTTCGGCTGGGAGGAGGACCCGCTCTAGAGGGCGTCGCCCAGCCGCTCGGCCACGGTGTTCACGTCCTTGTCACCGCGGCCGGAGAGGTTCACCACCACCTCGGTGCCGGGGGCGAGGGTGGGGCAGAGCTTGTTGAGCCAGGCGAAGGCGTGGGCGGTTTCCAGGGCGGGGATGATGCCCTCCAGGCGGCAGAGCTGCTGCAGGGCATCGAGTGCCTCGGCGTCGGTGACGGCGGCGTATTCGGCCCGGCCGATGCCCTTGAGGTAGCTGTGCTCAGGGCCCACGCCGGGATAGTCGAGGCCGGCGCTGATCGAATGGGCCTCCTGCACCTGGCCCTCGTCGTCCTGCAGCAGCAGGCTCATGGCCCCATGCAGCACGCCGACCCGGCCCTCGGTGATGGTGGCGGCATGGCGACCGGTGGGGACGCCCTCACCCGCAGCCTCCACGCCGATCAGGCGCACGGAGGTGTCTTCCACGAAGGGGTGGAATAGGCCCATGGCGTTGGAGCCGCCGCCCACGCAGGCGACGAGCACGTCGGGCAGGCGGCCGAAGGCCTCGGCGCACTGCTGCTTGGCTTCGATGCCAATGCAGGCGTGAAAGTCGCGCACCAGCATCGGGTAGGGGTGGGGCCCGGCCACTGATCCGAGGATGTAGTGGGTGCTCTCCACGTTGGTCACCCAGTCGCGGATCGCCTCGCTGGTGGCGTCCTTGAGGGTGGCGCTGCCGGCGGTGACCGGCTGCACAGTGGCGCCGAGCAGGCGCATGCGGAACACGTTGAGGGCCTGGCGGCGCATGTCTTCGGCGCCCATGTAGATCACGCACTTCAGGCCGAAGCGGGCGCACACCGTGGCCGTGGCCACGCCGTGCTGGCCGGCGCCGGTCTCGGCAATGATCCGCTTCTTGCCCATGCGCAGGGCCAGCAGGGCCTGACCCAAGGCGTTGTTGATCTTGTGGGCGCCGGTGTGGTTGAGGTCTTCGCGCTTCAGCCAGATGCGCGGGCCACCCTCGGGCCGGAGGTAGAGCTCCGTGAGCCGCTCGGCCTCATAGAGGGGTGAGGGCCGGCCCACGTAGGTGCGCAGCAGGTGGTTGAGCCGCTCGGTGAAGGCCGGATCGGCCCAGGCCTCGGCGGCAGCTGTCTCAAGCTCGGCCAGGGCCGGCATCAGGGTTTCGGGCACGTACTGGCCGCCGTAGGGCCCGAAGCGCCCGGCGGGATCGGGCCGCACCTCAGGGGCCAGGCTGGCGGGATCGGGGCTGGCGGTGGAGGAAACGGTGGCGGTCACCGGCGGCGGCATGCAGTGGGAGCAGCCTAGGGAGGCGGGGCGGCGAACCAATCGCCACCGTTGAGCTGGGCGGTGCCGCTGAACAGCCGATCCCTGCTACCAACCAGGTAGCCCCCGAACCCTCCACCATGCCCCCCGCACTCCCGCTCGCCGACCAGCTGCTGGCGATGGCCAGCGGCGCCTGGGTGACCCAGATGATCCACGTGGCCGCCGAGCTGGGCCTGGCCGATGCCCTGGCGGCGGGCGAGCGCGACTGCGACGACCTGGCCGCCAGCTGCGGCGCCGACGGCGATGCCCTGTTCCGCCTGCTGCGCGGCCTGGCCAGCCTGGGGATCTTCCAGGAAACGGCACCGCGCCGCTTTGCCCTCACCCCCCTGGCGGAGCTGCTGGGCAGCGATCACCCCCAGTCGCTGCGCCAGTTAACCCGGATGCTGGGCGAGGAGCACTACCTGAGCTGGGCCAACCTGATGCACAGCGTGCGCACGGGGGAGAACGCCTTCCGCCACCGCTACGGCTGCTCGGTGTTCGAGTGGTACGAGCGGAATCCGAAGAGGGGCGCCATCTTCGATGGGGCGATGGGCGATCTATCCCGGCCGCAGAGTGAGGCCCTGCTGGCGGCCTTCGACTGCAGCGCCATCGGCCAGCTGGTGGATGTGGGCGGCGGCCGGGGCGAGCTGCTGATGGCAGTGCTGCGGGCCAACCCCAGGCTGCGGGGCGTGGTGTTCGACCAGCCCCATGTGCTGGCGCCGGTGACGGTGCCGGTCGATCTCGATGGCCGGCTGGAGCTGGTGGGGGGTGACTTCTTCGCCACAGCGCCCGCCGGCGCCGACGCCTACCTGCTCAAGCACATCCTCCACGACTGGGACGACGACGCCTGCCGCACGATCCTTCGCCACATCAGCTCTGCCATGGCCCCTGGCGGACGGGTGCTGATCCTCGAGCAGGTGATCCCGCCGGGCAATGATCCCTTCCCCGGAAAGGTGGCGGATCTCAACATGCTGGTGATGACCGAGGGCGGCCGCGAGCGCACCCCCGGCGAGTACGCCCTGCTGCTGGAGAGCGCCGGCCTGAGCCTGCGCCGGATCCACCCCACCGCGGCAGCGATGAGCTTGGTGGAGGCGGTGGCAGGCTGAGCCCCTCCAGAATGCGATCCACGGCGGTGCAGAACGGATGACCAAAAAATGGGGCTGGCAGGAATTCGGCAGCCTTAGCAGCGCCGCCAGCCTCGCCCGGCCCGCCGCAGCCTCGCCAGCCACCCCCAAGGCCCAGCAACAGGTGCGGGTGCAGCGCACGAAAGCCGGCAAAGGCGGCAAGCTGGTGACGGCCATCACCGGCCTGGAGCTGCCCGAAGCCGAGGCCCGCAGCCTGCTCAAGCAGCTCAAGGCCAGCGCCGGCACCGGCGGCACCCTCAAGGACGGCGTGATCGAGCTGCAGGGCGACCAGGTGGCGCCAGCCCTGGCGGCCCTGGAGCAAGCCGGCTTCCGGCCCAAGCAGGCGGGGGGCTGAGCCGATGGCCCCCGAGTTCACCACCGCCTCCGGCCCCCGGCCGCTGCCCAGCACCGGCGCCGTCACCGGCGTGCTGGAGGCGCTGGCCTTCTTCCGCGATGGCGATTTCGCCCGGAAGCGCTTCGAGCGCTTCGGCAATGTGTACGAAACGCGGCTGCTGGGCCAGCCGCTGGTGTTCATCCGCGGCGGCAGTGCCATTCAGGCGCTGCTCGCCCAGCCGGAGGCCACTGAGGGCTGGTGGCCCGCCAGCGTGAAACAACTGCTGGGCAGCCGCTCCCTGGCCAACCGCAACGGCGCCGACCACCGGGCGCGGCGGCGGGTGGTGGGGCAGCTGTTCTCAGCGGCGGCGCTGCGCCGCTACAGCCCGGGCATCGTGGCCCTGGTAAACGACCTGGCAGCGGAACTGGCTGCGGCAACGGCCCCGGTGCCGCTGGTGGAGCGGCTGCGGCGCTTCGCGTTCACGGTGATCGCCCAGGTCGTGCTGGGCCTGGAAGGCGGCGACCGCGACGCCCTGTTTGCCGACTTCGAGATCTGGACCCGGGCACTGTTCTCGATTCCCCTGGCCATTCCAGGCAGCCCCTTCGCCCGGGCCCTGGCGGCGCGGCAGCGGCTGCTGGCCCGGCTGGGCGAGGTGCTGGAGCGGGCACGCCAGCAGGCGGCCCAGGGCCTGCCCCTGGCCGGTGGGCTGGATCTGCTCAGCGGCGGCCTGGACGAAGCCGGCCTGCCGCTCACGGATGACGACCTGGTGGAGCAGCTGCTGCTGTTGCTGTTCGCCGGCTACGAAACCACCGCCTCCTCGCTGGGCTGCCTGCTGGCGGCGCTGCTGCAGCACCCCCGGGAGCTGGCCTGGCTGCAGGAGGAGCTGGACGCCCTGCCCTGGCCGCCATCAACCGGCGAGGCCGGCGCCGCCTTCGACGCCGGGTCCGCACCGCGGCTAGCTGCGGTGGTGCAGGAGGTGATGCGCCTCAACCCGCCGGTGGGCGGCTTCTTCCGGCGCACCACCCGGGAGCTGGTGCTCGATAGGGTGCGCGTGCCCGCGGGGCGGGTGGTGCAGGTGGCCCTGGCCGCCTCCAACCGCTACACGCCAGAGGAAGCCGGAACTCAGGAGCAGGCCGACGATCTGGAGCAGTTCCGGCCCGCCCGCCACCTGGGCGACGGCAGCGGGCTCACCCTGCTGCCCTTCGGTGGCGGCGAGCGGGTGTGCCTGGGCAAGGCGCTGGCCGAACTGGAGATCCGGCTGATGGCAGTGGGGCTGCTGAAACAGGTGCGGCTGCAGCTGGCCCCAGACCAGGACCTCAGCCTGCAGTTGGTGCCCAGCCCCAGTCCCCGCGGAGGCCTGCTGGTAACGGCACCGGCCCGGACCGCCTGAGCGGGGCCGGCGATGCGTCCACCGCTGGTGTATCACCCGGCCTATTCGGCGCCGCTACCCAGCAGCCACCGCTTTCCGATGGCCAAGTTCCGGCTGCTGCACGATCACCTACGCCAGCTGGATCTGGCCCGGCCGGAGCAACTCCACCAGCCGCTGCCGATCCCCCGGCGGGCCCTGGAGCTGGTGCACAGCCGCACCTATCACGAGGGCTTCTCCCAGGACCGCCTGCCGGCCCAGGCCCAGCGCCGCATCGGCCTGCCTGCCACCACACCCCTGGTGCGCCGCACCTGGCTGGCGGTGGGGGGCACGCTGCTCACGGCCAGGCTGGCCCTGGCGCACGGGCTGGCCTGCCACCTGGCCGGCGGCACCCACCACGCCTTTCCCCACTACGGCAGCGGCTTCTGCATCTTCAACGACGTGGCCGTGGCAGCCCGGGTGCTGCTGGCGGAGGGGGCGGTAGCGAAGCTGATGGTGATCGACCTGGACGTGCACCAGGGCGACGGCACCGCCGCGATTTTCGCGGGAGATCAGCGCGTGTTCACACTCTCGGCCCATGCCGCCAGCAACTTCCCGCTGCGCAAGCAGACCAGCGACCACGACCTGCCCCTGACCGATGGCCTCGACGACGACGCCTATCTGGCTGCGGTGGGCCGCCTGCTGCCCGACCTGCTGGAGCAGGTGCAGCCGCAGCTGGTGCTCTACAACGCCGGCGTGGATCCCCACCGCGACGATCGCCTCGGCAGGCTGGCCCTCAGCGACACCGGCCTGCTGCTGCGCGACCGGATGGTGCTGGAGGCCTGCCTGCGGCGGGGCATCCCGGTGGCCACGGTGATCGGCGGCGGCTACGACGCCCTGCCGGCCCTCGTGCGGCGCCATGGCCTGGTGTTCCGGGCTTCCGCCGAGACGGGCCTGCTGCTGGGGCTGTGAACAGACGGGCGAGCAGCCACAATGGCGCCACTTCCGTCGCGAGCCGATGACCGCCGCCCCCGCCAACCCCACCTACGGCGAGCTCACCAGCCAGGGCAACAGCACCAACATCGCCTGGCACCAGGCGGCGGTGACCCGGGACGAGCGGGCCCAGCAGCGCGGCCACCGCAGCGCCATCCTCTGGTTCACCGGTCTCAGCGGTGCCGGCAAGAGCACCCTGGCGAACGCCGTGAACGCCGCCCTGTTCGAGCGGGGGCTGGCCTGCTACGTGCTCGATGGCGACAACATCCGCCACGGCCTCTGCAAGGACCTGGGCTTCTCCGATGCCGATCGCGAGGAGAACATCCGCCGCATCGGCGAGGTGGCCAAATTGTTCGTGGATGCCGGCGTGGTGGCCCTCACCGCCTTCGTGTCGCCGTTCAAGGCCGACCGCGACAAGGTGCGCGCCCTGGTGCCATCGGGCGACTTCATCGAGATCCACTGCGCCGCCGACCTGGGCGTGTGCGAGCAGCGCGACACCAAGGGCCTCTACGCCAAGGCCCGCGCCGGCGAGATCAAGGAATTCACCGGCATCTCCAGCCCATACGAGGCACCGGAATCACCCGAACTGAAGGTGGACACCGGCAGCCAGAGTCTGGAGGAGAGCGTGGCCCAGGTGCTCAGCCACCTGCAGGCCGAGGGGATCATTCCCCAGGCGAGCTGAGCAGCCCAGCACTGGAGCTGGGCGCCTGCAGACCCCCTTCCCCCGCCCGCAGCTGGGCGCCCCAGGCATCGAGGAAGGTCTTGGCGCAGCTGGCCAGGGGCACCGCCAGCAGCAGGCCGAGCAGCTCGCCCAGCCCCAGCAGGCTGCCCAGCCGGGCCCCCACGGGCAGGCTGATCAGCAGCCAGGCCGGCTGCAGCCCCACGATCTTGCCCATCAGCCGCGGCTGGATCACCTGGTCCACCAGCTGGCCCACGGTGATGGCAGCCGCCAGCACCTCCAGGCCGGTGCGCGGGTCTTCGAGGGCCAGCAGCAGGCTCACCAGCAGGATCGTCAGCGCGCTGGCATAGGGGATCAGGGTGGTGAAGCCGATCAGCACGGCGAACAGCACGCCGTAGGGAATGCCCAGTAGCGTGAACACCAGCATCTGCAGGCTGCTGAGGATCAGGGCCAGCACCACCTGACCCGCGAAGTAGCCGCGGAAGGTGCGGCTCACAGTGGACACCACCAGCGACCGGATCGGCGGCGAGAGCCACTGGGCCAGCCCGGCGCTGATGCGCTCTCCCCCGAGCAGCAGGAAGATCGCCAGCACCAGCACGATGACCGTGTTCACAGTGATCGACACCGTGGCCCCCAGCAGGCCCAGCAGCCGCTGGCTCAGCTGGCTGGCCAGCTGGCTGATGCGGCTGAGCAGATCGCTGCTGAGGTTGCCGAAGTCGGTGGGGATGCCCTGCTGCTCGGCCCAGCGCTCCAGGCGGTCGAGCCACTCTTCACCCTGCACCAGCCAGGTGGGGAGGGCGGCGATCAGCTCCCCCAACTGTTCGATCAGGCGGGGCACCAGCCAGATCACCGCCAGGCTGATCAGGCCCAGGGCCACCCCCAGCACCAGCACGGTGGCCAGCCAGGGCGGCGTGCCCCGCTGCCGCAGCCAGAGGCTGGGGATGTCGAGCAGGAAGGCGATCAGGGCCGCCGCCACGAACAGGGCGGGGAACGGCGCCAGGGGCAGCAGCAGCTGGCGCAGCACCCAGAGGTTGAGCACCAGCAGCGGCAGGGCCAGGCCGGCCTTCAACCAGGGGGGCAGCACCAGGCGTTCGAGCATCGGCTTCGCCCCTCAACCCATCTGGGCCAGGTAGGCCGCGCTGCCCAGCTCCTGCAGGCGGCCATCCTTGGCCCGCACCTGAGCGTGCAGCTCGGCCCGATAGGCGGCCAGCGCCTCCTGCAGCGACCCTGCCAGGGCGCCATCGGCAGCAGCCAGGATCTGCACCGCCAGCAGGCCGGCGTTGGCACCGTTGCCGATGGCCACCGTGGCCACGGGGATGCCGGCAGGCATCTGCACGATCGAGTGGAGGGAGTCCACTCCCGAGAGGGCGCGGGTGTGCACCGGCACGCCGATCACCGGCAGGGTGGTGAGCGAGGCCACCATGCCGGGAAGGTGGGCGGCGCCACCGGCGCCGGCGATCACCACCTGCAGGCCCCGCTGGCGGGCCTGCCGGGCGAAGGCCACCATCTCCAGGGGCGTGCGGTGGGCCGAGAGCACCCGCACCTCACAGGGCACGCCGAAGCGCTCCAGCATCGCCACCGCCGGCTGCATGGTGGGCAGATCGGAATCGCTGCCCATCACCACCGCCACCCGTGGCGGGGCTGACGGGGCGTCTGCAACGGCGCTGGTGCCGGTGGGCGGAACAACGGGCGTGGCGCTCAACGGCGGACAACGCAGGATGGATGCATTGTCGCGGCTGCCCCGTCGATGCGCTGGATCACCAACGTGCGCCTGCCCCGGGCCCGCCGCTGCAGCCATGGCGGCGATCGCCGCTGGCGGCTGGCGGTGGATGGGGAGGGCTGGATCACCGCGGTGGAGCCGATTGCTGCCGGCAGTTGCGCCGCCGGCGACGACTGGGGCGGCGACTGGCTGAGTCCGGCCGGGGTGGACCTGCAGATCAACGGCGGCCTGGGCCTGGCCTTCCCCGAACTGAGCGCAGCCGATCTGCCCAGGCTGCTGGAGCTGCTGGAGCTGCTCTGGCGCGATGGCGTGGAGGCGATCTGCCCCACCCTGGTGACCTGCGGCGTGACGCCGCTGCGCCAGGCCCTGGCGGTGCTCGAGCTGGCCCGCCAGCAGCACCGGCCCGGCCGCTGCGAGCTGCTCGGCGCCCATCTGGAGGGCCCATACCTCAACCCCTCCCGCCGCGGTGCCCACCCCGAGCAGCACCTGGCCGCCCCCAGCCTGGAGGCCCTGGCGGAGCGGATCGCCGGGTTCGAGGACCAGATCGACCTGGTGACCCTGGCGCCCGAACTGGAGGGGGCAGAAGCGGTGATCGTCGCGCTGCGCCAGCGGGGGATCGTGGTGAGCCTGGGCCACAGCGCCGCCAGCGAGAGCGACGCCAGCGCGGCGTTTGAGGCCGGGGTGGCGATGCTCACCCACAGCTTCAACGCCATGGCCGGCTTGCACCACCGCGCCCCCGGCCCCGTGGCGGCGGCGGTGCTGCGGGGCGACATCGCCCTGGGGCTGATCGCCGACGGCGTGCACGTGCACCCCAGCATGGCCCTGCTGCTGCAGCGGCTGGCGCCGGACCAGGTGGTGCTGGTGAGCGATGCCCTCGCCCCCTACGGCCTCGACGAGGGCCGGCACCGCTGGGACGAGCGGGTGCTGCTGGTGGAGGACGGCAGCTGCCGCCTCGAGGACGGCACCCTGGCCGGCGTGACCCTGCCCCTGCTGGAGGGCGTGCGGCGGCTGGCCAGCTGGGGGGTGCCCGCCGAGCAGGCAATCGCGGCGGCCACACTCACGCCCCGGCGGGTGCTGGGCGATCGGCGCAGCGCCACCGAGCTGCTGCTGGGGCGCCCCCTAGGGGACACCTTGCGCTGGAGCGCGTCGACAGATGGGCTCAGCTGGCGGCGGTCGGGCAGGCCGGCTGCAGATCGGTGTGGGTGAAATCGTTGCCCTTGAACAGCAAGGGAGAGCCGGCCCGCTTGGCCAGGGCGAAGGCAAAGCAGTCGCCGAAATTCAAGCCAGCTCGATGCCGGCCCTTGCCGTAGCGGCTGAAGGCACCGCGGGCCAGCTCGGCCTGCTCGCGATCCACAGCCACGATCTCAATCTCAGCAGTGCTCAGGAACAGATCCAGATCGCCCTGACCGTCGGCTCCAAAGCGGGCCTCCAGCACGATCGAGAGCTCCACCAGGGACGCCGCTGAGAGCAGACGGGTGTCGGCCGCAGCGATAAGGGCGTTGAAGGCACTGCGCTCGGGCTCGTCCTGGAGGATGGCCAGCACAGCCGAGCTGTCAATCACCATCAGCAGGGCAGGCCATTGGCGTCGTAGCCAAGGATCTCCTCGGCCGTGCGCTGGTCGCGGATCGGCCTGGCGGCGCAACGCCGGGCAATCTGGTCCAGACGACTGGCGAGGATCGCCTGGGCATCGGGCCGGGCTGCCCGTTGGCGGCGCAGCCGCTGCAGACGCTCCTGAAGAGCCAGGATCACGGCATCGGTCTTGCTTTCACCGGCGAGGGCAGCCAGCTCCGCCGCCAGCCGGTTGGCCTCTGGATTGCGGATGTTCAGCGCCATGGCCAGGCTGTGTAGACAGCATGGTCGCAGTGTAGACACAACAGCACGGCAACCGCATAGCCAAAACCCCGGCGTTTCACGACCTGGCCTCCCTGCCGCCGGCTGCGTTTACGGCCGTGGCCCAAACCTGTGAAGACCTGATCACCGCAGAGGAGAAGGAGCAGCCCACACCCCGGGAGCGGCAGCTGCTCGCCGCCCAGTTGGGCCAACCCTGGCCAGCCCAGCCCGCCGCCAGCGGCAGGAGGTGATGCAACTGCTCACGCTGCTGGCTTTTTCTGGAGCCGCGGCTCGATCAGGCCAAGGTGCAGCTGCTGGAGCGCATCGCCGTTGACCTGCAGGTGCTGGGCTTCACGATGGGCCTGTTCCCCGACCACGCCCTGCTGATTGCCCTGCCGGCCCTGTTGCACTTCCAGATGGGCATCGCCGATCCCCTGGCGGAAAGCGTGACGCCAAAACTGGAGGACCAGCTCAATGCCCCGGCCCTCGCGCCAGAGCTCCCTAGGATCCGGCCCATTCCGAGGCCCATTGCCGCGCTCGATGCCCACCGCGCCCGTCAGCACCACCACCGCCGCCGACAAGGCCGCTGAGAAAGCCGAGGTCAAGACCTACTTCGAGAGCACCGGCTTCGATCGCTGGAACCGCATTTACAGCACGTCCGATGACGTGAACAACGTGCAGCGCAACATCCGCATCGGCCACCAGAAGACGGTGGACAATGTGCTGGCCTGGCTGCAGGAGCAGGGCGAGCTGGGCCAGCGCAGCTTCTGCGACGCCGGTTGCGGCGTGGGCAGCCTGGCGATTCCCCTGGCCCAGCTGGGTGCCGGCTCGATCGCCGCCTCCGACCTCTCCGAGGCCATGGCCAATGAAGGGCGCCGCCGGGCCGAAGCGGCCGGCATCGGCAGCGACCAGCTGCAGTTCAGCGCCTCCGACCTGGAGAGCCTGCAGGGCCGCTACGACACGGTGATCTGCCTGGATGTGTTCATCCACTACCCCCAGGCCCCTGCCGAGGAGATGGTGCGCCACCTGGCCGGCATGGCCGAAAAACACCTGATCGTGAGCTTCGCCCCCTACACCCCGCTGCTGGCCCTGCTCAAGGGCATCGGCCAGCTGTTCCCCGGCCCGAGCAAAACTACCCGCGCCTACACCCTGCGGGAAGACGGCATTGTGGCCGCCGCGGCCGAGGCAGGCTTCAAGCCAGTGCGCCGCAGCCTCAACCAGGCGCCCTTCTACTTCTCACGCCTGATCGCCTTCGAGCGGGGCTGAGCCGACTGGCCTGCCCAGGCCAGATCCCTAGGCGGCCCTTCCGGCCCGCACCAACCGGAAGGTGAGGTTGAGCCGCTCTTGCTGCAGCTTCAGGCGCCGGGGCAAGCCGTGCTGCCACCACAGCTGGGTGGGGGGATCCATCAACAGCAGATCGCCAGGACCGAGCGGGAGGTTGAAGGGAACGCAGGTGCCGCAACCCGGCCCAAAGCGCTCCGGTGGTGGCAGGCCGCTGGCCCGGGGGCTGGGGCGGGGCCGCAGGCGAAGGTCGCGGGCGGCCCCCAGGCTGAGGGAGGCGATCGGCGCGGCCGGATCCAGCTCGGGCTCATCGTCGGCATGCCAGCCCATGGCGTCGCGCCCGTCGCGGTAGCGGTTGAGCAGCAGAGAATTGAAGCGCCAGCCGGTGAGCTGCGCCAAGGTGTTGCGCAAGGCGGCTGCCGCAGGCGACCAGGGCTCGATCGCGTTGGCCAGGCCGCTGTAGCAGTAGCCGCACCCCGGATCCGCCATCCAGCAGGTGAGCCGCGGCAAGGGGTGCTGGCGCCCGTACAGCCGGATCGCCTCCTGCTTCCAGGGCACCTCGGCCCGCAGGGCAGCCAGCAGCTGGGCGGCGGCGGTGGGCGCCAGCCATGCGGACCAGTGACGCAGGCGCAGGCCGGGCCGCTCCAGCAGGCTGGGTTGGCGGGGATGGTCAGGCAACGGCCCAGGCCGGCAGGGGCGCTTCCAGCTCCAGCCGGCGGCCATCCGCCAGGGGCATGCCCAACCGGTGGGCGTGCAGCTGATAGCCACCATCGCCCGGCAGGGCCTGCGGGTGGGCCAGCCCGCCCGGGCCATAGAGGGGATCGCCCAGCAGCGGTGCCCCGGCGGCGGCGGCGTGGATGCGGATCTGGTGGGGACGGCCACTGGCGATCACCAGCTCCACCAACCAGCTGTGCTGGCTGCGCCGCAGCAGGGTGAGGGTGCTGCGGGCCGCCAGGGAGGGGGAGGTGAGATCAGCGGGGCAGGCTGCGGCCCAGATCGTGCCCAGGTGGGGGTGGGGGCGGCGGCCGATCGGCGTGGTGAGCTCCAGGCTGTGGGCCGGGGCCAGGGCGAGCAGGGGCGAGCCGGGCAGCGGCGGCTGCAACAGGGCCCGGTAGAGCTTGCGGCAGGAGCCGCTCTGGGCGCCGATCGCCTTGGGCTGAGCACGCGTGCTGTCCCGCAGCCGGGCACTGAGCCAGGCCCGGGTGGCAGGCCGGCGGGCACAGAGCAGCAGGCCGGAGGTGAAGCGCCCCAGCCGGTGCACCGGCCGGGGCTGGCCGGCGGCGGCATCCAGCTGGCCAGCAGCCACCTGGCCGGCGATCTGGCCGAGCACGGTGTGCGCCAACCAGCCGCCGGCGGGCAGCACCGGCAGACCGCTGGGCTTGTTGAACACCAGCAGGTCGCCGTCATCGAACAGGGGGCCGGGCAACGCCGGCACGGCACCCTCCTGCCAGGGGGGCCGATGCCACACCAGCCGATCGCCGGCTGCGAGCGGCCCATCGGCCCGGAGCCGCTGGCCGTTCCTGCAGATCTCGCCGGCGGCGAGCCGCTGCCGCCATACCGCCTCTCCCGAGTGCCGGTAGCGGGCGGCGTAGAAGGCGCTCACGGTCTGGCCTGCCGCCTCGGAACCCACCCGGTCGCGATAGGCGTGGCCGCCATTGAGCGCGGCGGGCAGCCCGATCAATCCACCAGCCCGTGCTCGAGGGCGTAGCGCACCAGCTCGGTGCGACTGGCGGTGCCGGTCTTGATGAAGAGCCGGCTCACGTACTTCTCCACGTTGCGGATCGAGGTTTCCAGCCGGCGGGCGATCTCCTTGTTCATCAGCCCCTCGGCCACCAGCTGCAACACCGACGCCTCCCGGGGCGTGAAGCTCAGGTCGCTGTCGCCGCCGCTGCTGGGCCTGGGGCTGCCGCCGCTGGCCAGCAGGGAGCGGATCTCGGTGATCTGGCGCGACAGCTGGCCGAGGTCGGCGTCGGCGAAGCGGGCCGCCTCGGCCAGCAGGCGCTGCTGGCGGGCCACCACGTTGCGCACCCGGGCCACCAGCTCGTCGGGGTCGAAGGGCTTGGGGATGTAGTCGTCGCAGCCGGCCTGGAAGCCGGCGATGCGGTCGGCGGTCATGCCCTTGGCGGTGAGGAAGATCACCGGCGTGCCGCCCAGGCGTTCATCGGCCCGCAGCTTTTTGAGCAGCCCATAGCCGTCACAGCGGGGCATCATCACGTCGCTGATCACCACATCGGGCAGCAGCTCCTGGGCCTTCTGCCAGCCCTCCTCGCCGTCGTTGGCGGTGGTCACGGCGAAGCCTTCGTCCTCCAGGTAGGCGGTGACGGCGGCGCGCAGGCCAGGCTCGTCGTCCACCAGCAGGAGCCGGGCCGGGGCAAGGTCCTCGGCCACCTCAGCGGCAGCCGGTTCGGGCGTGGAGATGGGATCAGTGCTCATGGGCACCAGTCTGCAGAGCCTCAGCGGCCTCGTCCAGGCAGGTTCTGCACAGATTCCCGCAGGCTGCCGCTGTAGCCCAGCTGGCGGGCCACAGCCGTGAGCTCCGCCGGCTCACGGCCGGCCAGCTCGGGATGGCACACGGCCCACCACACCAGGTGGTGCACCCGATTGCCGGGATGGATCGTGCCGCCGGGGTTGAGCTCCGCCAGCTGCCAGCTGCCCGACTCATTGGTGAGCCGCATCGGCGCGGCGGCTGAACAGCGCACGCTGTCGGTGCGGATGGTGACGTCCACACCGCGCTGCTGCCAGAAGCTCACCCGCCACAGCCCGGGGCTGGCCGGATCCTGGCGGGGTGCGTAGATCCCCAGCACCCGCGGCCCCTCCTGGCTGGGCCGCTCCTCCAGCACCACCAGACCCGGCGGCCGCGAGGGGGGCTCGGCCCGGGCGCCCAAAGGCAACAGCAGGCCTGGCAGCAGCGCCAGGGCGGCCGGGACTGCCCAGCACCGGCGCACGGTTGTCAGCATGGGGGCAGGCACGACCAGCCATGCTCGCCTACCTCGACCACCAGGCCAGCACCCCCTGCGATCCGGCCGTGCTGGCGGCGATGGCGCCCTGGTGGAGCGAGCACCCCGCCAACGCCTCCAGCCGCGGCCACCGGCCGGGCCTGGAGGCCGCCGCCGCGGTGGAGCGGGCCCGCGCCCAGGTGGCGGCCGCCCTTGGGGCCAGAGCGGAGTGGGTGGTGTTCACCAGCGGCGCCACCGAGGCCAACAACCTGGCCCTCAAGGGCACGGCCGAAGCCGCTCTGGCCGGGGCCAGCGGGCGCCGGCGGCTGGTGAGCCTGGTGAGCGAACACCAGGCGGTGCTGGATCCGCTGCACTATCTCGAGCGCCATGGCTTTCCCCTCAGCCTGCTGCCGGTGGGCGGCGATGGACGCCTCGATCCCGACGCCCTGGCGGCTGTTCTCGGCGACGACGTGCTGCTGGTGAGCGTGATGGCCGCCAACAACGAGATCGGCGTGCTCCAGCCCCTGGCGGCGGTGGCCGCGCAATGCCGCGCCCACGGGGCCCTGCTGCACGTGGACGCCGCCCAGGCCGCCGGCCACCTGCCCCTGGCCATGGCCACCCTGGGCATCGACCTGCTCAGCCTCAGCGGCCACAAGTGCGGCGGGCCCAAGGGGGTGGGGGCCCTGCTGCTTCGCCCCGGCCTGGAGCTGGCCCCCCAGCTGCATGGCGGCGGCCAGGAGGGCGGGCGGCGGGCGGGCAGCGTGGCGGTGCCGCTGGTGGTGGGGCTGGGGGAGGCCCTGACCCTGGCCACGGCCCGCCAGGAGGCGGAAGCCAGGCGGCTGGCGGCCCTGCGCGACCGTCTGTGGGCGGCCCTGGAAGCCCTCGGCGGCATCGTGCTGAACGGTCCACCGCCGGGGCAGGAGCGCCTGGCCCACAACCTGAACATCACCGTGCTGGGGGTGGATGGGGCGGCCCTGCACCAGCGGCTGCGGCGCCGGCTGGCGGTGAGCAGCGGCTCGGCCTGCAGCCAGGGCTCCCCCTCCCACGTGCTGGCCGCCCTCGGGCGCAGCCGCCCTGAGGCAGCCGCCTCGATCCGCTTCGGGCTGGGGGCCACCACCACCGCCGCCGAGATCGAGCTGGCGATCACCGTGGTGAGCGAGGCGCTGGCGGAGCTGCGCCGCTGACAGGGGTAGGGGCCAGGGCTACGGTCCAGCCAGCGCGTGCTGCAACCCATGGCATCGACCCCTTCGGCGACCGGCCGCATCCAGCTCGATCAGGCCGTGCGCGACGGCTGGGCCGCCTTCTGCCGCGCCCCCTGGCCGTTCGTGCTGTTCACCCTGCTCAGCGGTGGCCTTTCCCTGGCCTTCCAGGCCCTGGCCAACCTCGCCTCGCTGCCGGAGGCCAGCCAGCCGCCAGCCCTGGTGGTGGTGCTGGCCACCCTGGTAGGCGCTCTGGGCCATCTGCTGGTGAGCCTCTGGGGCACGGTGGGGCTGATCCGCGGCGCCTGGACCGCCCTGGAGGGCAGGCGCCCCAACCTGGGCAGCTTCCTGCGCTGGGATGGCAGCGCGGCCGGCCGGCTGCTGCTGCGCCAGCTGCTGTTCGCCCTGCTGCTGTTCGCGATCGTGCTGCCGGCCGCCCTGCTGGCCCTTGGGCTTGGCCAGCTGCAGCCCTGGCTGGGCGCCCTGCCGCTGCTGGTGGCCCTGGGGCTGCTCGTCTACCTGGCCGTGGGCCAGACCTTCCTGCCCTGGCTGGCGCTGCTCGGGGACCAGGGGCCGATGGCTAGCCTGCAGCGTGGTCGCCAGGTGGTGGACCGGCAGTGGTGGATGGTGTTGCTCCTGGTGGTCGTGCAGAGCGCCATCCTGCTGGCCGGGGCCCTGCTCTGCGGCGTGGGGCTGCTGGCCGCCGCCCCCCTGAGCCTGTGCGTGGCCACGGCGGCCTACCGCCAGCTGTTCGACGCCGAGGACCGCACCGGCCTGCTGACCGGCGGCGTCAACGGCTGAGGAGCAGGAAGCCGCCCACCCCCACCAGCGCCAGCAGCAGCTGGGCCAGCCGGCTCACAAGCATGCCGGTCACCACCGCCAGGCCCACCACGCGGGAGCGGCGCAGGCGCAGCAGGCCCAAGGGCCCCAGCGAGGTGGGTGCGCTCAGGAGTTCGCCCAGGCCCGCCCCCAGCAGTGGTCCCATCAGGGCGCCCAGCAGCGGACCGCCCACCGGCAGCGCCGGCAGCAGACCTAACAGACCCACCAGCAGACCGAGACCGGCACCGATGTAGGCCCAGCGGGTGGCCTGCAACCGGGCCGGACCGAGCACCAGGCCCAGGGCATCGGCCCCCCAGCCGAGCAGCAGCACCGCCGCCGCCAGGGCCAGGGTGGGCCAGCCGATGCACCAGCCCTCCGACAAGCACAGCACCATAGCCCCCAAGGGCAGCAGCGACAGTCCGGGCAGAAGCGGCAACAAGGTGCCGGGGATGGCGACCAGCTGGATCAGCAACGCCGCCCACCAGGCCAGATCGATGCCCGAGAGGCTGGGGTATGTCGTGAATACGAAACCTATCACCCAGAAAGACAGGCGAAGCAGCGAAAGCGAGAGGCTTGGCATCGAAAACCACATCACGCCTGCAGCATGACGGAAGGCTCGCAACCTTCGTGCCGATCCACGCTGGCTATAGACCAGAGCAGGAGAATCCTGAATAACTCAATACGGAAAAGAAGGGGAAATGTTGAAAGCAGGGTCGGGGGAAAAGAGAGCTCGATAGCAAACGAGGGTCAGGATAGGGAAAGGGAAGAGCCATCCCCTGTAGTGGAAAGGCTGGAGCACACTTTTTCACCGTAGCTGGTAGGCCAGCGTTGCGTTGGCAGGTGGAGGGTGCCAAAAAAGCGATCGATCCAGGGGAAGATCGCAGCATAATTTTTGTCTATCCAACGGGTGGACTCGTTGGTGTGATGCCAATGATGAAAGGCCGGACTGGCAAGCCAGTGCTCCAATATACCAAACCGCCAGTTGACGTTAGCATGAACAAAATAGGCCCATAAACCGCCAACAAGTAGATAGGAGCTCATCAACAGACTTCCCTGACCCAATGACGCCTGGGCCAGACCACAAAGATAAATGAGAGCGACTCCGCAGAATTTAAGAAAAACCATGTCGACTGGGTGGGCTCGGCTTGTCACCAGCCAATCGATCGCCTCGGCCTGATGATGGATGCGGTGAAAGTACCAGAGGAAGGGAACCTCATGGCTCCAGCGATGGCCCCAATAGGCACCGATATCACCGATGATTACCGCAAGGGCAAAGCGCAGCAGCAACGGAATATGGGAAACCCAGGCGAATACACCCGTGGCGTAGAGGGGGCGCATCAGCGCGATGACGCCTCCAAGCAGCGCGGCAAGCAGGAGAGGTGCAAACACACCATTCACAAAAAAGAAAGCTACATCCTGACGGTAGTTGCGGCGAAGAAGGGGTACATCGTGCACTGAAAAAGCCATCTCAAAGGGTACAAAAACTAAGGCAAGCAGAATAAACGCCCTCAAGGCTTGCCCGATAGGAATGGAGAGGTGTTGCCAATCGGTATTCATAACTGGGCAGAAAGTTAAACGGCCAATACAAAAGCCTGCCTTGGATGCAAGATCAAGGCAGGCTTTTCAGACTACACAGAAGTGAATTATTTATTTCAAATGGTTCAGATTCGAGCAGCCCTGAGACGCTGGCGAATGCGCCTAGCAAACGAGTAGGCGCTTGCAGCGCCTGCGAGCGGCAAGGGACCAGGAACGGGAATGGGATCGCCGCCGCCGCCGCCGCCGCCGTTACTTTCTATAATTTGAACATTGTCAAGCAGGAGGAATGGGGGTAAACTGTCGAATCCAGTTGGTTCACCACCACCTACAACGTTTCCAAAGGGTGTAAACTGCAAATCAATAGACGCAGATGACGGTGTAAACACAGTGGAGAATGACTGCCATGGCGTAAATCCTCTAGACGGATTAGTCCATGGGCCAACAGTTATTTGAGGACCGATTCCGTCGACCAACCACTTTTGAACGGTATCTCCGGAGAAATCAGTAGCATTAAGACCCTGCTGAGCACCAGCATATTCAAAGCTCAAAGTGTATTCTTTGTTAACATCTAACCCATTAACCACCTGCGAAAGCTTTGCACGCCCAAAATCACCATCAATCGCTACGAATTTACCACCACTAGGACTGCCAGTAAATCCGTTATTGCTATTACTAACAGTGTTTTCAGGCCCCCAAAAATACAATTGCTCGGTGCCTGCACTTGTGGTGGATAGCACCCCTCCACCGGACCGGTTATCCATCGTATCATCGACGACAAATGAAAACCCAAAAGAGTTGAGCTGGGTTTGTGTAGCTTGACACTGGTTTATACATGTACTTGACCATCCTGGCAGATTTACAGTCTTGGGAAACTGTCCAATCGTTGTGCCAGGCTCATCGAATGAACCATTAACCACCAAGTTGGAGGCAAAAACAGGAAGCGGAATTGTAGCAAGTGATACAAAAAAGGCCCCCGCTACAAACTTCGAAGGCATTGCAAAAGCTGAGGGTGTCACTAAAGTGTAGCTAAACTTGAATTCATCCTACCCGATACCAACCTCAGGATGACTGCCTTGTTAAGAAAAATAAGCGCAGGCAGGCCTAAAACGTCAGCAGATCCCAACATGTATGCCCCAAGAGCGCCAGAATCTCCCCACGTGATCAGGATTTGACCGCATTAACCGGCCCCAGAGCACTGACGGTGGCGCACAGCGGCAGCCCCCGCTCGCCGAACACATCCCACAGCTCGAGCGAGAAGGTGCTGGGCTGCAACGTGACCGTCTTGCCCGTGCCGGCAGGCCTTGGCGGGCAGGTAGGCGCAGTGCGGGCTCTCGGCGGCCGTGGTGCCGGGGCCGGCCCCTTCGGCCCGGGCGACGTGAGGGGCGTAATGGCCATGGAAACCGAAGCGCGCCCCCAGTGTCAGCAAAGAAGTCCGCTCGGTTTGACCCGTCCACCTGGGGGCCCAACCGACGAGCAGCCGCTGGCGGTAGCCGTTGCGGTAAGTGGAGCGCTGATCGGGGCAGCGCTCATGGAGCTGGGCGCCGTTGAGGGCGGACACCTTGGCTTCCAGCAGGTTCTGGAAGCCCCGCCGCACGATCTCCGGGATCAGGGCGCCAGCGGTGGTGCCCTCCATGAGCTGAGCCAGCTCGGAGGCGCCACTATGGGTGAGGGTCATGGTCTGTGTTCGGTTTGGTGGTAGTGCTCCGAACAGGGTCACAGACCGGCCCACCCTGGGCACCCCACCCATTGCCACAGCTGAGATCTGAAGGAGGCGAGCCGTCAGCCCCGGCTACGCCGGGGCTGCTCCTCCCGAGTTACACCACTCCATGGGACGCCGCTATCACGTCTGACACAGAAGCGACTCGGCTGATCATCTAGTCTGCTCCATGGCTGCTTGAAATTGCTGCAATGAAATCATCGTCAACCTCACTGTCTGGATTAGGTGGAGCGCAGAGATTGGCCAGCCGACTGATGGCAGCATCGACGGCATTATTTGTATTTTTCGCAACCGTCATATTAAACATACTTTTTCCTATGGCCCTGCTCAATCCTGCCTGGTTGTTGCGTTTGGCGACAAGCTTGATTGGGCACGCTTATCTGCCTCTTATAGGATTAACCTTGGTGCATCTTGGCACCTACCTGCACCCAAAACCAAGTTTTGAGGACCTAAGACGTTCCCTTTCGCAATGGGCAGTCATCGCCAGCCTTGGCTTCTTGATGCTTCTGCCATTACAAGGTTGGGCCTCATGGCATCTGATCAAACAAAATTTTAGCTCGCTGGAACAGGGTTTATCAGCCCCGCAAGATCCATTGCAAGCAATTGAGAAAGCTATTACCGAAGCGCCCGATATTACCTCACTTCAAACACAGCTAACAATCCTGCGGGGTCCTACCATTGCCCCTCAAGACGCACAACGACCCCTGCCTGAATTGAAGCAACTTCTGCTTCGTTCGCTCAGGCAAGCACGCGCCAATCTGCAGCTCAAGGCCAAATCCTCCCCCGACCCAAGGATCTGGGTATTGATCCAAGACGTGATTCGCTTTTCAATCGGAGCGATCGCTTACGCCATCGGCTTCGCGGCGTTCGCCAAGCGTCCCGGCTCCCCCATCACCCTTCTGGAAGAATGGCAATCGGTAGTAAGCACCAAAGGCTAGTGTGTCGTCCCGGAGATTTGCGAGCAAAGACGCTAGAGCTTCTCCAGGATTGAATCCGCCGTGGCCGTCCAGCTGAACAGGGCCTTGGTCTTGTTGTAGGCGGCCACGAACTGCTTGATTTTGGCAATCAGCTCTTTGACGCTGGAGGAGCTACCGCATCGGATCGCCCGCTGGGTGATCAGTCCAAACCAGCGCTCCACCTGATATGGCCTCCGGCCGACTTCGTCTACAGCCAATAGGCGTTGGTGGGCGTCTAGTGCATATGGAAACGGGGTCGCTGCGCTAGCCAGGCACGGACTTTGAGGTGCTTGTGGGCGCAGTAGTTGTCCACGATCAAGTGCACGTCCAGATCCTCGGGTCGGACTTCTCGATCTGGCGCAGGAAGTCCAGGAACTCCTGGTGCCGGTGCCGGGGCTTTCATTGGCTGATCACCCGCCGGTGGCTACACCCAATGCCGCGAACAGGGTCGTAGTGCCGTGGCGGATGGTGTCATGCGTGACCACCTTCACGTAGCCCAGACCCATGGGCAGCAGCAGCTGGGTGCGGCCCATGGACTGGATCTGCGTCTTCTCGTCGACGCAAAGCACCATCGCCTTGTCGGGTGGGTTCAGGCACAAGCCAACAATGTCGCGAACCTTCTCGACAAAGAACGGATCGGTGGAGAGCTTGCCGGCTAGCCCCGGGGAACTTCCCCGCGAGGCCCCCACAGATCCGTACGTGACACGCTCGCGTCATACGGCTCTTGTCATCCAGCCACTGCCCGCTCACCGTGCCAATGGAAAAACAGGCCAGGGCGCTGTTGGGCAATCCGCGCTAGGAGCTCACGGCTGCGGCGATGCTTACGCCGCAGTCGTTGGTGCTTCTGCCGCAGCCAGGCGCTCAGCTCCTGATTGAGGTAGCTGAACAACTTGGCCCTCAGCTCCGTTGGATAGAAGCTGCCGTAGGACTGGATCCAGCCCCGCAGGATCGGATTCAGCCGTCTGGCAAGCTCCTCCAACGGCAGATAGGTCTGTCGACGCAGATCAATCAGCCTGATTCTGTCACGCAGGCGCTTCAGCGCCTGCGCACTCACCGCCGGCAGGAGGCTCGTAAAGATCTCCCCATGCCGTTTCTTGGCCATACGCGGCCGGAAGCAATAGCCCAGAAACGTGAACTGAATCCGAGGAAACTGCCCACGACGGCTGCTGTCCTTGCAATAGACCACCTGGGTCTTCAGCGGATGCAGCGTGAGCCCGCAGGATGCGAATCGCTCCTGCATGGCCGCCATGAGCCGTTCGGCCTCAGCGCGGCAGTGGCAGTGGCAGTGGCAGCAGGGCTGACTGAAAGTCATTTCAGCCCGTCTCCGCAAGGCTGATCCCGACCCAACCGAGCATTCGGCTTATGGGCACCTCGAAAAATGGGGGCGTCCCACCGAGTGGTGTAAATCCTGAGGAGCAGCACCGGCTACGCCGGTGCTGGCGGTCTCGTCCTCAGAGCCCTTGCGGGGGAATGGGTGGG
>Ga0208594_1000068_pt1 | contig 37225 bp, 31 predicted proteins | sample LakMenEpi14Sep10_FD_150699 | JGI IMG/M metagenome (GOLD analysis project Ga0208594, IMG submission 150699) | Freshwater microbial communities from Lake Mendota, WI - 14SEP2010 deep hole epilimnion (SPAdes) | ecosystem: Environmental > Aquatic > Freshwater > Lake > Epilimnion/Euphotic zone ...
TGCAGGATTGAGCATTACTCGGCGTGACCCTTCGTGGAAGGCAACGCCACTGACGGTAAGGGCTCGGTTATGACCGATACCCGGCACGTGACTGCGACCATAGAAGATGAGTGTCAAGTCGTCGGTGCCATCGCTGATTTCGACCTCGACTGCGGGAATTCCCGCACGCGGTTTGACGCTCATTCGGCGAATCTCCCCGCACACGTCAACTCGTTGCCGCATGGGCATATCTGCAAGTGAGGTGAGATGCAGATCTTCAAACTCCTCCGAGAGGCGTTCTGCAACGAGTTCGTCCTTGGTCTGCGAACCGCGATTGAACATCTTGCGAAGCCCCATCGGATGTGACCAACCTTTCACGGATCACGAGCGTCACGCATCGCGCGCGACGATGACTCCAGCGTACGCTCAATCGCTGTGAGTACTCGGAAACTCATCATCGCCAGTCTCATCTGCGGTCTCCTGATTCTCGGTGCGGGAACCGTGAAGTTGCTGCAGACGGCGAATGAAGGAAGCGTCGCGCCGTCGGTGTTCGTATTGGGTGAGAGTGGTGTTATTGGGTCAGTCACCGCAACGGTGAACGACATTCGGGTGACGGGCGAGCGAACGTTAGTGAACGTGACGATGTCGGGACTCGGCGGTGATTCGCCTGTGGAGGGGTGGTCGATGCTCGCCAACGGCGAGATCACGCAACCGGTTGACAGCGGAGACTGCCCGACAATGCCTAGAGATCCGTCGGCGAATCCGACGGACAATGTGACGTGCACGATGGAGTTCGTTGTCGCTGTTGGCACACCGACGATTGTCTATGCGCGCGATGACGAAAAGCGCCAATGGTTGGGCTCATAACTGCGCAAAACCGCTACCGTACATAGACGTGTCTGACGGCGTCTACGACCTCGCGGTAATCGGTGGAGGTCCTGGCGGTTATGCCGCAGCGTTCTATGCGGCTTCCGCCGGCATGAAGGTGGCTCTGGTCGAGAAAGACACCATCGGCGGAACCTGCCTCAACCGCGGTTGCATTCCGGCAAAAGCATTCTTGGAGAGTGCGGCGGTGTTTCGTCACGTGGCGCACGCCAAAGATTTCGGCGTTGACACATCGGCGCCTGTAGTCAACTTCGCCGTCACGCAGGCGCGCAAGCAGACCATTGTCAACGGCTTGGTGAAGGGCCTGACGGGTCTCACCAAGTCGAAGAAGGTGACGTACATGCTCGGCACGGGTTCGCTTGGTGCTGGTCGAACCGTCACGGTACGCGCAACGGACGGCTCGACGCAGACCATCAGTGCATCGAACGTGATTCTCGCGGCGGGTTCGGTGCCACGCACTATCCCTGGTTTCGCACCAAGTGGCCCAGTGATGACGTCGGATGAAGTGCTCGCACTTGACAAGGTTCCGCAACGCATCGCTGTGATTGGCGGCGGAGCCATCGGTTGCGAGTTCGCTTCGTGCTTTGCGGATCTCGGTGCTTCAGTCACGATTCTCGAAGGCTTGCCGAAGATTCTTCCTGGTCTCGACCCCGACGTCGCCAACGTGGTCGTCAAAACATTCAAGAAGAAGAACATCGACATCAAGACCGGCGTCAAAGTAAGCGGCCACACCCCGAACAAGTCAGGCGGCACTGTCGTGCACTTCGGCGAAGGGGAGTCGCTTGAAGTCGACGCGGTCGTGGTTTCGGTCGGTCGTCGACCATATGCCGACGAACTCGGTCTCTCGGGCACGAAGGTAAAGGTGTCTGAACGTGGCTTCGTAGATGTGGACGGCTACTGCCGAACTGGTGAACCGAACGTCTACGCAGTCGGCGACCTGATCGCCACACCGCAACTTGCCCACGTCGCGTACGCAGAAGCAATCGTCGCGGTCAAGCACATGCGTGGGGAGACGGTGTACCCGGTGATGTACGACCGAGTGCCGTGGGCGATCTACTGCCACCCCGAGGTTGCTTGGGCCGGCCCATCTGAAGAAGAAGCGCGCGCTGCGGGCCACGACGTCGTGGTCGCAAAGCATCAGTTCCGTGCGAACTCGCGCGCGATGATTCTCGGCGAGCCCGACGGTCTCGTGAAGATCATCGCCAAGAAGGGTCGCGACGGTCGCGCCGGGCAGGTGCTCGGCGTGCACATGGTGGGCCCGTGGGTTACTGAGCAGTTGTCAGGCGGCTACCTCGCGGTCAACTGGGAGGCAACGGTTGACGAAATCGCCGAATTCATCCAGCCGCATCCGAGCCTCACGGAATTGTTCGGCGAGACGGTGCTCTCGCTGACCGGTCGCAGTATCAACGCATAGAAAGTGGAGTAACCAAACATGGCTGACGTCACCCTGCCGCAACTCGGAGAAACCGTTACCGAGGGAACGATCACTCGTTGGTTTAAGAACGTTGGCGACGTCGTTCGCGCCGACGAACCACTCTTTGAAGTGTCAACGGACAAAGTCGACACTGAAGTACCTTCACCGATCGCAGGTACGTTGACCGAGATTCGCGTGCAAGCAGGGGAGACGGTGCCAGTTGGAACGGTCATTGCAGTTGTCGGTGCATCAAGCGGTGCACCCGCACCCGCACCTGCTGCGCCTGCACCCGCACCGAAGCCTGCTGATGAGCCTGCGCCTGCACCAAAGCCGGCCGCTGCACCTGCGCCGGCACCGGCACCCAAGCCGGCCGCTGCACCTGCGCCAGCGCCGGCACCCAAGCCTGCACCTGCACCCGCACCGAAGCCAGCTGCTGCATCACTGCCGACCAACATCGTGCTCTCGCCCGTGGTTCGTCGACTCGTCACTGACCACGGCATCGATGTCAATGCGTTGAGCGGCACCGGCCCTGGTGGTCGCATCACTCGTGAAGACGTGCTGGATTACATCGACGCGAATGGTCTTACTCGCGGCGCTGCACCTGCCCCGGCTGTTGCGCCCGCGCCCGCACCAGCGCCTGTTGCTGCACCCGCACCAGCTGTTGCGCCAGCCCCGGCTCCGACTTCCGCGCCCGCTGCAGCACCTGCACCCGCCGCTGCTCCGGCACCCGCACCTGCATCGCGTGTGGTGGTCGGTTCACGCGACGAAGTGGTGCCGCTCTCCAAGATTCGTCGACTCACCGGCAGTCACATGGTGGCGAGCAAGAGCACCGCTCCGCACGCCTTCAGCGTCGTCGAAGTTGACTACGCGAACGTCGATGTTGCGCGCAACGCGTCGAAGGATTCGTTCAAGTCGACTGAGGGCTTCTCGCTCACCTACCTTCCATTCATCAGCCGTGCAATCGTCGATGCAATCGCGCACTTCCCACACATGAACGCGAGCCTCGACGGTGACACACTCGTCGTACACAAGTACGTTGACCTCGGAATCGCCGTCGATCTCGAATACCAAGGTCTCTTGGTGCCGGTCGTACGCGGTGCAGAAGGCAAACGACTACGCGCCATCGCTCGAGAGATCAACGACTTGGCATCACGAGCTCGCTCGCGAAAACTTTCGCCAGACGAGATCCAAGGTGGCACCTTCACCATCAGCAACAACGGCTCTGCCGGTTCGGTGCTCACGATGGCGATCATCAACCAACCGCAGGTTGCCATCATTAGCACCGACGCGATCGTGCGCAAGCCCGTGGCCGTGCGCTTGCCGGATGGTTCGGAGAGCATCGCAATCCACCCAGTCGGCAATCTGGCGATGAGCTGGGACCACCGTGCCTTTGACGGTGCCTACGCCGCGAACTTCTTGGCGAAGGTGAAGCAGATCCTCGAGACGCAGGACTGGTCGGCGGAACTCTGATGCGCGTCCGCTGGCTCGGGCGGGTGAAGTATCGCGATGCGCTCGCGCTGCAGCACGCGTTGTTTGAGCACGCACATGATGACTATTTGCTCATGCTTGAGCACCACCATGTCTTTACCTACGGTGCGTCGGCCGACCTTACAACCAATCTGAAGTGCGACCCCCAATCGGTGGGGGCCGAGCTCGTGCGGGTGAATCGCGGCGGCGACATCACCTACCACGGCCCAGGACAGTTGGTCGTGTACCCGATTCGCTCGTTGCCCGGCAAGCATGGCGATGCATCACCAGCCGATGTCACTGCGTATGTGTGCAGTGTGGAGCAGCTGATCATCGACACACTTGCCGTACTCGGTATCAACGCTGGACGCAAGAGCGGATATCCCGGTGTGTGGATCGATGCCGACACGCCGCGTGCCCGCAAGATTTGCGCGATCGGTGTGCGAGTTGCACGCGGGTCAACAGCGCGCCGCACGATGCATGGTTTTGCGCTCAACGTTGACACCGACTTGCGATACATGCGCGAACACATCGTGCCGTGCGGCATTGCCGAACACCCTGTTACATCACTGCGCGAAGAGGGGTGCAATGCATCGCTGCGAGAAGTTGCCGACATCGTCGCGCGACTTGCGAGTGAGCGGTGGGGCAGCGGGGTGAGTGATCAGTCGGGCAGCGGCGTGAGCGATCGCCACGATGTGGCGTGGGACTACGAACCAGACGTCGTTGGGATGAACATCGCGCAGCGCAAACCCGAGTGGCTGCGACCCAAGGTTGAGCACGGCGCCGATGTGCTGGCGACGAAGAAGACGTTACGCGATCTTCACCTCGTCACGGTGTGTGAAGAGGCAGGTTGCCCGAATCTTTCTGAGTGTTGGAAGGACGGCACCGCCACGTTCATGGTGCTCGGCGAGCGTTGCACGCGTGCGTGCGGTTTTTGTCTCGTTGACACGCGAAAACCCGAGCGGCCCGATGCTGACGAGCCGCAGCGAGTTGCAGAAGCGGTTGCGCGAATGGGCTTGTCTCACGCAGTGCTCACGATGGTGGCGCGAGACGATCTCGAAGACGGCGGGTTTGAACATGTCGCACGATGCGTGCAAGCGATTCGGACGCGAAAACCCGGCACCGCGGTCGAAACATTGGTCTCCGATGCCAAAGGTGACGATGTATCGCTTGAGAAGTTGTTCGCAGTGAGACCAGAGGTGTTCAACCACAACATCGAGACCGTCGCCCGCTTGCAACGCATCGTGCGCCCATCGGCCGGGTATGCGCGCAGTTTGTCGGTGCTGGCCCGTGCCAAGCGCGTGGGCCTTGTCACGAAGTCTGGTTTCATGCTGGGTCTTGGCGAGACAACAGAAGAGGTCGAGTCGCTCCTTGCTGATTTGGCTGCCGTGGGAGTGCAGATCGTGACCATCGGTCAGTATCTCCGACCCTCTGCAGACCATCTCCCTGTCGTGCGCTGGGCGGCGCCTGATGAGTTCGCGCACTACCGAACCGTTGGCGAGTCGCTCGGTATCTCGCACGTGGAGTCAAGCCCGCTCACGCGATCCAGTTACCACGCTCGAGAAGCCGCTGATGCGGCAACGAACGGCGCCGAAGGTGTCAGTGTTCACTCCTCGGGCGTTGGTGTTTCGGCTACTGAAGTGAAAGTCTTGGTGCGCCGATGACACAGCGACCTCTCAACATGATCATTGACGCCGAGCGCACGGTCGAGGGCGGCGGCTTCGTCGTGCGTCGTCCCTTCCCGACGGCACGAGTGAGTCACATCGACCCGTTCCTGCTGCTCGATGAGATGGGCCCGGTGGAGTATGCGCCTGGCAAGGCAATCGGTGCGCCCGAGCATCCACACCGCGGGTTCGAGACCGTCACGTATCTCATGCACGGCGCGATGGAGCATCGCGACACGACGGGCGCGGTCGCCACCATTCGTCCAGGCGGCGTGCAGTGGATGACCGCTGGTTCGGGTGTCGTGCACAGCGAGTTGCCGACGGATGATTTTCTGCGTTCTGGCGGCCGTATGCATGGCTTTCAGTTGTGGGTGAATCTCCCGGCTGCGTCAAAGATGATTCCGCCTCGGTATCAAGGCTTTGAGTCCGACGAGTTGCGTCGAGTGACACTGCCGAACGGGGGAGAAGTGCGTGTCGTAGCCGGAACGGTGATGGGCGTGACAGGTGCAGTTGAAACGACGAGCCCGATGACGTATGCACACGTTTTGCTTCGCCGCGGGGAAGAAGTGCAGTGGTCGCCTGAAGCCGGACATACGGCACTCGTCCATGTGTTCGATGGCGAGGCTCGAGTCAACGGACATGCCGCAACATCAGGTCAGATGCTTGTGTTTGAGCGATCGGGCGGTTCAATCACGTTGCGCGCCGGACACAGCGACAACGTAGGAGCCAGCGACGGTGACGGTGCAGCGGGAGACGGTACGGTCGCCCAGGCCCTCCTGCTCGGCGGCAAGCCGCTCGGCGAACCGGTGGTGCGTTACGGACCATTTGTGATGAACACGCGCGAAGAGATCGTGCAGGCGTTTGAGGATTATCAGGCTGGACGATTGGTGGTTCAGCAGTGACGGTGCGGGTGCTGGCGGTGCGCAGGTGACCTCTCGTCGAGGCACCACGTCCGAGCTGTATGCAGGGCGTCTCGCTCGAGTGCGCAATGCCATGCGTGAACAGTCAGTTGACGCACTGCTCGTATCGGTGGGGCACGACCTGCCCTATCTCGTCGGCTACCACGCAATGCCGCTTGAGAGGCTCACTGCTCTGGTGGTGACGGCGTCGAGTGCCACCCTCCTCGTTCCACGACTTGAAGCGCCGCGAGTCGAGCGACATGACGACGTGTTTGACCTCGTGTCGTGGGATGAGACCGATGACCCTGTCGCGATGGTCGCGGTGTTGCTCGAGAAGGCGTCGAAGGTTGCGGTTGGCGACCAGATGTGGTCGCGATTCCTTGTCGACTTGTTGCGTCACTTGCCTGGTCGTCAGTACGTGCGCTCGGTTGATGTCGTAGGTCTGTTGCGTGCGAGCAAGGATGATGCGGAGATTGCCGCGCTGATGGCGGCCGGTGCCGCGGCAGACAGAGTCGCTGCTCAACTACAACGTGGCGAGATTTCGTTGGTGGGGTGTACCGAAGCCGAAGTATCTGCGGACATCTCTGCTCGCCTGATTGCCGAAGGACACGACGTGGTGAACTTTGCGATTGTCGCCGCAGGGGAAAACGCTGCAAGCCCGCACCATCATCCTGGACGTCGTGAGATACGCCGTGGAGAAATTGTCTTGTGCGACTTCGGCGGCACGATGAATGGCTATTGCAGTGACATCACGCGATGCGTGTATCTCGGTGAACCACCAGCCGATGTGCAACGAGCGTGGAACGATCTGCGCCGCGCGCAAGAGGCTGGCGTACAAGCCGGTGTCGTCGGTGGCACCTGTGAGTCGGTCGACACGGCTGCACGCAGTGTGCTCGAGGCCGCTGGTTGGGGTGAGTACTTCATTCATCGCACTGGTCACGGCATTGGTATGGAAGCCCACGAGGAGCCGTACATGGTTCGCGGTAACACATTGCCAATTGTGCATGGACACGCATTCAGTGTTGAGCCGGGAATCTACGTCCCAGGCAAATGGGGAATGCGACTTGAAGACATCGTTGTTGCCACCGCGAGCGGCCCGCAGCGAATGAATAATGCCGTGCGCGAGCTCGTGGCGCTGTGAGACCGATTCTTCAACTGGTCTTGCCGTGAACCTCGACGCCGCCACCGTGATGCTGCAGTGGTCGGCTGGCGGCATGCTGTTTCTCGCCTACACATTCCGCAGCGGAGAAATATCCGTCGGTTACGGAAAGTTGTTGCGGGGTGTGTATGCGGTACTTGCTCTCATTGGCGTGGCCCTTGGTGTCGCGTTCGGTTCAATCGTTGGTCGCGAGGTCGCGGCGGTCGTGCTTGCCGTTCTAGCGATTGCCGGTTTCGCACGTCGGGACACGAAGCTCGACGTGCTTGCCGCCGCAGTCGGGTTCGCGGGAGTCGTGATTGCGGCGCTCGCCACCGAGCACGGTGACGGGCTCAGCAACGATCTGCTGTGGTTGGCCCGCCTCGTGGTCGGTGCAATCTTCCTCGGGGCAGTCAGCGATGCAATGTTGCTTGGTCACTGGTATCTCGTGCAACCAGGTATGCCCAGAAAGTTGCTCAACCAGCTCACCAACGTGCTGCTTATCGTTTGGCCAATCGAAGTTCTGGTCATGATTCTTCCGACCGGCATGTTGAGTGTGCTGACGGGCGCAGTCGATGATGGATGGAACGGTGTGCTCGGCTGGTTTTGGCTTGCTTGCGCATCGCTCACTGGAGTGCTCGCCTGGTTTACGCGCGCTGCTCTTCGCGAGCGCAGTTATTCGGCGGTCATGGCAGCGACTGGCCTCAGTTACTTGGCGATTCTGACGGGCTTTGGCACCGACCTCATTGCGCGTGCGTTGTTGATGGTCTAACGACTCACGTCGCCGCGTGGTACAACGGGCGGCGCTGCATCGGCACGGGGTGACGAGTGGCGGTGGTTCAACGGCGCGGGGCGACGAGCGGCCACGGTCGTGACCGTTCGAAGGCCAGTGCAACATCGAGGAGGATCTGTTCGCTGAAGTGCGGCCCCATCACTTGTAGCCCGACGGGCAGGCCGTCGACAGTGCCGGCCGGAATTGAGATGCCTGGGTTGCCGTGAATGTTGGCGGGGAACGTGAGCACACCGTTGTTCCCGGCGCCGGCGACAACGCCACCAAACGTGTCGGGCAGTGGACCCTCAGCATTGAACGCGATGTCGGGATTGCTTGCGGTGATGATGATGTCAGCTTGGCTGAAGATTTCTGTCATGCGACGGTTGAGTTCCGCGCGTCGCGCTTCGAACTTGCCGCGGGCCTCTGTGCCGTACAAACTTCCGGTGCGCTCGAGGCCGTAGCGAATCTCGGGTGTGAGGATGTCGGCGCAGCCGGGCCAGTAGTCGCGCAACTCAAATGCGAGTGCAGCCATGCCGGTGATCGACCATGCAGCCCCGAGTCGCGGCAACGACGTGTCGATGCCGTCCACCCGCCGCATGCCAGTAATCGAGATGAGATGTTGGGCTGCTTCTTCGAGCACCGCCCACATTGTCGGCGACACCACCGCGGATCCCCAGTCGGGTACCACGAGCGCGCGCAAACCGCGCAGTTGGTGTGTTCCGAGCCCGGCTTCCAAGCCCTCGATGCGCGGGAGGCTGAGCGAGTCGTTGCCTTCGTGGCCGTTGCAGACGTCGAACCATCGTGCAGTGTCGCGAACGCTGCGCGACAAGCAACCAACCACCGTGGTCAAGTTGCCGTGAATCGCGCCGGGCCCGCGCGGAATGCGCCCGTACGTTGCTTTGAGTCCGACGAGTCCGGTGAAGCCGGCCGGGATACGAATCGATCCACCACCATCTCCCGCTGTCGCGATGGTGACGAGACCACCAGCAACGGCTGCCGCGCTACCGCCCGACGAACCACCCGGTGTGCGACCATGCCGCCACGGGTTGTGGGTCGCGCCGTTCAGCATGGTGCGCGTGACGTTGACACCGCCGAACTCGCTCGCTGTGGTCTGCCCAACGAGCACGGCACCGGCAGACTTCGCACGCACGAGCATCGTGTCGGTGGTGGTGGCGACCCGATCTTTGAACACCAAACTTGCATCCGTGTCAGGCCAACCCTCATGGCGTTCGAGTTCTTTCACACCGAGCGGCACACCGCCGAACGGCAGTGACACGTCGGCACTCTTTGCCGCGTCAAATGCGCGGTCACGATCAAGAAAACTAAATGCATTCAGGTCACTCGCATCAATGGCTGCATACGTGGCCTCGAGTTCTTCAACTGGGGAGCGTTCGCCTCGGCGGAACGCGTCGACCAACGACGACGCATCACCTTGCCACGGACCGTCGACCACGGCCCAAGCGTAGGTGAATAGTTAGCCTGCACGCGATGGATTCCCGCGCGTTCCTTGGCCTCGAGCGCGCCGACGAGAAGTCATTTGCGTTGCATGTCGTGCCACGGCTCACGACGAGTGGGGGCTTTCTGTTCGGTGGTGCAGGTCTCGGTGCTGGCATCGCGGCACTGGAGACCGTGACTGGACGCCGTTGTACCTGGGCTACCGCACAGTACTTGTCGTATGCACGACGAGACGAACGTGTGGATGTCGAAGTAATCAATGCGGTTGAAGGTGCGAGCGTCACGCAAGCGCGAGCGACATGCCGAGTGGGGGATCGCGAGATTCTCACCGTCAATGCCGCACTTGGCGAGCGAGATTTCGAAGCCTCGGGCCAGTTCGTGTCGATGCCCGAAATCGTTGCTCCTGAGCATGCCCGACCACGCACACTGCGCACGGCGCACGCAAACTCGATCATGGAGGCACTCGACATGCGTTACGTGAAGGGCCGCGACCTCGAGGAACTAGACGGCACTCCAAGCGATGGAAGAACACTCATGTGGGTGCGAATCAAGTCGCTCGTCGACGGTGTGGATGCTGCGGCGCTTGGCATCATGGGCGACTTCGTGCCGATGGCAGTCGGTCAGGCGCTTGGGTTGCGTGCTGGTGGCAACAGTCTTGATAACACGATTCGTTTTTCGACGCTGGTTCCCACCGACTGGGTGCTTCTTGACATCCAGATCGAATCCGTTCAGCGAGGCTTCGGTCACGGCACGATTCAGATGTTCGCGCAGAATGGGGCTTTGCTGGCTACCGCCAGTCAGAGTTGTATCGCCCGTAAATGGAAGACTTGATGTGATGAAACGCCGCGACGGGATGACCGTGCCACTGCCCGGGCACTTGCACCAACACGAAAAGAAGCTTCGCTCGCTGGCCGACCTTGGCTACACCGACATCTGGTCGGCAGAAGCCGACGGTGTCGACGCCTTTACGCCACTCGCCCTGGCGGCTGCCTGGGAGCCTCGCTTGCGGCTCGGCACGGCAATCGTGCCCGCGTACACGCGCTCACCGGCGCTTTTTGCCCAGAGCGTTGCTTCGATGGCCGACGCGGCACCTGGAAGATTCGCAATCGGTATCGGTTCATCAAGCAACGTCATCATCGAACGCTGGAATGGTCTGCCGTTCGTCGAGCCTTATAAGAAGGTGCGAGATGTCGTTCGCTTCTTGCGGGATGCGATGACTGGTGAGAAGATCACGAAACAGTACGACACGTTCAAAGTTGACGGTTTCCGACTTGGTGTTCGACCAGAAGTGAAGCCGCCAATCCTCGTCGCTGCCTTACGCGAGGGCATGCTTCGTCTCGCAGGGCGCGAAGCAGACGGGGCAATCATCAACTGGTTGTCGGCCGACGATGTGCGAACTGTTGCGAACGTTGTGCACGATTCGGCGAAAAAAGCAGGGGCAGACCCAGCAACGAAGGAAATCGTCGCCCGAATCTTCGTGTGCCCGAGCGAAAATGCCGAGATCGTGCGGGCTGGGGCGAAGTTCGCGATTGCTGCGTATCTCAATGTGCCGGTGTACGCCGAGTTTCATCGCTGGCTTGGCCGCGGTGACGCGCTTGCCGGAATGTGGGATGCCTGGAAAGCCGGAGATCGTAAGGCTGCGCTAGCGGCGATACCCGACTCGGTTGTCGATGATCTCGTCGTGCACGGTTCCCCGGCAGAGTGCCGTGCGAAGATTGACCGCTACTTCGCCAATGGTGTGAATACGTCCTCATTGGCCATCTTGGCGTTCGACCCTGAAGTTGATTTCTGGACGGCAGTCGAGTCGTTGTCGCCGTCGGCCTCGTGACGGGTACGCCGCTCGACCCTGACGCAGCCGCCGCCGCGAAGGGCGAAGCCGAAGAGCAAGCTCGCGCCCAACGGAACCTCGGGTGGCACCTGCTGTGGGGCACGCTGCTCGAGCAGAAGCGCGCTCTCATTCTTGGGGTCGCAATCGGCGTCACATGGACGGCGGCAAAAGTCGCGGTGCCACAACTCACCAAGCATGCGATCGACCGTGGCATTGAGCAGAACGGGCCACTGCTTGCGTGGTCGGTGTTCATCGCCATCGCTGGCGTAGCGACCGGTTTGCTGACGGCAGGTCGTCGCTATCTCGCATTCCGAGAGAGTCGTTGGACAGAGACACTCTTGCGTGAGCGCATCTACGCCCATATACAACGCCTGCACGTGGCCTACCACGACAAATCCCAAACCGGCCAGTTGATGAGCCGTGCATCAAGCGACCTGCAGCAAGTGCAGCAGTTCGTGGTGATGATCCCCATCACCTTGAGCAACGTGGCGCAGTTGGTGGCGGTCACCGTCATCTTGTCGCTTACTGACTGGCGACTAGCAATCGTGGCACTGGCACCGCTGCCGTTCATCAACGTGGCTTCGCGGAGATTCTCGAGCCGAATCCACCCTGCAGTGCTTGCGGTGCAAAACGAACAGGCGCAATTGGCGAGTGTGGTGGAAGAGAGCGTCTCGGGCGTACGCGTCGTGAAAGGGCTGGGCACCGAGCAGGTGCAGTTCAACAAACTCCGCAAGGAAGCCGACGACATCCAGCGCGTTTCGCTGAAAGCCGCGAGCATCCGCAGCCGCTTTCTCCCAGCCATCGACTTGCTTCCGTCACTCGGGCTCATTGCCGTGCTCGGCTACGGCGGGCATCGCGTGATCAATGGCGACATGTCAATTGGTGACCTCGTCGCATTCAACGTCTACTTAACGATGCTCGTTTGGCCATTGCGCAACATCGGGATGATGGTTGCGCTCGGTCAACGCGCAGCCGCCGCTCTCGTGCGCGTGCACGAGGTGTTGTCAACCGAGCCGGCAGTGCGATCGCCGGAGAAACCGAAACAGTTGCCGGCGCGCATGACCGCGGATGTCGGCACATCGGCAAGTGACGTCAGCGCAGTGGCGACCAGTGCTGCTGTCGGCACAGTTGCAACCGGCGCCGTGCGATTCGAGTTGGTGCATTTCGGCTACGACGTTGACCGCGAGATTCTCCGTGGGTTCGATCTCGCGATTGCCCCGGGCGAGTCTGTTGCGCTCGTCGGGGCAACGGGCGCAGGAAAGAGCACGATCGTGCGCCTCCTGTTGCGCTTCTATGACGTGACGAGCGGTCGCATCACCATCGACGGTGTCGACGTGCGGCGTCTTGACCTCGGTGAATTGCGCCGAAACGTCGGTGTGGTCTTCGAAGACACGTTTCTCTTCAACGATTCGGTGCGCAACAACATCGCATTTGCGAAGCCTGAAGCCGACCAAGGTGTTGTCGAGCGCGCGGCGCGTCTGGCCGGGGCGCACGACTTCATCACGCAACTTCCCGATGGTTACGACACGCAGATTGGTGAGCGTGGCTACTCGTTGAGTGGTGGCCAACGACAACGCGTCGCCATCGCCCGCGCAATCGTCGCTGATCCGCGGGTGCTCGTGCTGGACGATGCCACGAGCGCGGTCGACCCAAGCAAAGAGCACGAGATTCGCGATGCGATGCGCACCGTGATGTCGGGTCGCACCACCATCGTGATCGCGCATCGTCCGGGCACCATCGCGCTGGCAGACCGAATCGTGCTGCTGGACGAGGGCGTTGTCGCGGCAGTAGGGCAGCATCGAGATCTCGTTGAGTCGAGCGAGCGCTATCGCGAAGTGCTTGCCGCATGGGCCGTGAACGCCGAAGAGGGTGATGTACTTGACGTTTCAACGAATGGAGCATCCCGCGACTCGATGGCAAGTCCGACAGGAGGCGACTAAATGTTCGGCATGGCAGCCGGCGTCGCACCGGAAGACCAACTTGATCGCACGCAGACGCGACGCGTGCTACGACGAGTGCTGCGAATGGCACATCCGTTTCGCAAGACGGCATATGTCGCACTCGGCTGCGTGGTGGTGACGACTGCAGCGACGCTGGCTGCACCAATCCTCGTGCGACACGGCATTGACTCTGGCATTCGCGTAAATGACGTATTCCAACTCAATCTGTCAGTCGGTCTGTATCTCGCGATTACTGCACTTGCCTACGGCTTCGGACGTCTGCAATATGTGTTTCTCAACCGTACGGGCGAGGCATTCCTACGCGAGTTGCGCCTGAAGGTGTTCGCCGCCATGCAGAGCCAGTCGATGGCTTTCTACGATCGCAACAAGGCAGGTGTGCTCGTCGCTCGAATGACGGCAGATATCGAAACGATGGGCGAACTCATCCAGTGGGGCTTGCTGCAGTTCTTGGCGAGCGGTTTTCTCGTCGTGTTGGCGTTTGCGGTGCTGTTCACGCTCTCGTGGCAATTGACGCTCGTGGTGTTGATCGTGTTCCCCGTGATTGTGATTGCATCCGTGAAGTTTCAGCGCGACTCCAACGTTGCCTACCTCAGCGTGCGTGAGCGGGTCGGGCAAAACTTGGGCACGCTGCAAGAGGGCATTGCCGCGGTGCGCGTCATTCAGGCGTACGCACAGGAAGATCATCAGATCAAGCGTTTCCAGCGTTCCAATCGCTCGCTGTTCGATAGCCATGTGCGCAGCATTCGTATCAGTACCTGGTATTTCGGTCTGGTCGAGTTCGCTGGTGTGATCGCGGCATCGCTGGTCGTGGGAATCGGTGGATGGCTGGTACATCGCGACACGGTGTCACTCGGCACGGTGGTCGCCTTCATCCTGTTGTTGTCCAGCCTCTTCGACCCAGTGCAGCAGTTATCGCAGCTCTATAACGGCGTGCAGTCGGCTGCGGCTGCGTTGCACAAGTTGTTCGGCATCCTCGACTCGCAGCCCGAGGTTGGAGAGGCACCGGATGCCGTCGATCTCCCGCGGCGTGGCGTGCTTGCGGTGAACGGTGTGACCTTCACCTATCAGGCGGCGTCGCAGCCAGCGCTCGAAGAAGCCGAGATTGTCGTCGCTGATGGCGAGCGAATCGCGTTGGTCGGACCGACCGGTGCAGGCAAGAGCACGCTCGCCAAGTTGATGGCGCGTCTCTACGACCCATCAGTCGGAAGCGTCTCATACGGTGGCACCGATTTGCGCCGTGCAACGCTCGCCAGTCTTCGCGAACGCATCGTTGTGGTGCCGCAAGAAGGTTTTTTGTTCAACGGCACGATTCGCGACAATGTTCGCCTAGCGCGCATCACGGCGACCGATGCCGAGGTTGAGGCGGCATTGGTGCGGCTCGGCATCTTCGACCATTTCGATCGCTTGCCAGACGGACTCGATACCGAGGTTCGTGAGCGCGGAAGTCGTCTATCAGCAGGAGAACGTCAACTTGTGGCGCTCGGTCGAGCTGCCCTTGTCGACCCCGCAGTGCTCGTGCTCGACGAGGCAACCTCGAATCTTGACCCGGGCACCGAAGCCGAAGTCGAGGCTGCGCTGGAGCGTTTGATGCAAGGACGTACGACCATCGTCGTTGCACATCGTCTGACCACCGTGCAACGAGCCGATCGAATCGTGGTGGTCGACCGAGCACGCATCATCGAGGTGGGCTCGCATGGCGAATTGTTGGCGCGCAATGGAAAGTATGCGGCGCTCGCGCGCGCCTGGGAGAAGTCGCACGCGCTCTAGCGCGCTGGGACGCTTCGCCCCTCACGCGCGATGGGGCGCAGGTGACGAACTAGCGAGCGACGAAGTACTTCGCGCGCGGATGGTGACAGATAATCGCTGAAGTCGTCTGCTCGGGCTGGTACTGCCATCCCGTATCTTCGTTGACGCTGATGCTGATGCGGCCCGCTTCGAGCAACTCGGCAACCTTGGCGTTGTCTTCCAAGTCGGGGCAGGCCGGATAACCCCACGAATATCGCCCACCGCGATACTGCTGGCGGAAGAGGCCGTGCAACGACGGGCCATCTTCGTCGACGAAACCCCACTCGGTGCGGATGCGGTGATGCCAAAACTCCGCCAGTGCCTCTGCCATCTCGACGCCAAGGCCATGCACGACGAGATACTTCTGGTATTCGTTCTTCGCAAAGAGCTCCGCTGCTGCTTCGCTCACTTTTGCACCCATCGTGACGATGTGGAACGCTGCGTAATCAACCTCGCCGCTTTCGATTGGCCGGAAGAAGTCAGCAATGCACAGGAACGGGGCTTCGTTCTGGCGTGGATACGAAAAGCGCATTCGCTCTTTGGTACGCGACTCATCGGTCCAGATGACGACGTCGTTGCCATCGCCGTTAGCGGGGAAGTAGCCGTACACCAGTTGTGGCACGAGGATGCCGCTCGCCTTGGCCTCGGCCAATTGCGCACGAAGCTCGGGACGGATGCGCGACTTGAAGTCATCGTCATTCTCGCCTTCGAGCGGCCGGTACTGCCATTGGTTGCGGAAGAGCGCGGTCTCGTTCACATATTCGGCGATGTCATCAATGCTGATGCCCTTCACCACTCGTGAGCCAAGGAATGGCGGCACGAAGACCTTGTTGTCGGTGACGACCTCGGGCGAGCGACGCGGTAGGTCGGCCGCAGGCTCTTTGGTGCCACGACGCTCGGCGAGCGACCTTCCGGTGGGAATTCGCCCGAACTCAGGGTCAACGTTGCCGCTGCGCTTCATCTCCATCAACTTGTCGAGCGTGTGCAAGCCTTCGAATGCATCGCGACCGTAGAACACGCGCCCTTCGTACACTTCGCGCAGATCGCGTTCGACGTAACTGCGCGTGAGCGCCGCACCACCGAGCAACACAGGGATGTGAGCAAGGCCCTGGCCGTTCAGTTCTTCGAGGTTTTCACGCATGATCAGCGTGCTCTTGACCAAGAGACCGCTCATGCCGAGCGCATCGGCGTCGACCTCTTGCACCTTGGCAATCATCTCGCTGATGGGGATCTTGATGCCGATGTTGTGCACCTCGTAGCCGTTGTTGGTGCAGATGATGTCCACCAGGTTCTTGCCGATGTCGTGCACGTCGCCTTTCACCGTGGCAAGCACGAGTTTGCCTTTGCTTGACGAACCGGCGACCTTGTCCATGTGCGGCTCGAGGTGGCTGACGGCGGTCTTCATCGTCTCGGCACTCTGCAATACGAACGGCAGCTGCATCTGACCCGACCCGAACAACTCGCCGACCTCGCGCATGCCGTCGAGCAGTACGTCGTTGACGATTTCGAGAGCCTTGAGGCCACTCGTGAGTGCCTCGTCGAGATCTGTCGTGAGACCCTCTCGGTCACCGTCGATGATGCGCTGGCGCAGGCGGTCGCGCACCGGCCAGCCGCTGCGGTCGGGTTTTTCTTGCTTCGTCGACTTCACACCTTCGAATGCCGTGAGCAGCAGTTGCAGCGGGTTGTAGTCCTTGGTGGTCTTGTCGAAGATGATGTCGCGGCACAGCGTGACGTGCTCGGGCTTGATTCGTGCGAGCGGGAGAATCTTGCTCGCATGCACAATCGCGGCGTCGAGGCCGGCCTTCACGCACTCGTCCAAGAACACGCTGTTCAGCACCTGTCGGGCTGCAGGGTTGATACCGAAGCTCACGTTGGAGAGCCCCATCACGGTGAGCGAGCCGGGGATCTCCTCTTTGATTCGGCGGATTGCCTCGATGCTTTCGATGCCGTCTCGGCGCAGGTCGGCATCACCGGTGGTGAGCGGGAAGGTGAGCGGGTCGAAGATCAGGTCGCTTGCCGACAGCCCGTATCGCTCGGTGGCGATTTTGTGCAGACGGTGTGCGATCTGCATCTTCCACTCCACGTCGCGTGCTTGTCCGCGTTCGTCGATCAAGAGACAGATGACTGCGGCGCCGTAGTCGCGCGCCAAGGTGAAGATGCGGTCCATGCGGCGACCGGGTTCTTCGCCATCCTCCAAGTTGGCGGAGTTGAGAATGCAGCGACCGCCGGCGAGCTGCAGTGCAGCCTCCATCACTTGCGGCTCGGTTGAGTCGATGACGAGTGGCACGCTCGCTTGGCTGGCGAAACGTCCGGCAACCTCTTTCATGTCGAGGGTGCCATCACGCCCGACGTAGTCGACGCACACGTCAAGCACGTGAGCGCCCTCACGGATCTGCTCGTTGGCCATCTTCGTGCAGGTATCCCAGTCGCTGGCGAGCATCGCATCACGGAATGCGCGAGATCCGTTGGCGTTGGTGCGCTCACCGATGTAGAGCACGCTGTTGTCTTGCTTCAGCGTGACTGGCGAGTACAGCGAGGTGACGCTCGCTTCTTGCACGGGGTTGCGTCGTGCCGGAGTGACATTGCGGACCGCTTCGACCACTTGTCGGAGGTGCTCTGGCGTCGTGCCGCAGCAGCCGCCGACCACAGTGATGCCGAGGTCTTGCACGTGATGGCGGTGAAATTCAGCGAGTTGTTGCGGCGTCAAGTCGTAGTGCGTTTTGCCATCGACGACACTCGGCAAGCCGGCGTTCGGAAGCACGCTGATGGGGATCGGGGAGTGTTGCGCGAGGTGGCGCAGGTGCTCTTGCATCTCGGCTGGGCCAGTCGCGCAGTTGATGCCGATGACTGCAGGCTTCATCGCGAGCAACGCAGTGAGCGCAGCCCCGATCTCGGTGCCGACGAGCATGCGACCGGTGGTTTCCATCGTCACCTGTACCTGAATCGGCACTTCTCGTCCCATCGCCTGCATGGCACGACGACCGCCTTGCATGGCTGCCTTGATCTGCAGCAGATCCATGCATGTCTCGACCAGCAGCAAGTCGACACCACCTTCGATGAGGGCACGAGCATGTTCTTCGTAGGTGTCGCGCAACTCGCTGAAGGAGATGTGTCCGAGGCTGGGCAACTTGGTGCCTGGACCGACGCTGCCGGCCACGTAACGCGGGCGCCCGTCGCCTTCAAACGAGTTGGCAACATCGCGCGCGATGCGGGCAGCAGCGAATGTGATCTCGTAGGCACGATCGGCGATGCCGTATTCAGTCAGCACCGTGCCGAACGACCCGAAGGTCGCCGTCTCGAGAGCGTCGACGCCAACCTTCAAGAAGTCTTCGTGCATCGCGGCAATGAGGTCGGGGCGCGTGATGGCGAGCAGTTCGTTGCAGCCTTCGAGGTGCTGGCCGCCGAAGTCGTCGGCGGTCAGGTCTTTACCCTGCACGTAGGTGCCGAACGCCCCGTCGAACACGACGACGCGCTCGTTCACCGTCTCGAGATAGCCGGGTCTTTTCTGAGCTCGCATCGTGCTCCTCAGGCTAAGACAAGTAGCGTCGGGGGGTCATGACGCGCGAAAAGGTGTACACACGGGCCGGCGACGATGGCACGACGGGTCTCTTTTATGGCGGACGCGTGGCGAAAGACTCGTCATTGCCGCGTGCGTATGGTGCGGTTGACGAAGCGCAAGCAGTACTTGGCCTCGTGCGTGCCGAACTGGGTCGTGCCGATGAATTGAACGACGCACTCGTGCACATCATGCGCGATCTGTGGGTACTCATGGCAGAACTGGCGACCTTGCCCGAGAACCGCCACAAGCTGACCGACGGCAAGTCGCGCATCACTGAAGAGATGGTGACGAAGCTCGAACACATGATTGACGACCTTGACGAGAAATTCACCCCACCATCGGAGTTCGTGGTGCCCGGGCAAAACAAGATCTCTGCCTTGCTCGACGTTGCACGCACCGTGGTGCGTCGTGCTGAGCGCCATGCGATTTCTGCAGCACCGGCCCCGTCGCAAGCGGGCCCGTACCTCAACCGCTTGAGCGACCTCTTGTGGACGCTGGCCCGTTGGCAAGAAGGGGAGTCGCTCCCCGTCCGCAGCGTCACCGACTAGTCACACTCGGCAGGCGCTCGTGTGGGGCGTCGCTGGCATTGACGGAGTCGTCTCGGCGGCTGATTCGCCCCGTGTGGGCCACAACTAGCCTTGCTCTTCATGAAACACGCTCAACTCGTCGTCACCGTCGCCCGCGAAACCCCGAACACCGATGTGGTCGGCATTCCTGTCACTTCGGACAAGGCCGTGCCCGCCGAGCTTGGTGTGTCACGCGCCCAGTTGGCTGCTGCTGGGTTCGACGGCAAGATCGGCCAGACCCTGGTGGTGCCGTCGAGCAGCAAGACCGTGCTCATTGCTGTTGGCGTTGGTGCCGGCAACTCGGCGACCGCGCACGACCTGCGAAATGCCGCCGCCGCTCTCGCACGTGCCGCAAGCAAGCACGGTTCGCTCTCCACCACACTTGCCGCTCACGGCAAGGGCGATCGCGCCGAGATTGCCCAAGCTGTCACCGAAGGTCTGATGCTCGCCACGCATCGCTACGGTGCGTTGAAGTCGGACAAGTCGTTCACCTCGAGTCTCAAGTCGGCCACGCTGGTCGTCGATGCAAAGTCGCTCGGCGCAGTCGCCAACGGGTCGCGGCGCGGCAGTGTGATCGGTGAAGCAGTGTGCATGGCGCGTGACTTCGCCAACATGCCGCCTGCGCACCTCACTGCAAAGATGTTCGCCGACCGAGCGCAGCAGATTGCTTCGGAGACCGGTCTGCGCGTCGACGTGTACGACAAAGATCGCCTGCTCGCCATGGGCTGCGGCGGCATCATCGGTGTGAACCGCGGCAGCGTCAATCCGCCGCGCATGGTGAAACTCTCGTACCGCCCGGGCAAGGCTGCGTTGAAGGGCAAGTCATCTGCGAAGGCAAAGGGCAAGAAGTCGTCGCTGCCGCACCTCATCATGGTGGGCAAGGGCGTGATGTACGACTCGGGTGGCATCAGCCTGAAGCCGAGCGACCCGTCGCACGCGCAGATGAAAGCAGACATGAGCGGTGCAGCCGCCGTGCTCGCGGCGATGAGCACGTTGAAGTCGCTCGGCTGCCCGAACCAAGTCACCGCCTACTTAATGTGCACCGACAACCTTCCGTCGGGGAGCGCAATGGCGATGGGCGATGTGCTCACGATGCGAAACAAGAAGACCGTTGAGATTCACAACACCGACGCCGAAGGTCGCTTGATCTTGGCTGACGGCTTGTCGCTGGCCGCCGAGCAAGAGCCGGATGCAATCGTCGACATCGCCACGCTCACCGGTGCCTGTGCGCGCGCGCTCGGCCCGAAGATGTCTGGTGTGATGGGCAACAACGCCAAGTTCGTTGAGCAGGTTCTCGAATCTGGCGCCAACGTCGACGAGCAAATCTGGGAGCTGCCACTTGAGCGCTCGTACCGTCGCATGCTCGATTCATATATCGCCGACATGAAGAACGTCGGCGGCCCCGACGCCGGTGCGATCACCGCCGCTTTGTTTTTGGACGAGTTCACGGGCGGATACCCGTGGGCGCACATCGACATCGCTGGTCCGATGTGGGCCGACTCTGATGCGGGTTGGCTGCAGCGCGGCGCAACCGCATACGGCACGCGACTCTTGGTCAATTTGGCCGAGAATTTCCGCCGCCGATAACGCTGCCGCTGGTTCGCCACATCGTGCTGCCGCCGCTGCCGTCGAGGCCGCGCGACACCGACAAGTCAAAGATGGGTCGCTTACTCGTCGTTGCCGGCTCGCATGGCATGGCCGGGGCGGCTGCATTGAGCGCCGAGGCCGCGATGCGATCAGGCTGCGGCTACGTCTACGTCGCGACTGCGGCGAGTGTGGCTCCACAACTTACGGCGGCGTTGCCCTCGGCAATTCTGCGTCACTCGCTACATCGCGAGCAGACACGCCTGCGGTGGGATGACTTGCCACTTCTTGTTGATGCGCTGCGCAGTGTGGATGCAGTGGTTGTTGGGCCTGGGCTTGGTGACATGTGTGAAGAGTGGCTGGGAGAGTTCATCATCCGGCTTGACGCCGTGCCGACGGTGTTTGATGCTGACGCTCTGAATGCACTCGCGCGGCGACGCGAGTGGTTGCAGCGGTTGTCAGGTTGTCATGTGCTCACCCCGCATGCTGGCGAGGCGGCGCGATTGTTGGGTTGGGGTAACGATGCAAGTCGCGTGAATGCCGCTCGCCACTCGGCAATCAGTCAGTTGTGCACGGTGACTCGAGCTGCCGTTGTGCTGAAAGGTGCTGACACGCTGATCGCCCAGCGCGGTGCTCCGACCACCACCAATACAACGGGCAACGCAGGACTGGCGAAAGCAGGCAGTGGCGACGTGCTGAGTGGAATCATCGGCGCCCTCCTTGCGCGCGGGATGCGTGCTCTCGACGCAGCGGTCGCCGCTGCGTGGATTCATGGTCGGGCCGCAGACGCACTTGCCGCCGAAGTGGGCGAAGAGTCGTACATCTCGGGTGATTTGGCACGCGCGCTCGGCCGAGCCTTCAGCGACTACGCCGCCGCTAGCTGAGCTCCTGCACGCCCGAAGGCTTCATTGCCGGCGCGAATAAAACGCCCCAGCGAGTAACTGGCCAATGTCACGAATGTCAACAAGCGTCGTTGTACAAGTTGATGGCAAGGCGCATTCCGGATCCGTGCTCGGTGGTGCGGGCGAACCCCCACCCCGGGCACGGCACCGTGCTCGTGCTCGGAACTCCACGCGGCGGCACCTCAGTCGTCGCTGGAATCTGCCACATGCTCGGTATACCGATGGGGCTCAACATCGACCCATCGAACGTTGAAGACCGCAGGTTTCGAGAGTTGCGCCACTCCCCGGATCGAGTGCAGGGAGCAGCCACGTTCTTCGAGCGGTTGAGGTGTGGACGAGACATTGCCGGAGTAAAAGATCCAACGCTCGCGGACTGGATTGATGAGTGTTACCCGCAAGTTCCCGAACCTGTGCTCGTTGTGGTGTCACGCGATGTCTACGCGACTGCTCAACGTGAAGAATGCTCAGGCAACGACTTGTTTGCGAGCTTGCAAGAAGCGATTCGTAGAAAATTTGGGTTACTTGATTTCGTTGAGCCACTCGACTCACCGCTCATCGTGTTGTCGTATGAGCGACTGATCCTTGACCCTCGGCGGGCGGTGGTGTCGTTGGCGAACTTCTTGGTCGGCGATGTGAGTGATGACCTCGTCATGCGCACTGCGGCGCTCGTTCAACCACACGCCGATATGCCGAATGATGTGAATTTTCTGGCAGCTCGCCGCGAATACGAGTTGGCCCAAGCATTGCAGTCGGCCTGACCGCCTCGCAGAGAGCGCAAGGCTCTCAGGCCGCCAATGAGCGGGTGTGAATCCACTGCGGGTGTGCGTCGCGCACCGTCGCGGGCATGCGGCTGAGATGTCGCTGTGCAACAGGCGGTAATACGCGACGCACTGCGACTGAGCTGGTGCCGCCATGTGCGACACCGAACGATTGCAGTCTCGACAGCGCCCGAGCAAAGATGGTGCCCGCATCATCGCGGGCGGCGATGCCCAATGCTTGTGCAGTGGAACGCGCATCCAGCACATACCCATCCGGAAACTGGTCGAAGCCGAAGTCGATTCGCCGCAACAACCACGTTGCACTTGGCCCGAGTACCGGGAGCCAGAACCACTCGACGTAGTCGGAGCGAACGGGAAACCCCACTGCCTCGACGGTCGCATCACGCCATGGAACCACGGTGACGTTCGGGCTTGCGTGTGAGGGGGAGCGGCTGTAGATGGTTGCGGAAGGTGGCGGAGTCCGTGTTTGGCTCATGCTCGGCTGTGTGCACATCGGTGCCTGAATGGCACACTGAAATGACGATGTTCTCCGACGACACGAACTCTGTCGCTCGAGTAGAGGTGTTACTGGCGGCCGCAGATCGCATCACCGTGTTGACAGGCGCGGGTATCTCGACTGCCTCTGGGATTCCTGATTTTCGCGGACCGAATGGCTTGTGGACCAAAGATCCCGACTCGCAGCGGGCCGCCACCCTCAGCCACTACCTGTCCGATGACGCACTTCGCCGTCGCTCCTGGCAAAACCGCGTGCGTTGGATCAACAGCGATCCTCAACCCAACGACGGTCACAAGGCCCTCACGCGTTTGCAGGAACGTGGCCAACTTCGCGCCGTAGTGACGCAGAATGTCGACGGACTACACCAACGCTCGGGTATCGAACCACAGCGTGTTCACGAAGTGCACGGCAACATTCATCGCTCACGTTGTTGGGAGTGTGGGGACCTCCGTCCGATGCGCGAGACCCTCGAGCGTGTAATCGCAGGTGACCCTGACCCGCGGTGCGTGTTGTGCGGCGGAATTCTCAAGAGCGACACGATTCTCTTTGAGCAGTCACTCCAGCCAGAGGTCATTGATGCTGCATTCCGCGCCAGCGAAGATTGCGACGTGCTCCTCGCAGTGGGTTCAACACTCGGGGTGTATCCAGCAGCCAATTGTGTGCCGCGTGCCAAGGCGACTGGTGCCCGCATCGTGATCGTGAACGGTGGACCAACCGAGATGGACTCGCTCGCTGATGAATTCGTGACCGGTGATATCAATACGGTGCTGCCGCGCCTGTGCGGCGTGGTGCCCGAGTAGGAGTCGGGCGTTCGTCGCGCCGCACGCGGGCGTTACCGAGTAGGAGTCGGGCGTTCGTCGCGCCGCACACGTCGGACGGCCAAGCGGTAATCCCGACCTCGCAGATAGCATTTCACGCGTGGCAACCTTTCGTGACCTGCTGTCTGCCGCCAAGGCGCAGATCACTGAAGTTGATACCGCTGGCGCGCAGCAACGCATCGCCGACGGGGCAATCGTGCTCGACGTGCGCGAGCCAGATGAGTATGACCAAGGTGCCCTCAACGGTGCCGTTCACATCCCGCGTGGTCATCTAGAAGCGCAGATCGAGACTCGCATCATCGAAAAGCAATCGCCGGTCGTCATCTATTGCGCTGGCGGTGTGCGCAGCGCTTTTGCCGCAAAGACTCTTGGCGAGCTCGGCTACACGAACGTGGTCAGCATGGCCGGCGGTTTTGGCAAATGGAAAGACGAAGGTCGAGCGTGGACAACGCCTGTCACTTTGACGGGTGAACAGCGCAACCGCTATCAGCGCCATCTGTTGTTGCCTGAAGTCGGTGTCGCTGGTCAGGCCAAGTTGTTGGCCAGCAAGGTGCTGTTGCTTGGTGCGGGCGGCCTCGGTTCGCCAGCCGCGTTGTACCTCGCTGCTGCAGGAGTAGGCACGCTCGGCATCGTCGATATGGACGAGGTGGACGAGAGCAACCTGCAACGCCAAATTTTGCACAACATCGACCGCGTTGGTGAGCGAAAGGTTGATTCCGCCAAGAAGACGCTCACGATGCTGAACCCTGACGTCAATGTCGTCACCTACGACACACGTTTGGCTGCAAGCAACATCATCGACATCATCTCGGGTTACGACGTCATCGTCGATGGTGCCGACAACTTTCCGTCGCGATACCTGCTCAACGACGCGAGCGTGAAACTCGGCATTCCGGTGGTGCATGGCTCGATCTTCCGTTTCGAAGGAATGGTCAGCGTGTTCCACCCACTGCGAGGACCCACCTATCGCGACATGGTGCCCGAGCCGCCGCCTGCTGAGATGGCGCCGAGCTGTGCCGAAGCTGGTGTGCTTGGTGTATTGCCTGGCATCGTCGGTTCGATTCAGGCACTCGAGGCAATCAAGTTGTTGCTCGACCTCGGCGATTCGCTGATTGGTCGCATCCTTGCCATTGACACGACCGAAATGACGTTCCGCACATTCAATTTGCGCAAAGACCCGAGCAACCAGGTCACACATGAGAACCGCGAGCGCATTCAAGTGCGCGATCTCGACGGCGCGTGTGCGCCGTGGCTGCACTGAGTCGTTGAATCGCTCATCTTGCGGCTGCACTCTTGCGCTGAAAGCGTGGCAGGGTCGCTTCTCGTAGAATCATCTTCGTGCCGCTTCGCATAGCCGTCGTCGGCGCGGGCTTTTCTGGCGCAGTCGTAGCTCGCGAACTTGCCGAAGCGGGTCATGTCGTTGACGTCTTTGAATCACGCGACCACGTCGCGGGCAACTGCCACACCGTGCGCCATGAGACGGGCGTGATGGTGCACGTATACGGCCCGCACATCTTCCACACGCAACATGAACGCGTTTGGCAATACGTGCAACGATTCGCCACCTTCAAGCCATACCGACATCGGGTGCGAGCGATGGTCGGGGAGAAGGCGTACCAGATGCCGATGAACCTCGGTCTCATCAACGCATTCTTCGGCACGAGCTTCACCCCGCAGGAAGCCGAGGCGTTCGTTGCGTCACGTGCCGACTCCAGCATCACTAGTCCCAAGTCGTTTGAAGAGCAGGGAATGCGACTCGTTGGACGCGAACTTTACGAAGCGTTCTTTGCTGGGTACACGCGTAAGCAGTGGGGTGTTGACCCCAAGGAGTTGCCGGCCAGCATCCTCGCTCGTCTGCCACTGCGTTTCACTGATGACGACTCCTATTTCAATCATCCGTACCAGGGCATCCCCGAGCATGGCTATACCGCGCTCGTGCAATCAATTCTCGATCATCCGCGGGTGACGGTGCATCTGTCGACGGCGATGCCGCGCACTCAGCTTGCGGAATTCGACCACGCGTTCTGGAGCGGCCCAATCGATGCGTACTTCAACTTTGAACATGGTCGACTCGCATACCGCACGCTCGACTTCACGCCAGAGGTGGTGGACGGCGACTTTCAGGGTTGTCCGGTGGTGAACTACTGCGATGCGCAGGTGCCCTACACGCGCATCACTGAACACAAACATTTTGCGCCGTGGGAAGCGCACGAGAAGTCGGTCATCTACCGCGAATACAGTCGGCTCTGCGAAGAAAACGACACGCCGTACTACCCGGTGCGCTTGGTTAAAGAGAAAGAGCAGTTGCTCAAGTACGTGGGCTTGGCGCGCAAGGAACAGGGAGTCACCTTCCTTGGGCGTCTCGGCACCTACCGTTATCTGGACATGGATGTGACGATTCACGAGGCGCTGAATGTGGCTGATGCAGCCAAGACAGCAGTTGCAGACGGTCAACCGATTCCGACCTTCGTCACCGACCCGCTCGGATGAGCAACGATTCCTTCGCGGATGAGCAGGGTCTGACGTGACCATGTACCAGTTGCTGCAGCGTTCGCTCGTGCCTGATGCCGAGTTTGCCGAGCCCGAGTTGTACGTGCGCAACGACCGCGGCGCAGACGCGCTCACCTTCGACACTTCCTTCGGCGTATTTCATGCCGGCAGATGGCGCCGACTCACCACCGTCGACGCGCTGACCGTTCGAGTCGTTGCGAGTGGTGTCGGGCGCGCCGAGGTTGTTGCAGTCACCCGTGGACGAGAGAGCGTCGTCGCAGCAGCGGAGCTTGCTGGTGGCCAGGTCGACATTGCTCTCGGGTCGCTACAAGACGCGAAGTGGGGAGTGCTCTATGTGCGCATTATTGGGGCGAGCCACAGTGATGTGCAGCGTGTCGAGTGGCTCACCGACAAACCCCCGGTTCGCGATGTGCGACTCTCGCTGTCGATCACCACGTTTAACCGCCAGGCCTATGTCATTCCCACGGTGAAGAAGGTGCTGTCACTCGTACGTGGTCTAGATGTTCTACGTGGTCGGGTGCGTGTGCTCGTCGTCGACAACGCCAGCAACGTCGACTTCGACGAAGCTCCAAGTGATGATCTCACCGTGGTGCCGAATCGCAACTTGGGTGGCGCCGGAGGATTCGCGCGTGGTCTCATATGGCTGCGAGCGCAGGGTTGGGCAACGCACGTGTTGTTCATGGACGATGACATCAACCTCGAGGCAGAGTCACTCGTGCGCACTCTGGCGCTCTTTTCGTACGCGCGCGACGCCAAGTTATGCGTGCACGGGGCGATGCTCAGCGAAGAGCGCCAGTGGATGCAATTCGAGGCAGGCAGCAAGTATCTGTGGCGATCGCTGTATCCACTGCGTGCCCTCGGGCAAGAAGACGACTTGCGCGATCGGCGACTAGCAGTCAAAGATGCCAAGGAACGACGCTTTGCGTACTCGGCCTGGTGGTATACGGCGTTTCCAATCAGCATCACGAAAGACAACCCATTGCCCGTGTTCGTTCGCGGCGACGATGTGGCCTTCGGGCTCATGCACACTGGTCGTCACACGGTGACGCTGAACGGCATCATCGTTTGGCATGCCGACTTCCACCTGAAGAACAACCCCTCGAGTCTCTTCTATGAGATGCGGAACTTTGCGACGATCGACACCTTGGTCTTTGATCGCCATCGTTGGTGGCATCTTGGACAGCGCTTCCTCGCCCTCAGCTTCCGTAACTTGTTCGGGTTCCGATACTCAAGCGCTGAGTACATGATTCGTGGCATGCGGGCCTACCTCGCCGGTCCGTCGGCTCTCGCTGAGGTTGACCATGCAGCGTTGCACGACGAACTCCGCCAAGTGACTGAAGAAAAGCCGGCGCCGTTGTCACCTGAGCTCGCAGCGGTTGCGATATCAAAGCCGCTACCCAAGCCAATACGCCTGATTGGATTCGTGTTGTCGTTGCCGCTGCTCGGCGGGTTCTTCTTGCCCGCGTCGCTGCGTAGCAGTGCCTTACGAACAGCCCCTATCGACTCGCGTGCCGTCGGGTTGGCGCTGCGACATGAGCGGATTCTCTACCGTCACGATCGTCTGCCAGAGGGATTCGTCTGCGAGCGCGACCGTGCGCGGTTCTTTGCGTTGTGGCGAGACGTCTTTGGCGTGCTCGGTGCACTGATACGCAACTATGGTCGCTTGAAGCGTGAGTATCGAGCGGCCTACCCGTCGCTGGTGAGCGACGAGGCGTGGCAGCGTCAGTTTGACGGCGTCAGCGTTGCGCTGAAGCGCTGAGCAGTGACATCCAAGTCACTCGGTTGACCACGCCCGTCTCAGGCAAGCCGACGGACTTCTGGAAGCGCTTGACCTGACGATCGGTGCCGCTGCCGAACACCCCGTCGGCAGCGAGTTTGATGCCGAGCACGTTGGAGAGTGCCTTCTGTACCGATGCCACGGATGAGTGGCGAGCACCCCGGGCGAGTGTGAACGTCGTGTGGTCGAGACCGAGGGCGACGATCACTTGTTCGTCGGCGATTCCGTCGATCGGCAGCCCCGACGCTTCTTCGAACCTCGAGACGGCATTCGCCGTACCCTTGCCGAACACGCCGTCAGCGGCCAGGCGCTGCTTTCTCCGCAAACCAAGCGCGGTATTGAGCGCAGTTTGCAGTGCTTTGACTGGCTCACCTCGCTCGCCTTGCACCATCGGCACCGCCATCGGAATGATGCCGCCGGCACCAACGGTGATCAATCCAGCTCGACGCAATTCGTCGAGTTGGTTACGCAAGAAGAGTGCGAACTCAACGCGCCCCGTGTTCGTGAGGTGCACCGAGTCGCTAAACCAACGCGACTTGTCGGGGCCAGAACTGTACGAGTTCCAATCGAGCACGCTGACATTCGGGTAGCGCTGAGTAGCAGCAACGAGGGCAGCGTTTGACGTGCTGTAGTCAACGGATGCACGTCGAGTGGACAAGTTGACAAACACGATGCGCTGCACGGCACGCGCATTCAAAGCAGTCACGACTTGATCGATGTCTTGTGCGAACGTGGCTGGACTGTCGTTGTAACCGAGTTGCAGTACGGCGACCGTCGGCGTCGTTTCGGCCGTCAAGGTGTTGATCACTGCCGGGGCATCGGGCAAGCCGACCGCTGGCTCGACGCAACTAGAGCCGACGAGACAACGATTTGGCACCGCCTGGAAGTCGACGTTGCTGTATGCGGGGCCGACGATGCTGGAGAACTCTGCGGCGATGCTGGCTCCGACGGAGTCACCGATCAACAGAATGCGTCCGACGGGTGCGGCCTCGAAGGGTGCGGGATACACCGGGGTGACGCCGTACCACGGTGCTGGCAATCCGAACGTCGTACGAAATGACCAACCCGAGATCTTCACCGAGCCGTTCGTGCCGGTGATTACGACTTCCGTCGTGTAGCCGTTCCAGTCGCCACCGAGTCCATCATGGGCAGTGGTGATGGAGGTGAGCGTGCCAATCTGTGGGTAGCGCTGCTGTACTTGGGCTGCACTCACGTTGCGAGTCCACACCATGAGCGAGGAGTTCGCTGCGAGATCTCCTGGATCTGCCTGCGCAGTAAAGATGCCTCCGGCAGTGCGACCGCCGTTGCTCGATGAGAATTCAGTTCGTACGACCGCACCGTTGCGTCCGCGAATGACAACGCCGGCAGTCTCTGCAATCGCCAGGTCGGTGCGCGGATCTTCGAGGCTGTAGGGCTGTTCGCTGACGCCTTCGCGCAAGCCGGCTCCGCCGTACACCTGACAGTCCATCGTGTCGCAGGTATTGGCAAGTCCCGCGTAACGGTTTTCGGTTGATGCATAACTGCGTGCCGCTACGGCTTGCGCTCGCAAGGCATGCATGCCTGCACCGCCCACCGCATCACCCCAGCCAGCTGGGGATTCGCGCGGCACGACACCACGCAGATAGGCCTCCATGTTGACCGCGTTGATGGTGCGGTTGTCATTGCGTGAGTTGTTGACTGCGCGGACGATGCCGCGGTAGTAGCGAATACGGTGCGCCCGATCCGACTTCGGTTCGCACAAACCAATCACTTGGTTGAACGCTGCGGCAGGGTCGGAGCCAACCTGGGTCGTGAATGATGCTGCGTCGGCGACATCACCAATCAGTTCGAAGCCGACGGTGACGGGGTCTTGGTTGGGGAGCGTGCATCGTCGAGTATTCGATCCCCACACGCGATACACCTTCTCGCTCACCTCGCGCGCGACGAGTGATGTCCAGGTTCGTCCAGGGACGGGGTCTTCGAGGAACACCGCGTTCTGCGTGTCGGCGACGACACCGGTCTGGTACGTGCCCATCGCGCTCAACCACACGCGGATGATGTCGTTGGGGTTATCGATCGGGGCCACCACGTTGCCCGTGGCGCCGCCGTAATAGAAGTCGAGAATCTGCTGCCACGACCAGCCGTGCACGGTGGCCCAGCCGTAGGCGCCGAACTGACTGAGACCGCGACCGTGTCCGAATCCGCGGCCGTAGATGACATAGCCGGCGGGCAACTGCCCATCTGCGGCCTGTACGGGTACAGCAAGCGGCGCGGCTGTGAATGTCGTCAGGGCGACGACGACAACGCCAAGAACACGGCGAAAGTTGGGGGAACGCATGGTGAAGTAGAACTCTCCTTCGCCCGCTTAGCGAACAGTCTACGGAGGACTCATGCAATGTTGGTGGCGATGTGCGTTCGTGCGCAATCGTCGTGCTTGTCAGTTGCAGTTGGCTCTGCAACGAATTGAGTGATGATTAGTCGCGAAGCGGCTCGGCTTGCGGCAAGGTGTCACGCTGCTGAATCATCACACCACTGAGGACGAGTGCGATACCGACAAGATCGGTAAGCGATGGCGTCTGCTGCAGAAAGAAAAATCCGAACACCGTCGCAGTGACGGGCAGCAACGCAAGCAGGAGCGAGAAGCGTCGCACGGGAATACGGCGAAATGTGAACTGATCGATGCCATACGCCACGGCGTTGGAGAACAACCCGATCATGAAACACAATCCGATGAGCGACGGGTTGCTCCACGCCGGCCCGCTCTGTGCCGCACCAAACGGTGTGAGGACGACTGCGCCAATCGCGAGCCCGACACCGAGGCCGGCTACCCCGCGGTTGTACTGCGCCACCCGAGCGCCCACCACGATGTAAAGACCCCAGCACAAGGCGGCAAGGAAGATAAAGAGGAGACCGAGTGGTTCGTTGTCAATCTCAATTCCCGACAACACCACCACCCCGACGGCAGCCAATGCGAGTGCCGCAGCGTTTCTTTTGGTTCGAGTCGTGAGCGCGGCGACCGTGATGGGGCCGATGAACTCGATGGCGACGCCCTTGCCTAGATCCAGGCGGTTGATGGCGAGATAAAACGTGAGATTCATGAATGCTGTCGCCACACCAAAGAGGGCAGCGGCCTTCAGTTGCTCAGCAGTGAAGCGTCCGTTGCGCCGCAGGTCGCTGGCAGAAAAGAGCAAGAGCCAGCAGGCAGCACCAATGACACGAAACCACGCCGACGGTGCTGGGGCAAGTTGCTCGAAGAGTCGTACGGCTATGACAGCGCCGACGTACTGACTGATTCCGGAGATGATGAACAGCGCCTCGGGTGGCGCCGTCTCGAGCGGATTGCGACGGTGATTCAGTCGAAGAGATCCGGGTCGGTGCGGCAGATTTCCTGCCACAGCGGCTGGAAGTTCAACCAACCGGCCACGGGATGTGCCGTCAAGTCACGCGTATACGTAGCCATCTCGTGCGGGATGAGCTTGGGTGTACCAACTGTTTCGGCCATGATCTGGGCCATGCAGGTGCGTTCCATTGACAAGAACCAGTAGGCAGCCGCATCAACCGTCGGTGCAACGGTGAACAATCCGTGATTTTGGTGGATGGCCGCCTTGCCCTTCGGAAACTTCGACGCGATCTCGCGACCGGCTTCGGGTTCGAATACGACGGCACCACCTTGCTCGGCGATTACCACGTGGTCGTCATAGAAGTAGCAACTGTCCTGGGTGATGGGGTCGAGCTTGCGGCCGAGTGATGCCCACGCCTTGCCGTACACCGTGTGTGCGTGTGCTGCTGACACGACATCTGGTCGCGCTTGGTGAATTGCGGCATGAATGCAGAAGGCAGCGCGGTTCACCGGGTGGTTGCCGTACACAACGTCGCCCTCGTGGTTGACGAGGATGAGATCGGATACGCGCATAAGCCGGAAGCTTCGTGCAAACGGGTTCACCCAGAAGTGATCAGGGAACTCTGGGTCGCGCACGGTGATGTGGCCGGCGACGCCCTCGCCGAAACCAAGACGCCCGAAAATACGCAGAGCGCCAGCGAGCTTCTGTTTGCGCTCGGTGCGCTCTTCTTCGATGGAACGTGTCGGCTGCGGGCCGATATCGACGAGGTCTTTGGGTGTGAGCGGGATGCCGTCGATGGACTTCGTGGAACCTGCGTGTTCGGTGATGGCCATGCGCCAAGGCTACGCAATCATCTGCCGACGATGGGTCTCGTAGTCTGAATAAGCGATGACCGATAAACGCACGGACTCGGGCATCGAAGTTCAGCCGCTCTACGACGCAGGTTCGCTCCAGGGCTTCGATGCCGGCGACCAGCTGGGTTCACCCGGAGCAGCGCCGTACACCCGCGGTATCTACCCAACAATGCATCGCGACCGCCTCTGGACCATGCGGCAATACGCAGGCTTTGGCACCGCGGCCGACACCAACGCCCGCTTCAAGTTCCTGCTCGAGGCTGGCCAAACGGGGCTCTCCTGTGCCTTCGACCTACCAACCCAGATGGGTTATGACAGTGACCATCCACGAGCTGCTGGCGAAGTCGGCAAAGTGGGCGTCGCCATCGATTCTCTCGACGACATGCGAACTCTGCTGGCCGACTTGCCGCTCGACAAGGTGACGACGTCGATGACCATCAATTCGACTGCGGCGATCTTGCTGCTGCTGTACGAATTGGTGGCAGAAGAGCGCGGTGTTCCTGCCAGCGCGATCAGTGGCACGATTCAAAACGACTTGCTGAAGGAATACATCGCCCGCGGCACCTACGTGTACCCACCGCGTCCATCGATGCGCATCATCACCGACATCTTCGCGTACTGCGCAGAACGCGTACCGAAGTGGAACACCATCTCGATTTCGGGTTACCACATTCGTGAAGCAGGCAGCACCGCGGTGCAAGAACTCGCATTCACCTTGGCCAACGCCATCGCGTACGTGCAGGCCGCAGTCGATGCGGGACTCGACGTCGATACGTTCGCGCCGCGGTTGTCGTTCTTCTGGAACGGTCACAACAACTTCTTTGAGGAAGTCGCGAAGTTTCGCGCTAGTCGTCGAATGTGGTACCGCATCATGACGCAGCGATTTGGCGCAAAGAACCCAGCCAGTCACCTGATGCGCTTCCATACCCAGACTGGCGGTGCGACTCTCACCGCCCAACAACCGCTCAACAACGTGGTGCGTGTCGCAGTGCAGAGCATGGCGGCGGTGATGGGCGGCACGCAGAGCCTGCACACCAACGGATACGACGAAGCACTCGGTCTTCCAACTGAGGAAGCCGCGCGTATTGCGTTGCGAACTCAGCAGATCATCGGCTACGAGAGTGGAATCACCGATACACCCGACCCGCTTGCCGGTTCGTACTACGTGGAGTCGCTCACCAATGAAGTGGAACGCTTGGCGTGGGAGTACATCCAGCGCATTGACGACATGGGTGGTGCGGTCAATGCGATCGAAGCAGGCTTCCAGATGGAAGAGATTGAAGAAGCCGCTTACGCATATACGAAGTCAATTGACGATGCAACGCGCACCATCGTGGGCGTCAACAAATTCACGTCGGAAGAGTCAACGGATGTGCCGGTGCTGAAAATCGACGCCGAGCGTGAGCGAAACCAAGTGGAGCGCCTGAAGAACTTCAAGGCGAAGCGTGATATCGCACTCGTCGCGGCTCGGCTCGACGACGTGCGTGCCGCCGCACGCGGTAGCGACAATCTGTTGCATCCGATGCGAGCAGCGCTGAAAGCCAATGCAACGCTCGGCGAAGTGAGCGACGCCTTACGCGACGTGTTCGGCGTGTACCGACCGAGTTAGATGCGCCACCCGAGGCGCAAGGTAGGGCGAGCTAACTGCGCTGCGTAATGCGCGGAGCGGGACGTTCAAAGCCTTTCGGCATGTCGGTGGGCCAGCCGAGGTAGATCATCGCAACGATTGCCGTGTCGCTTGGGAAACCACAGAACGTGGCAACCGCATCGTTGGCGCCGGTGGGGCACGACGACCAGAAACTTGCCAGACCTAGAGCCGTCGCCCCGAGCAGGATGTTCTGCACGCCAGCTGACACTGCGTCACGGTTCTCTGCGGTGCGAAGTTCTGAGTCGCCAGCCTCACTGCCAACGACCAGTACGACGGGCGAGCGCTCAAACTTGCCGCGAGTCTTTTGAACCCGCGGCGACGGTTCGTTTTGTGCGGCCATCACATCGGCACATGCATCGCCAAGTTGCCTGCGTGCTGCGCCACGCACCTCACAGAAGAGCCACGGCCACGTCAATTTGTGGTTGGGTGCCCAGACGGCGACATCGCAAAGTTTGGCGACTGTTGCTGTATCGAGTTCGCGATCTCGGTCAATCATCAGATTGGTTCGCCGAGCGCGTACGAGAGTGACAAAGTCGTCGAAGTTCATGACTAAGAATGCCTCGCCGGAAGATTCATCAGTTCTTGTGGAGGGCTGCGTTGAGGCCGCCCCAGCTGCCTTTGCGCACCACGGCTTCGACCGCACCAGTCTGTGAGTTGCGGCGGAACAACAGGTTCGACGCCCCGCTCAACTCGCGAGCCTTGACGGTGTTGCCATCGGGTAGTCGCACGACGGTGCCTGCCGTGACATAGAGACCGGCTTCGATCACCGAGTCATCTCCAAGGTTGATCCCAAGTCCACTGTTCGCGCCAAGGAGGCAACGCTCGCCGACGGTGACCATCTCCTTGCCGCCACCCGAGAGTGTTCCCATGATTGATGCACCGCCGCCGATGTCGCTGCCGTTGCCGACGATGACGCCTGCAGAGATGCGACCTTCGACCATCGATGCACCAAGCGTGCCGGCATTGAAATTGCAGAAGCCTTCATGCATCACCGTGGTGCCTTCGGCGAGGTGGGCGCCAAGGCGCACGCGGCTCGCGTCGGCGATGCGCACACCGGACGGCACGACGTAGTCGGTCATGCGCGGGAACTTGTCGACGCCATTCACGGTGAGATGTTCGCCTTTTCGTCGTAGCGCTTCACGCACTTCTTCAAGTACGTCGAGGGCAACCGGGCCGATGCTTGTCCATGCGACGTTTGCGAGCAGCCCGAATGCACCGTCGAGGTTCAATGTGCGTGGCTTTGCCAAACGGTGTGACAGCAAGTGCAGGCGCAAGTAGACGTCGGCGGCGTCGCGTGGTGCTGCCGCCGTGTCGATCTCCGTGACGATCGGCGTGATGTCGACGCCGCGTCGCGCATCCGTTGCTGCGGGCGCAAGGTTGGCTCGTTCGGCAGCGGGGCACGAGTCGCCCCAGCCCAGTCGGCGGTAGTGCGCATCGAGCACGACGCCGCTTGACGAGAGAGTTGCAGTACCGACACCCCAGGCGCGAGTCGAACCACTCATCACGCCAGTCGCTGCGCCAGTATTCACTCGGCGACCTCCGGTCGCAGCGTGGGAAAGAGAATGACTTCGCGGATTGACGACACGCCGGCAATCAGCATCGTGAGGCGGTCAATGCCAATGCCAAGGCCACCAGTGGGCGGCATGCCGAACTCGAGTGCTCGCACGTAGTCTTCGTCGACGGTGCCAGCGGCGGCATCGCCGGCCTCTTTGGCCCGCTGTTCTGCCTCGAAACGCTTGCGCTGTTCGACAGGGTCGTTCAACTCGCTGTAGCCGTTGGCGAGTTCGCGAGCCTGCACGAACAGTTCGAAACGTTCAGTGAGATGCGGGTCGTTGCGATCGACACGCGCAAGCGGGGAGATTTCAACTGGATGACCGGTGACGAACGTCGGCGCAACGAGGCCGGCTTCGGCTTTCTCCGCGAAAATCTCTTCGATGACGCGACCGGAGCCCCAGTGCTTCTCCCACTTCACCCCGTGGTCGTCGGCAATCTTTCGCACCGAAGGCAGCGGTTGCGAAGGATGCAATTCGTGGCCGACTTTCTCGCTGGCGAGATCGATCATGCGCTTGCGCGGCCACGGAGCGGTGAGGTCGAAGGGTGCGCCACCAATCTCGATGGTGGTGGTGCCGAGTGCGTCGCGAGCTGCGTTCACGATGATGTCCTGCGTGAGTTGCATGATGTCTTGGTAGTCGGCGAACGCTTCGTATGACTCGAGCATCGTGAACTCGGGGTTGTGTCTCGTAGAGATGCCTTCGTTGCGGAACACGCGGCCGATTTCAAAGACCCTCTCCATGCCGCCGACGATGAGCCGCTTTAAGTGCAGCTCCAGCGCGATGCGTAGGAAGAGCTGCATGTCGAGAGCGTTGTGGTGAGTGGTGAACGGTCGGGCGTGTGCTCCGCCGGCCTCGATGTGCAGCATCGGGGTTTCTACTTCCACGTACCCGCGTTCGCGGAACGTATTGCGAACGCTGGCGATGATTGCGTGTCGCACCTCGAAGGTTCGCCGAGCATCGGCGTTGACGATGAGGTCGGCATAGCGCTGGCGGAATCGAGTATCGACGTCGGAGAGTCCGTGCCACTTGTCGGGCATTGGGCGCAGCGCCTTCGCGAGCAGTTGCACTGCGGAAGTTTTGACGCTCAGCTCACCCTTGCGGGTGGTCATCACCACGCCTCGTGCGCCAACCCAGTCGCCCATATCCAACGCATTGATCTCGTCAAACGCCGCGTCACCGACGACTGCCTTGCTGACGAAGAGCTGAATCTCGTCGCTGCGGTCACGAATCGTGATGAAGATGAGTTTGCCCTGGTCACGCTTCAGCATCACACGTCCACACACGGCAACATCATCGGCGGTTTCGGTGCCTGCGGCGAGTGAACCATGCTTCGCTCGAATCTCGCCGAGCGTGTGCGTGCGATCGAAACGGTAGGGGTACGGGTTCACACCCTGCCCGCGGAGTCGTTCGATTTCTTCCAATCGACGTTCGCGATATGCGGCGAGGTTGGTGCCGACCTCGCCGCCGGTGACGTTGTCCTCGGTCATGCGATGACGTTGTTTCTGGTCATGAGATGACGTTGTTTCTGGTCATGAGATGACAACGAGCACATCGCCCGAGCCGACTTTGTCGCCGGGCTTCACGTTCACCGACTTGACGGTGCCAGCTTTCTCG
>Ga0208594_1000069_pt1 | contig 37142 bp, 54 predicted proteins | sample LakMenEpi14Sep10_FD_150699 | JGI IMG/M metagenome (GOLD analysis project Ga0208594, IMG submission 150699) | Freshwater microbial communities from Lake Mendota, WI - 14SEP2010 deep hole epilimnion (SPAdes) | ecosystem: Environmental > Aquatic > Freshwater > Lake > Epilimnion/Euphotic zone ...
GCTTCCAACTGGATTTCAGGCCAGTGCCTGGGCCAGAAACAGGCCCAATCACCGGTCAACCAGATTGACGCAACCCATCAACCTGATTGACATCTGACATTCAACGCCTTCTCCACGGCCTGCTGAAGCCAGAACCCCCAGGCACCCTCCCGGAACACGGCGGGATCACTGCTGGCCTCAGCCGTCTCCAGGTCGGCAGTGGCGATCTTCAGCAGGCCTTCCGCCTCAGAGAGCACCATCGAGCAAGCGCCCCTCCCGATAGGCCCTGCCGATCACGTGACTGCGCCAGTGGCGGCGTTCCTGGCACTCCTGCTGCGAATAGAGCAGAAGGTCGAGGGACACATCCGCCTGGGCCAGTTCGTCCCAGAGCTCGTTGAGCACCTCGAAGCGGTGGTGGCCCTCAAGCCAGGCATCCGGTGCGGTGATCAACAGGTCGATGTCCGATTCCGGTCCCGCCGTGCCGCGGGCCCGGGAGCCGAACAGGCGCACTTCCGCGCCTGGGATCCTTTGACAGATCAAAGCCGCCATCCCCTGGAGGCGCTGGTCGATCGGTGGCGGGGCGACGCTGTTCATTCCGCCATTCTGGCCAGGGTCGTCTTTGGGCGGCGCGTCAGGAAGGCGACCCTGCTGGGATCCCTTCTGGTGTTGGCGCGTGGAGGCTGCAGCCAACCCGGCTCCGCGTCTCGCTGTGCCGCCCCAGTCCACACCCGCTACCGCCATTGCCGTCCGACTTCCCCAGCCAGTCCTAAGATGTGTACATATTTAGCGGGAGTAAGGCGTGGCAACCCGTATTGGCATCCGTGAACTCAGGGCCAGGCTGGCCTCCCATCTGGAATCGTCCACGCCGATCGAGGTGACCCGTCATGGCCGCACCATTGGTCTCTACGTGCCCTTGCCCCAGCAGGGCAACCTGAGTGATCGGGAGAAGGTGTTGGAGGCTGGCCGGCTGATGCAGGCAGAACTGGCGCGTATCTGTCTCAGCGAAGACGAGCTCAGTGCCGACTTCAAGGCCTGGCGGAAAGGTCACCGTGATCAGGCAACGGCCTGAGGGTGGAGCGTTACATGGGGAGCTGAGGCCTTCGCGTCAGCCCCCCGTATCCACACCGAGGCCGACACCACCGCGTTTCAGTCCGGCTGGTGCAGCGAAAGGGCCCGCTGATGCGGTGTTTGCTGAACAACAGCCTGGCAGCGCAGCACCCGCAGCGGCCCCGTGCCCTTGTGAGCACCCGATACATCACCGAGCTGCTGATCGGGCTGCGGTGGCGTGAGCGATGGCCGAAGCCGCAGGCTTCTCAACAATGAAACAAGCCACCTCCTCACCCCCGGTCGCACACGGAACCCGACCAGCCGCTGACGGCATAGCTGCAGCAGCGCGTCGCGCTCGCCGTAGCGGGTGATGCCGTTGCCGGTGAGCACCCGGCCCACCATCCGCTTCCCGGTATCCGCTGGGCGATGTCTTGCGCCAGGGCGGGGCTGGCTGTTGCCTGGCAAATCCGTGGCCCAGCAGTTCCATGAGCATCAAGGGTTGATCGATGTGGCTCATGCGCATCCGCTCGGCGATGGTGTGCCGGAGGCGCTCGTAGGTGGGGGAGGGGTGTGGGGGCATGGGGGCATCCTGGCTGGGGTGTGACGGGGGTGGCATTGGAAGGGAGAGGAACACAGGCAAGTCAGGCCGCCATGTCAGCTCGTGATCGCCTTCGTCCTGCTCCACCGCCTTGCGTGCCTACGTCTGGCGGTGGTAAGGTAACGGTGTGATCCGTTCGTTTCGGTGCCGCGACACCCAGGCCCTCTTTGAGGGGAAGCCGGGGCGCCGTTTTGGAAGCTTGGCCCGAGTGGCTTTCCGCAAGCTCGCCATCCTCGATGCGGCCGCCTGCCTCAACGATCTACAAGTTCCACCAGGCAATCGCCTGGAGCCGCTCAAGGGGAACCGCCATGGCCAGCACAGCATCCGCATCAACGACCAGTTCCGGCTCTGCTTTGTCTGGACAGAAGCAGGGCCAGAGGACGTCGAAATCGTTGACTACCACTGACGTGATGCTCGTGCCCCCGGGCGAGGTGCTGCTGGAGGAGTTTCTGCGGCCCATGGGGATCAGCCAGTACCGGTTGGCGCTGGCGATCGGCGTACCGGAGAGCCGCATCAACGCCATCGTGAAAGGGCGGCGTGCGATCACGGCCGACACCGATCTGCGCCTGTGCCGTTTCTTCGGCCTGAGCGATGGTTTCTGGCTGCGGATGCAAGGGAGCCATGATCTGAAGCTGGCCAGGCAGGCTCTGATCAGCGTGTTGCCGGCGATCGAGCCCATCCAGCCAATGGCATGAGCAGGGCTTGCGGCTGCAGCCAACCCGGCTTCGGGTGTGGCTGTGCCCGAGCCGCCTGAAGCGTCTATACTTCCGTCTAAACATCTGATTGCCATGGCCGCCACCCCATCGCGCCAGGCCCTGCGCCGCTGGGGCAACAGCCTTGGCATTCGCCTGCCTGCAGCCATCGCCCGGGAGGCTCGGCTGCAGGAAGATCAGGCCGTGGAACTCTCCGTCGTGGAAGGTGGGGTACTGATCCGGCCGGTTCAGCATCGCCTGTCTCTGGCCGAACGGCTGGCGGCCTACGAGCCCATGCCTGGCGAACCCACAGAGGCCATGGCCTTCCCTCCGCTCGGGGCTGAGGTCGTCGAGTGAGCCCCCGCCGAGGGGTCGAGGGTTGGGTGCCCGATCGCGGTGACGTGATCTGGATCGACCACAACCCCCAGGCCGGCCGCGAGATGAAGGATCACCATCCCTTTGCGGTGCTGTCCACCGCTTCCTTTCACACCACCGTGGGCCTGGTGGTGGGCTGCGCCATGACCTCAGCTCCCTACAACCGCGGTTCCACCCTTGCTGTGGATCTGGGCCCCATCCCCGATCGGCCGGGTTCCCACAGCTATGTGCTCTGCCAGCAACTCAAATCCTTCGATTGGCGCGCCAGGGGCGCTCGCCCCCATCCGATCGGACGACTGAACGACGCGCAACTGGAGGAGGTGATGGCGATTGTGGGGCAGATCCTTGGCTTGGTGGTCTGAGCCTTGCGAGGCCCCTCCTCACCGCTTGCGTGCGTCGTTTGTACTAACGTTGACCAGCTGCTCAACCTGGAGAGGTGCCGCCATGGCTGCCACCGGAGCTTCGCCGCCTGCGCGCTCAGCCCGGCTCGGCCTGCGCGCCACGCCGGAACAGGAAGCCGTGCTGCGCCGTGCAGCTGAGGTGACCCACAAGTCGCTCACCGACTTCATCCTCGACAGTGCCTGCCTCGCTGCCGAGCAGGCGCTCCTTGATCAGCGCCTGTTCATGGTCTCGGGCTCCCAGGCCCAGGCCCTGATCGATCTGCTGGACCGCCCCGAACAGGCCAATGAGGGTCTGCGTGATCTGTTCGCCAGGCAGCCACCCTGGGACGCCCAGTGACCTGGCGGCCGCCGCAGCCGCTGGCCGTGCAGCACCGGCTGGAAGGCTTTCACTGCGGAAAGCCCACGCTCAATCACTGGCTGCAGCACCACGCTCGCCAGGCGCAGACCAGTGGCTCGGCCCGAACGTTCGTCGTCGCCGACGAGGAGAACCGCGTCGCCGGCACTTTCAGCCTCACCGTGGGCCAGGTCGACACGGTGAAGGCCCCAGAGCGCATCCGTCAGGGCATGGGGCGGTTTCCGTTGCGCGTGGTCATCCTGGCCAGGCTCGCCGTGACACGGGAAAACCAAGGATGTGGCATCGGTGTTGGGATGCTTCAGGACGCGATCCGTCGGACGCTGGTGATCGCCGAGCAGGCCGGAATTCGGGCGATCCTGACCCATCCCATCAACGAAGACGCAGCACGCTTCTATACCCGGTTCGGATTCACTGCATCGCCGCTGCGCCAGCAGCAACTGCTTCTGCTCCTCAAGGACGCGAGGAAGATCCTCCAGTGAGCAATGGGGGCATCCTGGCTGGGGTGAGACGGGGGGTGGCACTTGTAAAGGAGAGGCCCCTGGCGATCACCCTGGCCCACGAATGCTCCCCCATGCAAACCACGCACTTGTTGACGAGGCCAAGATCTGCGACTACCTGCTCTCAGACACGCATCCTGTCGGTCGCTTCAAGGTCAGGGTATTTCGCTCACTTGGTTACACCGCTGTATCCTGGACACGTCTTCGGGATGATCTGCTCCAGCATGGACAGACTGGCACGGTTGAGAGGATCGAGAGCAGCGCCTATGGGACGAAAGTTGTCATCAGTGCTACGTTAAAGGGCCCGAATGGATCAGCCAAGCCATTCAGAACGGTTTGGCTGATCCCCGATCACTCCAGTCAGCCAAGGCTCGTCACCGCATTTCCGGAGTAAGTCATGTTCGTCTTGCACCAAACGGTTGCTCTCACCCACGACATACCTGATGCTGGTCTGCAGTTGGGGGATCTCGGTGCTGTCGTGGCTATACACGACCCTGCAAACTACGAGGTTGAGTTTGTTGCCGCTTCGGGTCGCACCCAATCGCTGTTGACGCTTTCAAGGAGCAGCATCCGAGCGATTGGAGATCAGGATCTGATCGCAGTTCGTTCTCTGGCCGCGCCATCCGCCCGGTGATGAGCTTCAGCACGCAGAACAAACAGCCCGTCACGCGCAGGGTGTAGCTGCCGCGCTCGCAGCGGGTGATGCCGTTGAAGGTGAACCTTGCCCACCATGCGCTTCCCAGGATCCGGCGGGCCACGTCCTGCGCTGGGGCTGCACCACGTGGCTCATGCGCATGCGTTTCGCGATGAAGTCGCGCAGGCGCTCGTAGGTGGGGGAGGGGGTTGGGGGCATGGGGGGATCTTGGCGCTGCGAGGGCAGTGCTGGGGCAGGGGGTGACAGGGGGTGGAACTGATCGGATGTAACTGCCCCGCCTGCATTGGTCATGGTCGATCTCTTGACTGGATCAGCCCTAAGATTGACTCTGTGTCTGCTTCGAGCATCGATCTGATGGCGATGAACCTTCCACTGAGCCGGATGAGCCTGCAAGAGAAGCTCGTGGCCATGGAGCTCCTCTGGGCAGACCTCTCGGCCACCCCCGATCAGGTTGAGTCACCGGCTTGGCACAGCGAAGAGTTGCAGCGCCGGAGAGAGCAAGTACAGCAGGGCAGTGCCAAGCTTCTGAACTGGGACGACGCCATCGCTGAGCTTAAAACAGAGCGACATGAACATCAGACTCCTTGAGGCCGCCAAGGATGATCTGCGTAGCGGATGGTTGTTCTACGAGCGACAAAGTCCGGGCCTTAGCAATACCTTTCTTGCTGCTATTGATTCTGATGTGCAGGCATTAGCCCTCTACGCTGGCACTCATCTAAAGCTCGCTGGATTTTATCGGATGTTGATCAAGCGGTTTCCGTTCGCGCTCTACTACTTGGTCAACGAATCATCGATCGATATCTACGCCATCCTTGATTGCCGCCGAGATCCCATCTGAATTCGCGATCGTCTGGCAACCTCCCCGCCGCCGCCTTGAAAAGCGTGTCGCCATTAGCGCTGGGCCGAGCGCCTGATCGGCCACAATCCTGATGACGTCAAGCCCATTGGGGCGGCGCAGAAATCGGTCTGGGTCACGTCTTCCCCCAGGATCCGGCGGGCTACGTCCTGCGCGGGGGCCGGGCTGGCTGTTGCCTGGCCAATCCGCGTCCCAGGAGCTCCATGAGCATCAGGGGTTGGTCAACGTGGCTCATGCGCATGCGCTTGGCGATGGTCTCGCGTAGGCGCTCGTAGGTGGGGGAGGGGGTTGGGGGCATGGGGGGATCCTGAGGGTGGCCTGGGCCGCCTAGGGCTGTCACCCCCAGTTAGCGTTGTTCAACTGGCGTTCAGATGCCATGACTCAGGCCCTCGCAGCCGCGATCGCCTCCGCAGCCAAGCTGCCACCGCAAGAGCAGGATGCTCTAGCGGCCCTGCTGGTCGCAGAGATGGAGAGCGAGGAGCGATGGGGCGATCTTTTCTCTCATTCTCAGGGTCTGCTGGCTGAACTGGCCCAACAGGCCCTGGGCGGCGTGCTGCCCTCCATCGAACCGTTCCAGCCCACCTGATCTGGTTTCGGGATCCATGCCTCCGCGGGATCACCAGGCTGTGCCCAGGCGTCACCGGATAGGCATCGGCGATGCAGAGCGCCAGTTCGTTCTCCAGCAGCACCCGGCCGCTGGCCTCCAGCACGCAGACACGCAGCCGGCCTCGCGCAGGGCGTAGCTGGCCTGCAGATCGCTGAAGCCGGTGGAATCGGTGTCGCGCTTACCGGCGTTGCTGCGGAAGCAGAGGGCTTGCAGGTTGGTGATGGCGTCGGAACCGCTCTGATTCCTGGGCACGATGTGGTCCACCTCCAGGGCCCTTTGATGTTCATGGGCTCCCCAGTACTCGCAGCGGCCCCGGGCGCGGGTTAGCACCCTGTAGTTCACCGAGCCGCTGATCGGGGTGCGATGGCGGCTGCGGTGGGCAAACACCTCATCGCCGCGTTGCTCGTGGAAGGCATCAAGGCGCTCGCGGCATAGCTACAGCAGCTCGTCGCCGCCGATAAGGCTGTAGGCGCCGTTGCCGTAGGCGGTGATGCCATTTCCGGTGAGCACGTGCCCACCATCCGCTTCCCAGGATCCGCCGGGCCACATCCTGCGCCGGGGCGGGGCTGGCTTGTTGCACGGCAAATCCGCGGCCCGTCAGGCCATCGCACCTGCTGGGATCCCTTCTGGCTGTACCGCCCCAGTCCCCCACCCAAAGACTGATGACAAAAGGCACACAAAGTCTTATGGTGTTGCCATGAAGCCCTTTCGCTGGAGCTCAGCCAAGAACGAGGTCCTTCAGCTTCAACGAGGCGTTTCCTTCGAGGCCGTGGTGGTTGCCATCGAATCCGGTGATCTGCTCGACATCGTTGAGCATCCGAACCAGGCCCGCTACCCAGGCCAGCGCATTCTTGTCGTTCTGATCTCCGGCTATGTCCATCTGGTGCCTTATGTCGAGGCCGAAGATCACCTCTTTCTCAAAACCATCATTCCCAGCCGCAAAGCCACCATCGCCTACCGCCCAGGAGACGCACCATGAACCCCCTTGATCAAGAAGAGCAGGAGATCCTGGAAGCCTTCGAAGCGGGCACTCTCCGTTCCGTGGCTACGGCGGCAGAGCGCTCCCGCCTGGAAGCCTCCGCAAGATCAACGGCCAGCAAGGATCAGCGCATCAACATTCGCCTCACCAGTGAGGATTTAGGCGCCTTGCGTGCCCGTGCACTGCAGGAGGGCATTCCCTACCAGACCCTGATCACCAGTGTCCTTCACAAGTACGTGAGCGGCAGGCTTCTCGATCGACCCTGAACGTGCGCAGCATCGTGGTTTCGGACGGCCCGTCAGGTTGGCTCCCCTGCCTTCCTCGCAGCGGGTGATGCCATTGCGGTTGAAGGTGAACCTTGCCCACCATCCGTTTCACGCGCTCCGTGTAGGAGTCGCTCTGGGTCACGTCTTCCCCCAGGATCCGGCGGGCCACGTCATGCGCCGGGCCGGAACTGGGGTGGGCCAGCTCCTGCTTGCTGCCGACTACGGTTTCAGCCCGGTATCACGCACCATGTCCGTTCTCGGCAAGCAGGCCATCCTCGAAGCCATCGCCAAGGGGGCCATCACAATCTCGCCCTTCTGCGCGGAACGGGTTGGACCTGCCTCTGTGGATCTCACCTTGGCCAGCACCTTTCGCGTGTTCCGCAAGGTGCACCAGGTGATCGAGGTGGGCGACGACACCGATTACCGCGCCTTCACCGACAAGATCGAGGTTGAACAGGGCGGCAGCATCCTGATCATGCCCGGGGAAACCGTGCTGGGCATCACCCGCGAGCGGCTCACCCTCGGGCCCGGGATCTGTGGGTGGCTGGAGGGTCGCAGCCGGTTTGCCCGCCTCGGCCTGATGGTGCACATCAGCGCTCCATTCATGGGGCCCGGTATTGACAGTCAACAGGTGCTGGAGATGAGCAATTTTGGCCCGGCGCCCTTGGCGGTTGCACCGGGTTTGCCGATCTGCCAGTTCGTGTTTCAGCGGCTGGATGGAAACGAACGCTACGTGGGCCTTTTTGCGGGTCAGACGCACCTCACGTTCTGAGCTGGGGTCAAGCGGTGAGCAGCCTGCACCAGGCAGTGCTGCTAGGCACTCAGAGCCAGCCGGGATCTTGCCCAGCCAGCGATCTGGCTCGCGGTGTGTGCTTAAGCCGCGGGCGGCTGGGTTGAATGGTGCTCCCGAACACTTTGGCCATGGGAGAGGATGGTATATGGTCTTATTTTTTGTGGCCGGGGGGGTATGTTGGCCATGTCTGTTTTACTGATTACCTGCCGATTTCCGATGGTGCCTGAGGCCGGCCGCTCTCGCCTGGGAATTCCAGGACATGGTTCCATTGTCTGTGCTGGGTTGCATCTGCATGGCTGATCGGGGCGTTGTCTATCTCGCGGTTCAGCAGTTCGGTTATCTGGAAGCGGCTCTGATCAGTGCCCTGGCACTGCGAGCTCTCCATCCCCATCTGCCGATCACCGTTGTATCGGATCTGTCCGCTTTGGCCGAGTTGCCTCTCGATCGCCATGGCCTCGAGGCCCATCTGCTGCAGCCAGTGCCCGTCGGCACAGATCTGAGCCTGTCCCGGGCCGTGAAAACGCGCATCTACAACTTCAGCAGCCACCGGGACACGCTCTACCTGGATGCGGACATGCTGCCGGTGCAGCCCCTCACCAGTCTCTGGAGCATCCTTGAACAGGGCGACGTGGCCCTCGTGCCCGACCGGCTGCCGGAGATCGGCCTGTGCGACCACATCGCCCCGGAGGAGGTGGCCTACACCTTGGAACGACTGGCCCCCAGCACTCGCCAGTTCAACAGTGGCCTGATCCTCTGGAGGCGCAGTGCTGCCAGCACGGCGCTGTTCGAGGCGTGGCATCGCGAATGGCGGCGGTTCGGGCGCCATGACCAACTGGCCCTGGCCCGGGCCATTGCCGCCAGCCACACTTCCGTGCTGGAGCTTCCCCGCCGCTACAACCTCTCTCCCCGGGACGCCGAACCTCTGCTCAAGCAGGGCGAACCGGCCAACCTGCTCCACTGCTGGGGAGGCAAGGTGACCAGCGGTCGCTTCCGCAGGTTGGCCAGACGCTTCTGTCCGCAGGCGCTGGAAACCGCGGAGCAGCTGCTGGCGACCATTGCCGAGCCTCTGCTCAGCGCCTGAGATCGAAGCGATCAGCCTCCATCACCTTCACCCAGGCGCTCACGAAGTCGCACACGAAGCGAGGTGCGCCATCGGCCTGGGCATACACCTCGCCGATCGCCCGCAGCTGGGAGTTGGAGCCGAACACCAGATCCACCCGGGTGCCACTCCAGCGCAGCGCCCCGCTGCGGCGATCGCGGCCCTCAAACAGCTCGCCGGTCTCATCGACGGGGGCCCAGGTGGTCGCCATGTCGAGCAGGTTCACGAAGAAGTCGGGGCTCAGCACACCGGGGCGCTCGCTGAACACGCCATGGCGGCTGCCGCCGGTGTTGGCGCCCAGCACCCGCAGGCCGCCCACCAGCACGGTCATCTCCGGGGCGCTCAGGCCCAGCAGCTGGGCCCGGTCCACCAGCAGGTGCTCCGCTGCCACGCTCATCGGCCCCTTCTGCCAGTTGCGGAAGCCATCGGCCTGGGGCTCCATCACGGCAAACGAGGCCGCATCGGTGTGCTCCTGGCTGGCATCCATCCGGCCCGGTGTGAAGGGCACCTCCAGCGGCTGGCCGGCGGCGGCGGCGGCCTGCTCCACGCCCACGCCACCGGCCAGCACGATCAGATCCGCCAGTGACACCCGCACGCCATCGCTGCGGGAGGCGTTGAAGGCCTGCTGGATGCCCTCCAGCACGCCCAGCACCCGCTGCAGCTGCTCGGGCTGGTTCACGGCCCAATCCTTCTGCGGGGCCAGGCGCACCCGGGCGCCGTTGGCGCCGCCACGTTTGTCGGAGCCGCGGAAGGTGGAGGCCGAGGCCCAGGCGGTGCTCACCAGCTCCGCCACGCTGAGCCCGGAGGCGGCCACGCGCGCCTTGAGGTCGGCGATGGCGGCCCCGTCCACCAGGGGATGGTTCACCGCCGGGATCGGGTCTTGCCAGATCAGCTCCTCGGCGGGCACTTCAGGGCCGAGATAAAGGGTCTTGGGCCCCATGTCGCGGTGGGTGAGCTTGAACCAGGCGCGGGCGAAGGCGTCGGCAAAGGCCTCCGGGTGCTGGTGGAAGTGGCGCGAGATCGGCTCGTAGATCGGATCGAAGCGCAGCGACAGATCCGCCGTGGTCATCATCGGCGGGTGCTTGAGCCCGGGGATGTGGGCGTCGGGGATCAGGTGTTCCTCGCGGCAGTTCTTCGCCTGCCACTGCCAGGCGCCGGCGGGGCTCTTGATCAGCTCCCACTCGTAGCCGAAGAGCATGTCGAAGTAGCCCATGTCCCAGCGGGTGGGGTTGGGTTTCCAGGCACCCTCGATGCCGCTGGTGGTGGCATCGGCCCCCTTGCCGCTGCCGTGGCGGTTGGCCCAGCCCAGGCCCATCGCCTCCAGCGGCGCCCCCTCCGGCGGCGGCCCCACCAGCTCGGCGCTGCCGGCGCCATGGGCCTTGCCGAAGGTGTGGCCGCCGGCGGTGAGCGCCACGGTCTCTTCGTCATTCATTGCCATGCGGGCAAAGGTCTCGCGCACGTCGCGCCCCGACGCCACTGGATCGGGCACCCCGTTGGGACCCTCGGGGTTCACGTAGATCAAGCCCATCTGCACGGCGGCCAGCGGGTTTTCCAGCTGACGATCGCCGCTGTAGCGCTCATCGCCGAGCCAGGTGGTCTCGTTGCCCCAGTAGATGTCTTCTTCGGGCTGCCAGATGTCGGCGCGGCCGCCGCCGAAGCCGAAGGTGCGCAGCCCCATCGATTCGAGGGCGGCGTTGCCGGCCAGGATCATCAGGTCGGCCCAGGAGATGCGGTTGCCGTATTTCTGCTTGATTGGCCACAGCAGCCGGCGGGCCTTGTCCAGGTTGCCGTTGTCGGGCCAGCTGTTGATCGGCGCAAAGCGCTGGTTGCCGGTGCCGCCACCGCCGCGGCCATCGGCGGTGCGGTAGGTGCCGGCGCTATGCCAGGCCATGCGGATGAACAGGCCGCCGTAGTGGCCCCAGTCGGCCGGCCACCACTCCTGGGAGTCGGTCATCAGGGCGATCAGGTCGCGCTTGAGGGCCTGGTAGTCGAGCGTCTCGAACGCCTCGGAGTAGTTGAACGCCTCGCCCAGCGGGTTGGACGCCGGGTTGTGCAGGTGGAGGATCGCCAGGTTGAGCTGCTGGGGCCACCAGTCGCGCGGCGCGGGGCCGCGGCCTGCCACCGCCATCGGGGCGGCGCCGTGGTTGAAGGGGCACTTGCCGAGTTCGGTCATGGCTGGCGCGGGCTTCGGTTTGGCGTGCTTTCCGGACCGTAGGCAGCACGCTCAGGGGCGTTCAGCGGGTGTCATACACCGTGATGTGGCGGCTCAAGCATCAGTCCCGCCCGCGATCTGCAGCCCTTGTGTGTCACTTTCGGCCGACACGATTCGGGTTACGAATGAATGCGGCGCCCTCACCACATTGGCGACTTCCATAGAATCAACTTAGACCCAGGGCTACGGGAGCTGCGGCTGGTCGTTTCAGCGCGGCTTTGCAGCTGCTTCTCCTTGAATTCCGGGGAATCAGGGCGGAGCTCGTGCTGTCTGGTGCCTGCCCAATCAAGACAGTTTTTCAGGCCTGTTTTGTCAGGCCACTTTGGTCAGAAACGTGTTGTCAGGAAAGGAGGGAACTGTGAGCAACACCATCAACGAGGATCTTGTCAAACTTGACGCCACTAAGCCCGATCCCGTCAGCACTATGCGGGCGCAGGATCCGCCTGAGCTCGCGATTGCGCAGGGTGAGCTGGAACTCAACCGGCTGTGGCTGCGCTTCTCCGCTGCCCTGGCGGCGATGGACGTGGGTCCGACCCATTGGCCCCTCGATGGCTGGCTCCGCCTCGATGGAGATCGGCGGCCGCCGTTTCCGGTGATCCTGGTGCAGTTCAACGTCGATGGTGTGGGGGTGGTGCTCGGCATGGAGCACCCCGTGGCACCCGGGCGGCTGGGGGATCTCACCACCCAGGCCCATGGGGCGGGTTGCCGGCACCGCCCCGTGCTCTGCCAGGGGCGGGAGGCCTATTGCCGTGACAGGACGCTGCAGTACGCGGCGCTGCGCTTCGATCCAGAAGCCTGGCTGATCAGCGCGGGTTGCGGGGAGCCAGGTCGCTGGGGCGGCTGAGCACGAACACCGTCATGGCCGTGAGCAGGATCACCAGGGCCGTGACGCCAACGATGGCGGCGGTGTAGTCGGTTTGCATCGGGATCAGCTCCGGAGAACCCCAGGCCATGGCCGGGGGCAGGACTCAGCCGCCGGGTGGCGATCTGCTGAAGCAAGTGTAACGGAGTGCAACAGCAGCCCATGAAAAAAGCCGCCCCTGGGGGCGGCTGCAGCTGATGGCAGCTGGGATCACCAGCGATTGCCGCCACCACCACCACCGCCACCGGCGGGACGGGGCTCGGCCTTGTTCACCCGGATCATCCGGCCCATCCACTCCACATCCTGGAGGTCGTCGATGGCCTTGGTTTCCTCGGTGGCCTCAGCCATCTCGACGAAGGCGAATCCGCGCTTGCGGCCGGTTTCCCGGTCGAGGGGAAGGGTGCACTTGCGCACCGAGCCGTACTCGGCGAACAACTGCTGAAGGTCCTCCACTTCGGCGTCGAAGGAGAGGTTGCCCACGTAAATGGTCATGAAATGAACGAACTTATGAACGCGATTCGTTGAATGCCCTGGAGAAAGTCGCTGGCCGAGCTGGAGACGTGCCGGATTGGGAAACCCTTCGGAACTCGTCGCCTGGAAGAAAACCTGCTGGAGAGTGGTCGTTGAATCCCCTTGAACCTACAGCACGGGGATGGACAACCCGGCAAGTGACTGCTCCCAGACCAGCAGCCACCAGGCCTGCAGCCAGCCTCCAGGCCGCCGGGTTCCGCCATCGGATTGACTGGCCGGACCTCTGTCCTCCCACCATGCCGATCGCGGTTCAGGAGCTGCTCGCCGCCCAGCGCTGGCGCTACGCCACCAAGAGCTTTGATCCCGCCCGATCCATCCCGGCCGAGCAGTGGCAGGCCCTGGAGGACTGCCTGGTGCTCAGTCCCTCCTCCTACGGCCTGCAGCCCTGGAAGTTCCTGGTGATCGACGATCCGGCCCTGCGCCAGGAGCTGCGCCCCCACTCCTGGAACCAGAGCCAGATCACCGATTGCTCCCACCTGGTGGTGCTGCTGGCCAAGCGCACGATCAGCGCCGCCGATGCCGACCGCTTCGTGGCTGCAACAGCCGCTGCCCGCGGCCTGGAGCTCTCCAGCCTCGATGCCTACCGCCAGCTGATCCAGGTGGATCTGATCGATGGTCCCCGTGCCGCCGAGATCGAGTGCTTCACCAGCAATCAGCTCTATATCGCCCTGGGCAACCTGATGACCTCGGCCGCCCTGCTCGGCATCGACACCTGCCCGATCGAGGGCTTCTCGCCTGCCGAGTACGACCGCATCCTCGGCCTCGAGACCAGCCCCTACCGCACCCGCGTGGCGTGCGCCTGCGGCTACCGCGCCGCCGACGACAAGTACGCCAACCTGGCCAAGGTGCGCTACCCCGCCAGCGAGCTGATCGAGCACCGCTGATCTTGGCCGGCCAGCAGCCGTTTGCGCAGGTCGTCCACCAGCACCACCAGCACCGGCACGGGCAGCATCCAGCCCAACCAGCCGGCCGGGAAGGGGGCCAGCTCCAGCACGGCCGCCAGGGGGGCCACCTGCACCAGCAGGACGGCGATCGCCAGTTCGCTGCCGATGCCGAGCCCCAGCAGGGGGTTCCGGCGCAGCCAGCCCAGGACCGGGCGCCCCAGCACCGGCTGCCGGTCGCTGCGGCAGGCCATCAACACGCCCAGCTGGCCGAGCACGATGGTGGTGAAGGTGGCGGCGGAGGCCTGCCGCTGCACGACCTGCCACGCCGGCTCTGCGCTACCGGCCAGGAGTGCCGGTGCCAGCGCCCGCAGCTGCGCCAGCCCCACTCCCTCGGCCCGCCAGGCGAGCAGGTAGGCGGCCATGGCCAGCCCCGCCTCCACCGCGCCGAGCAGCAGATAGCCCCTCACCATCACGGCCCTGGTGAGCAGCGGCTGATCCCGGTGCCGCGGGGGGTTCTGCATACTGCCCGCCTCCGGCGGCTCTGCGCCGAGGGCCAGGGCCGGCAGCAGATCGGTGCCCAGATCCACCGCCAGGATCTGCAGCACCGTGAGGGCGGCGGGGATGGCCAGGGTGAGCATGGCCAGGAAGGGCAGCATCTCGGACACGTTGCTGGCCAGCACGTAGGGCAGGAACTTGCCGATGTTCGCCACCACGCCACGGCCGAAGCGCACCGCCGTGACGATCGTGGCGAAGTTGTCGTCGAGCAGCACGATGTCGGCGGCCTCCCGGGCCCCATCGGTACCCACCAGCCCCATGGCCACCCCCACGTCGGCGGCGCGCAGGGCCGGGGCGTCGTTGACGCCATCGCCGGTCACGGCCACCACCTCCCCCAGGGCGCGGTAGGCCTGCACCAGGCGCAGCTTCTGCTCCGGTGCCATGCGGGCGAACACCAGCCGGCGCCGATACCGGAGCAGCTGGCGCAGCTGGGCGTCGCTGAGGCCGTCGAGGTGGTTGCCCTCGATCACCCGCACCGGATCGAGGCTTGCGGGCTGGGGCCCCTCCAGCAGCCCGATCTGCTCGGCGATCGCCTGGGCGGTGAGGCCGTAGTCACCGGTCACCATCGTGACCCGGATGCCCGCCTGGTGGCAGCGGCGGATCGCCTCGGGCACCTCCGGCCTTGGCGGGTCGTAGAGGGCCACCAGCCCCACCAGCACCAGGTTCCGCCCCACCTCCCGCTCCAGGCTGCTCTTGCCCCGCTCACTGCCCGCGGTGAGCCGGGCCACATGGCCGAACTCCGTTTCGGCACCGGTGGCATACACCAACGCCTCGCCCCGTCCCTGGACCACGGTGGTGCCGGCCAGCACCAGGTTGGCCTGCTCGCGCACCGGCAGGTCGCCGCGCCCGCTGGGGATGGGGCGGGCATGACGGGCCACCGGCAGGGACTCCCCGGTGAGCACCGCCAGGTCGAGGCTCAGGGCGCTGGCGGCCACCAGGCGGCCATCGGCAGGCACCTGATCCCCCTCCTCCAGGGCGATCCGATCCCCCGGCACCAGCTCGGCCGCGTCCCGTTCCTGCAGCTGGCCGTCGCGCCACACCCGCACCCGCTGGGGCAGGGCCCGCCGCAGGGCCTCCAGGCTGCGCTCCGCCTGGTACTCCTGCCAGAAGGAGAACAGCCCGTTGATCAGCACCACCGCCCAGATCGCCCAGCCGAGGGCCGGCGTGCCCGCGGCAAAGGCCAGGGCACCGGCCACCCAGAGCAGCAGGGCCATCCCATGCAGCAGTTGATCCCCCAGCCGCAGGATCAGCGGACGCCTGGGGGCCGGCGGCAGCGCGTTGGCCCCGAACCGGGCCAGGCGTTCGCTTGCCTCCGTGGAGCTGAGCCCCTGGGCCGTGGTCTGCAGGGCGGCTCGGAGCGCCTCGCCGGAGAGTGACCACACGGGCTGGGCCGGCGACAGCTGCATGCCTGCAACCTAGGGAGGGCGGGCGGCTGCGGCCGCCTCTCCCCAGGTGGCCGCCCTCAAGCTGGCGGCCGGCCTCGGCTTGCTGGTGGGTGGCTCCCAGCTGCTCGTGCAGGGCGCTTCCAGCGCGGCCCTGGCGCTGGGGGTGAGCACCACCGTGATCGGACTCACGATCGTGGCGGCGGGTACCTCGATGCCGGAGCTGATCACCTCCGTGGTGGCGGCCTATCGGGGCAAGGCTGATCTGGCGATCGGCAACGTGATCGGCAGCAGTCTGCTCAACCAGCAGTTGATTCTGGGCGTGTGTGCCACCGTTTCAGGAGGCCGTGGCCTGGGCGTGGATGCGGTGATGATCCAGCGTGATCTGCCGATCATGGTGCTCACCACCCTGGCCTGCCTGCCGATCTTCGGCACCGGTGGGGTGATCACGCGCTTGGAAGGGGGGTTGCTGCTGTTTCTCTACGGGGCCTATCTGGTGGAGCAACTCCTGGTCAACATGGTGCCGACTCTGGCTGACGAGTACAGGTTGATCGCCCTGGTTGTTGTAGCACCGGCTGTGCTGATCGTTCTGGCCTGGCAGATGCTGGCCTGGCGTGAACACAGGCATCCTGGCGGATGACGAGCAGATGAAGAGCTGAGGAAATCTTCTCTCCTATCCTGGGCAAACCACCCTGGCGCCCAGGCTTTGCTGCAGGACATTCTGATCATCCTGGTGTTGATCCTGGCCAACGGCCTGTTCTCCGGCACGGAACTGGCGATCGTCTCCGCCCGCCGCCACCGGCTTGAACGGTTCGCCCAGCAGGGACGGCATTCGGCCCGGGTGGCCCTGCGGCTGGCGGAATCGCCCAACCAGTTCCTCTCCACCGTGCAGATCGGCATCACCCTGATCGGCATCCTCACCGGTGCCGTGGGAGGCGCCACCATTGCCGATCGGCTGGCCACGCTGCTCAACCGCTTGCCCCTGCTGGGGGGCTACAGCGAGCCCCTCAGTTTCGCCCTGGTGGTGGCCGGGATCACCTTCCTCTCGGTGGTGCTCGGTGAGCTGGTGCCCAAGCGTCTGGCCCTGGCCAACCCGGAGCGCCTGGCCTGTGCCATGGCCCCCCTGATGGCCGCCATCTCCCGCTCCGGCGCCCCGCTGGTGCATCTGCTGAGCAGCTCCACCGATGCCTTTCTGGCGCTGCTGGGGGTGGGCGACGCCGGCGAGCCCACCATCACCGAGGACGAGATCCGGGCGATGATCCGCCAGGGGGCAGATACCGGCGTGTTCGAGGCCGTGGAACACGACATGGTGCAACGGGTGCTGCGCCTGGGCGATCGCACGATCAAGAGCCTGATGACGCCGCGCACGGCCATCCGCTGGCTGGACCTGGAGGATCCCCTCGAGCAGAGCCTGCAGGCGGCGCTGGCCAGTCCCCACAGCCGCTTTCCCGTGGGCCACGGCAGCCTCGATCAATGCCTGGGCGTGGTGAGCGTGCGCAACCTGCTGGCCGCCCGAATCGCCGGCGACCCGGTGGACCTGCGCCAGCTGGTGCAGCCGCCGCTCTATGTGGCCGAAACCGCCAGGGCCCTGGCCGTGCTCGAGCAGTTCAAGCGCACCGGGGTGCATATCGCCCTGGTGAGCGATGAATTCGGTGGGGTGGAAGGTCTGGTGACCCTGAACAACCTGATGGAGGGGATCGTGGGCGATCTCCCCTCCGTGGAGGAGCAGGACAGTCCCCAGATCACCACCCGGGAGGATGGATCCTGGTTGGTGGATGGCAGCCTGGATCTCGATGCCTTCACCGACTTGATCGGCCGCGACATCTTCGGCTTGGATGCGCAGGGCACCTACCACACCCTGGCCGGGTTTGTGATGCATGGCCTCGAGCGCATTCCGCGGGAAGCCGATCAACTGGTACGGCAGGGCTATTGCTTTGAAGTGGTGGATATGGATGGCAACCGGGTGGACAAGCTGCTCGTGCGTCCGCTGGCCAGCGCTCAGGAGTTGTAGTGCGGATCCAGCCAGCAGCGGGGCAGGGACTCACCTGAGGGAAAGCTCAGCTCCGCCTTGTTGAGGGCGGAGGGATCCTGCAGTTCCTCGCCCGCATGCAGCCGGCCGAGCACGCGCGGGGCGAAGGGGTCAAACAACTGCTGCAGATCGAGCACCTCCACCAGGCTGCTGTCATCGTCGTGGCGGATTTTCAGGAACATGGGCGGTCGCCTGAGGGGGTGATGGCCCCACTTTGATCAGGTCTGCAGGGCTTGGTTGAGCACGGCTTGGTTGATCCGTCCCCAGCACGGGCAACAGGCTGCGCTGAAACCAGTCCTCCGCTGGCATCGGCCGCAACAGCCGCACCGCGGTGGCTGCCAGGGCAAGGGGTTCGGCCGGTGCCCGGCGGCTGGGCCACTGGCCCCCGCGCTGGTAGAGCAGCTCCTGCAGCTGCTGATGCTGGCCGTCATCCAGCGGGCCCCACACGCAGCCCAGGCGGAAGCCGGAGCGCGCGGCAACCTGCACCGGCCAGCTCTGTCCGGCCAGGCTGAGCTGCAGCTGGGCAGGTCCGGGCACCCAGGCCTGCTGGGCCGCCGGATGGTCCGCCAGCTGCAGCTCCAGGCCCTCCTCGCTGATGGCGCTCAGCTGGGCCGCCTGGCCGTTGAGCAGCACCGACTGGCGCATGGCCAGCCAGGGGGTGGCGCTGCGCCGCGGCCGGTCGCGGCAGCAGCGCAGGCTGGCCAGCAGCAGCAATGCATTGAGCAGGGCCCAGCCCAGGCCCACCGCCAGGGTGCTGGCCGAAACTGGCGCCAGGCTGAAGCGTGCGGTGCCCCGCAGGAGGGGCACCAGGTTCAGCACCGCCACCACCTGCAGGCTGAGCAGCCCTAACAAGGGCAGCAGCAACCGCTTCTCCACTGCGCCGACGCGGCCACTGGGCAGGGCCTTGGGCGTGACCCGGAACGGCTGGGTTCGCCCCAGCAGGGTGGTGAGCACAGCCCAGGCCAGGGGCAGCAGCACAACCCAGCGATAGAGCTCCGGCATCAGGGCCGTGCGGCTGTGGGCACTGAACCAGCGGGCCAGCAGCAGCTGGGCCAGCACCAGCGGCAGGGCCATCGTGAGCAGCCCCGCGCCGCTCACCCGCAGCGGGGCCACCCCCAGCACCCCCAGGCTCAGGGGCATCAGCACCAGCACCAGCTGGGGCAGCACGTTCAGCCAGTGCAGGATGCCCTCGAGAAAGGCCAGCCGCTGCAGGGGATTCAGTCCCGGAATCCGCAGCGGGTTGGCGCCGGTGCGCAGGGTGTGCAGGGTGCCGCTGGCCCAGCGGCAGCGCTGGCGGGCCAGGGCCGCCAGGGTGAGCGGCGCCAGGCCGGCACTGAGCTTCTCGGGCAGGAACAGCAGGCGCCAGCCGGCGGCCGTGAGTCGGATGCCGGTGGCCAGATCCTCCGAAGGGGTGCCGGTTTCAAAGCCCCCCACCGCCAGCAGCGCCTGGCGCCGCACCACGAATGAGGTGCCGGCACACACCACCGCCCCCAGCCGCTGGCGCACCGGCTCGATCCAGCGGTAGAAGCTCTCCTCGTCGGGCAGCAGCCAGCGCTCCAGGCCCAGGTTGCGGATCACCGGATCGGCGTTCATGTAGGTCTGGGGAGTCTGCACCAGCCCCACGCCAGGGTCGCGGAAGGGCGCCACCGTGCGCTGCAGAAACTCCCGCACGGGCACCACGTCGGCATCGAACACGGCGATCAGCTCCCCCTCCAGTCGGGGCAGCACATGGTTGAGATTGCCGGCCTTGGCGTGCTGGCGCTGCTCGCGGCTGCTGTAGTGGCAACCCAGCCGCCCGGCCAGGGCCGCCAGTTCGGGACGGGCTGCGTCATCGAGCAGCCACACCCGCACATGTGGGTAGCGGAGGGCGCGGCAGCCGCGCAGGGAGCGTTCCATTACCTCAAGCGGTTCGCCATAGCTGGGCACCAGCACGTCCACCCAGGGCAGAACCTGCGGGTCGCTGCTGACGTCGGCTTGCCCCGATGGGCCTGGGGGCTCCGGCGCCAGGCTGAACAGCAGCTGCAGAAAGCCGTGGGCGAGCAGCCACAGCTCACAGGCCAACAGCAGCACGCTCAGGGCCGCCGCCAGGGGGGAGTCGAGGTTGAGGGTGGCGGTGACGCGCCAGTGCAGGTAGCGGGCCGTGAGCAGGGCCAGCAGCAGCACGGCCCAGGGGAGGCGCATCAGCCTGGGGGCTGGGGAGCAGGGGCCGGAGCAAACGGCGGACAGATCCGCTGTTCGAAGTTGCAGCCGTAGATCGTGGGCTTCTGCCAGCTCAGGGGGATCTCCAGCAGGTCGCGGGGGCCGGTGATGCCCTGGGTGATGAAGATCAGGGCCGCAAGGGCGTTGGCGCTGAGGTGCAGCCGCCGCCAGCGCAGCTGGCGCTGAATTTCAGGCTGGGCGGCCAGGGAAAAGAGCAGCAGGCCGGTGAGCCCCATCCCGCCCCAGAAGTGCGATTGCCAGAAGGCCGGATCCAGCGGGTTGTCGCTCAGGCGCCACACCTCCGGCTGCATCCCCAGACCGATCACGCCGATCCAGCTGAGCAGGGCGAAGCTGGCCCGGTAGAGCGGCTGCCGCACCCGCCAGAGGGCCGCCAAGGCCAGCACACTGCCGGCCAGCACGAGCAGCAGCAGGCCGGAGCGCCCGGGATCGAGCTGGCTGGGTTGCTTGGTAAGGATCACCACCGCGTAGGCGATCAGCTGGATCGTCACCACCGCCGCCGTGAGCCAGCGCCCCAGGGCCGTGTGTTCCGTGCCCGAGCTCACCGGCGCCTTGGCCTGGTTGAGCCGGCGGCGGCGTGTCTGCAGGGCCAGTTGCAGGGCGGCACCGAGCAGGGGGTACACCAGGGCTACGGCCAGGGCTGGGTGCAGCAGCCAGAGCCAGTCGACGGGGGTCATTGCCTGGGCGTTCAGCCTTCAGCTCAGCATGAAGATTAGGCAGATCCCGCTGTCACGGGCGGGCGCCGGCCCTGGAATCCCCAATCCCACAGGTCATGGCTGCCCGTTGGCTTCCAGGGCCCATCGACCCTGGCCCAGGGGCGTGGGCCTGCCGAACAAAAAGGCCCTGGCCCACCGAGCAGCCCATGGCCAGAAGGGCCTCATGCTGCGCCACGGTTTCGATGCCCTCGGCCACCACCCCCAGGCCGAGGTCCTGAAACACCCGCACGAAGCCCCGCACCAGGATGGTGGTGCGCTGGTCATCAACCACACGGGCCATGATCGAGCGGTCGAACTTCACCTGCTGGATCGGCAGTCTGCTCAGCCAGGCCAGGCTGGAATAGCCCGTGCCGAAGTCATCGAGGGCGATGGTCACGCCCACCTGCTCCAGGCGGATCAGATTGTGGTGCGCGGTGGCGTGGGCCTTGAGCAGCACGGTTTCCGTGATCTCCACCGTGAGGGCACTGAGATCCACGCCGGTCTCGTCCTGCAACCGGATCAGGTCCTCGGCCAGCTGCTCCTGCTCGAGCTGCTGGGGGCTGATGTTGATGGCCAGACGCCAGGCCAGCTGCCTGCCAACGGCAGAGGGTGCGCAACGCCTCCGCGATCACCCAGCCCCCCAAGGGCACGGTCAGGCCTGAGCGCTCGGCCACTGAGATGAAGTGATCGGGCTCCATCAGGCTGGTGGTCGGGGTCCGCAGGCGGACGAGGCCCTCCGCACCGAGAACGGCTCCGCTGGCCAGGTCCACCAGGGGCTGGCCATGCAACACCAGTCGGTTGTGGCGCAGGGCCTGTTCCAGGTGCTGGCGGACGTCCACATCCCTCTGCATGCGGAGATCGGCCGACAGGCTGTAAGCGGCGATCCCGTCCCGACCGCTGCTCTTCACGTCGTACATCGTGAGATCGGCTCGCCGCATCAGCTCTTCGGCATTCAGGCCCGGGTTGGCGCCTGGTTCAGCGCTGCTGCTGAACGCCACCCCCATGCTCATCGTGAGGTAGAGATCAAGCCCCCCGTGCTGCCACGGTTCGGCAAGACAGCCGCGCAGCCGTTGGGCCCTGCGCAGGGCTTCGTCCCGGTGGGTGAGGTCATCGATCAACACCACGAACTCATCACCCCCCAACTGGGCGATGGTGTCCTGTTGGCGCAGCACTCCCCGCAGCCGCCGAGCAACCTCCTGCAACAGGCTGTCCCCCACCGCATGGCCATAGCGGTCGTTCACCTCCTTGAAACGGTCGAGATCGCAGAAGATCAGGGCAATGCGATGGGGCTGGCGGGCCAGGGCGCGCTCCAGTTGCTCCATCAGGCCGCGGCGATTGGGCAGGCCGGTGAGCGGGTCGCTCCCCGCCTGTTCCAGGAGCATCAGCTCACCGGCCTTGCGGTCAGAGACGTCCCGCTGGACCGAAACCCAATGGGTGTGTGTCCCCTGTGCGTCGGCCAGGGGGGCAACCTTGAGCTCGATTCAGATCGGCCGCCCTTCGCGTGAATAGTTGAGCACCTCCATCGCACAGTGGCGCCACTGACGCAGCTCTTCACCAAAGCGGTGGGCGACGTCCGGATCGGTCTCCGGCCCCTGGAACAGGCGGGGACTGCGTCCGAGCAGCTCATGCAGGGCGTAGCCGGTCTGCTGCGTGAGGGTGCGGTTGGCGTAGACGATCACCGGTCCAGGGGCGTCGATCGGTTCGGCCAGGGTGATCAGCAGGGCGTCCTGCACAGAGTTGAACAGGTCGCTGAACAGCTGCACCAGGGAATGGTTGCTCAGGGCCTGTTCCTCGGGTCGCAGCACGGCGATGCCGATCCCGCTGTCAGTCCGGAACAGGCGTATGGCCCGGGAATCACCGCTGGGGCTCGCCAGTGTCAGATCCAGCGGCCCCGCCTTCAAGCGGTGCGCATGCTGCCGCACGGCCTGATCGAGGTCGGGCCAGCGGCTGGTCAGTGGCTTGCCGCTCCAGTCGGCGCTGGCTTCAGGCAGAAGCTGGATGGCCCAGTGGTCCAGCCAACGGATGGTTCCTTCGGCATCGAGAAGGATCAGCCCATCACCAGGGACCAACAGAAAACCCGGCAGCCTGGGGCTTCAGGCGGTGGCTGGCTTGTCACGACTGCTGCCGATGATCAGCGTGGGTTACCGGGGTTGGAATTTAGGCCCATCTGTTGAATCGAACCCGCGGTTTCAGCCCCTGAGCCATTCCTCCGCCTTCGGCAGTTGCAGGGGGCGATCCCGGTCGAGGGCCTGCAGGGCCTCCAGGGTCTCGGCACTGCGCACCTCGACCGCATAGTGCATGGAGGAGGTCACCCCCGTGCCGCGGTAGCGGCCGCTCACCGGAGCCGCCAGCTGGTGGTCGGGGGCGGCGGTGAGGGCCACGTGGCCATCGGCCACGGCCAGGCCCAGGCTGGGGTCGTAGCCGCGCCAGCCGCCGCCGGGCAGGTACACCTCGGCCCAGGCGTGCAGCTCATGTTCACTCACCTCCTCAGGGTGGTGCATCGAATAGCCGCTCACGAAGCGGGCCGCCAGACCCAGGCTGCGGCAGGCGTGCACGTAGAGCATGGCGGTGTCACGGCAGGCGCCGGTGCGGCTGGCGAGGGTGTCGGCGGCGGCCATCGGCTCCCCGTCTGGCCGGCCGATGTGGTGGAAGCCCTGGTGGATGGTGTCGGCCAGATGGCCCAGGAAGCGGATGGTGTCGCCCTCCACCTCCGCCGCCCGATCCGCCGCCCACCGGCACACCGCAGCGTCAATCGGTTCGGCGCCCGCCAGGCAGGGGGCCAGGGACAGAGTTTCGTCGGCCGGGTAGGTGGCCGGCAGGCGGCGGGCCGCCGGATCGCTCACGATCCAGTCGAAGGGGTTGGAGCGCAGGGTGCGCACCACCAGGTCCATTTCGATGCTGAGCGAGTCCTGAAGGGCATCGAACCACAGCACCACCGCTTCGCTGCCGTTGGCGTCCAGCACCCGGGAGCTGCCGCTCGCCTGCGGATGGATGCTTAGCCCGTGGTGGATCAGCTGCTGGGCGGGGTCGCTGCGGGGGATCAGGCGCAGGACGGTCGGTTCCAGAAACACTGGCCGCTCGTAGGCGTAGCGGAGGGCGTGGCGGATGTGAAACAGCATGGACCCTTCTCCTGCCCTTCAGGATCGGTGCCGGATCCGGGGCTGACAACCCCCTGTGCTGTGGCGCGCACCCCGCCCGTTGGATGGGCTCATCGCGCCAGCAGCAGCATCAGCAGCAACCCGGCGCTGAACCAGCCAAAGCGCAGGGCGCCGGAGCGCAGGCTGGTGCTGGTCTTGATCTCCGGCACCAGGTCGGAGGCGGCAATGTAGAGAAAGTTGCCTCCGGCAAACAGCGCCAGGCCCGCCACCGGCAGCGACTGGGCCAGCAGCCAGGCCAGCACGGCCCCCAGGGGAAAGGTGAGGGCGGAGATGAGGTTCCAGCGCAGGGCTGCGCCGGCTGACCAGCCGCTGTGCAGCAGGATGGCGAAGTCGCCCAGCTCCTGGGGCAGTTCATGGGCCAGGGCGGCACACCAGGCCGCCACCCCCGCGGCGGGATTCAGCACAAACGTGCTGGCGATCCCCAGCCCGCCGATGAAATTGTGCAGGGCATCGCCGAGCAGGATGAGGATGGCCAGGGGCTCCTTGCCGTGCGCGCCCGGGCGGTGGGAATGGTGCCACTGGAGAAACAGTTCCAGGGCCAGGAATGTGCTGAATCCGGCCGCCACGTAGGGACTGCCGGCGCGGGCACCGATCGCACCCATGCCCTCCGGCAGCATATGGAACAGGGCCCCGCCCAGCAGCGACCCCGCTGCCAGCGACACCAGCGGCATCAGCAGCCGTTGCAGCGTGCGCGGCGGCAGCAGCAGGGTGAGACCTCCCACCATGGCCACCAGGCTCATCAGCAGCCCGCCCGTCAGGATCCAGACCAGGCTGCTCAGCTCTGCCACCACGCCAGGGCCTGCTGGTTGATCAGCAGGCCCACCAGGGTGAGCGCGGTCATCAGCAGCACCTGATCGGAGCGGGAATCGGGAATGCGGATATCGGCGATCAGGTGGATCACATTGCTGGCCGTGTAGATCAGGCTGAACCAGAACATGGCGGCCCGCCACTGCCCACTGGCGCTCCAGCCGCCGGGATCGGCGATGGCATGCACCGCCACCAGCAGGGCGGCCACCGGCAGCAGGAAGTAGAACAGCATCGCCAGAAACAACCGCGGCAGCCGGCCCGGCGCCACCTGGCTCTTGATCTCCACGGAGAGACCGTGAAAGAGGGGCATCAGGCCCAGTTCCACGTGGAACAGCATCACCAGCAACCAGGCGCCCCAGAGTCCGGCCAGACGCACGGGATGGGCAATCGCTGCGGCCTCGGCCATCTCAGGCGGTGCTGATGCTCCGTTCTAGTGAGATCCAGCCCTTCGTTCGGCCCGGCTGGCCCATCGGCGTTCAGCCTTCACCATGGCTGCGCTGCCAATGCAGATGGCCAGCGCCCCTGGGGGCCGGTGCCGCCGCATCGCTCACCAGCGCCATCGAGCGGCAGGCGGCGATGCTGCTGCGCAGCAATGGGTAGCGCTCCACCATGGCGGCGTATTGCGCGGATTGGTAATAGGTCTGCTCCAGGCGGCGGTAGTGCAGTTGCTCACGCAGTGCTGGGTTCCCGGCCACGCCGAGGGACTCGCTGGAGGCGGCGACCCGGCGATCGTGCGCCGCAGATTGAAGGGGGATCGCTGAATTGGCGTCGGTCATGGTGGCCCGTGGGATAGGCGTGCCCGCAGGGCACAGCCGTTCTCTCAACCCTGCAGTACCTGGCAGCCTCTGGCCAGCATCAACGGCTCAAGGTGTGGGGGAGCACACAGCTCAACCTGCTCTGGCAGGGGGTGGGCCCTGGCGGCGATACGGCTGTCTGTGAATCACCTGGACCGGCCCACCTGCAGCTGCCTGGCAGTTCGCCCCGCGCGCTCCGGCGAGGATGCTGCTGGCGGGTTGTTGGCGAGGTTCAGCTACACCACGGCGGGGGATCGATTTGGAAGCGATGGCTTTTCAACGGCCCATGATCGTCTATGATCAACGGGAAATCGAGCCCCAAAAAATGCTCACCGGATCTGAACTGCTGGCCAAGGTCAAGGAACTGGGAGACGCCTCCAAGTCTGAACTGGTGCGCGAGTGCGGCTACGTGAGCACCAAGAAGGACGGCAGTGAGCGCCTCAACTTCACCGCCTTCTATGAAGCCCTGCTGGAGGCCAAGGGCCTCAGCCTGGGCAATGACGGTGCGGGCCGTGGCAAGGGCGGACGCAAGCTGAGCTATGTGGCCACCGTTCAGGGCAACGGCAACCTGCTGGTGGGCAAGGCCTACACCGCCATGCTCGATCTCAAGCCCGGTGATGAGTTCGAGATCAAGCTCGGCCGCAAGCAGATCAAGCTGATCCCTGCTGGTTCGGCCGAGGAAGAGTGATCAGGTGGCTCATCGCCATCCACCCAGTCCATGGACAGCTCCCGCGTGCAAGCCACGGGGAGCTTTTTTATTGGCTGGCGGCCGGGAAAGCGGCTGCGGGGAAGGTGGCGGCGTAGCCTGAAAAAAGCACTCCTTCGTCATGGCCGCAGCGTCGCTTCACCCTGCAGCCCTGCCTGCGCCATTGCACCCAGAGCAGTCCGCCCGCGGACTCAAGGTGTATCAACAGGCCACTGCGGAGGGTACGGCGGCCCAGGTACACGCCCATCCGTCCCCACTGCCGCCTGGGCACCGCGTCTACCGCACCAGCAGCTGGTAAACGATCCCCCAATCCTCAGGGTTGCCCCCAGCCAAGGGAAAACCTGCCTAAAACGCACATCAGTTGGTCGATCACCGGTGCGGGGGCTGATCCACAGGTTGGCCCTTGGCCCGCTGCTGGGCGTGCTGCTCGCGGGCTGCACCACCTGGCCTGCCCTGCCCTGGCGTCAGGCTGGCAGTCAATCTGCGGCTCCTCTGAAGCGCGATGGCCGGCCGTTGGTGCTCACCGGCTTCACGGTGGTGCGTTCCCTGGCGGAGGCCGTGGCCTGTGGGCGCCTGCAGGTGGAATCGCTGCTGGCTCCCGGTGAGGAGATCCATGCCCATCAGCCGGGCGAGAGGGAGCGTACCTGGCTGGCACAGGCCGATCTCGTGCTGGTGCACGGACTGGGCCTGCAGCCCTGGCTCACTCCCCTGCTGGAGCAACGCCCCGCCCTGCCCACTGCCGATGTGACAGACGGCGTACGGCCCCTGGCCATTCCCTCGGGCCCGCGGGCGGGCCAGCCCGATCCCCACGCCTGGATGTCCCCCCGCCAGCCCCTCACCTATGTGGACAACATCCGCGATGCCTTCATCGCCCTTGACCCCGACAACGCCGCCATCTACCAGGGGTGTGCTGATCGCTATGGCGCCGAGCTGGTTCGGCTGGATCAGCAACTGCGACAACGTCTTCAGCCCATTCCCGGGACCCAGCGGGTGCTGGTGAGCTGTGAGGGCTCCCTCGCCTACCTCGCAGGCGACTACAAGCTGGAGCAGATCTACCTCTGGCCGTCCCAGGCCACACCCCTGGTGGAGCCGGCCCGCCGTGATGCCATCGCCGCTGAGGTGCGCCGGCGCCGGCTGCCCGCCGTGTTCTGTGAGAGCACCTTTGACGACCGCCAGCAACGGCAGCTGGCCCAGCAGTCCGGGGCGCGTTTCGGTGGCACGCTCTATACCGATTCCGTTTCCAGCCTGGATGGCCTGGCCCCGAGCTATATTGAGCTGCTGCGCCACAACGTCGATCTGATCAAGCGGGGCCTCAACCAGGGGGGCGGGGCGGCACCGGACTGAACCCTGGATACAGCGGCTGGCTCCAGACAGAACAAAGCCCGGAGAGCTGGCTCCGGGCTTTGTTGCGCTCAACAGGTCATCAGCGGGGTCGGCCCCTGGGATGGCTGCCTTTGCGATCGATGGGATCGTCAGATCTTGATGGCCAGATCTGGAGATTCTTCAGTTGTTGGTCGGAGCTGCCGGCGCTGGCACCTGGGGCCAGGTGTCGATTGGGACGTTCCGTTGGGTCCGGGGCACCTGGGGCTGGGCCGTGAACGGCTGAGTCGTGAGCGGTGCAGTGGACGGCGACAGGGCGGTTTGTACAAACCAACCGCGACACGCCTGGAACGTCACATCTGGTCAAAAATGTTGGAGCAGGGGCCGGATCGTCAGCGCGCTCCTGGCTGGTGCTCAGGGGGGGTGTCGTCCATCGATGGAGCCTCCGAATCCCGCTGCTGTCACGATCGGCCGGCCAGTGGGGAACGGCAAGGGCCTGGCGCCTGTTGCACATGGCTCTTCATCTCCGGCAACGGCTGTTCATGAAGGCCGGTTTACGCGACTGCTCGCTGCAGCTCTGCTGCGCCATTGCCGTGAAACGGCATCAGCTCTGCTGCAGAAGCGTTGCCGGGGATGACTGTCGCCATACTGCTTTGTGGACAGAGACGTTAAGTTGATGTCATAACCATTTTGAGTTGAAAGCGATGCTCACCGGCCCCGAGCTGCTCGCCAAGGTCAAGGAACTGGGCGATGCCTCCAAATCGGACCTGGTACGGGCCTGTGGCTTTGTGAGCACTAAGAAGGACGGCTCCGAGCGTCTCAATTTCACCGCTTTCTATGAGGCGCTGCTTGAGGCCAAGGGCATGGATCTGGGCGGCGCAAGCCGGGGACGGGGCCAGGCCGGCCGCAAGCTCAGCTACTTCACCAAGGTGCAGTTCAACGGCAACCTGATGGTGGGCAGCGCCTACACCGCCCAGCTCGGTCTCCAGCCCGGCGACCAGTTCGAGATCAGACTGGGCCGCAAGCAGATCACCCTCGACCCGATCGCCAACCCCGGCGCCGCCTGATTCAGGCAGCCTCGCTGACCCCTGGGGCTGCAGGCCGCTCGGCCCGGAACAGGCCCACATCCACCCCCAGGTGCTGGTCGGGCCTGCCCGTGATCAACAGGGCGGTGCGCTGGCGGGTGGCGATCTGCCACATCCACTTGCTGAACAGGGCGATCCGGTTCTCGGTGTCGGGAATGAAGGCCAGGTGGGCCAGGGCCCACACCAGCCAGCCGGCCACCCCCGTGAGGTGAACCCCGCGCAGGTCGGCCACCGCGTACCAGGGGCCGATCACCGCCATGCTGCCCAGATCCAGCCAGCGGAACGGCGCCAGCGTGTCGCCGCGCTGGCGGGCCAGGATGTCGCGGGCCACCCAGCCGCCGGCCTGCACCGCCGGTCCGGCCATGCCCGGTAGCGGGATGCCCCCGTCGGTGTGGCGATAGCAACAGATGTCCCCCACCGCCCGGATCTCCGGATGGCCGGACACCGAGAAGTCTGGCTCCACCACCAGGCGACCGCCCCGGTCCACGCTGCAGCCGGTGCGCTCGCTGAGCAGCCGACCCAGGCGGGAGGCGCGCACGCCGGCCGTCCAGCAGATCGTGGCCGCATCCAGGTCCTGCTCGCCTGTAGAGCCACTGAGGCTCACCCGTCCTGGCGCGATGCCGTCCACCCTCAGGCCGAGCCGCAGCTCCACGCCGGCATCTTCCAGGTGGGCGGCGGCTGCGGCGGACAGGGGTTCGGCCATGGTGGGCAGCACCCGCTCCACCAGATCCACCAGCACCACGCGACAGTCCTGCTGGCGGAGCTGCTTGAAATCCCGCTGCACCGCGCGGTGCATCAGTTCGATCAACGAGCCGGCCAGCTCACAGCCGGCTGGCCCGGCCCCCACCACCACCACGGTCTGCAGGAAGGCGCGGCGGTTGGGATCGCTGGTCTGCTCGGCCTCCTCCAGGGCCATCAGCAACGGCCGCCGGATCTCATCGGCGTGCTCCAGGATCTTCATCGGCGGCGCCAGAGGCCGCCACTCCTCCCGGCCAAAATAGGTGCTGCCCGAGCCCGTGGCCAGCACCAGCTGGTCGTAGCTGAAATGCTGGCCGTTGAGCACCAGCCGGCGCTCGTCGGGAAGGATGTCGGTGACCTCGCCCAGCAGGATCTGCACGTTGGGCGCATGGCCCACCATCTGGCGCAGGGGAGAGGCCACGTCCGCCTCCGAGACCAGGCCGGATGCCACTTGGTAGAGCAGAGGCTGGAAGAGGTTGAAGTTGCGCTTGTCGATCAGCGTGACCCGCACCGGCTGGCGGGCCAGGACGTGACAGATCTTCAGCCCGGCGAATCCGCCGCCCACGACCACCACCTGGGGCCAGCTGCGCATGGCCTCTTCGGGCGGATCCAGCTCCAGAAAGAAGCGCTCCACAGAACGGTGGGGGTTGGGTTGGCTTGGCGCTGAAATGACCCTATGGGCGGCCGGCCGTTCCGTGGGTAACGGTTCCAACGGTTGGTCGCGCGACGCCCGGGTCTGGCTTCCTGTATGCGTGTCCCATGACAGAGACGGTCGCGCCCGGAGCTGGTGCGTGATTATTTCTTCATAATTACGGCCGATCACGCCCATGTCTGCCGATCAGAGCTCCGCTGGCCAGACCTTGCTCTCCCTGGCGTCCCGGACGATGGTCCAGTTGCGCGAACTGGCACGGCAGCTGGGTTTGGGAAGCACCTACAGCGCCATGAGCCGCTCCCAGCTGCTGGACTCTCTCCAGCAGGTTCTCGGTTCAGCCGCCCCGGCGCCCCAGCAAGCTCGGGCCTCAGTTCCGGTGGCGGCCGTCCCGGCGGCAGCCGTCCCGATGGCAGCCGTCCCGGTGGCGCCGGTGCCGGAGGCGGTCCCTGCAGCCAAGCCCGCCAGCTGGGTGAGCTTCCAGCCTCGCGATCCCCAGTGGGCCTCCGTGTGCTGGCAGCTCAGCGCCGTCGACCGCCAGCGCGCCATGGCCGCCGGCGCCCAGCAGCTGTGCCTGCGGGTGGCGGACGTGACCGGCCTGAGTGACGGTGCCACCCACCCCCACACCCTCCAGGAGGTGGTGGTGAATGGCGAGGCCAGTGAGTGGTATCTGCCGGTGCCGTTGAGCGACCGCGACTACCGGGTGGAGCTGGGTTATCGCCTGGATGGCGCGGGCTGGCTGTCTCTCGCCTTCTCTGCAACGGCTCGGGTGCCCGCCGAATCGTTCGCCGCCGCAGTGACCCCGGGCTTCGCGCCCTTCTCCATCGCTCCCGTGGAGATCCCCCAGGCCGATCTGCCGTTACCGGTGCACGCTGGAGGAGTGGATCACGAGCGCTTCTACCAGCAGGCGATGGCCGCCGGTCCCCGGCGCCTGCGGGTGGGGTCGGAGCTGTATCAGGACCACATCCACGGGCTGGAGAGCGGTGCCGGTGAGCTGGCCCAGGCCTCAGGCGCCGGTGTGTGGGCCAGCGGACGCAGCGAATCCGGCGCCGGCCTGGCCCGGCCCCGCTCTTTCTGGCTGGTGGCCGACGCCGAGCTGATTGTGTATGGCGCCACCGAACCCAGCGCCAGCCTCACCATCGGCGACCGCCAGGTGCCGCTCCAGGCCGACGGCACCTTCCACCTGCATGTGCCCTTCGCCGATGGCGATCAGATCTACCCGATCCGTGCCGTGGCCGCCGATGGCGAGCAGGAGCGCTCCATCCGTCTCGACTTCCAGCGCCAGACCCCCGAAGCCCGGGTGAACAGCCGCGAGGAAGCGCAACTGGAGTGGTTCTGATCAGCGGGCTTCCCCACTGCCAGCCCGGGAGGTGCGCTCTCCTTGATCTTGCGCCATCAGCTTGTACCCCGCATCTCACTGGGAGAACAGCCAAACAGTCTCTTGAAGTCGCTGCTGAAGTGGCCCAAACTGCGGTAGCCGCAGTCCAGGGCTATCTCGCTCACCAAGCGCTTCGGGCTTGGCTGGCCCAGCTGCGCTACGGCCTTCCTCAGCCGCTGTTCACGGATCCACTGTTTAGGGGTGGCGCCCAGCCGTTGGCGGAAGGCATATTGCAACGCCCGTCTGGAGTAGTGGCTGCGGGCCTCAAGGTCGCTCAGTCGCAGGGGCTGGTCGAGGTTGGCGCGGATGTAGTCGATCAGGGCGTCGAACGAGTCCCGGCTGCGACTGATGCAGGCCATGGTGTGCGCATCCCGTTTCACTCCGTTCCGCCACGGAGAGGGCATGAGCCATCCGGCCACGAAGCGCAGGATCACATCGTCAAGGGTCAGGTTCCTGGCAAGCTTTGGGTCGCTCCCCAGGCATTGATCCATGGAGCGAACCAGGCCTTGGCCCTGCTCTGAGCTGATGTCCAGCCCTCCACTCCGGCCAATGCAGCTCCTGCGGCCGCCACAGCCGTGGGGCTGAAGCGCAGCACCGCAAGGTGATGGGCACCCTCGGCCACAAAGCCACCCACCGGTAGCAGCGCCACACTCCCGGAGTTGCAGCGCAGATCTCTGGAGGTGAACTTGGCATCTGATGCATGACAGAGGCTCTGGATCTGGTTGTGGCCCTCGAAGCACACCAGCAGGTGCAGCTCGCCAGAGTCACCGATGGCGATGCGATGGGGTGTGGCCGTGCAGCTGGTGAGGGCGATGCGGTTGAGCTGAACGGAGCCCAGCCGATGGAGACAGAGGTGATCGGCCACAAGGCTGCGGAAGCTGTGCAGGGGCCCAAGCCCACCGTAAGCCTGGGTTATTGCGTAGGGATCTCGATAGGCAATCGTCGCTACATGTACCAACCCTGGCGAAGTGAATGAGGATGTGCTCAACCCCGTGCAGCAGCTGGACTCAGGTTTAACGACATGCAGACTCACTGCCGCGCGTCTGCAGCAGATTAGGCGCAGAATCGAAGCAGTGGTGACTGGTTGTTTGCAGCTCCCCATGTATGCAGTTTGTGCATAGTCAGGGCATGGTTCTTCATTTTCCGGATCAACTGAATTGTCGCCGCAATGGGCCTTTTGCAAAGCGATGACAGAGTCCTTAAAGCTCGCATCAGTGCAGCAAGCAGTCATCACCCCCTCAGTTCGCAAGTGGCTGTGTTGAGAGCGGTTGGGGAATTGACTTTGATCTGATCGGGGATGGATGATCAGACTAACAGCTCAAGTCCACCATGAATGCTGAGGATGAATCAGCAGATCAGCGATGATACGCATCACTTGCTGCTATTGGCTGCAGAAGCGATGTAGACCTATCGCGTATTGATCGACGACCGCTGCAGGCAGCTATGAAGGCTATGGCCAGCATTCTCAACTGCCTGTATCACTGGAGAATATTCATGAACGATCGTCTGCATGTATTGCAACACCAGCCCAGACGTATTTCAATCACCCTCAGCTATCACGTGCATGAAGCCCTGCTCAACCGCTCAGAGGAGGAGGGGCGCTCGGTATCCAATCTCTGTGCCTTTCTCCTGGAGGAAGCCCTCCGGAATGATGGATTCAGGCTTGCGTCGCCAGCTCCCGGTCAGATGCTGGCGCCACCGGTTTCCGGCAATGGTCACCAGCCCCTCAACCCGCGACTGCAGCAGCAGAAGACAGACCGTTGACGCTCACCTGAGCCCCAGCGAAGGATGGAGAACGGGGGTGAGAGCAGCACGCAGCTTCTTGAGTGCGCGCTGCTCAATCACCTGCACCTGGTAGCGGGTCTTGCCGATCTGGCTGGCCAGTTGCATCAGGGATTGCCCCCGCCCTTCCCGGTAGCGCTGTTGCAGAACATTGAGCTCCAGAGCGGAAAGCTGGTGGAGGTGACCATGCAGCCAGGCGTAATCCTCCTCCGCCTCGGGCCTATGGCCATCCGTCACCGTATCCAGGAGTGTGAGGTCGCCGGCATCCGCTGAACCCAGGCTCTGATCGAGGGACACCAGGCAGTTCAGTTGCCGGATCGAGAGAGCCAGTTCTATCCGGCGCGGCGCCTCCTCCAGGCGCCTCGACAGCTCGGAGATCGGCAGGGGCTTGCCGTCGCTGTCGCAGAGCCCCTCGATCTTGCCCATCAGGTTCACCAGTGCCACCGGTACGCGCACGGTGGGGTGAACCTCCTGGATGTGCCGGCTCACCGCCTGGCGGATCCACCAGTAGGCAAAGGTGGAGAAGCGGTAACCCCGCTTGGGGTCGAACTTCTCCACCGCCCGGATCAAGCCGATATTGCCGGCCTGCACCAGGTCGATCGGTTCAATGGCCAGATGGGCGAAGCGTCTTCGGTAGCGCGTGACCACACTCACCACCAATCGGAGATTGGCGGACACAATTCGATCCAGAGCCCGTTTGCCCCTGCGGGCCACAGCAGCTGGGGCATTCTCGTGATCTTGCCATTCTCGAACAAGCCGACCGAGATGGAGTTCTTCTTCACCGGTGAGAAGGGGCACCCGGCTGATGGAGTTGAGATAGTCACCCAGTGCGTCGGACATCATGACCAGTTGTGTGGCGATGTCATGCTCCAGGATGCGAGTGCCCCCTGATTGACCTGCAGCGTGTTCAGAGCTGTTCCGCTGCAATCAGCGGCGGCTGCGCTACAGATGAGAGCTGAGATACAGTTCAGGCAACCGGTGCAGCGCGCAGCTTGTTGCGGCGTGCATTCTCTTCCAGGTCGCAGGGAAGGTAATCACCGCAAACATGATTGGCAGTGGTGTAGGGCCAGATTGCGATCGGTATCTGCAGTTCACCAGCCGCTTCAGCAGTAAGATTGCCGCAATTCGGCTGACGCACCACCTGGGAGCTCCAGCGCAGCAGCACACTGGCGACGCTGTAGTGGCTGGGAGCCGAACGGGTGCATGGAGCCAGGTCGCCGAAGTTGGTGCGCTCCAGCCTTTGGGCGGTGTCCCAGTAGTTGCAGGTGTGGCAATGGCGGGTATTCATCAGCTCACTCCACCGGGATGGCTGTCGCCTGGGATGGGTGCACGCCGTCCTTGCGGGCAACCTCCACCGTCAACACCCCCTTCTCACAGTGGGCATGCACGGAGCCGGCTTCGGGATCGTCTGGGAGCGAGAAACAACGGCTGAAGCGACCGTACAAGCGTTCTACCCGGAAGAATTTGGGTTTGCTGTCCTCGCGCTCGAGCTTTCGTTCGCCGGCAATGGTGAGCATGTTGCCTTCAACTGAAACCGTCAGGTCCTGCTTTTCCATACCAGGAACGTCGACTTTGAACACGTAGCCGTCGTCAGCCTCGATGATGTCGAGCCAGGGGCTCTGGGCCATCACCGACAGCGACGACTGGGGACGCAACAGCTGCCAGTTCAGCAGCCGATCCATCAGTGATTCGATCTCATTGAGGGGTTCCCAGCGGGTGAGGTTCATGGTGCCGTTCAGTGAGGGTGAGGTCAATCACACCGTATGCACAGCCCATTGCCGGGGATGCTGATTCAGGACATCAGCCTTCGATCTGCCGCGATTGGAACCGGTTGCTGAATCGGCCGCTCAACGAGCCCCTCTTCTGCCTGTTTCTCACCGGCCACGGCGCGTTCCAGCAGATAGGCGGCCAGATTGGAGATGGAGCGTCCTTCCCTGGTACTGCGCTCCAGCAGGGTTCGATAGATCTGATCCGGCAAGGTGACGGTGATGCGCCTGGGTTTGCGGAACAACAGGCCTCCTCGGTCGCTGGCCAGGCTGCTCGTTTCGGCATGGGCTTCAGCCATCAAGTCACTCCTGCAACGGCGTCCTGATCCTGCCCGCTGCGGCTGGGCCTTGGAGCCTTTTGAGGTGGGCTTCTGCGTAGGAGTGCGCGGTTTTGCTGAACTGCGCCTTTTTGTCTCTGCCGCGCACGTCAGCCGCCGAGCCGCAGCTTGTTGAGCAGATGCATCAGCACCGTGGTGCGGCGGGTGACCACATCGGCCACCACCGCCATCCCAGGGCGCAGGGCGCAGGTCGTGCTGCGGCCGCGCAGCTCCCGCCGTTCGGGCTTCAGCACCACCTCGTAGCTGCTGGGCCTGTCCTCCTGGCGGGCCTGCACGTCTGCTGCCATGAACTCCACCCGGGCGGGCAGCACGCCGAATTCAGCGGTGGGGCAGGCCGAGATCCTCACTGTGGCAGCTTGGCCCGGTTTCACCTGGCTGATCGACTCCGGCGGCACCTGCAGGCGCACGTCCAGGGGGGCCGACTGCGGGGCGATCACGGCCAGGGGTTCGCCGGCCTGCAGCACCTGGCCGGCATGGCGCAGGGCCGTGCTCACCACCGAACCATCCAGCGGCGCCAGCACCCGGGTCTGGGCAATGGCCCGTTCCAGTTGGCTGAGGCGGGTCTGGCGCTGCAGCACCTGCTTGTGCAGCTCATCGGCGGCTGAGCGCGCCTGAAATTCGGCCTGGCGCAGCTGTGCCAGTTCGCTCACGCCGCGCGCCTCCTGCTCGGCTACCCCCTGAAGGGCCTTGAGCACTTCCGACTCCGTCACGATCCGCCGGGCCTGGCGCTCCTCCACCACACTGCGTGGCACCGCCCCTTCCGCGGCCAGGGAGCGGTAGCGCTCCAGCTCACCGCGTTCGAAGTCGAGGGTGGTGCGGGCCTGGGCAACCCCTTGCCTCGACGCCTGGGTGAGCGACTGGTTCACGTCCCGCAGGGCAACGGCCTGGGCCGCCAGGGATTGCTGTTCACCGCGGGCCATGGAGAGCTGACGCCGCAGGGCTTCCTGTTCCTGCTGCACCTGCTGGCGCTCCAGCTGCAGGGAGCGGTTGTCGAATTCCGCGAGCAGGCTGCCGGCGCGCACGCTCTGATTGGGCTGAACGAGCACCCGCTGCAGGGTTCCCCCCTGTTCGCTCTGGACCACCGAGTTTTCGCCGCTCGGCCGCACGGCCCCATCGGCCCGCACGGTTTCGCGCATCGGCCACACCGTGAGCGCGCCCCCGCCCAGCACCAACATGGCCAGCAACCACCGGCCCAGACCGGAAGCCCAGGGGCCGGGTTGGGGCAGGAAGTCGTCGGCGGTGGTCACCATCAGCGCCGGTGGCAGCACCGGCGTGCTCAGCTTGCCGGCGGGGGTGCTGTTGGCTGGTGTCGGCAGTGTCATCAGGCGGCGTGCAGGTAGGGGGACACCTGGCGGTGGTCGCGCAGGTCGCGGGGATGGCTCTGCTGGCGAACTGCGCCCTTTTCCATGAACACCACCCAGTCGGCGCGCAGGATCACCGAGGGGCGATGGCTCACCAGGATCGTGGTCTTGCCCTTGCGGTGCTCGAGCAGCCGATCCATCAACCGGGCTTCCAGCACCGGGTCGAGGGCGGAGGTTGATTCATCCAGCAGGAGCACCGGCGGGTCCGATGCCAGCGCCCTGGCCAGGGCCAGGCGCTGGCGCTGGCCACCGGAGAGGTTGGCGCCGAACTCCCCCAGCACCGTGCCGTAGCTGTCGGGCAGTTCGCGGATGAAGTCGTCGGCCAGGGTGAGGCGGCAGAGCTCCACGATCTCGGCAAAGCCGAGATGGGGATAGGCAAAGGTGAAGTTCTCGAAGATCGAGCGGTTCAGGAACGTGTCCTGCTGGGGCAGCAGCACCACTTGCTGGCGCAGGCTCTCCAGGCTGAGGTCCTTGCCGCTGAACGGGCCGTAGTGAATCGAGCCGCTCTCCAGGGTGTACAGCCCGGCGATGATCTTGCTCAGGGTGCTCTTGCCGCAGCCCGATTCACCGATCAGGGCCGTGGTCAGGCTTCCGGGGACTTGATTACCCATAAACCTCCGCGACCCTGAGGTCCCGCTCCGTGCAAGGCATACAGCAACAGACGGCATTGGCGATCCGTTCGGTCATCGCCGCC
>Ga0208594_1000070_pt1 | contig 36969 bp, 36 predicted proteins | sample LakMenEpi14Sep10_FD_150699 | JGI IMG/M metagenome (GOLD analysis project Ga0208594, IMG submission 150699) | Freshwater microbial communities from Lake Mendota, WI - 14SEP2010 deep hole epilimnion (SPAdes) | ecosystem: Environmental > Aquatic > Freshwater > Lake > Epilimnion/Euphotic zone ...
GTCAGCACCGAAACCACCAGCACGACCCTTGACACCACCACCACGACCAACCCGGTCAGCACCGAAACCACCAGCACCACAAGTCCGGTGTCCACCGAGACCACGAACACCACCACGCCGGTGAGTACCGTTCCCACCACTGCGGTGACGGTCCGACCAGGAGAACCGGTGTTCATCGAACGTCAGGTCGAGACGGCGCTTGCGACCCCGTACGCCGTCACCACGACCGAGCTCCCCCGCACTGGCGGACCCGACGGCGGACCGTTCATCGTGGCGGGCCTCGGTTTGATGGCGGCCGGTGGGGGCCTGTGGCTCCTCCAGCGCCGCAGGGCGAGTGCCTGAGGTCACGGGTGACGAATTCCACCTGACCCAAACCACTGACGCATAGCGGTGAGGGAACCGGCAGCGACCCATGTCACTGCCGGTTCCCTCGGCGCGCCGGCACCCTCGTCACCCATGGTTGCGTCAAGATCGAATCTCACCCCCTCCCGGGGGCGTTGGCGCGTCATTGCTGTGGCGTGTGCGCTCCTAGTGCTGGTACTCCCCGCAGCGACCACCCCGAGCGGGGCGGCCCCGGCGACAAAGGTTGCAGCCACCGCAGCAGCACCAGCCGAGGGTGACGGCTACTGGTTCATGGCAGGAGTGACCGCCACCCGCATCGGCCGGGTCGTCCGCATGGCTCCCGACACACCGAGCGTCGTTCGCACGCTCGTGAGCGGAATCGTCCAACAGATCAACGACTCGTCCGGTGCGGGCGTGGTCATCGGACCTGACACCACCGCGCCGCCGGCTGCCGATGAGATCGTGATCCGGGTCCCCGACGTGACCGTGTGCGGTCCGCTCGCAGCGGGCTGTGCCAGCAACGCCATCGCCACCTCCGGTGGCTTCGGGGTCGTGACGAACGCCGTGGTGGAGATGAAGCGCGACCTCATCGGCAGCGGGTACGAGGCGCCGGTGCTGCTCCATGAGATGGGGCACGCCATGGGCCTCGGCCACTACGACGCCCCCTACGGCGGCGCCATGCAGATCATGTGGAACAGCGTGACGCCCGACATGACCACCTACCGCGCCGGCGACCGCAACGGTCTCGCCGCCCTCGGCGCCGCATTTTCCAACCAGAACGTCCGGGGCACGATCGATGTCACCCGGACCACACCGGGCAACATCGTCGTGGCCGGCTGGGTCTTCGACGCCGACAGCTCCGCCAACCCACTTGACGTCGAGGTGTCCATCGTCGGCGGTGCATCGGTGACCGGCGTCGCCGACGGCTACCGACCCGATGTCGCACGCGTGTTCCCCGACGCCGGAGCGAACCACGGGTACACCGTGTCCGTCCCGACGCCTCCCACCGACGGAACGTTCCAGATCTGTCTCACCGCCGTCGGCAACCGGGGCCAGCCCGTCGTCGTGGCGTGCCGCACCCATCGGGTCACCCACCAGCCATTCGGCAACGTCGAGGTGGCTCGCCAGGACGGTCCTCGGGCCATCGTGGTGTCGGGGTGGGCGATCGATTCCGACACCGCCGACCCGACACAGATCACCGTCAGCGTCGACGGTGTGGCACGTGGCTCGACGGCGGCCAACGGGATCCGGCCCGACGTCGGACGGGTGTACCCCGGCTACGGCGACCAGCACGGGTTCACGCTCAGCGTCCCCGACATCGCAGGCGGGGTGCACCGCGTGTGCGTGACCTCAAGTGGCGCTCCACCGGGTACCGCTGCCGAAGTTGGATGTCGGGTGGTCACGGTGCGCAGCGGCAACCCGTTCGGGAACCTCGAGGTTGCGGGCCCCGTCGGGCTCATCCCCCAGTGGATCACCGGATGGGTGATCGACCCCGACACGACGGGCCCCGCCGACGTCCACCTCTACATCGACGGCCGGTGGGCGGGCCGAACGTCGGGTGATCTCATCCGCGCCGACGTCGCCCGGGCTCACCCCGGGTTCGGTCTCGGACACGGTTTCCGTTTCCCACTCGAGAGGCTCGCGGCGGGCGTGCACACGGCGTGCGCCTACGGCATCAACATCGACGGCGGAACGGTCAACTCCCTGCTCGGATGCCAACGATTCACCACCCCGGGCGGCAACCCGTTCGGGAACTTCGAGGCACTCACGACGGGGGTGGGGCGCCTGAGCTCGTCAGGATGGGTGATCGACCCCGACGTCGTCTCGCCGGCCGACGTGCACGTCTACGTGGACGGAGCATTCCGGTCGACCAGCGAGGCCTCAGGCAGTCGGCGCGACGTCGCGAGCGCGTATCCCGGTTACGGCGACCGCCACGGTTTCAGCGTCGGCATCGACGGGTTGTCTCCGGGAAGTCACGAAGTGTGCGTGTTCGGCATAAACGTCGGCACCGGCAACACCAACACCCTCATTGGTTGTCGGCGAGGGGTGGCCTTGTGACCGCCAGCACCCACCTGAACTGATTGACCCCCTGAGAGGTGGTGCCTATGGTGCGAACAACGGAACAGGCAACGACCCCCAGGAGCACCATGCACGACCTTCTCATCGACTCGTTGCAGCGTCGCATGGCCACCATGCACGGGTTGTACTACCAGGCCACCAGCACCATGGACGCCACCCACGTGAACCATGTGGAACGCCCCGGCACCCTGCCCATTGCGTTCTCGCTGTTCCACTACACGAACATGGAAGATGCCTCGTTCATGCTCATCACCGGCGAGACCCCGGTGTGGAACGACGGGTGGCAGCAACGGGTGCAGGTGAGTGTCAACGATCACGGCAAGCACCGCACCGTCGAGGAGATGATGGCCCAGCGCATCGGCGACTACGACGAGTTCTGCACCTACCAACGAACCGTCTTCGACCGGACCGAAGCCTGGCTGGCCCAGATCGACCCCGAGGAACTCGAACGGGTCGTCATCCCTCGACCCTTTCCCGACCAGGTCGCCTCCACCTACAGCGCCCGGGTGGCCGGCCCTGGTGGCATCACCGTGCTCGACGCGGCGGAGTGCTGGATGTACCAACACGGGTTGCGACACATGGGTGAGATCGAACTGGCTCGCAGCTTCGTCGGCCTAGGCGGCATGACCAGCTGACCCCCCGACCGTCACCGCTGACGGATCCCTCAGCTCGCCGGTGACCCCAGGCAACCCTCCACGAACCGGGTGACCGGCACCGTGAGCAGTTCCTCGCCCTCCACCCCGAGTTGGCGACCGGCTTCGTTGTGGTCGTACGGACTGACGTCAACGAGTTCGGCCCGACCTCCGCCGGCGTTGAGGGCGTCGACGAACACCGTCGCCGCCTCCCTCCAGGTGGCTGGTCCCCGGGTCACCACGAGCATCGGGGTGTCGACGACCCCTGCCCGGCGCGCCTGCACCAGAGGTGAGGCCGTGGCGAGCACCTCAGGGTCGGTGCCGAAGGCGTTGGCGACAAGGCCACGTTCGTTGGCACGACTTGACGCAAGGTCGTACGAGGCGCTGTCGAGAGCGACGACGCATCGCACCCCGTCGCCCAACCCGGCGGCGTCGACCAACCCGGGGTTGGTCACGGCCAGGGTGACGAGATGGGCTCCCGCCGAATGGCCGAGCAACACCACGTCGGCGGGGTCGAGCCCCAAAGCGGGACCGTCGCTGGCGATCCACGCCAGACCTGCCGCCACGTCGTCGCTGTGGTCGGGCCACACGACACCGGCGCCCGGTGTCGACAACCGGTAGTTCATGGCGACGAGCGCGGCACCGAGTTGGTTGGCCCACGCCACCTTCGGCGCCGTCGACGCGTTTGCCTTGTCTCCGGCTCGCCACCCTCCGCCGTGCACCCACACCACCACCGGGACCGGGCCACAACCCGCAGGGAGGTACACGTCAAGACTCGTGAGAGCCGGATCTGATCCGGGTCGATCGGCGTAGCGGTAGGTGACGGGACCGACCGGTTCGTCGCGACAGTCCGTACCCGCGTCGGGTGCGGTCGAGCCGGTCACCGCGGTGGTGGGAGCGCCCGTCGAGGCGGCATCGTCAACCTGTTCGCCCGAGCAGGACGCCAGGGCGAACGTCGCTACGACGACGAGGAGTCCGCAGACCACACGCGGTGGCCTCGCAGCCTTGGACATGGCCGGATCCTACGCGGCCACCGTCGTGGTGTCAGGGGCGGGACGACTAGGCGGGCCGGTCTCCGACGATGGTGACCCGACGCATGTGACGGCGGTGACCCCGGTAGTCGTAGAGCGCGTAGTGCTGGACGCTCCGGTTGTCCCACATCGCCACCGATCCCGGCTCCCAGGCGAAACGGCAGGTGAAACGTTCCTGCACGGCGTGACGCAACAAGAATCCCAGCAGCGCTCTGGACTCGTCGGGGTACAGCCCGCGGATGCGACTGGTGAATGCCTGGTTGACGTAGAGGCCCTTGCGGCCGGTGACGGGGTGGGTGCGCACCACGGGATGTTCGACGGTGGTGGCCACCGCCTCATCGGCGTTGCGGGTGCCGATTGATCGGGCCTTGGTCGAGTAGCCGCCCTCCCCGTATTGCATGCCGGGGGTGTGGACAGCCACGAGTCCGTCGAGGAACGCCTTCATGGGGTCCGACAACGCTTCCCACGCGGCGTGCTGGTCGGCGAACAGGGTGTCACCGCCGTAGGGGGGGACCTCCACGGCGTAGAGCACCGACCCCAGGTCGGGACGTTCAAGGAACGTGACGTCGGTGTGCCATCCGCCGCCGAAGTTCACGGCGTCGTCGGGTTCGGTGATGACCTCGATCACCTCGGGGTAGTCGGCCATGCCGCCGACGTAGGGGTGGGTGCCGAGCGTCCCGAACCGCGCCGCGAACGCCATCTGTTGGCGGGGTGTCAACGACTGGTCCCGAAAGAAGAGCACGTGGTGTTCCACCAACGCCTCACCCAGCGCGGCGACGGTGGTGTCATCGAGGTCCGAGGCGAGATCGACGCCGTGGACGACCGCTCCGAGGACCCCTGAGACGGGCGCGAACTCAAGAGATGGCATCTGGGTAACGTACTCGTGCGACCGCCGGCGCCACCACCGATCTGTCACCTGGGAGCCCTCATGCCTGCACCGTCACTGTCAGCGACCTACGCCGACGCCCGATCAGCGTTCCTCAACGCCGCCGCCAACGCCGGTGCGTCGGTCACCCACCACCCCCACCCCCTCGGTGGCCCTGATGGTGGCGAGTTGGCCGTCGACGTCGCCTCCCTCGGACCCGCCGATGCCACTGACGTTGTCCTGGTCATGTCAGGCACCCACGGGGTGGAGGGCTACTGCGGGTCGGCGGTGCAGACCCACTGGCTGAACCACGTGGCGGCCACCCGACCCGAAGGGAAGCGGGTGGTCATGATCCATGCGCTCAACCCGTTCGGGTTCGCCTGGGTGCGACGCGTCAACGAGGACAACGTCGACCTGAACCGGAACTTCCTTGACTGGGACCAGCCCGTCCCCCACAACGACGAGTACGACGATCTCGCTGACGCCCTCGTGCCTGACGAGTGGACCGAGGCCAGCCGGGCGGCGTCGCTCACGTTGCTCGCCGGCCACCTGGAGCGACTCGGGCCCGTCGAGATGCAGCGTGCGGTGAGCCGGGGGCAGTACCGACACCCCGATGGTCTGTTCTACGGGGGAACGGGTCCGACGTGGTCGAACCGGTGGCTCACCGACTGGCTGACCAGCGAACTCGGCGGCTGCGCCCGCCTGATCCTCATCGATGTCCACACCGGGCTCGGGCCGTGGGGGCACGGGGAGTACATCATCCACCACCCCGCCGCCCACCCCGCAGCGGTGCGGGCCAACGCCATGTGGCCCCACGTCCGCTCCGCGGCGGATGCCGACTCGGTCAGTGTGCTGTTGAGCGGTGACGCCCTCGACCGGGTCGACGCGCTGCTGCCCGACGTGGAGATCACGTCCACCGCGCTCGAGTTCGGCACCGTGGATCAGATCAGCGTGCTCGAGTCGTTGCGTGCCGACGCCTGGTTGTGGTCCCGGGGCGACCCGCAGGGCCCCGACGGTGACGCCGTACGCGCTCAGGTGCGGGCGGCATTCGCTGATGAGGAGCCTGCGTGGATCGCCACCGTGTGGGACCAGTTCGACCTGGCGGTGGCTTCGGCCCTTGCGGTGTGACGTGGACTAGATCGACCAGCACGGGTGCGCCGTCGAGCGCAACACGGTGTTCACCGCCAACTGGGAGCGCAACGCCCCCGAGGTGAACGCCTGGGACCGGAGCTGATCGAGGCGGCCGGTGTTGCCGATCGGGGTGAAGGTGTGAGGCACGACAGGTCTCCTTGCTGGTCTGGTTCGGACACCTCGTACCGTAAGGACGAGGTGTTGCCGGGGTGTTTCGACCCGGCGAAGCGGCCGTGACGCCGGCCTGACCACTACGGTGACCTCGAGTCGATCCGGGGGGAACCACCATGACCACACGACGAATCCGCGTCCGCATCGCCGCCGCCGGCATGACCGGTGCGCTCCTGGTGACGCTCGGGGCGTGCTCCACCGGTGAGGACACCACACCGCAGGCCGCACCCGCGGCGAGCCCGGCCACCTTCGCCACCGCCGACGACGTTGGGCTCACCACAACCCGCAGTTCCTCCGACGGCACCGTGACACTGTCCACGCTGTCATCGAGGGCGTCGATGGTCACCGGCGGAGACGTGCTCGTGGCCGTTGAAGGGCCCGAGGGAACCACCCCCACGCTCACCGTCAACGGTGAGGACCGATCGTCGGAACTCTCCGAATCGACGGTGGGGTCGGGCGCTGGGGTGTCTGAGGGGGTCGTCACAGGACTCGTCGAGGGGGACAACACCCTCGTTGCCTCCGCCGGGGGTTCCTCAGTGGAGCTCACCGTCGTCAACCATCCGATCAGCGGGCCGATCTTCTCGGGACCGCACCTCACCCCGTGGGGGTGCGAGACGGAGCTCGCCGGGCTCGGCCCATCCACAGACGACGACTGCACGGCGGCGTCAACCACCTCGTGGTCGTATGTGAACACCGCCGGGGTGGAACAACCGTTCGCGCCGGGCGACCCGCTGCCCGCCGATGTGAGCACCACCAGTGTCGACGGCGCCGAGTGGCCAGTGGTCATCAGAACCGAGAAGGGCGTGATCAACCGGGGGATCTACACCATCTGGGTCCTCGATCCCGGTGCGGTGGAGGTTCCGGCCGGCTCGCTGGCGGAGGGCGAGAACCCGACCTGGCAATCGGCGGCGTTCAACGACCGACTCGTGTACCGCTTCGGCGGGGGGTGCGGCACCGGGTTCTCCCAGGGCGCCGCCCTCGGCAATCTTGGTGGTGGGGCGGACCTGGGGTTGTTGTCCAAGGGGTACGCCATGGCCACCAACACCCTCAACACGTTCCAGACCGCCTGCAACCCGGTGCTGTCGGCCGAGACCATGATGATGACCCGGGAACACTTCGTGAAGGGGTACGCCCTGCCCGTGTTCACCATTGGTGACGGCGGGTCGGGTGGGGCCATCCAGCAACTCTCGATCGCCACGGCGTACCCCGGAGCGCTCGACGGCATCTCCGCCAGCCTCCCCTACCCCGACGCGCTCAGCATCGCCCCAGGGGTGACCGACTGCGGGTTGCTGCTCGACTACTACGCCTCACCGTCGGGCAGCACGCTGACCGACGAGCAACAACGCGCCATCAACGGCCATGTTTCGACCGGAACCTGCCAGAGCTGGTCGAACCTGTTCCTGTCGGCGATCGATCCCACCACCGGGTGCGCCCCCCAGCTCGCCGACCAGGTGTACGACCCGCAGCGCAACCCCACCGGGGTGCGCTGCACGCTGCCCGACATCAACGTGAACATGCTCGGCCGTGACCCCGAAACCGGCTTCGCCCAACGACCGCTCGACAACGTCGGGGTGGCGTACGGCCTCGGTGCACTTGAGGACGGGACGATCACCGTCGACCAGTTCCTCGACCTCAACGCGTCAGTCGGCGGGTACGACCTCGACGGCAACATCGTTTCGGGGCGCACCGAGGCGACCCCTGCGTCGCTCGCCACCACCTACCGGGTTGGCGCGCTGACCGAGGGGGCGTCGCTCACTGACATTCCCGTCATCTTGCGCAACGTGTACCTCGACCCCGACGGCGACATCCATACCCGCGTGTGGGCGTTCGACATTCGTGAGCGGATGCGCCGCAACGGGGTCGACGCGCCAAACCTGGCGTTGTGGACCGATCCCGGTGTGGGGGGTGCAGAAGCGCTCGTGGCCAGCGTGACCGGTCAGATCGAGGGGGCGAACCTGTCCGTCGAGGCCATCGACGCATGGCTGACCGCCGGTGAGCGCCCGTCATCGGTGCAGAACCGGTGCGTCCTCGCCGACGGGACACTCATCACGGGCGGTTGGGAAATCTACGACGAGCCCGGCCCGTGCGCCGATGCCTACCCCGTCGCCGCCGACCCGCGCTTCGTGGCCGGCCAACGTCTTGGCACGACCGTGCTGGCGTGCGAGTTGGCGTCGACGACCGACGCCCCGTGGACGGCGTCGTTCACCGATGCACAGCGCCAACGACTCGCCGAGGTCTTCCCCACCGGGGTCTGCGACTGGTCCAAGCCGGGCCGTGAGAGTCAGTCCGCCATCGGTCGGTGGCTCACCTTCGGTCGCTGACCGCAGGGGCGCCCGGGCCTCCCGCAGGTGGTTCAGGGGTGATAGCGGGGTCGTCGGGTCCTGACCGTTACGATGCCGAACATGGGATGTTGCGCAGGAGCGTTGTTTCTCGCCGGGGCCCCGCGTGTGGCACTGGTGTTCCTCTGGTTGTTCACCGATCGACTGAACCTGGCGTTCGAGTCGTTCCTGATGGGCCTCGTCGGCTTCATCCTCTTGCCGTACACCACCACCCTCTACGCCGCCGCGTACGCGCCCATCGGGGGCGTGACGGGTATCGGGTGGATCGTGGTGGTCGCCGGACTGCTGCTCGACATCGGGTCGTACTCGAGCGGCGCCTACAGCGGGCAGCGCCAGTACAGCACCCGCTAGGGGCCGGCCCGGCGAACCGGATCCGCTCCCAGTTTCTCAGCCGTCCGAACGACGCAGCCACGCCCACGCCATCGGGGTGAGCGCCGCGGCGACGGCGAGTTTGATCAGGTCCCCCACGATGAACGGTGCGAGACCGTAGGTGAAGGCGTCCTCGCCCGACCCGCTGTAGAACGGCACACCGAGCGAGTACGCCAACCACGACACGCCGCACAGGTAGATGACCACCGTGCCGGCGAGCATCGCCGTCGCCGAGGTGACAAAGGAACGGTCCTGGCCGCGCTCGGCGAGGTGGCCGACGAGGGCGGCGGCGAGCACGAACCCGACGAAGTACCCGAACGTGGATCCCGTCGCCGCCTCCCAGCCGCCCTCACCCGCCGAGTAGAAGGGGAACCCAACGGCGCCGAGCACCCAGTACAGGACCTGGCTGGCCACGGCTCGACGCACGCCCAGGGTGGCACCCACCAGCAGCACGGCGAGGGTCTGACCGGTGACCGGGACGGGAGTGAACCCGAGCGGGATGCTGATCTGAGCGGCGGCAGCGGTGAGGAGCGCCCCGCCGAGCACGAGGGCGGCGTCGCGCCAGCGCACCGCCGGCAGGGTGTCAGCGAGGGTCATGGGGGGCGTCGTGGTGGTCATGGCCGATGACCTTACGCTCCCAACAGACGACCCAGAAAACCCGAACTCTGCTTCGGTCGTTGGGGGTCGGGCGCCGGGAGAGCGCCAGGGTCGGGAGTACCCTTGGGAGTCGTGACCCCGTCGAGTTCGCCAACGACCGCCGCCACCCCGGCCGGCAGAACCGCTGAGGGTTCACCGCTCCTCGAGGTTGTGCGGTGGCCGGCGCTCGACGCCACCGGCGCCGTCGACGCCGTGGTCACCACACGCCACGGTGGGGTCTCGAGCGGACCGTGGGCCACCGCCAACCTCGGACTCCACGTCGGGGACGACCCCGCCGCCGTGGTGACCAACCGCTCCCGGGCGGCGGCTTCGCTCGGACTGCCTCTGGACGCCCTCGTGTTCGCCCACCAGACCCATGGCGCCGAGGTCGCCGTGGTGACCGCCACCGACGCCGGCCGCGGCACCCGCACCGAAAGCGACGCCCTCGACGGCGTCGACGCCCTCGTGACCACCGACGGGTCGGTGGGCCTCGTCATCATGGTGGCCGACTGCGTCCCCATCGTCCTCGTCGACCCCACCGCCGAAGTCCTCGGCGTCGTCCACGCCGGATGGCGGGGAACGGTCGGCGGGGTTGTACGAGCCACCGTCGCGGCGATGGTGGGCGACGGTGCCGCACCCGAACGCCTCGTGGCCGGCATCGGCCCCTCGGTGCGCGCCGAGGACTACCAGGTGGGCAGCGACGTCGCCGACGGCATCGTGGCGCTCCTCGGTGACGACCCCCGCAGTCCGTCGGGAACCCCCGTGTTGCGACCCGACCCGCCCGACCCTGCCGGCACCCCCCGGTGGCGGTGCGATCTCGCTGGCGCCAACGCCGCCGCGCTCGTGGCCTGCGGGGTCCACCCCGACAACATCCACGACACCGGCCACCACAGCGGTGACGGAGCGTTCTTCAGTGACCGAGTCGCCCGACCCTGCGGACGCTTCGCCGTCGTGGCACGCCTGAGACATCACAGCGGAACGGTGCAGTGACGTGACCGCCCAAGGATTCGACCCTGCACACGTCGAGGCGTTCCGTTACCTCGGCCACGACGTCGACGTCGCCGACACGACGGTCACCGTTCGGTGCCACTACGCGCTCGACGACCTGGAATTCACCGAGACGGTGACGGTCCACGCTCCCTCGGGCGTGGACCCGTCCGCCACCACCGCGATTCGTGCCGCTGCCCGCCTCCTCCACCTCCTCGCCGGCGTGTCGTACTTCAAAGCCGCCGCCCCACCCCTCATCGAGATCACCGACGGAGGGCTCACCACACCGGAGCGTCAACTCCTCGACGCCTTCTACCTCGACGGTCTCGGAGAGTTCGCCTACCGCAACGACCTCGATCTCAGCGAGCTGCGCATCGACGCCACCGACACCACCGAACACCCCGGACCGCGTCACTCCGGCGAGCCCCGACGACCACTCATTCCTTTCGGGGGTGGCATCGACTCCATCGTCACGGTCGAAGGGGTGCGAGCAGCCGACCCGACCGTGGACGCCGCGCTGTTCGTCATGTCACGCGCCGGGGACCGGTTCGCCGCCATCGAGGGACCCGCCGCCACCACCGGACTCCCGGTGGTGCGCGCCGAACGGGCGCTCGACCCCAAGGTCCTACGTTCTGCGGAACTGGGGTTCCGCAACGGTCACGTACCCGTCACCGGCGTGCTGTCCGCCGTGGCGCTTGTGGCTGCGGCCGCCACCGGGCGTGACGCCGTGGTGATGTCCAACGAATGGTCCGCCTCGTCGGGGAACCTCACCCACGCCGGACGCGTCGTCAACCACCAGTGGTCAAAGAGCCTCGCCTTTGAAGACCTGTTCCGCCGTGTGCTCGCCACGTCGCCGCTGTCGGGCATCGACTACTTCTCGTGGTTGCGTCCGTTCAGCGAACTGTGGGTGGCGCGACGGTTCGCCACACTCGAGGCGTTCCACGACGTGTTCCGCAGCTGCAACCGGTCGTTCCACCTGAATCCGGCCGACCGGCTCGACACGTGGTGCGGCCGCTGCGACAAGTGCTGTTTCATCGACCTGATCCTCAGCCCCTACGTTCCCGCCGACACCCTCAGGCGAATCTTTGGCGGCGCCGAACCGCTGGCGGATGTCGCACTCGCAACGACGTTCCGTGCCCTGGCGGGACTGTCCGAGGACGCCAAACCGTTCGAATGCGTCGGCGACGTCGACGAATGTCGCGTGGCACTCCTACTCGCCGCCGGGCGCCCCGACCGTCGCGACGACGTTGTGCTGGCGGAACTCGCGGACGCCACCCGTGCCGTGGTGCCCGGCGACCCCGCCGACCACGCCCGCAACCTCCTCGGGGCGCTCGGACCGCACCACATCCCCGTTGGCCTGCGCCCGGTGGAACTGCTCGGCGACGGCAGCGAACGCAATGACTGACGGGGCCACGACGTGGGAGGACCTCGCCGGGCGGCGCGTCGGTGTGTGGGGACTGGGCGCCGAAGGTCGGGCGTCGGTGGCCCGGTTGGGTGCCGTCGGTGCCGAGGTGATCGTTGTCGACGAACACCCCCGCGCCGCCAGCGCCGCCATCGACCCGGCACTGCTGCCGCCCGAGGGAGTGCGCGCCGCTGACGACGCCGCAATGACGGCGCTGGGCACCTGTGACGCAGTGGTGAAATCACCGGGGATCAGCCGTTACCGACCCGAGGTTGCCCACCTCGTTGATCAGGGCGTTGAGGTCCTCGGCGGCCTGGGACTGTGGTTGGCCGGCGTTGACCGGTCGCGGGTGGTGTGCGTCACCGGGACCAAGGGCAAGAGCACCACCGTGGCAGTCATGGCCCACCTGGCCAACGGTCTGGGGGTGCGGGCGGTGGCGTGCGGAAACCTCGGTCTCGTCCCGTGGTCCCCCGACGCCCCACAGGATGTCGACCTGTGGGTGGTGGAGGCCTCGAGCTACCAGGTGACCGACTTCGAGGTGGCGCCGCCGGTGGTGGCGGTGACGTCGCTGTCCCCCGACCACCTCCCCTGGCACGGGGATCGCCCCACCTACTACCGCGACAAACTCTCGTTGTGCACCCTCCCCGGGGTGCGGGTGTGCGTGGCGTCAGCCACCAGTCCCGAGGTGGTCGCCCACGCCGACGACCTCGGCCCCAACGTGCGGTGGGTGGACGAACACACCTGGCCGGGACCGTGGGCCGAGGCCCTGGGGTTGCGTGGCGTCCACAACACCGTCAACGCCGCCATCGCCCGCACCTGCCTCAATGAGCTCGGCGTGGTCGGGGCCGACGACGACGCCCGTGTGGCCGAGGCCGCCGGGGGTTTCGCCGGTCTCGAGTCACGACTAGAGACCGTGGCGTGGCACGACGGTGTGGAGTTCGTCGACGACGGGTTGTCGACCAACGTCCTCCCGACACTCGCCGCCATCGACACGTTCGCCGGACGGCGACTGGCGGTGATCGTCGGCGGCGCCGACCGTGACGTCGATCTCACACCGTTGGCGGTGGCGCTCGCCGCACGCCCCGAACCGACCCTGGTGCTGACTGCCTACACCACCGGCCCCGCAATCGAGTCAGCCCTGCGGGACGAGATCGCTCAGCGTTCAGGCACCACCGACCCGTCGACCACCGAAGTCCGGGCGTGCGACGACCTCGACGAAGCCGTCACGGTGGGAGCCGATTGGGCCCGACCCGACGGCGTCGTCCTGTTGTCCCCCGCGGCGGCGAGTTTCGACGCCTTCACCGACTACCGACACCGCAGCGCAACGTTCCGCCGCGCCATCAGCGCACTCGCCTGACCTTTCGGGTCCGGCCCCGACGCCACGACGCAAGCCATCAGTTGCGAACGCGGCACACCACTGACGGTGGGGCGTCACCGCAGTCGAGCACACCGGCGAACTGGTTCGACCCGTCGAGTTCGTCGATGAGGAACGCCGCTGCGTACGAACGGGTGATGCGCTGCACCTCGAGGTAGTCGAGCACTTCGGCGCCACAGGCCTGACCCGATTGCCGTTCGAGTTCGGCACCAATGGCCTCGGGGACATCGGGTCGTTCACCCACGGCCACACGCAACTGGCACAGGTCGGTGAACGAGTTGTGTGCCGCATCGGTGATGTCCACCCGAATCAGCGGACGGCTCCCGGCCGCCGACCACACCGCCTCGGTGTGCGGATCGATCGGGGTGGTGGTGTCGAGCGTGCCGCTGATGACCATGAGGGGCACCGTGATCGAACCGAGCTGATCCTCGTTGAGCAGCGTGGTGTAAGGCGCCAGTGCCACCAGTGCCTTCACCCGCTCGTCGGGTGGCAGGTCACCGTCGGGCCCGGGCGCACCACCGGCGACGGCCAGCGTCGTGTACCCGCCGAAGGAGTGTCCGGTGACCCCGATGCGATCGGCGTCGACCCGGCCCGACAACGGGTCGCCGGAGTCGTTGGACAGAGCCAGCACGGCGTCGATGGTGGCGGTGACGTCACCAGGTCGGACCTGGGCGACCTGGGCCTGGGGAAGGGACTGACCGGTGAACTCGTCGAGCGCGGTATTGCCCGTGTGGTCGACCGCTGCCACCACGAACCCCTTGGAGGCGAGGAACTCGGTGAGGAACGTCGAGACCCAACGGAACCCGCCGTTGCCGTGGGAGTAGACGACGAAGGGGAACGGTCCGGGAGCGGGGGGTGCGTCGTCCCACGAAACCTCAGAGGTGTACCCGAGGCCCGGGATGAACTCGTAGTCGTGGCGGGCGAGTCCGGCGGTTGCGTCGGCCTCGACGGGATACCACACGTCGATGGGCAGTCGTCGTGAAGGGTCGTTGGGGTCGGTCGCCTCGATGGTGCGCACCCCGACCTCGAACGGGCCGGGTTCACCGGCCTGCACCAGGTTCCCCGCCGCGGTGGCCGGGTCCCCGGTGGTGCTCGACGCCGACTGCTCGTCGGTTGATCCGCAGGCGGCGACTCCGACGGCGAGCACCGCGACGACGGCGAGAGCAACCGTGCGCTTCCACCGCGTGGGTCGTGGGGCGGACGGGCGAATGTGGGTGGTGGGCATGGTGCTCCTCAACGGTTTCGTCGAACGGATGGATCAGCGGGACGGGTCCGCGGTGGCGGTCTGGCTGAAGTCGGCCTCGATCACGGTCCCCACCTCGACGGGGCGCCCCTCGGTGCCGGTCTCGGTGGCGCGCTCGCCGTCACGGGTGACTTCGGCGATGGCTGCGAGGTGGAAGGCGGCGCCGACGAGCGTGGCGGTGTGCCACACCTCGTGGTATCCGAACACCTCGGGGAACGGGTTGGGTTTGCGGGCGGCGAACAGGGCAGCACCGACGGTGTAGGCCACCCCGCCGGCGGTGAGCAACGCCCCGGCGCGCACCCCGTGTCGGCGCACCACGAGGGGGAGCAACACGATCCCGCTCCAGCCGAGTCCGAGGTAGGCCACCGCACCGTAGGACGTGCCGTGGTTGCGGTCGTAGAGGCGTCCGAACGCGCCGACGGCCGCTCCGGCCCACAGGCTGGCGATGGCCGGTTTGACCACCGGTGGCGGCAGGACGGCGGCGGCGACGGGGGTGGCGCTCCCTGCGATGGCGGCGAAAATCATCATGTGGTCGGCAGGCTGGGACCACCGGTGCTGGGCCTCGGTGCGGGTGAGCCGGTGATATCCCGCCGAAGTGGCCAACATGGCACACAGCCCCGCCCCGTACACCGCCACCGCACTGCGGTGACGTTCCCGTCGGATGGCGAGGGCGGTCGTGGCGGCGAGCGCCACCGGCAGGGCGGTGGCGTGCAGCCAGCCTCGCAGGCGCGGTCGCGCCGCCCATGCCCGCTCCCACTCGCTCGGCACCGGGGTCGCCGCCACACCCACCCCGAGGCGACCGCGGGCGGTGCGCATGGCGCGCGCCGCGAGACTGCGACCCCGATCCGCCACTGTGACTCCACCGGATGCTCCCACGATGCCCAGACGCTACCGCCACGGCCACACGTGCGGCGGTAGGGTTGCGCCATGGGTCAGGGCTACCCCACCCCACCGGGCTGGTACCCCGACGTCACCGCCGTCGGTACCGAGCGGTGGTGGGACGGCTACCAGTGGACGAGTCACCGCCGCCCCGCACAGCCCGTGGCCGTCGCCCCGCCCGAGGGAATCACCAGACCCAAGGATTACCTGGTGTGGACGATCCTCGCCACCATCGGGTGCTGCCTGCCCATCGGCGCCGTCGGCATCTACTTCTCGGTGCAGGTCGGCACGAAATGGGATCGAGGCGACATCGCCGGTGCACAGGAGAGTTCGCGAACGGCTCGTACCCTGGCCATCGTCTCTGCGGCCACCGGCATCGTGATACTCGTCGCCTACCTCGTGTTCGTGGTGGCGGTGCTGGGGACGTCGTCAATGAAGCCCGACGTCCCCTCAGGCACCTACTGACCCCGGACCGTCCCAGCGGTTCAGCCGACCGGACGGCAGGTGCCGGGGATCAGTTGTAGACCTGGTAGATCTCGCAGGTGAAGTTCGTTGCCGTCGGCTCGTCGAAGGTGATCACGTCCCAGTCCGAACGTTCGCCGGGCTGCAACGTGGTGGTCGAGTCCGAGGAGAAGGTCTCTCCCCCCAACCCGTCGGTCGGGGAGATGCGGACCTCGACAGAGAACGACTTCGGCGATGACGACTCGTTGGTGATGGTGCCGAGTGCCTCCACATCGCCGAACGAGTCCACCTGACACTGGGTCACCTCGACGGTGTAGTCGTTGGGTGACGCCTCGTTGCCGAAGGTGATACTTCCGTTGTCGGGCAGGGTGGAAAGCGACTGGTCGATCTCATCGACCGCACGGTTCAGGACGAACAGGAAGAGGGCGGTTCCGATGGCGCCGAGGACCACGATGACCACGGCGATGATGATGGCGGCCTTCACGCAGCCCGAGTTGTCCGACGACGACCCCGGTGGCGGGGGCGGCTGGATGCCGCTCGGAGGAGGCTGGGGTGGCGGGAACGAACCCGGTGGCGGTGCAGCGACCGGGGGCTGAGGCGCGGCTGGCGGCGGCGGAGGGCTGGCCGGCGGCGGAGGTGGAGTCGGAGGCGGGGGCGGAGGGGGTGGAGGTGGCGGTGGAGGTGGCGGTGGAGGTGGCGGTGGTGCGCCTCCTTCGGGACCGGTGGGTCCGCCGGGACCGCTCGTGGATTCGCTCATGATGCGACCTCCTACCAGAGAGCCTTAGCCGAGGAATCTTGATCAGCCCCGTGAGACTCAGTGTGCCACCGGCCACTCGCAATTGCTCGGGATACCTGCCATTCCCCTCTGGTAGCGGGGCCGATACCCTCAGCACATGGCTGATTTCCCCTCAAACCCTCCGGTTGGCGAACCACCTGCAGCCTCCGGGGCGTCGGCGCCTGCCGGCTGGTACCCCGATGGCAGCGGCGGGACACGCTGGTGGGACGGCCAGGCGTGGGGAGCGCCCGCACCGGTGCCAAACCCACCCGCTGACGGTGCGGTGAGCGACCCCAAGACGCTGGCCATGCTCTGTCACCTGTTGGCCATCTTCTTCGGTTTTCTGGGCCCGCTCGTCATGTACCTCGTCTACGGGGACAAGGACCCCTTCGTCCGGCACCACGCTGCCGAGTCACTCAACTTCCAGATCATGCTCACCATCGGGTACGTGATCAGTTTCATCCTGATGTTCGTCCTCGTCGGGTTTGTTCTGCTCCCGATCCTCATCATCGGCGGACTGGTACTCGAGATCATCGGGTGTCTGCGGGCCGGATCCGGGGAGTGGTGGCGGTACCCGATCAACCTGCGTCTGGTGCCGGGCGCTCAGGGCTGATCCCCAGTCGACGGATCACCGCCGCCCCGAGCGACGGCATCCCCGAAGCCCACAACGCCGCCGCCCGCAACTCGCCGGGGGCGACCCAGATCTCAGTCGGGCCGTCCTCGATGCCGCGCACCACCGCTGCGGCAACATCGGCAGGCGCCTTGGTGCGCACCACCCGCGGCAGCTCAACTCCGGAGTCGGCGAACATCCCGGCGTCACGAATGAATCCCGGAGCGATGTGGGTGACCTGCACGGAGGTGCCGTGGAGGTCCTGGGCCAGCGAGAGCGCGAAGCCTCGCAGACCGAACTTGGTGGCGTTGTAGAGCTCGAGACCGGCCGAAGCGGTCACCCCCGCCACCGACCCGACCAATACGATCGCCCCGGGGGTACCGGCGGCGACGTGGTGACGGGCGAATGCCACCGAGAGGTGCACCGGTGCCCGGAGATTCGTGTCGATCACGGCATCCATCCACGCCGGCTCCAACTCGGCCAATGCCCCCTCACCGGGGTGTCCGGCGTTGAGGACCATGGCGTCGAACCCGCCGGCCTGCGCAACGAGGTCGGTCACCTGTGCGGCATCGCACAGGTCGGCGACGAGGATCTCGCCTCCGACGGTGGCCTGCACATCGCGCAGGGCTTCGATATCGCGTCCCGAAAGTACGACGCGGGCACCACGGCCGGCCAAGGTGCCGGCGATAGTGCGACCGAGACCGCCGCTGGCACCAGTGATGAGGATCCGAGAACCCGAGATGTCCATGGCGGCGCACCCTAGTGGCCCGTGTATGAGCCGGTCCCGGCGTGGTTCGTCGGCTAGAACTGCGGTGTGTCTCGCCCCCGCCACCACCGTCGCCTGTGGTCGGTGACGAGGCTGTGTCGCCGATGAAGGTGGACGTGGCCCTCGCCATGGGAGGCCCGGTGGGCGCCGGCGAACGGGCAGCCGAACTGGCGGCACTCGGCGTCGACGGGTTGTTCACGTTTGAGAACGCCCACGACGTGTTCTTCCCGTTGGTGCAGGCAACGGCGACAACCGACGGGGTGGACCTCATGACCAACGTGGCCATGGCACTGCCCCGCAGCCCGCTCCACCTCGCCTACGCCGCCAACGACCTGCAGTTGCTCAGTGGCGGGCACTTCCGCCTCGGTGTGGGCTCACAGATTCGCCCCCACATCGAACGTCGCTACGGCGCCCGATGGGAACGCCCGGTGGCCCAGATGCGCGAATCGGTGCTCGCTACCAAAGCCATCCTCAACCACTTCGCCGGCGAGGGACCCTTCGATTTCCGAGGGGAGTGGACGACCCACACCCTGATGACCCCGAATTTCAACCCTGGCCCCAACCCGCACGGTCCTCCGCCGGTACTCGTCGGCGCTCTCGGTCCGAAGATGACGGCGATGGCCGCCGAGGTGGCCGACGGCGTGCTCGTCATGCCGTTCAACTCCCGCCGACACCTGGTGGACCGCACGTTGCCAGCCATCGGGCTCGGACTTGAGCGGGGCGGGCGGGACCGTTCCGACATTGAGGTGGTCGCCGAAGTGATCTGCGCGGTGGGCAGCACCCCTGAAGAACTCAGTGCCGCCGTCGACGGCGTCCGGTTACTCGTGGCGTTCTACGCCTCCACCCCGTCGTATGCCCCCGTCCTTGAAGCGGAGGGACGACCAGAGCTTCAGGCCGAGATGAATGTGTTGTCCAAGCAAGGGGACTGGCTGAGCATGGCTGGCCGCGTTGACGACGACCTGCTGCATGCGGTGGCGGCCGTGGGGAGCCCTGCCGAGGTTGCCTCACAAGTCGTTGACCGGGTCGGGGACCTCGCCGAGCGAGTGTGCCTCTACTTCCCGTCTCCGGCAATCACCGACTGGACCATTGGCGAACTCGTCACCGCCGTGCAGCAACGGACTGCCTGAACCGGTTGTGTGAGTGACTTCTCGGTCAGACCGAAGTGACGAGTGCCACGACAAACGCCAGGATGATTACCAACACGCCGAGCAAGAGGGCCAACTTGGCCAGCAAGCCCATGAACTGCAGGCATCCGAGAATCCCACCTACCGGTTCGATTACCTCGATCTCAACGTCATCGAGTGGCTCGTCGCCGTGGATGCCCTCATCGCCTCCACCGTCAATGAATGATCCCGCCATGCCGATAGGTACGCCGTTGCTGTGACCAGTGTCAGCCGTCGGTGGGTAACGCAGCGAGGATCTGCTGGCGGTGGGCGGCGCGTCGACGCAACCGCACGGCAGCATCCCCAAGTTGGCGGGCTTGGGTGATGATGAGCCGAGCCAGCGACTCCACGGACTCATCGGCGTACTGCCACGCCGAGTCGTCCACGTCGGGGTCGGCGAGCCACTGCAGCACAAGCGCGTCGCCGAGTTCCCCGAACGCAGGGATGAGCGACCCGAAACCCAGACACAGCGACCCGAGCCCGGCACCGACGGAGGCGAGCGCCTCCTGATTGGCGGGCAGGAACACCATTGTCATCTCCGCGCCGGCTGATCGGAGCTGGCTGAGCGTGTCATCGAGCACGTCAATGAGATCGGCGCCAACGATGGGTACCGTCACCTCACCCCGGCGGTTCAACGCGTTGAACGACGACTGCACCACCGATGTGGCCGGCATGTCGGGACTGCCGCGAAGCGCACCGATCTGACGTGGCCACTCCGATCCCTCCACGACACGACGCGCGATCGGCTCGTACACCGGGGGAACCCACATGGTGGCCGGGGTGAGCAGCTGCAACGGGCTGTACATGAGCGTGAGGGACACCCGTTGGTCGAGCACACCGTCAGTGATCCCCACCTGCTGCAGCGGGGCGGCGACATTGAGGTACACACCCACCAGGGTCGCCCCTTCACGCAGCGCGATCTTCTGGGTGGCGGGGTGGGTCAGCACCGGTTCGCGCAGACGACCATGCACTCCGTCGGCCCTGAGCCGTTCGAGCAACCGCTCGCCGAGGTCGGCGGCAAGGCCGCGACCACGGAACCGGGGGTCGGTGACCGTCCCTCCGGTCTCCACCACGCCGTCGGCAACCACCACCGCCCCCCAGTGGGCGGCGACCTCACCGTCGTCGGTGACCGCCACCTCACCGATACGGCGACCGGAGTCGATCGCTGCAGCAATGCGGTCGGGGAAGTACATCGACGAGTCCGGGTACGACCAGCCGTAACAGCGGTAGATGCACCTGGTCAGCGCGGCGGCATCCTCAACGCCGAGAGACCGCACCGTGACGGGCACGTCGGTCGCCGGGGTGTCCTCCCCGAGTACCTCAAGACCCTCGTCGTCGAGCAGCCGCCGGTGTGTGGCGAGCGGCACCCTGACGGTCACCACGTTGCCGAGGCCGTCACTTCCACCGGTCGCCCCGGTCGCGAGTCCGAGGTCGACGAGTGCCAGCACGTCCGCTGAGGGTCCCGTCGTGGGCTCACCCGTATCGCGAACGGTGACCAACAGTTCGGTGCCGTCCACTGACACACCAAGGTCCACCGTGGCCGAGCCGGGATCCACCGTGCATCGTCGGCAGGCGTCCACGGCGGCCAACCGGGTGGCCAGTGCCGCCACCTCGGCATCCCCGCCGTGGGAAACAGCGGCTGCCCGCGCCACCTCGGCGAGCAGTGACGCCCCTCGGTCCCCGACGGGAACGGACGCCTCAACGGTTGGTGCGGAGGTCACAACAGGTGTCTAGGCGAGGGCGGCGAAGCCGGTCCAGCCGAGGTAGATGGCAAAGCCAAGGGATACCGCAATTCCGACGTCGCGGTTGTGGACCCGCAACCACTCACTGAGGTGAGCGAGGACCGCCGGGCCTCGCCGACCCATCGCCCCGAGAGCCACCAGAGGCAGATAGGAGGGGAGCAGCACGATGGCGGCGACCAGTAGATACAGGACGATTTCTTCGCTGCCGGCGAGCCCGGCGATGGCGACGTCGTGCATTGCGGGAATCAGCAGCACGATGGTGGTGGCGTTGCTGACCATGGCGGCCACACCCAAAAGGAAGTAGCGGGCGGGACGCACCGGTTGGGGCGCTGCATCAACGTTCTCCGCCGGCGGCTCGGTCGTATCGGTGTGGGTCTGCAACGCCAGTCGTATCGCCGTGGCGAGCAACAACAACGCCAATACGACCCTGATCCACGCGCCCACGACCTCGCTGGTGCCCGCCGGGGTCCCACCGACCGCCGTGCGATGGTCGGTGACCACCACGACGACGGTGATGACCGTCACCACCACCGCATTGGCCATCAACACCACGAGTGAGCGCGCCACCGGGTGCCAGCGGGACGCCAGCGTGGCGAGCTGGAGGAGCAGAATCATCGGGCTGATCGCCCCGCCGAGGGCCAGGGGGAGAACCGTCAGGAACGTGGTGCCCATGTCGACACGCTAGGCGGCGCCCGGCGCCGTCATCAGTTCGGTCGCCGAGCGTCGAACTGCACGTCACACAGGTCGATGCCCGGGTGGGTGAGCACCGTGGCGAGCACCTCGGCGAGAGCCACACCGACGTCGTCAGTGGCCATGAACCCACCCGGGATGGCCCGCTCACCCCACGCCGTGAGTGCCTCACCGAGCAGGTCGGCACCCATGTGGTCGCCGAACTCGGTGGGAAACGTGTTGCCCATCACGATCCGCAGGAATCGTCGGTCGGGGTGTTCGAACCGCCAGGTTCGGATGCACTGGTCAAGCGCTGCCTTGGTCGACGAGTACGAGGCGAAGATGGGGTTGGCGTCGATCACGGTGCGCGACGACACGAACGCCACCACACCGTCAGGGTCAAGGTGGTCGAGCGCCGCTGCGGCGGCGTGGTTGGCGCCGAGCACGTTCACGGCGAACACGTCGGCCCACACGGCCGGGTCGGTGTCAGCGAGTCGCTGCAACACCCCGTACCCGGCGGCGTACACCATGGCGTCAATACCGCCCATGGCCTCGGCCGCGCCGGCCGCCACCGCCCGAGCAGATGCCGGATCGGTGGTGTCCCCCACCAGCGCCGTCCCGGCGCCGATCTCTGCCACCAGCGCCTCAAGGCGTTCCACTCGCCAGGCCGAGACCGCGACCTGACCGCCGGCGGCCACCACAGCACGGGCAAGGGCCGCGCCGATACCCAAGGAGGCACCCACCACCAGCACGCGCCGACCGGCGAGCCCACCTCCCCTGCCGCTCATGACGGCCCTCCGGGTGCGGGGCGGGCGTACGAACGCACCTCGAGGTACTCGTCGAGACCGGCAGCCCCCACCCCCCGGACCATGCCCGGATCGAGCCATTGCCATCTCGGCTACCGATACGATCTGCCGATCGGCGGTCAATGGGACCGTTTCGGGGGGTACCGATGAAGCGAGTCACCCGTCCACACCATCGTCGTACCGGCGGTTGCACTCGGCACGATCCAGCGACCTTGGTAGCCGCAATCGTCGCAATCGTCGCCACACTGGGGTCCGTCGTGGCGTGGCAGCCCAGCGCCGATGCCGGACTGGCCGCACCAGCACCCGACTGCACCGTCCCCGAGACGGAACGGGAGGTGGCCCGACCCGAAGATCTGGCCGCACGGTATGAATACGCCTCGCTCCACGAGTCCGGCCACGACGGCCGAGGTCTCGTCGCCGCCCAACTGCAGTTCGGGCAATCGGTGGGTCTTGAAGAGTTCCGGTTCTTCCAGCAGTGTCTCGAGCTCCGTCAGATGCCGGTCACCCAGTGGCGGTTCGCCGACGGCGCCGCCACCGAGATCGCCACCGGTGACACCGCCAGCCTCCCCGCCCCCGGACGCGAGGCGCAGTCAGACCTTGAGATCATCGCCGGTGCCGCACCCGGCCTCGACCACGTCCACGTCCTCGTGGCTGAGCCCGGCGCCCCGTTCATCCCGACGTTGACGGCGATGTTGCGCACCCTCGCCGACGGGTCGGCCACCGGCGGGCGGCCACCCGACATCGTGTCCATGAGCTACGGGATCTGTGAGGCCCAACTCACCACATCGGAGATGTCGACGGTCAACGACGCACTGGCAACGCTCGCCAATGGCGGCACCTGGTTCTTCAAGGGCGCCGGCGACTCGGGCAGCACCGACTGTGTCCCAAAGAGCGAATGTCAGAACGCCGACGCCCCCGTGTCCGTCCACTTCCCGGCCTCGTCACCGTGGGTGACCTCCGTGGGTGGCACCGAAGTGCTCAAGGCTCACACCGGCGGTACCCCCCTCACCGGCACGGCGCGGGTGTGGAACGCCAAATCCCGGGTCGACACGGACTGTTCCGCCGGTGGTGGCGGACTGAGCACCGCCGCCCGACCAACATGGCAGGACGTAGTTCCCGGCGGGTCGACGCCCGCCACCCGTGGGGTCCCTGACATCGCCGCCCTCGCTGGACGCCCCTACCAACTCACCTACCTCCCACCCGTCGTCCCGGCAGGCAACGTCGACGACCCCACGGCGTCACCGTCGGTGCCGGCCATGTGGTCGTGGGTGGGCAACGGAGGAGACAGCCTGTCGGGCCCGCTCATGGCCGGCGCCTTCGCATCACTTCGAAGCGCACTCCTCGCCAGCGGTGTCGAGGTCCCCACACTGGTCAATCCGATGCTGTACGAAATCGCGTCGAACGCCGGGCACTACGACCGGGTGTTCGCCGACATCACCGAAGGCGACAACGCCATCAACACGACGGTGTGCTGCACCGCAGGTGCCGGATACGACCTGACCAGCGGTCTCGGCGAGATCCGCATCGCCGCACTGCTCGCCGTGTTGAGCGAACCCAAACCGGTCCCCGTCACCCCGAGTTTCACGGGGTAGCGAGTTTCACGGGGTCGACCGCCTCAGCGGTCGAACACCACCCGGGCCACGCTCGACAACGACACGTAAATGAAGTCGTCGTGCAACCCGGGGCACCCGAACACCACGGACTGCGCTGGACTGTCGACGGGGACCCTCGCCGCCACGTCGCCTGAGGTGATATCAACGACCACGAGCGCGTCCCCCGCACCCGGGTCGTGATCGTTGGCCACGACCTCACCGGTGTCGGGGTACAGCACGAGATGTTGGGAGGTGCGCAGCGCCCGCGACCACAACGGGACGAGGGTCACCGAATCGAACGCCGACATCACCCCGTTCGCCGAGTCGTACCCGACGACGATCCGCCGGCCGTCGTCGACGAGCGGCGGGTTGGTGACTGCCCCGGCCCCCGATCCGCACACCTCGACGCTGTCGAGCGTGCCCTCTTCCGTCGCCCTCCACAGCCGCACCGGGCCCGCCGACCCGGCATTTCCGAGCATCGTCATGCCGTCGGGGAAGTTGTGGGCCCCGTTGTCGAGCCACCACACGGCGTCGTCACCCACCACCGGGTCCCAGCCGTAGGACTGGTCCGACCGGGTGCGGTACGTCAGCGCATCCCCAACCACCTCAAGCAGTCCGGTCCCGGGCGACCAGCGCACGCGGTACATGGCGTCGACACCCACCACGATCACGTCATTGCCGTCAGCGGCGAGTCGGGCCACACTCGGTTCGGGGAGCACCACTGGCGCGCAACGATCCGCCAGGGTGACCGGATCCAGGATCGACATGGTGGACGCCACCCCATCGGGGAACTGGAGGTCCTTGGTGGCCACCGACCCGTCGGCGAGCACCACGAACGAATTGTGCGGGGCGTCAACGTCCATGCGACGCGACGCCTGACGCACGAGATCGGACCCCAACCGGTGCACGTATCGACCCTGGGCCACCACCACCGACCCGTCACCGAGGACCGCCATCCCACCAGGCCAGAACGGGCCGAGCGGCAGGTCCTCGGACCGGCCAATCTCGTCGAGCGTGAGCGGGTCGAGTTCAGCCACCCACGACACGCCATCGGCGCCCACCGTGTTGCGCAGAACGAGGAGCCGGCCACCGGGGGCCTGCAACGCCATGACCGTGATCGGGGACAACACGCTCACCGCCAGGGTGGCACTCTGCGCTGCGGGCCCGGCCAGCCCCACCGGACGAGCCAGACGGCGAGGCCCCCCGTCCTCGGCCGGCCACGGCGTGGCAGCGAGGTGGGGGTGGCGATCCTCAGCCATGGTGACCCAACTCGTGCAACGCACCCGACCGGGTGGGGTCGGCGGGATCGAGGCTCCGTGCCGCCGGCATCCAGTTGGCACCAGCGGTGGCGTCGATACGAGCCACGAACCGTTCCGACAGCGCATCAACGACGGCGACGAGGGTCTCGGTGCGCTGCACACCAAGGTTCCGCCACCCCGAGGCGCACAACGCGTCGGTGCGCTTCTCAATGTCGTCCCGCAACGCCAACCCCGCCGCGTTCACCTCACCGTCAGCGGCGAGACCACGCCGTTCGAGTCGGTCGAACGCAGCGTCGAGCTCGGCGTCATCGGCGCCGCGACTTCGCGGAATCCACCCGCCGTATCGGCGGCGGGCGTCATCGAGGATTCCAGCCTCCACCCGACCGATGTCCTCAGCGACCAGCAGTGCGAAGTGCGTGTCCCCGCGCCACTCCCGCAACGCGTTCACCGCCAACCAGCCCGACAACGCCCCGGTCTTGGGCCTCGGCGCGCCACGGTGACAGGCGAACAGCACCCGACCGCCGCTCTCGAGCCCGTCCACCACCTCCCACAACGACCCGGCAAGTGCGGCGAGCGTGTCGCACACCTCGGGGAACAGGCGGTCCAGACCGTCAGCCACCGAAGCACACCGGGCGTCGAAGATGTCCTGCGGAGTGGTGTGGGCGTGTGCGGTGTTCACGCACGCCGCAACGAAACCGGGGTGAATGCTGAAGTACGCGGCCGCCACCGCCTCGGGGCCTGCGGCCAGCAGTGGCGCCGCACGCGAGTTCACGTAGAACCCGAACCCGCCAGGAACCCCGAGTGCCGTGTACGCAGCAATGGCGCCCGGATCCCAGTAGGTCCAGCCGACGAGGCGGTGGGACGCCAGCGCCGCTGCGGCGCTGAGCGCCAACCAGTCGTCGTCCACCGGTCCGTCCGCCATGGGGCGACCCTAGCCCCGGGCGGAATGTCGGGGACCGTCGACGGGTTGGAACGGTCATGACCCGTTTCCAGGTAGGTGTCCAACTCCAACCGCAGGCAACCTCAACGGCGGCGCTGCTTGAAGCCGCCATGGCCGCCGACCAGATGGGGGCCGACTCCATCTGGGTGTGGGACCACTTCTACCCGCTGTACGGCGACCCTGACGCCACCCACTTCGAGGCGTACACCCTCCTCGCCGCCATGGCCGCCCAAACCTCACGAGCCCGGCTCGGCGCCATGGTCACCTGCAACTCGTACCGCAACCCGAACCTGCTGGCCGACATGAGCCGCACCATCGACCACATTTCTGACGGCCGGTTCACTCTCGGCATCGGATCAGGATGGTTCGAACGCGACTACACCGAGTACGGCTACGAGTTCGGCACCGCACCCGGCCGCCTCAAGGCACTCGAACGTGACCTCCCCACCATCACCGAACGACTGGGTCGACTCAACCCGCCACCGGTTGGAACCCTCCCGATCCTCATCGGCGGGTCAGGCCGCAAGGTGACCCTGCGGCTCGTCGCCCAGTACGCCGACGCCTGGAACGCCTTCGGTCCACCCGAGAACTACGCCGAGCTGAACGCCGTGCTCGACGACTGGTGCGACAAGGTCGGACGGGACCGCACTGCGGTGGAACGCACCGTGTGCATCAACCCTGACGAGGTCGGCAACGCCGAGGCGTACCTCGAGGCTGGCGCCACCCACCTCATCATCATGACCAGCGACCCCTTCGCCCTCGACGCCGTCGCCACCCTCGTCGAAACCGCCCGATCCTGAACGTCCCGGCACCGAATGGCAACCCGTCACGGCCGACGGACGAAACTGTGGGCGTGGATCTCCCCGAAGCGCACCTCAACGACCTCGACGGGTCGCGAGTGGCAGCCGCCTACCCGGCGCTCGCCGACCACGAACCGGTGCACCGCGTCAGCGTGTGCCTACTCACGCTGAACGAAGAGGAACACATCGGACGTTCCCTCGACCGGCTCGTCGACCTCGAGATCCCCGGAGTTGTCGTCGACCTCCACGTCGCCGACGGGGGATCCACCGACGCCACCCGCGCCATCGTGACCGAACGGGGGGTGGACCTCATCACCCTCGAAGACGTGCTCCCGGAGTTCGGGCCGGTGAACGGCAAGGGCGACTCACTGTGGCGGGCAGCCTCGGTACTACCGGGCGACGCCATGGTGTTCCTCGACGCCGACATCGACGGGGACCTCGCCAACGCGGCACGATCCCTCGCCACACCCGTGATGGCGGATGCCTCATGCCATTTCGTCAAGGGGTACTTCGTGCGTGAACGACTGCCCGGTGTCGATCCCGAACTCGCCGGGGGCCGGGTCACCGAACTCGTGGCCCGACCTCTCATCGCATCGGTGGCCCCGTGGCTCGGGTTCGTGCACGAACCGCTCAGCGGTCAGGTGGCGATGTCCCGCCGGTTCGCCCAACAGATGCGGGTCGTCACCGGCTACGGCCTCGAGATCGGCATGTTGTTCGATGCCGTGCTCACCCTCGGCACCGACGGGGTCGCCGAAGTCGACATCGGCACGATCCGCAACCCACCCAAACCCGGTGATCACCTCACACGGATGGGTGACGAGGTGGCTTCGACCCTGCTGCGGCGGGTGGCGGCATTCCACCGGGACCCCGGGTTCGCCGACACCGTCAGTCACCTCGTGGTGGCCGAACTCCCCGAGCGACCACCGCTGCACACGGTGACGCCCTGACCCTCCCCTACCCCTTGCGGACCCGTCGCAACTCGGGGGCCAGCTCAAGGTCGGGGTTCACCAGAACCTCGCCTCGCATGACGGCGCGCATGGTCAGGAAGTCTCGACACGACGCCACATCGTGCACCCGGTAGATGAACGACCCGACCTCCTCGAGTGCCGCCATGACCCCGAGCGTGCCGGCCTGGCGGGCGTCGGGGGCGCGTCCCAGCACCGCACCGATGAAGTCCTTGCGCGACACGGCCATGAGCACCGGGAAGCCCAGGGCGAGCAGATCGTCGGCGTGTCGCAGCATGGCCACCGTCTGGTGAGGGGTCTTGGAGAAGTCCGGTCCCGGGTCGACGATGATGCGCTCGGGGGCGACCCCCATGGCAACCACCTGGTCGACGCGTTCGGAGATGAACGACAACACCTCGGTCTCAAGGTTGTCGTAGAGGTCGGTGACAGTGAGCCGCTCTTTGGGTTTGGACAGGTTGTGCATCACCACGAGCGAAGCTGATGACGCCGCCACCAGTTCCGCAACCGCCGGGTAGCGCAGACCCGACACGTCGTTGATGATGTGTGCGCCCGCCGCCAGGGACGCCTCGACCACCGCAGGCTTGTACGTGTCGACACTGATCAACACGTCAGGGTGGGTGCGGGCGACGTGGGCGACGAGCGGTTCGACGGCGGCGGCCTCATCGGCCGGGTCGGTCTCAGGCACCCCGGTGATGGCTGACTGCCCGCCGATGTCGATGACGTCGGCGCCGTCGGCCACCAACTGGTCAATGAGGGCGATACGCGAGGCGGTGTCGGGGTAACGGCCGGCGTCGGAGAACGAGTCCACAGTGGCGTTCACGACGCCCATGAGCAGCGAACGTTCAAGTGGGGCGAGGAGTGTCGGCAAGGAGGGTCGGTGAGCAGTGTTCACATCGGGCAGTCTCGCGGACACCCGCTCCACCACGGGGGATCGGGCGGCCCACCTCATTGCCCGAGCGTCATGGGGTGGGCACGGTACCCTGAGCGTCAGCACCGGATGCAAGGAGGACCCATGTCAAGCACTCCCGGTTCCCGTTCCCGAACCCCTGTGTGGCTCCTCGTCGCCACCAGTTGCCTGATGATGTTCGCCGCCATCGGCTGCTCGTCGGGTGACGATTCGTCCCAGCAGGGGTCGTCCCCCGCCGAGACCGAGCCCCCCAGCGAAGAAGCGCTAGCGGAGGCGTGCGCCGATGTGGACAGCGACGCCATCATCGATTCCGCCAACGAGTTCGCCGACACCGCAGCACAGGTCGACAGCGCCCAGTCCGCAGACGACGCCGTCACTGCACTCATCGCCGTTCTCAACAGTGGTGCGAACCTGTTCACGACGTTGAGCACCGAGATGAAACCGGTGTTCGTCCAGATCAGCGGGATCACCGGCAACAAGACCTTCACCGAGGCCTTCGACCAGATCGACGACGCGGCGGCGTTCCTCAAGCAGTCCGCCGACGACGTCTCCGCCAACGGCATCACCGAAAACACCAACCTCGATCTCGAGACCGCCCTCGGCAGCCTCGGCAACCTGCAACTCGACTCCGCGGCGGCGGACCAGGTGGACAACGTGCCCGAGTGCGTGGCGTTGCAGGAGACCTTCGACGCTCTCGACACCGCCCTTGAGCGGGTGGGATGAACCAGCGGTTCACTCCTCGACGGGGCCTCATTGGGGTCGCCGTGATCTCCGCAATGGTCCTTGGCTTGTCAGCATGTAGCGGCTCGTCAAACGATCTTGCCACGGCATGTGCAGACGTTGACGTGGACGCCATCTCCGCCGCTGCCACCGCCGTTGTTGAAGCAGACGACAGCACCGACCTCGCCAGTGCGTTCGATGCAGTAGCCAACTTGCTGCAAGTCACTGCCACCGAACTTGGCCCGGTCGCCGCTGCGAGCGCAGCCCAAACCGGGGAGACGTCGTTGGAGGAGTTCGAGACACGTACCCGAGCTGCGGCCACAGACATGGAGGAACTCGCCTCCAGCGTGCGAACAGGTGAGTCCCTCGACGACGCCACCAACGCTATGGGTGAACTCTTTACCGGCCTCGAGGAATCTCTTGGCGCCGGGCTGTTCAGCGGCAAGTCCGGCGAGTTGCTCGCCGAGGTTCCCGAGTGTCAGGCCGTCAATGACGGACTCGGCAACGTGTTCGGCTGAGCAAGCCCCCACCCCTCACCCACTCAACGCCGCAACGACTGCCACCCCGAGTTCGGCCATGTCCGACGCCGTGCCAAGCGGGTCCGGCTGGGCAGCGGTGAGCGCCACCACCTGCGCCGTGTGATCCCCGACGTCGAGGAGGCCCACGTCGTGGTGCACCCCGTCGAGGGACCCGGTTTTGTGATGGAAGCGAGCCGGAGGTGGGATCAACGTTGAGATCCGGTTGTTTCGCAGGCTGGCACCCATCCAGGCCCGAAGCGGGGCGAGCGAGTCGAGGCGGTCCACCACCGCGAGTATTGAGACCTGCTCGTCAACGGTCGTGGTCTCAGACCACATGGCGTCAAAGTCCTGATCCCGGTAACCGACAGGGCGGGCGAGGCCGGGACAGCCCATCGCTGCCACACCACGACCCCACTGCGTGTCATCGACGACGTCGAGTAGTGCCTGCGCGGCGAGGTTGTCACTCAGCACGATGGCCAACGCCGCGAGCTCACGCAACGTCAACGGCGTGGAGACAACACTGAGCACGTTCGGAAACGCCGACGTGTGAAACACCTCGGGCAGCACACGGGCGTCAAGGTTGAGCAGGCCGGATTCAGCGGCGAGCAGCGCCACCGCCACGAGCGGCACCTTGGTCAGCGATGCCGGTGGGTAGCCAACATCGTCCCCGGCACGCCATGAACGACTCCAGCCGCCCTCAGGGTCCCGAAGCGCCACATGCGCCACCCGGCCGGGTGAGCCCGACACGAACCGCTCAACGGCATGCCCCATGGCGTCATCAATCTGAGCGGCGTCGAACGAGCCAGGTTCCAAGCTCAACGCCCCGCTGCCGTTCCATCCAGCACAACCCTCCACGCCTCGCCCAAGGCGCGGGCCATGCGCCGTTCGGTCACTGACGTTCGCACCGACAACCCGTCAAGGGTGTCGCCGTCACCAACAGCGGCGAGCTCGTGCGCCACTGAAGCGGTGATACCGCGTCCACCGAGAGGGACCGACTCAGCCAGTGACTCAATGGCGCTCGGACTGAGCGAACCAGCGAACCGGTTGGCGATCACCTCGTCGGCACCGACCAGCCACAGGCTGCACATGGTGGCCAGGCACTTCCGGCACCGGCCGCAGTTCCCCTCGCCAGACTGTTCCCAACACACCGCCAGCCATCGCGCCGCCCACGGATCACCTGCCACCACACCGGCACGTGCGGTGCGGCCACCTGGCACATCAAGGCGATGCTCGATTCGCACCGTGGCCGACGACCACAACGGATCGACGTCGGGATGGCTGGCAAATGGCACGGGGTGGCCCGCAGGGTGTGTTGATGCAATCCCAACGCAGTCCACCACCCCACCGAGTGCCAATGCCGTCGCCGCCAGCACCGGGGCGTGGGAGAAATCCCACGATATGAGCGGATCGGTGAACGTTCGGGCATTGGTGGTGACCCGCACCAACGGCAGGCCCGACTCAGCGGCGGCGGCCGCGGTGGCGCGCCACACATCGCCGTGGTCGGCAATGTCGTAGGGGGCGTCCACCCAGTCGAGACCCACAAGATGGGTGGGTGGATGTCCCGCCGTCGATGCCGCCACCAACACCGAAGCGGAATCCAGTCCACGGGTGAAAAACAGCCCCCGCCCACCTGAGGCCGGTTGCGGCGCAGCGTCACGCCTCACCTGCACCCCAACGCCGTGCCAGCCCCACCAGGCCGCATACTGCGCAGTAGCCGCCACGACCCCGCTCGTGGCGACCGGACAGGTCGCTGCATCAATGGCCAGGTCAGCGTCGAGACGGCAAGCCATCAGCGCCAACACGGGCAACAACGGGGTCAGGTCCTCGGGGTCCGCAACCCTGAGTGCCGCCAGGGCATCCGGATCGAACTGCCCGACGTCGTGCACTCGCACGATGAGACGTTGCGTGTCGCCGACAACGGGCGTCGGACGTGGCGCGCCATCGGCCCTGATGCGGACACGAGCCGAGATGGCAAGGGTGTCATCCTCGACAACCCGTGACGGCTCGTCAACGACGAGATGGGTCGTGGTGACACCATGGGCGATCGACACAACTCAACCGTCAGTGGGGAGGGCAGCCAACAGTTGCTGACGTCGTGCTTCGCGCCGGCGACCAGCGACCTCGGCCTCACCGAGGGAACGGGCTTGGTCCAACACCAGGTGAGCAAATGCCGCCACACGCTCATCGGCGTACTCCCATTCGGAGTCGTCAATGTCGGGATTGCGCACCCACTGCAACACCAGTGCATCGCCTAGGTCTCCGTAGCGGGGCAACAACGCTGCGAAACCGAGTCGCAGAGAGCCCAGACCGGCACCGGTGAAAGCCAACCCCGGCTGGTTCGCCGGCAGGTACACGAACACCACCGCCGCCCCGGCCCGCTGCAACGCGGTCAACGTCTCATCGACCACGTCAACAAGATCCGCACCGACGACGTTGACCTTCACCGTTCCGACATTGTTCAGTGCGTCATACGCCGAGCTGAGTACCGACATCGCTGGCAGGTCGCTGTGCGGCCGCACCTCCCCAAACGTTCGGGGCCAAGCCGTGGGTTCGACGACATGGCGGACCAACGGCTCGTACACCAGCGGGATGAACAGTTCGGCAGGTTCAAGGGGTTGGACCGCGTTGTGCACGCACAACAACGAGCTGCGGCGCTGCAGCAACCCGTCGGTGATGCCGACCTGCTGGATCGAGCCACGCAAGTCCAACAGCAGTCCCACCAGGTCACGACCAGGCGACAGCGCCATCTTCTGGGTGATTGGGTGCGTCAACACCGGTTCGGCGAGCGCCGTCGCCGGGCCCTGCTCGCCGAGCAACCATTCGTAGTAGCGCATCCCCAGTTCGATGAGAAGTCCTCTGCGGCGGAAGCGTGGGTCGGTGACCCCACCGCCAGCCATCACGACACCGTCCGTTTCGAACACGATCCCCATGTGGCACACCACCTCGCCATCGGGCGTGACCGCTACCCAACCCTTGCGCGTGCCGTCGGCGATGGCCGCAGCGATACGTTCCGGGTAGTAGATGGCGGGATAGGGGTACGTCCACCCGTAGGTCCGGTAGATGCATCGGGTGAGCGCCGCAGCGTCATCAGCGGTGAGTTCGCGAATTTCAACAGGGACATCAGTGAGCGGGGCATCGTCACCAATCACCTCAAGGTCCCCAACATCGACCATCCGCTCATGGGCGGGAAGGGGGACGCGCAACACAATCACGTTTCCGGATCCGTCCGCACCACCCGTCGCTGATGACACCACGCCGGCGTCGACCAGTCCGAGGACGGCGTCGGGAGGGCCGGTGACGGGCTCGCCAGGGTCGCGCACCGACACCACCAACTCGGTTCCCTCAACGACGACGGACACTCCCAACTCAGCGTTGTCCCGGTTCACGGTGCAGCGCCCAACCGCCTCAGCAGCACACAGTCGCACAACCAATGCCGCCGCCTCGGCGCCACCGCCAGCAGTAACCGCTGCGGCCCTCACCACGTCGGCGAGCACCTGCACACCGGCGTCGTTTGCGGGGGTTACCAAGCTGATCACACTGGCCAGCCTACGCGACCCGCCGCACACCGTTCCCAGCAACGATGGGTTACCGACCCGCTGCGTTGGTTCGCCGGCGACGTACCCGGCGGGCAAGCGCCACCAGACCCCACACCACAACGAGAGCGACCGCGACGAGCGCCACTGCAGCCACCACCAACACCCAGATCACGACGTCGCGGGTCTCCTCAGGGTCAGCGTTACGGACAATGTCTGATGCGCTCACCATCTCAAATCCGCTCAACTGCACAAACGACGACTCAGCCGGTGGCACGCTAGGTTGCGGTCCACTCAGCACGGCCGACAGCGTGTGCGTCCCCGGTTCGAGGTCGTAGAGCACCACGAACGTGCCGGGCCTGCGCACCCCACTGTCCGGCGCGGCGTCAACCCAGCGCTGCCGGCCATCGATGAACAACGACAACATGTCACCGCTAGAGCCGACGAGCACGGCGTCAAAGGTCAACCACAACGACTGTTCATCAGTTGTGAACGTGACGTTGGCGGTCGTGGTGCCGTTTCCCGACAACTCGATCTCCCCACCGGGCTGTTGTCGGGCGTCACCACCAGGGAGAACAAGTGGTGCAGTGTCATAGGCAACCCGTCCACTGACCTGCACGGCGGGGGGACCTGCGGTCTCGGTCAGGGTCAACGGGGTATCGGCCGAGTCCTGGGTGTAACTGCCACCAATCTCCCCTACCGCAGCACCAGCGAGGGGCGACCACCAGTACCCGACGTCGGATCCAGTCGTCGACGCCGACTGGGCGTACCAACCAATCGGGAACTCGTGGCGTTCAGCACTCGTCGACCCCTCAGGTGGGTCGAGTCGCACGTCGACCACACCGCTGAGACCGGGTAGGTCCCCGTAGGGCTGGCCGACAAGTGAGATGTAGTTGTCGACGAATACCTGACCCTCGCCACGACCGACCGGGAGACGGGTCAGCTTGTACCCCAGATTGTTTGCCGCCCCACCAAAAAGCGGACCGTTCCCCTCAGGCGAGTCGAACAGGGTGAGTTGACGGGGCTGGGTCGACAACGAGAGCGCCGCGGTGGTGGCCACATTGGCGCCGAAGGAGTGTCCGATGAGGTGGACCTGTCCGCCGGCCTCGGCGAACCCCGCAGCCAGGGCCTCGTCGAGAGCAGTCGCCATCCGGTGGCCGTTCACCTCAGTGGCCCGCTCCCCTACGGCAGCGTCAATGACCTCCGGGCCGGTGGCCGACTGGTCTACCCACGAGAACATCAGCACGGTGGCATCGGGCGCCGCTGTTTGCAGCGCCCCAGCGAGATTCTCAAAGCGTGACCCAAGGGTCTCGTCGGTGTCAGGTTCGGTGAAACCGGGGTTCCAGAACGTGACGAGTTGCGGTGAGGAGGCCTGCAGTTGCTGGTAGGTGTCGGCGTATCCCACTGACCAGCCGTGGCTCATGGCGATCACCGTTCCGCCACGAACCGACCCGGGGCCCACCGGTTCGAACACCGAACCGTTCCACTTTCCCAACCGTTGCAGCACCGGGTAGTCCGACACGTTGTTCTGAGGTGCGCCGGGCACCCCGGGAGGGGATGGCGCGTCCGACGCCCCTGCGGGCACCTCCACCTCGAGCGCCGAGCAGGACGCCACTACACCGAGAACCAACAGTCCCAGGAGTGCTCCTCGCAACGTTTGGATCCCCCGTCGTCGTCGCATGAACGCAACCCTAGGTGGTCGACCGCGTTGGCGTCCTCAGGCCGACGGGGCGTCACCTGCCCCAACCATCAATGCCAGACCTGACACCCGGGCCGACGGGTTGGCGAGCGCCTCTGCGAACGCTGCGACGGACCCGACAAGGGTCACTTGGGAACGGGCTCGGGTCACTGCGGTGTAGACGAGTTCCCGGGTCAACAGGGGCGAACCTGGCTGCGGCAGGATCACGACCACGTCGCGTGCGTACTCCGAGCCCTGACTCTTGTGCACAGTCATGGCGTAGGCGCGTTCGTACTCGGGGAGTTCCGCCGGAGACAGGTACCGCACCCCTTCGGCAAAGGCGCCAGCGGGCTGGTTCGGGTCTCCAAGGTCAGGGAATGCCACCCGAACCCCGTCATCGGTGTTGACCACGAGACCGATGTCGCCGTTGACGAGACGGACCCGGGGGGCGTTCACGGTGATCAGCACCGCCCGCCCAACCGCCGTCAGGTCGAAGCTTTGAATCTTGAGACGATCATCAATGAGGTCGTTGAAGTGCTCAACTCCGAGCGGGCCGCGTCGCGCCCCACACAACACCCGTGTCCCCGCCAACAGGCGTAGAGCTCGGGCGTGCTCGGACGGGTCGAAAGATCGCGCTGCGGCGACCACATCGGCGTAGGTGGCCAACACCCCGTCGAGCACCATCGGATCAGGCCGGTCCCCATCCGCCACCTCGACGAACGTGATCTGGCGGTGACCGGCATCGAGGGCGGCTCGGGCCGCAGCGAGGTCGCCCGCACGCAACGCAGGTGCCAGATCCGCAATCGGGTTGTCGTCTCCGGCCAGACGGTGCACCACACGGAGCTCGTGCACGCGGCCACCGAGCAACCCGGGCCTGGCGGTGAGGTCCCGAAGCACGGCACCCGACTCGACGCTCTCGAGTTGCCCGGCGTCCCCCACCAACAGCACCCGGCCACCGGGTTTCACCGCCTCAAGCAGCCGGGCCATCAACTGGAGGTCCACCATCGACGTCTCGTCGACGATGACGAGGTCGTGGACCAGCGGCCGCGCCGCGTCATGGGCGAACCGTGTGCGCACGCCCCGTTCGGCCCCCAACAACCGATGGATCGTGGACGGCGCCACGGTGGCCAACTGGGCGCGCACCGCATCGGAGACGCCCCCCGCATCACCCAACTCAGCGATGAAGGCGCCCAGCATCTCCCCGGCGCGGGTCGCGGCCTTGCCAGTCGGTGCAACAAGTGCCACCGACACCTCGGTGTCCGCCGCCTCAGCTGCCACCAAAAAGGCCAGTAATGCACGGGTCAACGTGTATGTCTTGCCGGTCCCCGGCCCGCCGGTGAGCACGTTGAATCCTCTGCGCAACACCGAACGTGCAGCCTCGTTGGCCGCCGCGTCCCCCCCATCATCGGGGGGAAGGGCGGCGTCGACGAAAGTCTCACCGAACGATTCGAAGTCACGCACCGGTGACGACATCAGCGTCACGATCCGGTCGGCGACCACACGTTCATTGACGAACTGACGTTGCGTGTAGAGCAACTCACCCCACAGCACGAACGGTCGGGTGTCGCCCCTTGCTTCGGCCA